>Ga0326727_10009196_pt1 | contig 24485 bp, 19 predicted proteins | sample MB2enrmetagenome_FD_207643 | JGI IMG/M metagenome (GOLD analysis project Ga0326727, IMG submission 207643) | Lab enriched peat soil microbial communities from McLean, Ithaca, NY, United States - MB29MY | ecosystem: Environmental > Terrestrial > Soil > Wetlands > Peat | place: USA: New York... | reverse complement strand
GGCGCTGATCGCCTTCGCCGTGTTCGTCCTGGATCAGGGCGCCAAACTGCTGGTGCTCCGCTTTCTGGGCCCGACGCAGGAGCGGGTGGTCATCAATGGCTTCTTCAAATTCGTCCGCTGGGGCAACACCGGCGCCGCCTGGAGCCTGTTCCACGACCGCAACGACCTGCTGGCCTTTGTCTCGATCTTGGCCCTGGTCGCCCTGTTCCTGTCGCGCCGCCATTTCTACGTTCACTCGGCGGCGGGTCAGTTCTCTCTGGGCCTGATTTTTGGCGGCATCGCGGGCAACCTCTTCGACCGCCTCTACTACCATCATGTCATCGATTTCCTCCGCTTTTATCTCTACCGCCGCGGCGGCGAGGAGATTGGTTTCCCGGCCTTCAACGTTGCCGACAGTGCTATATGCGTGGGCGTGGCCTTGTTGATCTTCCTGTCCTGGAAACAGGATTCCGCGGGCGCAAAAGCCAAGATCGACCGCGCGGAACAAAAAGCCCAGGCATGACGTCCAGTTGAATCCGCACCCGGATTTCTTGGTGATTGACCAGTCGCTTCCCTTGGAGCGGCTGGATGTCTTCCTGCGCAAAAAGCTCCCCCACCTTTCCCGCGCGGCCATCCAGCGCCTCCTGGCCGACGGCCACATCCGCGTCGAAGGCAACACGGTCAAGCCCGCGCACCACCCGCGCGCGGGCCAGACGATCACCTTCCATTGGCCTCAAGCGCGCCCCGCACAGGCGCTGCCGGAGCCGATGCCGCTGGAGATTCTGTTCGAGGACGAAGACATGGTCGTGGTGAACAAACCCGCCGGCGTGGTGGTCCATCCGGCGGCCGGACATCAGGAGCACACCTTGGTCAATGCCTTGCTGCATCACTGCGCCGGCCACCTCAGCGGCGTCGGCGGAGTCGCCCGGCCCGGCATCGTTCATCGATTGGACAAAGACACCAGCGGCTGCCTTGTCGTGGCCAAAAATGATGCTGCCCATCTCCAACTCTCCGCGCAATTCGCCGGGCGTCAGGTGGAAAAAACTTATATCGCCGTAGCCTGCGGGCGCATGGCGCCCACCTCAGGTCTGATTGACGCCCCCATCGGGCGTCATCCTACCCAACGCAAAAAAATGGCGGTCACTGGCGCCTCCGCGCGCCAGGCCCGCAGCACTTTCCGCGTGCTGGAGCGATGGCGGGAGGCCACATTGGTCGAAGTCTCCCTCCACACCGGCCGGACGCATCAAATCCGCGTTCACCTGGGACACCTGGGGTTCCCGGTGGCTGGGGACTTGGTTTATGGCCGAGCCGCCAACGCGCGCCTGAAGGAAGCCACCGGATACGCCGTGCCGCGCCAGTTGCTTCATTCCTGGCGCTTGGCGCTGCTCCACCCGCGAACGGGCCGACGCCTGGCTTTCGAGGCTCCATTGCCGGATGATTTTGCTATCGCGCTTGCCTTTTTTAGAGGCGACCCCTAGATTAGCGGCAGGCCGGGTATGGAGTCATTCAAGCATTCCTGTCCGTATTGCGGGCAGCATATTGAGTACACCGCGGGATATTGTGGCAAACAGATGCGATGTCCGATCTGCGGCAATACCATCACTTTCCCCGCCGTTCCACCGCGACAGGGCGGCCCATCCCTGCATATCAAATCCGCCAAGGAAAAGTCGCCCCGGAAATGGAGTTGGCAGCCCACCGGGCCGCTGCGGATTCTGTGGCAATTCCAGCATTGGAACATTGTCGCCCAGTGCGCCGTTCCCTTTCTCATTATCGCGGCTCTCCTGGCCGGCGCGGCCTACGTCAGGAACAAGTTCACCGAAGAACCGCCCAAGCCGACAGAGCCAATTGTGCAAGCCGACCCGCAGGCCTGGGAAAAAATGACCGACCTGGCCAAGACCGAACAGGCGGTGCAGAATCAAATCAGAGTCATCACGAAAGTTGGCACGGACATCGCCTCGCTTACCCGGCAGCGCGCCGAGTTGCAGCGAAGTTACCAGGGTGTGGCCGACCCCGAGGTAAGGCGTACAGGCGACGAGCAGATCAGGAGGGCGGAAGAAGAGTTGCAGCGCTTGCGTAGGCTATTGAACGCAGACCGCCAGCGATTCGACCTCCTCTATTCGAAATATCAAAGCCTCGGCGGCAACGTCGATTACCGCAGCCAGCTCCCCAACTACTGACTACTTCGGCCAGATGGCCTGAAGGGTCGCCGCCAGACGGTAGCCCGCTTTGCTCATTTGCTCTTCGGCCGTTCTGCGCGACCACGCGACGTATTCAAGGGACAGGTCTTGGATGTGCCAGAGCGGGCGCGGTTTCTGCGTGCGATAGTCCAATTGACTGTCGTCCTCGTCCAAAACCGTCACGTCGTGTACTTTGGCCGATAGGGCGAGGCTTTCATTGGCCCAGACCCGGTCCCAATCAAGCAGCGGCCCGGGCGTTTTCCAGGCGGGTGGCGGCCGGCTCAGCAGCTTGGCGGCATATTCCTGGGGCGTCTGGATGTTTTCGTTCGTCATGTTCAGTTGCACCAGCGTCACGTCCCAGTAAAAATGCAGTTTGTTCGTGCCCCCAAAAATCAGGCGATTGGCCCCCTGATCGTCCCCAAAATGGCCCGCGTAACCGTTGGGGTCAATGAACTTGGTGTTGTCAAGATATCCGGCGCCAACGTGCAGCGGCTGGTGAATGTCCCCGATGTAATGGGCCAGCAGTCGCAGGGCGACCTTCTGATTGACATTGGTGAACATCGTTTGCGCCTCCGCCTTGCCTTGCAAAATCAAAATGCACGCCGGGATCGCGTGGACGACATCGACATTCGTCGCGCCGATTGAATCATCGCGGTACTTCGGCTCCTCGAACGGGATGTCGGTGTAATGGAAGACGGCGTGATTGGGGTTGGCGGCTTTGAACTCCATCATCTCGGGCGTTTGATCGATTCGGCCTTTGACCTGGTCGGCCCAGACCGAGGCCGTCGAGAGCGTTTCATCGCCCAGCAGTTGATGGACATGCTTGGCCGCTTCCGTCCCGGCTATCAAGGTGTCCGCCATGGCCCCGATGGTGCGATGGCCCTCGTCGCCCCACGCAAGCGCGGTCGCGGTTGCGGCACAGGTGAACAAACATATCAGCGGTCGGTGATCAATTTTCATGTCCGCGCCAGTATGGCAACACGCGAGCTGCCGTCGAGAAAATTACGCCACAACCGGACAACCTCCCGCGCCTCGCGCGGTAAGCGGCAACTGGGTCGTCAGCCAAACATAACTCGCGCGCCACCGTGAGGTTAAGTCAATTCAAATTCAAATTGCCTTCAGAGATAAGTCGATTCTGCTGAAAAACCCCCGCTTTTCAAAAAGGAGCGATTTCAGGGACCACCAAAACACTCCAATCATCCAGGAAAAGTCGTCTATAACCGATTCTGGAGAATCCTCTGCTTGACAGTTTTCGCGGTTTTTTCGTGGATTTTCAAAACAGGGGGTTTTTTCAGCAGAATCATAATTCAATCTCTGACTAAATTCTGGTGCGTGCCAATTGACGGTGGAAAATTGGCACGCACCAGAATCGGAAGACTGATTTGTTGAAACTATAAGTCAAGGAGAAAATTCGTAGAAAAGATTCTTGGAGAATTGCGTGCCGCGGCGCTACTGACGGAAGTGGCGCATTTTCGACAAAGTTTTTCCTCTGTTTTCTCCGTTCCCTGTTCAGATTCTTTGGTTGTGGTTCGCTGCTTCGCGCCCTCGCCCCTTTACGCTGCGCGCCGCCAGCGCCAGCGCAAGCGCCGCGTGGTCGCCTCCTCCAGCTTGAAACCCTCCGCAAGGCGCAGCCCCTCCACCCAAAACGGTTCGTCACCTATGGTCGCCGCCACGATGCGTCGATGGCGCTGCGCGCGCGCCACCTTCAAATTCGTAAACAAGTCCTGCAACTTCCGGCCCGACCTTGTTCCGATCGGTTGAAATCGATCCCCAGGTTGCCAGTGCCGCAGCCAGATGATCGGCCCGACTTTGGCGGCGTCAAAATATTCCACGTTGGGTTCCCGGACGAATTCCTTTCCGCGCACGGACTCGATCTCCCACCACAAGGTCAGGCCGTCGAAGCTGGCGCGCCCCTTTTTCTTCAGCAGGAGCCGCCGCCGCCCCCCGTCAAATTCGCAGGCCTCCACCTTTTGCAGACGGAGAGTGCCGTCGGCTTCGCGCATGACCGTTTGCTCGGCGTCCAGGGCAAACGGCCTGTTGGGAGTCGCGCGCAAGCGCTCGACGAGGTCGAAATCCGCCGCGTGCTTCAATTCAAACAACTGGAGCTGGAGCAACCGGCGCTGGACGGCCACCGGAAGCCGGCCAAACTTGGCCCGCCGCCGGGCTTGAAGCCATTTTGCGGCTGCTCCCGTCACCACCTCGGCCTCGCTCCCGGCCAATTCCATCAGCCGCAACACCGCCTCCTCCAGGCGCGGTTGATAATGCTCGCGCAACAGTGGGATCAATTCATGCCGGATGCGGTTGCGTTCCATCCCGATGGCGGCATTGGTCGCGTCTTCGTAAAACCGGATGCCTCCGGCTCGAGCCGCCTCGCGCAAGGCGGCCTTGGAAAGGTGGAGCAGCGGACGCGCCAGAACAACGGAAGGATCGCTGGGGGAGACGTTGCTCCATTTCATGCCCGCCAATCCCTGGGCACCGGCCCCGCGCAACAGCCGCAAGAAAAACAACTCCACCTGGTCGTCGGCGTGATGCGCCAGCGCCACCGCGGGGATGCCCAGCCGCCGCGCTGCGCGCGCCAGAAACTCATGCCTCAACTTGCGTCCGGCCATCTCCACCGAGATGCCCTCCCGCCGCGAGGCGGCCCGCACGTCTCCACGCCCGGCCACAAAGGGCAATTGGAGGCGTCGGGCGGTTTGGCGCACCAGCAGCTCATCGGCGTCGCCCGCGCGCCCGCGCAACTGGTGATTGAAGTGCGCCACCGTCAGTTTCCAACCATGCCTTCCCGCCAATTGATGCAGGCCGTGCAGCAGCACCATCGAATCCACCCCGCCCGATACCGCGGCAAGGATTTTCTGCCCGTCGCGAAAAAGCCCCCGCGCCGCAATGTCTGTTTCAATTTGACAAACCCATCCGGGCAACCCCGGAGCGCTCTCGCCCCTCACTCGGACCCGCTCCATAATTGCCGCCACAGCGTGCGGACCTTGGCGCGCAAGAGAATAAGGCGCTTCTTCCAGCCCCGATGAATCACCGGCTTCATCTCCGCGACCTTCCGCGCCGCCGTCTCGACCGCCTTCTGACAGGACGCGGCCGCCCCTTCGAATTCATATTCCAATTCGGGATGCTCGCTCAACAAATCGCGCAACAGGCGGAAGGCGCGGCCGTCCGCGGCGTTGACCTGCGTGGCGGCCACAAAACAGTGAGCGGCCTCGCGGTATTGGCCCTGGCCCGCCAGCGCGGCGCCGAGGTTCTTATAGGCGTTGGGCCGGTTGGGATCGGCCTCAATGGCTTTGCGGCAATAAACTTCACCCTCGCCGAACCGGCTCATCGTATTGAGACAGTAGGCCAGGTTGTTATTGATGAAATACCATGTCCATGTATGCATCGGCTCCAGGGCCAGCGCTTCCTTGTAAAGGCCGGCCGCCGCCGCGACATCCTCCGCTTGCTCCATTGTTTGCCCCATGCTCAACAGGCACTTGGCCTTGTCCTCCAAATCCCGCAGCATCGGAATCAACTGGTGAAACCGAAGCATCGCTTTGTCCGTTCGCCGGATTTGTTTGTAGAACTGCGCCAGTTGCCACAGCGCCTGGACCGGTTCGACTGCCGCTTCGGCTTGTTCCAGGCGTTTGAGCAGCAGTTTCTCCATTTCTTGGGACGACATCTCCACCAGCGGCCCGCTGGGCGGCCGCGGCAACTCGAACCGGAAGTCCAACGGTCTTTCCATACCTGTTTTATTTGTCGTTCCAGTTTTGACAGATTGCAAGCGCAAATTTCACCCTCGCAAGCCCACGCCGTAAAATTGGACGAGATGGACCGCGGTCATTACGGTCAAAGCGTCGGGTCACGGCTGAACTGCGCGGAAGAATTGCGTTTGATTGGTTTCGCTCTCCATACTCAGGTACTGCAATAAGTTGGTCAAGGTAACGTCGCCTACCGCGCTCCAAAAAGAAGGCATCCAAAACAGTGAACCGGGGCTGGAGAAGAATCCAGAAGGGAAGAATGGCAAAAGTGGCATGAAACAGGCTTGCAAGAAGGTGGCAGAGGGGCTGCTTGGGAGAGATTCTTAGAACGGGGAGAAGCTGGAGGTGGCTTGGGGACCCCCGTTCTGAGAATGTTCGTCGGTGAGATTTCTCCGTTGGCAGCCTCTCTGCCGTTTCAACAAAAGCGGGGCCAAGCAGAGGCAATTTGGCTGACAAACCTGTCATGTGCTGCGTGAGATTCACGCGCGTGCGTGAAAAAAATCGAGAAAACCCCCATCTTTATCGCCCGTTTCGACGGCCAGGAGTGTCAAAACAACTGAGAGCCAAGGGAAACAGGGCCAAGGAAGAGGAAGCGCAATGACGTGGAGATTGGCACGGATTTGGCTGGCAAAAGGGATTGATAGAGAGGTCGTTTGGAGCGAGGAATTCCGGGGAGGATTCACTCGCGAGGTGAGGTGGGGGGTCCCTCCCGGATCGGACGGTTCAAGACTCTTTGCCCGAACTTCCTCTCTGTCGATCTAGGCTCCGGCGCCAGCATGGGGTCGCGGGACCGTGGATCGAAGACCGGAAAATGGTTGCGATTTCGGGCCGTTCGCGTTTAGCATTGCGCATTTAGGGGAGATAAACTAAATGGCTGGCAGAGCACGGACTTGAACGAACATTGATTGTGGCCGCGAAAGACGACTATTTGATAGATTTGCTGGTGGACATGGGGCAAGTGAACAGCGCGCAACTAGCGCCGCTGCGGGAGGAAGCCAGCGCCAATGGGGAGGGCCTCGTCGATCACCTCCTGGCCAAGAAAATCATCCGCCAAGTCGATGTCGCGCAAGCCAAGGCGGCCCACTTCGGTTATGAATACATCAATCTGAGCGACATCCGCCTGACCGACGACGTGATCGCGGCTGTGCCGCGGCAGATGGCCAAGCGGTATCGGGCGGTGCCTGTGTCCAAACACGACCACACGCTGGCGGTTGCGGTGGCGGATCCCTCCGAACTGGAGGTCATGGACACCTTGCAGCGGATGGTCAACGCGGAGACGATCGAATGGCGTGTGGCGACCGATGAGGACATCGACAACGCGCTGAACAAGTATTACGGGGCGGGAGACGATTCGGTGGGGAAGATGTTGCAGGACATCACGGAGGGGGAGGTGGAGATCGGGCTGCCCAGCAAAGGGCCGGAGGCGGACGACGGAGCCGTGGTGGAGGCCGACGCGCCGATCATCAAACTGGTCAACACGCTGATAGTCGAAGCGTTCAAGGCGAGGGCGTCAGACATTCACCTGGAGCCGATGACGAAGTCGTTTCGCGTGCGCTACCGCATAGACGGAGTGCTGCACGAGATGAAAAGCCCGCCCAAACGGTTGCAGGCGTCGATCATCAGCCGGCTGAAAATCCAGTCCAACATGTCGATAGCCGAGCGGCGGATTCCGCAGGACGGGCGCATTCAGACGCAGGTAGTCGGCAAGCTGATCGACCTGCGTGTTTCGTGCATTCCGACCATTCACGGCGAAAGCATCGTCATGCGCATCCTGGACAAGGAGGGCCTGCGGCTGGGCCTGCCGCAACTGGGATTTTTCACCGACGATCAGCAGACGTTCGAGCGATTGATCGGATTGCCGGACGGGATATTGCTGGTGACCGGGCCGACCGGGTCCGGCAAGACGACGACGCTGTATTCGTGCCTCAATTTCATCAACCGCCCGGACCGGAAGATCATCACGGTGGAAGACCCCGTGGAGTACTTGCTGGCGGGAATCAACCAGGTGCAAGTCAATGAGACGGTGGGATTGACCTTTGCGGCGGCGTTGCGCTCGATGCTGAGGCAGGCGCCCAACGTGATCATGCTTGGGGAAATCCGCGACCTTGAAACGGCGACCATTGCCATCAATGCATCGTTGACAGGCCACCTGGTTTTCTCCACGCTGCACACCAACGACGCGCCCTCGGCGGTGACGCGCTTGATCGACATCGGGGTCAAGCCGTTTCTAGTCGCCTCGTCGGTTCGCGCGTTGATGGCCCAACGGCTGGTGCGAGGGGTTTGCAAGAAGTGCGCGGCGCCCTATCAGCCGACGGACACCGAACTGAAGTCGTTGAACCTGGACGCCGCCAAGACGTCGGGAGCGACATTCATGCGCGGCAAGGGGTGCATCGATTGCAACAAGACGACGTATCGGGGGCGCTTTGGAATATTCGAGATATTTGTGATAGACGACGAGGCGCGCAAACTGATTTACGACCGCGTGCCATCGTCAATCTTGCGGGCGCGGGCGCGGGAAATGGGGATGAGGACGCTGCGCGAGGACGGATCGCGCAAAGTCATGGCGGGCTTGACGACGGCCGATGAAGTCATCCGCGCGACAGTGGGAGATGTTGACTGATGAAAACGAATTTACCCTCGGAACGATGGAGTAGCAACGCCGGGCACTGCTGCGATCATTGCCTGCCAGCGCGATTACTCCACCGGTCCGCGGGGCGTGGCTGAAAATTTATGTCCTATTCCATGTCAGATTTGTTGCAGTTGGTGGTTTCCGAAGGGGCGTCGGACTTGCATATTCGCGTCGGACTGCCGCCGGTGATCCGGGTTCATGGCATTCTCCACCGCGTTGACGGGCCGATGTTGCGGCCCGAAGACACCGAGGAATTGATGAAGAGCATCACCTCGGAAGACCACATTCAACACACGCGCGAGCAAGGCGGGGCCGACTTTGGTTTTGCGTTCGGGGAAATGGCGCGCTTCCGTGTGAGCGTGTTCAAAGAGAGGGGCAATTTTGGCGTGGTCCTGCGCCAGATACCCACCAAGCTGCTGACGCTGGAAGAGATTGGGATGCCGCGGCCCACGATCATGACAATGCTGCACAAGCCGAGGGGCCTGGTGCTGGTGACCGGACCGACCGGTTCGGGCAAAACGACGACGCTGGCGTCGATGATCAACATCATCAACGAAGTGCGCGATGACGCGCATATCATCACCGTCGAGGACCCGATCGAGTATTATCACTATCACAAAAAATCGATCGTCACCCAGCGGGAAGTCCACATCGACGTTCCGAGCTTTGCCGAGGCGCTGCGGCGGGCGTTGCGGCAGGACCCGGACGTGATTCTGGTGGGCGAGTTGCGGGACTTGGAAACGATGGAAGCGGCGATAACGGCGGCGGAGACGGGGCACCTTGTCTTTGGGACGCTGCACACGACCGGGGCGTCCAAGACCATTGATCGTATTGTCAACGCGTTCCCGATCAACCAGCAGGAGACCATTCGCATCCAGCTTTCGACCGTATTGCAGGCGGTCATCTCGCAATTGTTGCTGCCCCGTTGCGACAAGCCCGGGCGCATAGCCGTGTATGAAATCATGATCAACACGCCGGCCATTGCCGCGCTGATACGCGACAACAAGACCTTCCGCATCAACTCCGATATTCAAACCGGCGCCAAATGGGGGATGGTGACACTGGACGGGCTGCTGATGGAGAAGTACCAGCAAGGCATCATCTCGCGCGAGGAGTGTGTCAACAAATCGCAGGATCCGACCACCGTCATCCAGAAGCTGGCCGAATGGGAGGCCCACCAGGCGGAATTGGCGGCTTCCCAGCCGGAAATGGCCCACTGACCTGTTATGCCCGCCGCCCCCGTCTCCAGTCCGCTGCTCGATTTGATCCGATCCCAAGGATTGTTGGACGATCTGCAATTGGAGGAGGTGATCGAAGAGCACAATCGGAGCGGCAAGCCCATTGGGGAAATTCTCCAGGATTTTGGGTTTTTGGACATGGACACGCAGCTCCAGATCATTGCCACGCATTTGGGGACGGAAGTCATCCATCTCGACACCCTGGAACTGACGCCGGATATTCTCTCCGCCGTGCCGCCCGACGCGGCGCGGATGTATAAATGTCTGCCCGTGGCCATTCACGATGGAACAGTGCATGTGGCGATGGCCGATCCGCTCAATCCGGCTCTGGTCGATGAACTGGGCTACGTCGTTCGCAAGGAAATCGTCCCCATGGTCGCCGATCCGGGGGACGTCGAGAAGGCCGTCAGCCGGTATTACGGCGACTCCCAGACCAGTGTGGCCGACATCCTCAAGGAACTTGGGCAGGACAACGAAGTTGCGCGCGAGGCGGCTGAGGCGGTGGCCACCGGAGCGGCGGCTGACTTGGAGAAAGCGGCCAACGTAACGCCCATCGTCCGCTTCGTCAACCTGGTGCTCTACCAAGCGGTGCAGGACCGCGCCAGCGACATCCACTTTGAGCCGTTCGAGGACGAATTCAAAATCCGCTACCGGGTGGACGGCGCGCTCTATGAAATGTCACCCCCGCCCAAGCACCTGGCCCTGCCGGTCATCTCCCGCCTCAAGGTGATGGCCAGCCTGGACATCTCCGAGCGGCGGGTGCCCCAGGATGGCCGCATCAGCATGAACATCGCGGGCCGCAACATCGATTTGCGCGTCTCCACCCTGCCGACGCAATTTGGCGAATCGGTCGTCTTGCGCGTGCTGGACCGCGCGGCCGTCAACCTGGACATCAAGGCTCTGGGCTTTCCCAAGGCGGTGTTCGATTACATCTCGGAGGCGATCCAGCAACCCAACGGCATATTGGTTGTCACCGGGCCGACGGGCTGCGGCAAAACGACGACACTCTATTCGTGCCTGCGGGCTGTCAACAGCATCGAATCGAAATTGCTCACGATCGAGGACCCGGTGGAGTATGACATTGAGGGGATCATGCAGGTGGCGGTCAACGACGGCGTGGGGATGACATTCGGCAAGGCGTTGCGCGCCTTTTTGCGCCAGGACCCGGACATCATCATGCTGGGGGAAATGCGGGATTTGGAGACGTCCCAGATAGCGATTCAGGCATCGCTGACGGGCCACCTGGTGTTGAGCACACTGCACACCAATGACGCGCCCGGCGCGGTGACCCGGTTGATCGACATGGGCGTTGAGCCGTTTCTGATTTCCTCGACGCTGATGGCGGTGCTGGGCCAACGGCTGGTTCGCACGATCTGCAAGAAGTGCCGCACGCCCTTCGAACCAACGGAGACCCAGTTGTCGCTGCTCAATCTCTCGCCGCATGACGTTGGGGACAAAGTTTTTTACTACGGCCGCGGTTGCGCCGCTTGCAATGACACCGGATACAGGGGGCGGCGCGGCATTTTTGAACTTCTGGTCGCCTCGGAGCCGATTCGGCTGCTGGTCAACGAGCGCGCGCCGACGGTCGTCATCCGCCAGAAAGCCGTCGAATTGGGCATGGTTACCCTGCGCGAGGACGGGATGCGGGGCATTTTCGACGGCGAGACCACGATAGAGGAAGTCGTCAAATACACCTGAGACTTATGCCAAGATACAACTATGTCGCCATGGATTCGAGGGGCAAGGAAACCAAGGGAACCCTCGAGGTCGCCAACCAAAACGAGGCCATCGGCCGCATCAAGGAGATGGGCTTTTTCCCCACCAAAGTGGTCGAGGATAAGGGCGGGCCCAGCCCCGCGGCCAAGAAGGCGTCCGCCAAGAAGGGAAAAAAAGGCGGCATCAATCTCAATTTAAACATTCAAATTCCCGGCTTGAGCGGGCGTGTCAAGACGAAGGTCCTGACCACGTTCACGCGCCAGTTGGCCACGCTGGTGCAGGCGGGCCTGCCCCTGCTCCGCGGCTTGCGCGTGCTTCAAAAACAGGAGAAGAGCGCCAACCTCAAAAACATCCTCGGCGACCTTGGTGACGCCATTGAAGGCGGCAGCACCTTTTCGGAAGCGCTGGCGCAGCACCCCAAGGTGTTCAACCGCCTGTTCGTCAACATGGTCAAAGCCGGTGAAATCGGCGGCGTGCTCGAAGTGGTCCTCAAACGCCTTTCCGAATTCATGGAGAAAGCCCAGAAGATCAAGGGCAAGGTCGTCGCGGCGATGTTCTACCCCTGCGCGGTGATGGTGGTCGCCACCGCGATCATGGGCGTGTTGATGGTCGTGATCATTCCCAAGTTCAAGGAAATCTTCGCCGGCACACTGGGCGGGGGCCAGGAATTGCCGCCATTCACCGCGTTCGTGATGGGGGTCAGCGACATGATCCGGATTCATTTTGTTCGCACCGGTCTGTATATCATTGGATTCGTCGTCACCTTCAACGTCCTCATCCGATTCAAGCTCGGGCGCAAGCTCTGGGACAAGGCCAAGCTGGTCGTGCCTGTGATCGGCCCGGTGGTGACCAAAGTGGCCATCTCGCGCTTTACGCGCACACTGGGCACCCTGGTCAGCAGCGGCGTGCCGATTTTGCAAGCTCTGACGATCGTGAAGGAAACATCCGGCAACGTTGTTGTCGGCAACGCCGTCGGCGCCGTTCATGAAAGCGTCAAGGAGGGTGAAACCATCACCGCGCCCCTGGAGGCTTCGGGGGTCTTCCCACCCATGGTCGTGAGCATGGTCGATGTCGGCGAACAAACCGGCGCGCTGCCGGAAATGTTGATGAAGATCGCCGACAACTACGACGAGGAAGTCGATAACGCTGTCGCCGCGATGACCTCCCTGTTGGAGCCAATTATGATTGTCTTTTTGGCGGTCATTGTCGGCAGCATCGTCATCGCCATGTTCCTGCCGCTGATCGCCCTGATGGAATCGGTCGGTGACGAACAGAAGACAGGCGGCGGCAAAGACTAGGCGAGACGCCACGACAAAAAGCGCGTGGGTCTTTTGAGGACGGGAAAGCCCGCTTTGGGATCCGGCCAGGCAAGATACGGCCCTTGCCCCGCTCAACCTGGCGGCAGGCGCAACGTTGCCCCCAGCGGCGCGATTTGCGCCAGTTCTTTGACGGGCGCGCCCCCGCCCAGTTTGAGCAGTTTGTCCCCGCTGGGGCGCACCATGCGCTCGTAACTGCCGACGGCATCGTCGTAGGCGGCGTTGGCCCGCTCCAAGCCAGCCCGGATTTTCTCGAAATGCTCGATAAATTTGGCCACGCGACTGAAAAGTTCCTGCGCGGTGGCCACGATTTCGCGTGCGTTCTCCCGCTGCGCGTTTTGCTGCCAACTGACGCTGACGGCCCGCAACAGCGCGATCAGGGAGGCGGGCGTCGCCAGCATGATCTGGCGCTGCGCGGCCCACAAAATCAATTCCCGGTCCGCCTCCAGCGCGGCGCTGAAAAGCGACTCCGCGGGCAGGAACAACACCACGTAATCCAGCGCGTTGGGGAATTGCGCCGGGTAATCCTTCCGGGCGAGATCGCGGATGGTGTCCTTGAGTTTGGCGGCGTGCAGGCCCAGGGCCTCCGCCCGCTGTTGCGGGTCGGCGGCATCGATGGCCCGCAGGAATTCGAGGTCGGGAACTTTAGAGTCAACAATAATCACCCGGTCGCCGGGCAGATGGACCAGAAGGTCGGGCTTCTTGTCGTCGGACTGCGTTTGTTCGCTGAAATCACAGTGCGGGCTGAGGCCGGCGGCTTCGACCACGCGGCGCAGGGTTTCCTCGCCCCACCGCCCGCGGGCCTGGTTGGAACTGAGAACCTTGCGCAATTGGAAGGTTTCGGAGGAGAGAGCCTGGCTGTTTTGGGCCAGCCCTTCGAGTTGCTTTTTGACTTCGCCAAGAACGGCCGCCTGGGAGGTTTCGCTTTGTTGCAGGCGCCGCTGGTAGCTTTCCAATTGTTCCTTCAACGGTTCCACCAGCGTGGCAATGGCTTGCTGGCGCTGGGCCAGGTCCCCCTTGGCCGACTCCTGGAATTTGGCCATTGTTTCGTTGGCCAGTTGCAAGAACTGGGGAGCGCTTTCCTTGAGGGCGTCGGCGCTCAGGGCCTTGAAGGCCTGGCGCAAATCGGCCAGCGCCTTTTCCTGCGCTTCCTTGCCGCTACGGTCGCTTTCGGCTAGCATCTGTTGGGCGGCCTCGGCTTTGGCTTTGGCTCCCGCCAATTCGGCGGTCGTGTCGGTCAGTTGCCGGCGCGTGGATTCCAGGTCCGTGTCCCGTTGTTGCAGTTGCAGGCGCAACTCTTTTTCCAGGCCTCTGCCGGAAAAAAACGAAATCAGCCAGACCAGCAGCGCGCCAACGACAAAGGCAATCGCAATGGGAACAATCTGCGGCACAAGGATCAGTAGTGAGCGATGGCTTCGATCTCCACCTGGGCGCCGCGCGGCAGGGCGGCGACCTGGACGGTCGTGCGGGCGGGAGGGTCCTTGTCAAAGAACCCGCCATAGACCTCGTTCATCTTGGAAAAGTCGGCAAGATTGGTCATGAAAACGGTGGTCTTGACGACGTTGGCCAGCGTCAGACCCTGGTCGTGGAGGATGATCTTGATGTTTTCCAGGACTCGTTGAGTCTGCGCCCGGATGTCGCCCGCCAGCAGTTGGCCTGTTGCCGGAACAATGGGGATTTGCCCCGCGCAAAATAGCAAATCGCCAATGCGAACGCCGTGGCTATACGGGCCGCCGGCGGGAGCGGCCGCCGCGGGCTTGATGATGTATTTGGTCATACGTGGAACCAGCTTAAAGTTTGAGGTTTGAGGTTTAAAGACTTTTCCGCATCATGACAGCCATGACCACGGCAACGGTTGTTTTTCGAACCGCCCGCGGCGCGCTGACCGTGGGCCGGACGCCGCGCGTGGTGGGGACGCTCTCAACGCTGGCGCGCCGCGGGAACATACCGACGGACATTGTGGAAGTGCGCCTGGATAGGATGGAGCGGCCACCCGATTGGCTGGAGCGGTGCAAAGCGATCCAGTTGCGCGGCAAACCGGTCCTGCTGACCGTCCGGCTTTGTTCCGAAGGGGGGCAATGGCCGGCCGACGATCTGCAGCGGCTGGAGCTTTACCGCCTAGGCTTGCGCGAACTGGCGGCGGTGGATGTCGAATTGGGCAGCGTGATATGCCAGGACGTGGCCCAGGAGGCCGTGAAACTGCGAAAGGCCTGCATCGTCTCCTACCACGACTTTGAGAATACGCCGCCGTTGCGCAAGCTGCGCGCCATCGTGGAGAAGGCGCACCAGATCGGCTCGATCGCCAAAGTATCGACGATGCTTCACGACCAAAGCGACGTCGCGATCCTGCGCTCCCTGCTGGAGCGCGATTGGGCCAAACCGCTCTGCGTCATCGGCATGGGCGAGGCCTGGGCGCACACCCGGGTCCTCTTTGCGACCCTGGGATCGTGCCTGACCTACGGCTACCTGGATCATTGCGCGGCCCCGGGCCAAATCTCCGGCGCGGAGCTGGCGCGGCAGTTGCGCCGGGCCTTGCGCGCCGAGGGGTGCTAATGCTATAATGGGCCGTGGCCGATTTAGCCGAAAAACAATGTGTCCCCTGCAGAGGCGGCGTGCCCCCGCTGGCGGGGGCGGAATTGACGGCCCTGGCGCAACAATTGGCGGGCGGCTGGCTGGTCATCAACCAACATCACCTGGAGAAGGAATTCAAATTCCCGGATTTCCGCCAGGCGCTGGCCTTCACCAACCGCGTGGGGGAACTGGCCGAACGACAGAACCATCACCCGGATATTTACCTTGCCTGGGGGAAGGTCAAACTGACGCTGTGGACGCATAAGATCGACGGATTGACCGAAAGCGATTTTGTCTTTGCGGCCAAAGTCAACCAACTCGGATGAGTTGTTTACTGGTCTTTTCCGCGCCCGCCGGATATATTCACGCTCTGGCAGGCCGAGTGGCAGCGGCCGTGCCGTTATGAAACCGAATTGCCGTCAACCACGGTTGGCCTTCACGCTGATCGAACTATTGGTCGTCATCGCCATCATCGCGATGGTGGCCGCCTTGCTGCTGCCCGCCTTGAGCAATGCCAAGGACCAGAGCAAGCGCACCGCCTGCCTGAACAATGAGAGACAGATGGGAACTGGCAGCCAGCTTTACGCCGACGAGGATTCCCAGGGCGCGCTCAGCGGCACCGACAATTATGCCGATGACGACCTGAACTGGCTTTATCCGGCTTACGTACGCAACCTCAAGACATTTATCTGTCCCAACACCCAGCATCGGATCACCAATGCCCCGATCCCGTTGGGTAATAATCTTCCCTTTTACTCGCGCAACGACAGCGGGGTGTCCTACGCTAACCGGTTGCACGGCAACCCCACCATTATCCCGGATTTGCAATACATCGCCGAAGACGGCGCCACTTACGACGCAGGGATGAAAAGCGGACCGGGGACAAGCTATGAAGTTTCGGGCTTCCTCAACGGCAGCACGCCCAACGTCAGCGCGCCTTACAACGTTCGCAAGACGCAGAAGGTCGTTGCGGGCTATGTCTATCTCAACGACGCCTCGGACACTTATGTCGTCTGGAACATCCCGCACCTGACGATCAATGTGAAAGGGCAGCGGGCATCGATTTCCCGCATGTTTCTGATTTATGATGGCGATGATCCTGTCAACTACCCGGCCGGCAAAACCTCAAACGATAATTATCCCGATTACATCGACAATCACGGCACCGCGGGCGGCAACGTGATTTATTGCGACGGCCACGCCGGCTGGGTGCCCCAGGCGCAATACCCGCTACTCTGGGCCACCGGCACCGACGAAACCGAATATACCGTCCACAAATATCCGTGACGGGAGTTGCAGTCCCTCCGCTTTTCAGAGAGGTTGGTGATCGCTGGCCGTATGACTTCGGTTGTGGATTTCTTGGGGTTCATACTGGATTGGTGCGGCAGGCCGCCGGTTCTTCGCGGGCAGCGCTGGGATGAAGCGGCCGGCCGCGAATGGCCAGTTCCCGTTCGCGCAGGGCATCGAGGAGGCGCAACTTTTCCGCCACGGGCCGCGCCGCGAGGTCGCGTCGCAGAGCGCGTTTGCTTTCGAGAATCTTTTGCAGGTCAAAGCTCACGGCGTGTCGCGGAGGAATTGTCGATCAAGGCGTGTCAGACTGCAAGGCTTGGCGCAGCCCCGAAAAATATTGCGGGGGCAATTGTCCAGACAGTGTCTGGACTTTCGGGTCTGGAAGCTATCCAAGCGCCTTGAACGCCGTGTGAGGGCACACGGCCTACAGAGGGACGGCGCACATTCATGTTGTGGGCCGCGCGCCCTCACGCGGCGTTTCGCCATCAACCAACATTCCCGCCTCCAACAACGGTGGGGTGCCGCGTACCAATATCGGCCCGCTGGATTCGTCGTAGAAAACCTCGCCGCCATAAGGCCATTCTTCCGGGCGGCTGACCAATCCGCAGCGCACTGGGTTCAGGCAAACGTATTCCCATTTGCGCGATTCGCTTTCGGAAGTACGGAATTTGTGGTCGTGATAACCATCCTGCCAACGCCATGCGCGTTCGATGCGGGTGAATTCGCGCATAGGATCGGAGACGCCGCGTGGGGGCACGCGGCCTACAAAGGCCGGGCGAATCGCGTTGTTGGCCGGGTCCCCTGACCCGGCGTCGCGTGACTCACGCCGTTCCAAGCCACCCACGACCGCCTTCAACGCCTTGATCCATTGTCCGAGCGGCACGGCTTCGTGTCCCATGCGCGCAATCAAATGAAGGTGGTCGGGCATGAGGACGAAGCGGCGTGCGAACCAGCGGTAGCGGGTTGGGCTGTCGAGAAGGACTGCAACGAGACGTTCAAAGGTGGGTTCGTTGTCCAAAACGCGGGCGCGGCCATCGACGCACATCGTCAGGAGATACGAAATGTTCCCGTCGCGGTCCGGCCACACGCGATGAAGGCGACGAAGGCGCCGCGGTGCATTGCAGGCCATGTCCCGGGACGCGGCGTTCCCGGGCGGGGCAACGGTTCCGCCGTGTAAGGGCACACGGCCTACAGAATGACGGCGGGCTTTCCTGTTGTAGGGGGCATCCCCGGATGGGGTGTTCGCGGGCGGGCCAGCGGTCCCGCCGCGTGAGGGCACGCGGCCTACATCATTGCGACGAGTCGCGCTTTCACTCATGCGGCAAATTCGTGGACGGATTGGGCGGAGGGCTGGAGGGCGGGGTGTTGTGCAGACTTTGCCCGGGCTTCGCGGGCGGATGGTCCGGGGTGGAGGATTGGAGGACTTTGCGGGCGGCGTTGGCGATGCCCTGGGCCAAGGCGGGAGGATGAATGACGCGGGCGTTGCCAGCCCAGCCCAAAACCCAGCGCTCAACTTCCGAAAGGCTGGAGAGTTTCATGCGCAACTCGACGCCGCCGTCGGGCAATTCGCGAAGTTGCTGCGATTCATGCCACTTTTTCTCGCGAATGTAATCGGCCACAAGTTCGTTGAAATGAAGGATGACCTCAAAACTGCCCTGGCCGGATTGGACGCCGAAACTGTCGCGGAGACGCTTTTGGAGGGAGAATTTTTGGGGGCGGGCAAAGGTGCGGCCGGTGGGATGAAGGGAAAGGATGCGCGCGGGAACAAAGGTGCGGATGTCGTTGCGCAAATGGCACCAGGCAAAGAGGAACCACTCGCCGTTGATGTTGGCCAGATGATAGGGATCGACGACGCGCAACTCGGTGTCGCGGCGGGCGGGCTTGCGATAGGTCAACTGCAATTGCTGGCGGCGCGCGACCGCTTTGGCGAGGGCGTCGAAAATCTCCAGATTGAGGATCGGCTCGGCGCTGATGCGGAAGGAAATGGTCTGATCCCAGTCGGCGAGGTTGAGGGAAACGGTGTCGGGGAGCGAGGCGGCCATTTTTTTGAAGGCGCTGAGGAGAGGGCGTTCGAAGGTGGTGCCGCGGTATTGTTGAAGGGCTTTTTCGGCGACGAGGAGGGCGAATAATTCCCCCTCGGTGATTTGGAGGGTGGGGAAGTTGGTGACTTCCTGGGTGTAATGGTAGCCGTTGCGGGCGTGGTCGTAATCCAGCGGCAGTTGGAGGCGGTCACGCATGAACTCCAAATCGCGGTGAACGGATTTGGAGCTGACCTCCAGATCGGCGGCCAGAGTGGAGGCGTTGGGGAAATGCCCGGATTGAATGGCCTGGTGGATGCGGAGCATCCGCTCCAAGGGCGGACGGGAATGGAGGGTTCTTTCGGGTTTCGGTTTCACGGCGCCGCCGGGCCGCCCTGCGACCTAGGCGATTTTGGCGAGCAACTCGTCGTTGGTCTTGTGCTTTTTCAAGGCGGCGATCAAGGTCTCCATGGCTTCGACGGGGTTGAGATCGACCATCATGCGGCGGAGTTTGCGGATCGGCTCAATGTTTTTTGGCGGGAAAAGCTTTTCTTCCTTGCGGGTGCCGCTTTTGGGGATGTCCAGCGCCGGGAACAGGCGGCGCTCGGCGAGTTTGCGCTCCAGAATCAGCTCCATGTTGCCGGTGCCTTTGAATTCCTGGAAAATCAACTCGTCCATGCGGGAGCCGGTATCGACCAGGGCGGTGGCGATGATGGTGAGGGAGCCGCCTTCCTCGATCTTGCGGGCGGAGGCGAACATTTTGCGCGGGATTTCCAAGGCGCGCGCGTCCACGCCGCCGGTCATGGTGCGGCCGCTGCCGCCATGAACGCTGTTGTAGGCGCGGGCGACGCGGGTGATGGAATCGAGCAAAACGAAGACATCGCGCCCGCTTTCGACCATGCGGCGGCAGCGTTCGATCATGAAGCGGGAAAGACGGACATGGGTTTCGAGGTCCTGATCGTTGGAGGAGGCGACGACCTCGGCTTTGACGGAGCGCTGGAAGTCGGTGACTTCTTCCGGGCGCTCGTCGATAAGGAGGACCATGGCGTAGATTTCGGGATGGTTGGCGGTGACGGCGTTGGCAATCTGCTTGAGGATCGTGGTTTTGCCGGTGCGCGGGGGAGAGACGATGAGGCCACGGGTGCCTTTGCCGATGGGAGTGACCAGGTCGATGATGCGTGTTTCGAGGAGGTCCGGCGAGGTTTCGAGGTTGATTTTTTCGATCGGATCAATGGTGGTGAGGTTCTCGAAGCGGACGGCCTTGGTGTAGGCCTCGAAAGGCAGCTCATTGACCTTATCGACGGACTTGAGTTGGGGGCTATTGCCGCGGTGAGGCGGCTGGGTTTCACCGGCGACCAGACAGCCTTCGCGCAGGAAGTTGCGTTTGATGGTGTCGGGAGTGACGAAGATGTCGCTCGGTTTGGGATGGTAGTTGTTCTCCTTGGTGCGAAGGAAACCAAAGCCCTTCTCGGAGATTTCAAGGAAACCTGCCCCGTAGTCGGTGGCGGTGGCGCTGGGCGCTGTGCTCATAGATTTAGATTGTAAAACGTGCGAAGGCCTTGTCTGAATCACCCTCAATAAGTTACGTACGTTCGAGCTTCGAATTCTTGGAGGACCGCGGCCCGTCGCATTCGGAATTATCCGGCGCAAGCCCGGTCAGACCTTCAACAAAGCAATAATCGGATAAAAAGGGAGATTATGCAACTTTTTTTTTCACCCCCCCACTTCGGCCTTGGCATCGGCGGCCAGCGGGGTGCTCAGGTAACGCTCTCCCGTGGAGCATGCGAAGGTGACAATGAGCTTGCCTTTGGATTCGGGACGACTGGCGACCTGGATGGCGGCGAAGACGTTGGCGCCGGTGGAAATGCCGGCCAGGATCCCTTCCTCCTTGGCCAGGCGGCGGGCCATGGCAAAGGACTCGTCGTTGCTGACCTGGATGCATTCGACAATCTGGGGGTCGCCTTTGCTGTCCTTGAGATGGAGGTTTCTCGGAATGAACCCGGCGCCCGTGCCTTGGATCTTGTGGGGTCCGGGCTTGAGGGGGCGTCCGGCCAGGCATTGGGAAATGACGGGGGAGTCCTTGGGTTCGACGGCAATGGCCTGGAAAGAGGGTTTGCGGGCCTTTATGACCTCGACGCAGCCGGTGAGGGTGCCGCCGGTGCCGACGGCCGAAATGACGACATCAACGGCGCCGTCGGTATCCTTCCAAATTTCCTCGGCGGTGGTTTTGCGGTGGATTTCCGGGTTGGCGGGGTTTTCAAACTGCTGTGGGATCCAGGAATTGGGGTTTTCGCGGGCCAGTTGATCGGCGCGGGCCATGGCGCCCTTCATGCCCTCGGGGCCGGGAGTCAAGACGAGCTTGGCGCCAAGCAAAGCCAGGAGAGTGCGGCGTTCCAGCGACATGGTATCGGGCATGGTGAGAATCAACTTGTAGCCCTTGACGGCGGCGACAAAGGCGAGCGCAATGCCGGTGTTGCCGCTGGTCGGTTCGATGATGAGGGTGTCCTTTTTGAGGATGCCGCGCTTCTCGGCGTCTTCGATCATCGCCATGCCGATGCGGTCCTTGACGCTGCCCAAGGGGTTAAAGAACTCGCATTTGAGGAGGATGGTGGCCGGCACGCCGCTGGTGACACGATTAAGGCGGACCAGCGGTGTGCGTCCGACCGTTTCAACAATATTGTTATAGATGTGAGCCATGAGTGTGTCCGTGTGTTAAAACCGTGCGTGGAATATCGGCCCATCCCGCCGCAAGGGCAAGGGTTTTTTCATTTGTCGGAGAAGAGGTATTCCAGATCGGCTTGGGAGAGATTGGCGGCGAAGCCCTGCTCGCCAAAGACGTCGGCGATGGTTTGGGCTTTGCGCTGTTGCAGTTCCCAAATTTTCTCTTCGACGGTGCCGGGGGCGATCAAGCGATAGGCGTTGACGGTGAGGGTTTGGCCAATGCGGTGCGAGCGGTCGATGGCCTGGGCTTCGACGGCTGGGTTCCACCAGGGATCGTAGAGGACGACGTTGCTGGCGGTGGTGAGATTGAGGCCCGTTCCGGCGGCCCGCAAACTGAGCAGGAAAACGCCGGCGGCAGGGTCGTCCTGAAAGGCCTGGACGACTTGGGCGCGGTCTTTGGTTTGCCCGGTCAGGATATGCGCCGAGATATTGCGGGCGGCGCATTCGGTTTCCAGGATGCGGAGCATCTGGACGAATTGGCTGAAGAGAAGGACCTTTTGATTTTCGGCCAGCAACGGTTCGAGCAATTCAAACAACGTCTCGGTCTTGCCGGAAAGGGCGTCGCTGCCAACCAGCTTGGGATGGCAGCAAATCTGGCGCAGACGCGTCAGGGCAGCCAAAACATGAATGGTGCTGGCGCGCAGGCCGCGTTGGGCCAGGGAAAGCATGACCTGCTGGCGGCCGCGGCGCAATTCGGCCAGATAAAGCTTGCGCTGGGCGGGGTTCAGCTCGCAATCGCGCCGCTGCTCGATGCGATCCGGCAGGTCGCGGGCGACGTCCCGCTTGAGGCGGCGGAGGAGGATGGGGCGCAATTTGGCGGAAAGGCGGCGGCGGGCGATACGCTGCTGGTCGGCGGCGTTTTCGCCGCGGGGTTCGTATTTTTGGCGGAACGACTGCTGTGAACCGAGGTAGCCGGGCTGGATGAAATCGACGAGGCTCCAGAGGTCGAGGAGCCGGTTTTCCAGAGGTGTGCCGGTGAGGGCGAGGCGGAGGTCGGCGCGCAATTGCTTGACAGAAATGGTGATTTGGGCGTCGGGGTTCTTGATAAACTGCGCCTCGTCCAGGATGACGGCGCGGAAGGAGAAATGTTGGAGGGCCTGGAGGTCGCGGCGGAGCAAGGCGTAATTGGTGATGATCAAGTCATGTTGGGGAATCTGCTTGCGCAAATTGTGGCGGGCGGCGCCGCTTTCCAGGACAAGGACTTTGAGGTCCGGCGTAAAGCGATTGGCTTCTCGCCGCCAGTTATGCAAAACGGAGGCCGGGCAAATGACCAGAGCCGGTTTGGAAAGAGGCTGGCTTTGCTTCAAGGAGGCCAGCCAGACGAGGGTTTGCAGAGTTTTTCCCAAACCCATGTCGTCGGCCAGAATCCCGCCCAGCTTGTGCCGGGCCAGGTGGCAAAGGAAACTGTAGCCGGCAAGCTGGTAGGGGCGAAGGACGGCGTAAATGTTATCGGGCAGCGGGGCGGTGGGGATGCCGGCAAATTGGGCCAGGTGTTTGCGCAGGGCCTGCGCCTGGGGAGTGTCACCGAAAACCCGCAGGGTGGCCTCATCCAGATAGGCAGCCTGCTCCAATCCCAGCCGTTGGGCGGCTGGCGTCAAATCCTCCAAACCCAGACTGGCGAAGGTTTCGTGGGCAGCCTGCACGGCGGCGGCGTCCAGTTGGAGCCAGCCGGCATCGGGCAATTTGATAAAGCGGCCGGCGGCGCATTGGAGGCGGCGCAGGTCGGCGGGCGTGAGGCGGATGCCCTCCGCCTCCCATTCCGCCGAGACAGTGAACCAGTCGATGCCGCTGCCTTTGACGGCCAGGCGCGGGCACAAGGGACGCTGCGTCAGGAACAGGCGGTGAAAGGCCGGGTTGCCGAGGTATTCGGCTTCGGCGGGCCGGTCCGGCCAGGCGTCGGCTAGTTGGGCCAGGAAATTGTCGTTGGCGTCGCCCACCCAGAGGCCCGGTTCGGGCGTAAACCAGTCCAAACGGCGCAACCATTGGAGGGCTTTGTCCAGACGGGGATCATCGACGATTGTGGGCTTGCCGGCCAGTTGGACCTTCGGATCGTCGCACTGCCACTCCTGGCCGTTCCAATGCCAGTGCGCGCCGTCAACGTCGCTCCTGGCCAGCAAACGCAGGCGCACGAGGTCGCCGGCCAACTCGAAAGTCAAGCGGGGTTGAGCGGGATGAACGACGCACAGTTGGGACCAATCCGGCGCAGTGGAAGATTGGGTTTTGCGCAAATGGGTCAACAGCCGGTGGCTCAGTTTGCTGACGGGAACCGATTGAATCCGCGCCCAGTTGCTCAACACCTCGTCGGGCGGGGCGCAACGCAACAAACAGAAGGTGGAATCGACCAGCGCGATGGCCGGGTGACCGGCGAAGAATTTGACGGTGTTCAAGGGATGGCGCCGGCCGGAGGGCAAGGCGAGTTGATGGGTAAAAAACAACTCGTCGTTGATGGATTCCAAGTGGGGTTCCAGTTGCGCCAGAAGGCCGTGAAAGTTGAGCGGCAGGCCGGATTGGGCCAGGCAGAGCCGGTCATTGCCGCCCCACCGGGCCAGCCATTGGAACAGTTCGATGCCAGTCAGGAGGAGCGATTCCCACAACCCCTCGGGATCGGGGTGGGTCTCCGCCAGCCATTGGATGAACTGCCAGTCGTCGGAGGAGAACTGTTCCTCCTGGTGGGACGTGCGCGCGGCCAGACTGACGACTTCGGCCAGTGTTTTTGGCTTCTCGCCGGTCCGGTTGCGCGCGACATAGAAGCTGACCGACAGGCCGAACAAGCCGGAGTCTTGGGACATCGGCATGGGATCGCAGGCAACGCGGATGCTGGCGCGGGGCGAATCGGAAAGGCCGGGCGAAGACGGGAAGAGCCAATGTTCGAGCTGGAGGACCAGTTTCTGGTCCTTCTCCGCCTGCTGGATTTCCGCGAAGCGATTGAGATTGGCGTGGGGCTGCAATTCCGTGGGCAGGGGGCGGTTGAGCCGCATGAAAAGGATGGCCGTTTCCTCCAGGCGCTTTTTGCCGCGTGTGGAAATGAGGCGGGGCCACCATTCGTGCGGGCCGAAGTCCTTGCGGGAGAGGGACAGTTTATCGAAATAATCC
>Ga0326727_10009193_pt1 | contig 24490 bp, 24 predicted proteins | sample MB2enrmetagenome_FD_207643 | JGI IMG/M metagenome (GOLD analysis project Ga0326727, IMG submission 207643) | Lab enriched peat soil microbial communities from McLean, Ithaca, NY, United States - MB29MY | ecosystem: Environmental > Terrestrial > Soil > Wetlands > Peat | place: USA: New York... | reverse complement strand
GAGCACTACTGACACTGCCGATTGAAGGACGCGACTGGATTGTTCAACATATTGAACACAGTTCTCTTGTGGCCTGCATGCGTGCCGACGATCCGCTGGCGCGCAAGCATGAGGTCACAACAGAGGACCTGTCCGCTAGGTTGAATATCTCTCGCGATCCGGAATTACATCCAGCGGCTCATCGGCGCTTGTTTGAGTTCCTGGCAGAGGTCCGAATTCATCCTGAGATCAAATGCGTTGCAGCAACTCCCGCGGATATTCAATGGATGGTTCGAACCGAGCACGGCGTCGCCCTGGTCGATCAAGGCATTGCGCTTGATCCCGATCTAACGACCAGACCGATCGCGGGTGTTCACTGGACGATAGATTCCGCCTTTGTTCATCACACTGGAGCCGACCACATGGCCTTGCCATTTGTCGTCCAGTTTGCGCGTCAGATGCGGTCGCGACCAGTCGCCAGGAAGCATCCTTTGCCGCATCCATGCGAGCCGGTTCAGTTGCGACTTCTCGCCTAGCGCCGATGCCTGCCATAGACAGAAACTATGGCGGCATAGATACAAAGTCTTGGACAGACGAAACGGCGAGGGTTACTTTTCGGCACATGACGGCGGAAATGATCCGTCGGAGGTGCCAATGAATATCCTGCTTTCGCCCACCGTTCGGCGCGTGATTGCCCGTCGGCAATCGTTGCGCCGGCTTTGCACACGCCTCAGCCTCACCACCGTGCTCATTGCTTTCCCTGCTCTGGCTGCCGCCCAGAGCAGCTCACCTTTCGATAGCGGCCTCACCTCTCTGCAAAACCTCTTCACCGGAACGATCGCCAAGGTTGCAAGCCTGATCGCCATTGTGATCGGCGGCTATCAGTTTGCTCACGGCGAGCCAGGCGCGAAGAAGACACTGGCCGGCGTTGCTGCCGGAACCGGGATCGCCGTGATGGCCGTCAACATCCTGAATTGGCTGTGGGGCATATGACCGCCGTCTTCCTTGTCTTGGTCACCATTCAACCGCTTGAGCGTGAGGGGCACGATGCAGACACACACCAATAGCCGGCGCAGGAACCGGGTCTACAAAAGCCTGCACAAGCCCCTCACTTATCTCGGCGTGGAGAGGACGCTGTTCTACTTCGGCTGCGTCGGCGCCGTCGGCGCTTTCAACCTCTTCAACAGCCTGCTTGCCGGAGCGGCCGTCTTTGTCGGCGGCTTCGCCTTCGGCCATTGGGTGACGGCGAGCGATCCGGCATTTCTTCGCATCCTGGCGAAGTCGGAACGTTATAAAAGCCGCTACGGCGCGGCGAAACAGAGCATTCCCCGTGTGGAGGTTATCTGATGCTGCGTCTCGATAAGGTCATCAAGCCGTGGAAGGAGGCCGCCGCGCTCTCGGACCACATCAATCTGTACGGTTTCTGGAACGAGACAGCGTTTCTGACCAAGAGCGGCGACCTGGGTATGGTCCTGAGCGTGACCGGCGTCGATTACGAGAGCCTCGATTACGCCGAGCAGGAGTATGCCGTGAAGCGGCTTGAAGCCGCGCTCAAGGCATTCGGGCCGGGATTCCACGTCTATCAATATCTCTTCAAGTCGAACCGGCCGGAGATTCCATTCGCCGAGTACGACAGCCCCGTCGTCCAGGAGGCCGTGGACTATCGGCGACAATTTTTCGAGGCCAAGGCCGACAGCCTCTATCAGATCGAGATCTTCTACTGCATCTTGCTCGAAGGCGCACGGTCGAAGACGGGCATTCGCGCCGCGCTCGCCCAACTCTTCCGCGACCCGGCCGGAGCCGTGAACGAGCTAAAGACCCAATTCACGAATAGCCGCATGAAGACGCTTCTGCGCACGCAAATTGAGCGCGATCTCGCACGGCTCGAAAGCCACGTGCAGGGATTCATCCGGCAGCTCAGCGATTTCGTACACATCGAGGTGCTGGACCAGCAAGGTCAGTTCCGGTTCTTCCGGCGCTTGCTCAATTACGACGAGTGGCGAATTGCGGGCACGCCGAAAAGCACGCAGTTCCTCGACTACCAGGTGGTCAGCTCCGACATCGAGGCCGAACGCGACCATCTTCGTGTTGGCGAGCACTTCGTGCGGATTCTCACGATGAAAGAAGCCATCGGCGAGACCCGTCCGCTCGTACTCGATACGCTGCTCAAGGTTCCGTCAAATTTCTGCGCCGTCACCGAATGGACGCCGTTGAGCGTGGAGAAGGCACGCAAGGAAGTCAACAAACGCCGCCGCCACTTCAACATCTCAAAGACCGGGTTCGTTTCGCAGTTGGGCACGAGCACCGAGCAGGTCAACCCACGCGATGTGCTCGTGGACGAATCGAAGCAGGCAGACATTGAGAACCTGGGCGACTGCCTGCGCGAGCTGGGCCAGGGACAGTCGCTCGGCGAGTTCTCGCTGACCATCGTGCTTTATGGCCGGGACCGGCTGGCGCTCGATGAGCGCATCGGCGAATTCGCCAGCGTTTTCACCAACGCCGACGGCGGCTTGTTCGCTGAAACCTACAACCAGCTCAACGCCTACTTCGCCACCGTGCCCGGCGGCTACGCGTTCAACCTCCGGCGAATGCTACTGCTCAATACCAACTACGCCGATTTGTCGTTCCTGTTCACGATCCTGCCGGGGGAGAAAGTCAACTCCTACCTCAACGCGGAATATTTGGCCGTTCTCGAAACAGACAACGCGACGCCCTACTACCTGAATCTCCATTGCGGCGAAGTGGCGCACACGCTGATTCTCGGCATGACCGGATCAGGCAAGTCCTACTTCTGTAACTTCATTTTGCAGAACGCGCAAAAGTACAAGCCACTGACCTTCATCTTCGACATCGGCGGCAGCTTCGAGTCATTGACGACGATCTTTGGCGGCAGCTACTTGAACGTTGGCCAAGAGGCGCGGGATTTCACCATCAATCCGTTCTCTCTGGAGCAGACCAAGGAGAACATGCAGTTTCTCTTCAGCTTCTTCCGCGTGTTGATCGAGGGTAACAATCAGCGGTACAGGCTCGACTTCAAGGAAGAGATCAAGCTGTGGGATGCCATCGAACGCATCTACATGCTCGAAGCAGGACAGCGAACAGTCTCGAACTTCTCGAACATCATCGGCGAACTGAAAGACCGCCTGCACCGCTGGACCCGCGCCGGCCAATATGGATTCCTCTTCGACAATGCCGAGGATACGCTCTCGTTCAGCGATTTCCAGACATTCAATTTCGCCGGCTGGGGCGATGCGCCGGAAGTGCTGGAGCCGCTGCTCTTTTACGTTCTCCACCGGGCGTCGAACGAAATCTGCAATCCGGTAAAACTTGCGACATTCAAAATCTTTCTGCTCGACGAGGCGTGGCTGTTCATCAAGAACGAGACCATCCGCAACTACGTTGTGCAGGCGCAGAAGACCTGGCGCAAGCACCGCGCCGCGATGATCCTTGCCACGCAGTCAATTAAGGAGCTGCAGGAGTCGGGAATGCTGCACATCGTCTCCGAGAGCTGCCCGACCAAGATCTTTCTCGCTAACCCGGAGATGGACCGCTCGGTCTACGCCGAGGCGTTCCACCTGAACGATACGGAACTCGACCTGATTGCCGGTCTCGTTCCGCCAGGGCAGATGCTTGTACGCAAGGCGCAATCCAGCAAAAAAGTCCACCTGAACGTCGATTCTGTCACGCACTGGATGGCGACGAACAACGCCAAGGACAACCTCCGCAAGCGCGAATACTTCGCTCGTTACGGCATCGCCGATGGCCTGCGCCGGCTTGCCGAGGACTTCCCGTTCCAGCCACGCACGATCGCTACAACCTCCACCACTTTGAAAGGAGCAGCAGCATGAGCAGCAGATTGATCTTCATCGCCGGGCTGGCCCTGGCGCTCTCCCCTCTTGGCGCTTCCGCGCAGGAAGCGTCGGCGCGCACGGTGCGGTACCACTCGCAGGACATCGTTCCAATCCACGCCAAGTTAAAATACACGACGCTGATCGAGTTGCCGGCGACCGAAAAGATCATGGAGGCCGCCACGGGCGACAAGGACTTCTGGGTCGTTGACGTGGTAGGCAACTTCTGCTTCGTGCATCCGGCCAAGGCCGGGATCAACTCGAATCTGAATCTGATTACCGACAAGGGAAACATTTACTCATTCACTCTGCAGGATGCCTCCAGTTCGACCGAGGCCCCGGACTTGAAGGTGATTGTGGTGCCCGCGGACCAGTCATCGATTGTCGCATCCACCGGCCCTCCGCAGTTCGTCCCGGCAGCGCAGCTCGAACAGACACAGCAGGCGTTGACCGCTGTGCAGTCGCACATCACGGAAGCTGTTGACGAGTTCAAGAGCGCCTATCCAATCTCGCTCAAGTTCGACTACAGCTTCCACGCCAACGAAGCGCCGTTCAATATTCAGGCGATCTACCACGACGACAAGTTCACCTATATCAAGACCAACGCGCCAGAGAAGTTCTCGGTTTACGAGATGCGGGACGGAAAGCCGAACCTGATCTCATACCAGCTCAACAACGGCACCTACATCATCCCCAAGGTGATGGACTCGGGTTACGTCGAGCTGGGCAAAAAGAGGATGGAGTTCTCGCGTAAAGGGTAGGAGGTGAGAGATGCCGGAACCGATTGCGAATTCGCCTAGTGCAGTACCGATTGAGCCGGAGTTGCATCGCTCAGGTAAGGAGCCGAAGGGCGTGCTCCAGAAGAACCTGAAGCCGCTGCTTTACCTGGGCGCGGCATTGCTGGTTATCCTGGCGGCTGTCTTCAGCAGCACGGGCAAGAAGCCCGCTCAAAAAAACGCAGGAGCGCACGAGACGCCGCAGCCCATGATTCAGGACGGCACCGACAACAACGTGCAGGACTTGAAGAACCAGGTGGCAGCAGCGCAACAGCAGCAGGCGCAACAGAAGACGGCAGCCGATCCAGCGCTGGCCAATGCGACATTGGCACAGCAGACTGCGGCGGCCAACTACGGACCGAACGGGCAACCGGTTCCGTGCGCACCGGGCCAGCCCTGTGCGCAGCAGACAAGCTACATGCAGCCGCAGCTCACTCCGGCCCAACAAGAAGAACAGCAGCTTGCGGCAAAAGATCGGGAACTTGCCTACGCGGCGCGATTTGCGTCTAACATTGTTTACAGTAACGCGCAGGACGAGACGCCTCGCCAACCAACCTCTGCTGCCTTGGCGGAGAGCGAGAGCGCACCCGGCGCGCAGAAGAACGCTAGTTCCTATTCATCGGCGCAAGAACGCGCGGCGAGCAACCTGATAGCGCCTCGCGCGGCAAGCGATCCGCCAGCAGCTTCAGAGACACAATCGACCGCCCAGCATAGAGCGGAAGTCAACATCGACGCGGCCACGGGACAGCCTTACGTGATCTACCAGGGGACAACCTTGGATACCGTTCTGATGAATCGTCTTGACGGAGACGCCGCGGGGCCAGTGAAGGTGCTCGTCTCGAATCCTCTCTACTCCCACGACCGCCAGCACGTGCTCATCCCTGACGGAACGATCGTACTGGGCGAAGCCCGCAAGATCGGCTCGGCCGGCTTCGGCCAGCAACGTCGCATGGCGGTCGTCTTTCATCGGCTGATTATGCCCGATGGTTATTCAGTCGATCTCGACCAGTTCCACGGCCTTGACCAGATCGGCGAGGAAGGCCTTAAGGATAAGGTCAACAACCACTACTTGCAGATCTTCGGAACATCGATTGCGCTGGGGGTAATCGCCGGCGCGGGCGAGATCGAACAAGGCGGCGAGACGATCCCGACCGGCGGCTCTCAGGCATTTGCAACGGGAGCTTCATCGAGCCTTTCACAATCGGCGACAACCGTGCTCGATAAGTTCCTGCAGATTCCACCAACGATCACCATCCGCGAGGGGCATCGCATCAAGGTTTACTTCATGCAGGATATGCTGCTGCCTGCCTACGAGAATCACACCATTTCACAGACGTTTTGAAGGAGTCATTCATGTACTGTACGATCCGATTCTCCGCTCTTGCGACCGTTCTCATCCTGGCTCTTTCCGGGTGCCAAAGCCACCAGGCAAAGGTCGATGCTCTCCAGAAGGAGTACGACCGGATCAACCAGCAATTTGCTAAGGACTGTTCTGCTGAATATCTCAATATGCCGCCCACGCTAAGTCAGAAATGCGCTGACGAGAACAGGAAGATGAAGGACGCCTGGGACCGGCTGCAAGCAGAACGAATGAAGCAGTAACCCACGGAGGAACAAATGAAGATTTCCCTCGCGCTCGCACTCGTTGCGGCGGCAGGATTCGTGTCGTCCGCGCGCGCCCAATTGGGTTCCGGGATCGTCTTCGATCCCACGCAAGCAATTCACGCGGTTCAACAGATCGCTCAGGCCGAAGAGCTTTACACAACGGCGGTCTCGACAACCAGGAACGTAATCGAGGCCTATAACCTTGCGCAGCACATGGCATCGCTGCCGCAGGCGCTCTATACGGCCTACTCCAATCTCGGCCGTCAGCAATGGACCACACTGACCACGCCCGCGAACACCTACGGCAACTCTCTCCTCTGGATGAACTCGGCATCGACGGGTTACAGTCCCGCGACCGCCAACCAGACGGCCAGCATCCCGCGAACCACACAGCTGAGCGGGTACGGTTCACTGAATTCTGACGGCCAGCAAGCCATCGCTGCGCGGGGCGCGACAGTCGATTTGTCGGATGCCGTCAATGCCAGCAACTTGCAGATCATTGGAACGATCCGTGCGAACGCTGCACAACGAGAGGCGGACATCGCCCAGCTCGAAGCCGACAGCCACACGACCGACTCCTCACAACAAACCGAGATGGCAACCCTGCAACGAATCAATCAGGCGCTGTTGATCGAGCTGAGAACGCAGCAGGAGACCAACCAGCTCTTGCAGGCTCAGGCGCTACAGCAACTCATCGGTCAGAAGCAGCAACAGGACAACCTGAAGGCGCTCTTCCAGACCGGCAACAACTACCAGCAGAGCTTCAATACAGTCACCCCACAGCAGACCAGTTCCGGTACGCAGTGGGCATTCCACTACTGACGGAAGGGAGCGGCGGCAATGGACTTTCTCATCCTCATCAAGAACGGCTGTGACAACCTGACGGCGACCGCCGCTCCATCCATAGACGCGCTCGGCTTACGGATGGTGATTGCGCTCGCCACGATCATGCTTGTTTGGTTCGGAGTGCAGGAGGCATTGGCTTCCGCGCAAGGCGGCCCAGGCTTCAACGTTGGCAGGTTCATGAGCTTCTTTATGCTCATCACCTTCGCCTATTGTTTCGTGAAGTTCTACGACAGCTCGATTCCGGGCATTGGCTACTCGCTCAAAGGATTTGTCAGCGGGGGCACCAGTAGCCTCGTTGACATGATCGGTAGCGACTCGACGCAGGAGGTTCAGACAACGATTCACACGGCGCTGAGCCAGGTCGGAGGGTTGTCGCCATCCTTTACAGAGCCGTACACGCTGCTTTGCACCTTTACGGTTCAGATTGTTCTCAGCATTTTGACGGCATTGATCGGTGTCATCATCGCTTACGGAGCCATCGGCGCAACGGTCATAGGCCTGCTTGGTCCGGTCTTTATCCCATGGATGGTCTTCGACAAGACAGACTTTCTTTTCTGGGGCTGGCTCCGGGCCTTTATCGGTTTCGAGTTCTACAAGGTTGTAGCCGCCGCAACCATGAGCGTGATGAGCCATCTGCTTATCTCCTACCTGACCAGTGGCGCGATGAATGTAGGTAGTCCTTCCAACCTCATTTACGTTATGCCCGGCTTGCTGATTCTCTGCGTTGTTGCCGGCTTCGTTCTGTTGAAGATTCCGACCATGACCGCGACGCTCTTCTCCGGTCATACGGGCGGCCATGGCATGAGCATGGGCGGACTGATCACCGCGGCAATTATCCGGGCCGTATAGGCCCAGTGGAGACGATTCAATGGCAACCCAGACTACGACCCCACCCGACATTACCCGCGCGGCCGAGCGGTACCTCGAACAGTACGGCGATCCGCTGGTGATGAACACCTATCTAAAGGTCACGATCCTTGTGCTCGCCGGCATCGCGGTCCTGCTCGGCGCGCTTGTCTATCGCGGCCAAATGGCGCTGGCCGGCGTTCACCCGTTGATCGTCCGGATCAACGACGTTGGCCGCGCTGAGGCGATCGACTATCGCAACTTTCAATACCGTCCCCAGGAAGCAGAGAACAAATACTATCTGACCCGCTGGGCGGAACTCTATTTCAGCCGCAACCGCTTCACCATCGAGCGCGACCAGACCAACTCGCTCTACTTCCTCAATGGCGACGTACAGCGCGCGGTAATCGACCAGGAACGCAAGGACGGGATCATCGCCAAATACCAGGGCGACAGCTCGCTCCCATTCGTCGATGTCGAGGTGAAGAACGTCATCCTCGATGACCTGCGGCAGTCGCCCTATTCGGCACGCATCGAGTTCGAGAAAGTCTACTCGAACCCGGCGGATCATTCCGAACTCAAGCGGGAGCAATGGACCGCCAGCGTCACCTATGTCTTCCAGGAGCAAGTGAAGAACAACGAGCTGGCCGTCAATCCCCTCGGATTGACCATCGTCCGCTTCCGTGCCGACCAGGCGTTCGAATAGTCGAAGCCACCACCCAAACACGAGGCTTGCCATGTCCACACGCGGCCACAAATCGCGGCAGAGACGCCCTTCGTTTCTTCGCAGGCGGCACAACGCCTCATCACGCGCGATGAAACGGTATTGCCCATCGCCTTCAAGAGTCCTTGCACGGGTGGCATCGAGAATCTTTCGCCGGCAGCGGCGGGCCGCAGGCTTGCCGGGAAGCCGAGGGTCGATGCTGCCCATGAAGCGTTCATCTCTTCGTATCTTCCCTCTCTTGTCCGGTCACACGCTTCGGATCAATTCCGACGCCCGGCGGCACTGCGCCGCTCTGCTTTCCGGACTCCTCTCCCAAAGCGAGTTTGGGCCCCTGCTCCAGAAAGCGCGGCTTGGCGCTTGGGAGTCGGGCTCCTTGCTTGGGCTTCGCCAGAGAGTGACCCGGCCAAGCCGGGAATTCAACTCAAGGAGACTCACCATGTATCAGAACCGCATCTCGCTCATCGGATTCCTCGGCCAAGACGCCAGCACCTACACTGCCAACAACGCCAGCTTCACCGTACTCTCGCTTGCCACCAAGAGTTCGTACAAGGACAAGAAGTCGGGCGAGTACAAGGGCCATACCGAGTGGCATCGCTGCATCGTGTGGGGCAAGTTGGCCGAGTACGCGAAGACGCTCACCAAGGGCGCGCACCTGGCCATCGACGGCGAATTGCGCAGCCGCGAGCGCGTGGACAAAAAGACCGGAACCAAGCAGCGCGTTTGGGAAGTGCGCGTGGCTTCGATCCTGAAACTCGACCGCGCCGAGAAGGCCGCCCCGGAAGAGACCGCGGACGATGAGATCAACACCGAGGAAGAGGCCGCGTAAGGCCTCTTCTTTGCTCCCACGCGGAAGCCCGGCGACGCCGGGCTTCCATTGCTGCGAGGCTCGGCTATGATTTGCAGGTTGAAAACACAATCCGGCTGCGCAAACGAATCAAGACGGCAGAGCCAATTTCCACCGCTTGGTGCTCATCTCGCTTCTGAGCACCTCTCGTGCCTCATAAAGTTCAGCCATGTACGCTTGACCCGCATCAGATTTCAGGTAAACACCTTGTGCAAGCCACGCGGCCTGTTGCCTCTGGTTGTCAGCGGCAACCTGAACACACGCCAAAACCCATTGGAATCGTTCCACAGAAACGAGTGGAATCAGGTCTGTCCTGTTTTCGGAACACCACCGCAGTATGTCCCGCATGACCACGTTCATTCGAACAATTCCTCTTGGGTGATCGCTAGTTCGAATGGCAGCAACATCAAAGTCGACGGCTGGCAACCAATAGAGGAGAGCTGCCACTGCAAGGATGTAAAGCAACAAGAGGAACTCATCCTGGGCGATAAATGGTCTGAGTCGAGTTATGAGGAAGCTCCCGACGGAATCACGGAAGAGACCGTTCATCATCATTTCCACTGCATATCCATCAGCCTCAACTTCGTGGGCTTGATCCTTCAACTTGGACGCGCCAGATTCAAGTGCGTCTTTTGGCGTTGCAAACTCCTCAAAGAGGAAGCCTTTGTACAGACCTTCGCAATGCCCGTGAAACATGTGGCCAAGCTCGTGATCAGCTATGAACTGAACTTGCAGAAGGAGGAGTGCTTGAAACAGAAAGTCACGCCCCTCTTTATTGAGTTGAATTCCCAAAAGATCTGCAAGCGGATTCAGGCGCCAGAGAGCCGAGCACGCAGTCACGAAGTGTTGCAACATTCCCGACGTTATTCCAATGAAATAGATCCCCTTGCTCTCGAAGGAAAGCGCATTCTTTGCACTCGCGTCAACGTAGTCCATATACACAGTTGCGGGGCCAGTCGGCGTCACAATCCGTTGCACATTAATGGCAAACCGCTCATTGATCAAGTCGCGAATGGAGGCAAACGCCGTACTGAATTCGGATGGCGTGAAAGTATCCAGGTCCAATCGTCCCTTATACACGGCACGCTTCGCAGATGAAAGTGAGCTGAAGTACCTATGAAACTCGACGTCGAAATCTACCATTCGATCAATTGTATTCCGCTTTGGAGGCCCCCCGATCATGTCGTTTGAATTGATCCTTCCGTTTATGCGCCCTATCGAGCCCCTCCTGCTCGACGAGAACGTCAGCGAGATCATGGGCAATCCCAACTCGACTTGGTACGCCGAGCGCGCGGGCCGGATGGAGCCGCAGCCCGGCGTGGCCTTCGATTCCGGCAGCCTGCGCACCGGCCTCGAAGTCATCGCCAACAACCTGGGCAAGAAGCTCGACGACGACAACCCATTGCTCAACGCGCAGCTCCCCGATGGGAGCCGCTTGTGCGCCTACATTCCGCCGGCTGTGAAGCCAGCTCCGGGGCTGACGATCCGCAAGTTCACCAGCCGCCACTTTGCGGTCGATGACCTGATCGCTCACGGCTCGCTGACTGCGCAGCTTGCCGGGTTCCTGCAGGACTTGGTTCGCAGCGGCAAGACGCTGCTCATCAGCGGCGGCACGGGCACCGGGAAGACAACTCTATTGAACGTCCTCGCCCAGGCGATTCCCGACGACGAGCGCATCGTCACCATCGAGGACACGGCGGAGCTTCTTATCCGCAAGCCGAACCTCGTTCCCTTCGAGTGCCAGACCGACACCTACAAGCAGCCAGTCACCTTCGACGACCTGCTCAAGACTTCGCTCCGTTGCCGTCCCGACCGGATCATTCTGGGCGAGGTTCGCGGCACCGAAGCGCGGACGTTGCTCGACTCCTTCAACACCGGCCACTCTGGTTCACTTGCAACCATCCATGCCAACTCGGCGACGAAGGCGCTGCGGCGCTTCGCCAACCTCGTTCTCCGCGCCCACGCGCAGGCCACCTATGAGGATGTGGAAGCCGAGATCGGCGAGGCGGTCGATTATGTCGTCCACATCGAGCGGCAGCCAGGCCGCCGCTTCGTCCGCGAGGTGCTGCGTCTGGACGACTACGACCGCCGCTCCCAGCAGTTCCAGATGGAGTACGTCTATCGTGCCGAAGAGCGGTCCTCGACGGAGATCAAGCCATGCTGAAGACCATGCGCCACACTACTTCGGTCGATGAATCAGACCGTGTTCTCGCCGCCCTTCGGTCCGGCATTGACCCGGCCAAATTGACCCGCGAACTCGCGGCTCAACATCCCGGCGACGCCGGCTTCGCGCGCCGCCTTGTGGACACGGCATCGGCTCACCTATGGCTCGCCGATGGAGCCCCGGTTGCGGACGTTCTCACCATGCTCGAAGTCCGCCATCGCTTCGAGCTTTCACCCACCGCTGCCCGCGCCTATGCCGTCGAGATTCTGTGGGCTGTTGAGCACACCTCAGAAGCCCTCAATCCTCACTCAATTCCAATCGCAAAGGAGACTCGTTATGCCGCTGCTTGAGTTCGTTCAAACCAACCATGTGACCGCTATGATCCGCCTCGAAGATACGACCGCCGGGCAGATCGATCAGTACGCCGCTTTCCTCCACGCGCCCGCCGACGATGTGGTGGACAAGGCGCTCGCCTACGTCTTCGCTAAGGACCGCGACTTCCAGGACTTCCTGCGCACGCCTGAAGCCGCCCGTGCTCCGCGCAGCCTGCGTGTCCGCCGCTTCGGCCGTGATGGCGACGGTGCCCAGCCTGCCAATGGCTCTGCGAAGCCTGCCAAGTCCGCAGAGGCGAGCCATGATTCGCGCCCACGCAGCAGGGATGGAGCGGTTTAATGCCCGTTCGGTGCTCCGCACCGGGTTTATCTCGACAATCCACCCCTGAAAGGGTTGCGTTTGGAACCGTTCCGGTTCCATTTGGAAGCGTGCGGAGAAACCACAACTTACGCGCAAAGCGCATTTTCAGCGGTTCCATTTGCAACCGTGGGCGCGAGCGCAGAAAGGAGATGAACAAATGCCAGCACAAACATTGCAGATCGACAGCCGTCTGATGCCGGCCAAAGGCCGGGAAGCTCGCACACAGAGCATCGCGACTCGTTTCACTCGGGCAGAAGAACTGGCGCTGCTGAAGCGTGCGGAAGCCAATGGTCAGAACCTCCGCGAGTGGGCGCGGGATGTACTGCTCCGTGCCGAAACAGAGGGCCGGAAATCGGAGATGGAGCTGCACATCTTCACCGAGCTGGTCGGCATTCAGATGCTACTGATGGGAACGCTTGAGCCGCTGCTGCGCGGCTCGAATTTACCCGCCGAGCAGGTCGATCTTCTCTTTCGCCAGGTTCAGACAACCAAGGCTGCGAAGGCGCAGGAACTTCTCTCCCGGCGCAGTCAAAAACAGGAGAAATAGCCATGCCAGCCGTTCAACAGTGGGGGCGAAAAGAATCTCTGATATGGCCGCCACGCGGCCATATTTATACGCTCGGCGCGTTCTTTCTGGCGCTGGTTGCGGCAGGCTTCTTCATTTGGCTCCGGTTTCAATTTGGCCTCACGCCGCTTCAACGCTACTACCTGCCGTACTACCTACGCAGCGAGACGGCCAGCCTCACCCGCCCGGCAAGCCAGTACCAGATGCTCATCGTCACCGACGGTGAATCACAGAGCCAGACTGCCCTTGATGCCGACGTTCAGCAGGGTTCCACACCGCAGGCAGAAGGCAAGGCACTGCAAATAATGCTGACATCTGAAGCTGCCCAGCATGGGACCTACTACCTTGCGCGCGAGCCGATGCGCAGCTACCAGAACAAGGCGCTTCACGCCTGGCTTGCGCACTGGATCTATGGTGATGTTTCCTTGCTCGATCTCTTCAAGATGCAGCTCGCCTACGGACTTGTGGCGTTTCTTCTGCAGCTCCCGTTTTCGATCCGCAAGGACATCGCGCGGACCCGGATGCTGCGTTATGGACGGCGGCTCAAGGGACCGATTCTTGTCAGCGCCAAAGAGTTCACCAGAGCCATCGCCGGCGACGGAATCGGCATCACGACCAACGATTCCAAGGAGCCGCTGCGCATTCCGCGCAACGCAGAGAACAAGCATTTCCTGATTGTCGGTGACACCGGAACCGGCAAGTCCAGCATCATCCGCCAACTGCTCTACCAAGTCGATGCGCGCGGCGACGCAGCGATCGTCTACGACCCGGCCTGCGAGTTCGTCAAACAGTTCTACGACCAACGCCGCGGCGACATCGTGCTCAATCCGCTCGACGCCCGGATGCCCTACTGGAACCCGTCAAAGGAGCTTCGCCGCAAGGCCGAGGCCAAAGCCCTGGCCGTCTCGCTTTACCAGCCGGAAGGCGTTACCAACCGTTTCTTTGTCGAAGCGTCGCAGAAGATTTTTGCCCATCTGTTGAGCTATTTGCCGACGCCCGCAGAAGTCGTCGAATGGATGTCCGACCCGGATGAAATCGACCGCCGCGTCAAGGGAACTGAATACTGGGCGCTGATCGATCCCAAGGCACCGCAACAACGCACCGGCGTTCTCGGCTCGCTCAATATGAGCGCAGACAGCTTCCGCCTTCTACCCAAGGAAGACGAGACAACTTCGGTCTGGACAGCAACGAAATGGGCCGAGACGCGGCGCGGATGGATCTTCATCACCTCGCGTCCGACAATGCGCGAGGCGCTGCGCCCGCTCATCAGTTTGTGGATCGATACGCTCGTACTGCGCTTGCTCAACGAGCCGACGCCGGACCACAAGCCGGTCTGGTTTGTGATCGACGAGCTGGCCAGCCTGCAACGGCTGCCACAGCTTCATACGGCCATTACTGAGAACCGGAAATCGCAGAATCCTGTCATCCTCGGATTCCAGGGGCGCAGCCAGATGGAGGCCCGCTACGGCGACGACGCCGAGGCCATGCTCTCGCAGCCGGCGACCAAAATCTTTCTGCGCACGACAGAACCGCGCGCCGCGAAATGGGTCAGCGAGGCCATCGGCGAGGTCGAGATCGAACGGCTGCGCGAGACGCACTACGACGGTACCCGCCAGGGCCACAACTTCATGCTCGACCGGCAGACCGAGCCACTCGTTCTGCCTTCGGAAATCTCCGGTCTCGACGACCTGCGTGGTTTCCTGAAATACGGCAATCACGTTGCGCGCTTCACATTTCCATTCATCGAATTGGAAGAGAAAAACCCCGGCTATGACGAGCGCAAGATGGACGACCTGATCGTTCCGAAGACTCCGCTGCCAATTGCCCCGGAGTCTGTTCAGGGCAATCTTCTGTTTCCTGAGTACGCGCAACAGCAAGTCGGAAATCAGATGGAGTAGACGGCCATGCTTACCATCTCCAAGCCGCTTTCAGCCGGCCAGGCGCAGAACTACCACGCCAAAGAGTTCACGTCTAAGGAGCAGAACTATTGGTCACAGCGCGGCGTAATTCAGGGCGAATGGCAAGGCCAGCTTGCTTCGCGCTTTGGCCTTGCCGGAGCCGTCGCCGCCGAGGATTTTGCGCGGCTGAGCCAAGGCCAGAATCCGCGAACGGGCGAGCAGATTGTTCGTCAGCGCACCTCCTATCAATATATTGATGAGAACGGCAAGACGGTTAAGACGATGGAGCACCGCGCCGGTTGGGATGCGACTTTTGCGGCTCCGAAATCCGTATCGCTCACCGCGCTTGTCGGCGGCGATGAGAATGTCCGTATCGCCCACCGCGTCGCCGTCAAGGTCGCGCTCGAACAGCTTGAGATGTACACGCAGGCACGTATCGGCGGAAACCAGCCGCCGGAAAGTACAGCGAAATTTATCGCCGCCAAGTTCGAGCACGATACGGCGCGGCCCGTCGATGGGTACGTTGCCCCGCAACTTCACACGCACGCCGTCATCTTCAATGTCACCGAGCGCGAGAACGGCCAGTTCCGCGCCGTCCAGCCGCAGACTCTTTTTGCTTCGCAGCAGTTCGCCACCGCCGTTTACCAGTCGGAGCTAACCTACCATTTGCGCCAGCTTGGCTATGAAATCACGGCGGGCCGGAGCGGCGCGCCGGAGATCAAAGGCTACACGCAGGAGTATATTGATGCGTCGAGTCCGCGCAGCCAGCAGATCCGTGAGTATCTGGAAAGAACCGGCCGAACAGGGTTCGAGGCCGCGGAGATCGCTGCACACTCAACACGCGACAAGAAGGCGATTCACTCCGAGCGCGAGATCATGGCGGCGCATCGCAAGCTCGCCGCTGACTTTGGGAACCAGGCCGAGGCTGTCGTCCAGGCGGCGCGCGAACGGCTCCAGCACCAGCAACAACCGGCGCAAACCATCGACCGTGTGCGCGAATCGCTGACCTTTGCCCGTGACAAGAACTTCGAGCGTGAGGCCGTCGTGGACGAGCGCGCCTTGATCCGCGACGGCCTCCGGCGCGGCATGGGTGAAGTCAGGTATTCCGAGATCAAAAGCAATCTCAACAACCGTCTCGTCTCCGGCGAGTTCCAGATCGTTGACCGCCAGCACAACTCTCCGGCACGGCAGTTCACAACCGCCAAAACCGTCGCCGCCGAGCAGGAGATCATCCAGCGCGTCAGTGATGGGCGAAACCAGGTCGGGCCGGTTCTCTCGCGTCAGCAAGCCATCGCTGTAGCAGATCAATGTAGTCATTTGAACCGCGCGCAGAAGAGCGTCGTCGAGGATGTCCTGAGTTCGCCGGACCGCATCCAGGGCATCCAGGGTTACGCTGGCGCGGGCAAGACGACGGCGCTTTCCGTGATCCGCAGTGCGTCGGAAGCGGAAGGTTATACCGTGCACGGTTTCGCGCCGACCTCCCGTGCCGCCCGCCAACTGAATGAAGCTGGTGTTGATTCGGAAACCTTGCAGAAGTTTCTTGCGCGATCCGCAGAACGGGCTGAACCAACACATAGGAATTTCCATCTTGTCGATGAATCAAGCCTCGCCAGTACCAACCAGATGCGCGAGTTTCTCTCACGCCTCGGGCCGCAAGACCGAGTGCTCCTGATCGGCGACACGCGCCAGCATCAGGGTGTCGAGGCCGGCCGCCCCTTCGAGCAGTTGCAAGAGGCCGGAATGCGCACGGCAAGGCTTGACGAGATCGTCCGCCAGAAAGATCCTGAGTTGAAATCTGCCGTTGAGTTACTCGCGAAAGGTCGGGTCTCCGCCGCACTTGAATCGCTCCAGCAACAGGGACGCATCCGGGAGATTCCGAACGCGGACGATCGTATTCGGGCAATCGCAAAAGCCTATGTCGAGTCGCCCGAAAAAACATTGATCGTCTCTCCCGACAACGCCACACGACGCGGGTTGAATGTCGCCGTGCGCGAGGAACTGAGGGCCCATGGGATCGTTGCTGCTGACGACCGCAACCTTCGTGTACTGGTTCAACGCCAGGACATGACCGGCGCCGAACGCACCTGGGCCAGTCACTACGAAACTGGCGACATCGTACGTTTTTCACGCGGCAGCAAGGCAAACGGTATCGAGGCCGGAAGCTACGGCGCGGTGGTCGCCATAAACCACGCCGCCAACCTGCTTTCCGTCGAAAAGAACACGGGTGAAATTGCCACCTACGACCCTCGCCGGCTTACTGGCGTCAGCGTCTACCGTGAGATTGACCGCGAGTTTTCTGCCGGCGACCGTATCCAATTCACCGCGCCCGACAAGGCGCTTGGCGTCGCCAACCGCGACCTTGCCGTGATCGATTCGATTGCGCCCGATGGCCGCGTCTCGGCCCGCTTGGAATCGGGACGCGAGGTTAACTTCGACCCTGCCGAACACCGGCACTTTGACCACGGCTATGCCGTCACCAGCCACAGTGCTCAGGGTCTCACCGCCGAGCGCGTCCTCGTAAACGCCGATACCGGCGTTCACCCGGACCTGCTCAATTTCCGCTTCGGCTACGTCTCCATCTCCCGCGCAAGCCACGAGGCGACCATCTTCACCGACAACCTTGCCAAGCTCAGTCCGCAACTCAACGCAGACATTTCCAAGACTTCCGCTCTGGAGATTGGCCAAAGCGCGCCGTTGGCCCAGGAGCTTGCCATGACCTGATTTGAAAGGGCGAGGTTTGGCCAATTCGCCAGACGCGTCTGGCGAATTCTCTCGACAGTGTCGGAAGAATTTGGCGCAATTAACCACTATCTATTGAGCAAGATAAGAAATACGCCCCCTCTACTCAATAGTTATACTTGACATATATGTCACACTAGGCTAATTTGCCTAGAGAAGGGCTTTCTCTATGCCAATCATTCCTCCCTTCGACAGCGACGGCCTTTTGCCACCCGGAGACTACGAACTCTCCTTCGATGAACTGCGCCAATCGAGGCTCGTTCGCGGCAACGGAAAGCAGAAGAATGATTCGACTTGGGATGCCGCCTGGCGCGAGCAACTCGTCGGCGGATTGGAGATTCTCACGCGCCAGCTTTGGCAGGTTGGCGTCCACGAAATCTTCGCCGACGGCTCGTTCGTGGAAGACAAAGACCATCCCAACGACATCGACGGATACTTCGTTTGCGACCTGAAATCTCTCGCGTCTGGCGTACTGGCGCAGCAGCTCAATCGGCTCGACCCGTACAAGGTATGGACTTGGGACCCGGCCTCGCGCAGACCCTACCGTGGCTATCCCAAGCGCCAGCTTCCCATGTGGCATCGCTACCGGGTCGAACTGTATCCACACGTGCCCGGACTTGGCCTCGGCAGCGGCATCCGCGACAAGTTCGGCCATGAACTTGAGTTTCCTTCCGCCTTCCGCCAGTCGCGCCGGGACGGCAAGCCGCGAGGCATCGTAAAGATCAAATATGGGGGACCGTCATGATTCGCAACGAAGCTGAATACCAACACGCAACGGCACGTCTTGAGGAAGAGCGCGGCCGGCTCGCCGAACATCAGGACCGGCTCAAGGCTACGGGTTTGTCCGACGACGAGATCAAGCGCGTCATCGATCCTATCGAGTCCTTCCACCTGCAATTGAAAGAGGAAGTGGAGAGCTACGAGCGGCTGAAGCGGGGCGAATTCGACGAGTTGGAGAACCTCCGCGGACTTGGACCTTTGCTGATTTCGCTGCGCATTGCCCAGGGAATCTCGCAGCGCGATTTGGCCAAGCGGCTCGGCGTTCACGAGTCGCAGGTTTCGCGCGACGAGCGCAACGAATACTTCGGCATCACGCTGGAACGTACGATCCGCATACTGGACGCGCTCAACGTGCGGCTGCGCACCAAAGTGGAATTTGAGCCCGATAAACAGGAAATGGCTGTCGCTTGATTGACGCCGAAGAAACCTCTCGGCAACGCGGCTAGTCAAGTCGAGCTGGGTGACGATGTCTCCGGCAATCGTCCCAACAGTTCATTAAGGCAGCTTTCTGGGGGCTTGCCCATTCAATGATTCTCTTTCTAATTGCTGGCCTGAGCCAACCTGATTGTTCCATCTGATCGAGGGTCTGAATCGAGAACCGCGCTAGCGTTTGTGAAGAGTCTTCCTGCGACATGACATGAAAATGGGGTAAGGGGTGGTCGTTGAAGTACATTCTGATTACGAAATCCTGACACGCAAAAATAACTGAGGACGATGAGAGGTCATGACCGTAATTTCGAATTAGATCCTCGTGCGCTGTCACGTGCTCTAGTTTCGCTATATTGGGAATCTCGACATCCACCGGCACCACGTTCGCTGAATCATCTAGTCTCGAATGCTTCGCCGCCAGAAAGAGAACCTCCCAAGTTATATTTAGCGCGAAGCTGAGTACGGCTGATTGATTTCGCACTGCCTGTAGCAACCCAATACCTACCCTATCTTGGAAGCGTACCTCTTCGCCGTTGTCCGGTGGCACCATTTCTCCTTCGCCCCACGGACTCGTCTGTTCAAGACTCTTTAGAAACTGCCATTCCTCGCGGTAGTCTGCACCCCGCAATATGGATGCAAAAGTGTGGTAACCCGAGCCGAATTGAACTGTCGTTAAGCCACCTGCGACTGCCAAATCGGGCCGTAGTTTCTTTGTTGCTCTTGCAGCCCTAAGCGTAGCGAGTGCACAGGGGAGGATCTCCTGCACGCTAAACTCCTCGTCCGCAGGGATCGAGAGATCGTTCAGAAAAATAGTCAGCGTCTTCATCCTCTATTCTAGGAGCGCATCAACCTCTTTGTCCCATTGGTCGAAGAAACCGTCCGGCCAATTCGAGAGTCGACCGTTTGCCATGATGGCCGGTGATTGAACGAACGCCTCCCCGGTTTCAACTGAACGGGTGAAGAAATGAAGCACAACATTCTCAGATGCGATGAGATTCGTCTTGACGGCAAGACGCACGCCGTTGAGCAGATGATCGCTGTGCGTTTCCGCGACGATTTGTACTCCATCGCTAGCGCACCGTGCCAACAGTTCTCCGAGAGCAGCCTGTCCCTGCGGGTGCAAATGCGCCTCCGGGTTTTCGAGTAGCAACAATGCGCCTTGTGGTGCAGCCAAGCAGGCTACGATGATCGGCAAACTGTATGTCAATCCAAACCCAACATTCGTGGGCCTATAAGGGTTGCTTGACGTTTCCAGCTTGATCCCGGCATATCTGAATTGCAAAAGAACCTCGTCTGTCCCGCCAATAGCGCGGGCATCAAGACGCGCCCCCGGACTCAGTTGTTGAAGCCATCCTGAGACCTGATCGAGCAAGCCAGCGGTCGGAGCTACTGTCGTCAGCAAAGACTCGCTCAGCCCTAGGCCCGCCCTTGGGAATGTGCGCTTTGTTGACACCTGGCGCGCCCCCTCCCTGGAAAGGAAGTCGGCGGTATATTCCCCACGGGAACCCAAGAAACCCGTATCTGTGGCACGCGGGGGTGCCTGAGGATAAAGGGTCCGAGGAACAATACGATCAGCCTGCAGGAACTGAAATTCCCAACTTGTCACGAAAGCTGGAAGCAACGGAGGCTCTTTCTCGAACTGCGGCCGAATTGTCTTCGGGGGGCCTTCAATTTTCCATTGATATGTGTTACCGCTCTCGACAATCGTAACTGTGACTGTATCCTCCGAACTCCCTTCCGCAAGCAAGTCCCCATATTTTCCGAGTTGGACCAGATCACCGGACAATGATGGACCTTCAGTCTTGCCATTGAAGTCATAACTTTGCCTAAGCGCACAGATTGCCTGAAGAAGCGTACTCTTTCCAGAGCTATTGAGCCCAGCAAGTACCGTCAGAGGTGCCAGGCGAACATCTACATCTCTGCTCGCTTTGAAGTTTTCGAGATGGATGTGTTCAAGCATTTAGAACCCTTTCGAGCAGATCGCCTAGAAGCTTTAGCCTCACATTTGAAGACGATCCCCTGCCTGTGGCATACAGAAGCGCTCGCGAAAAACTGTCGTCCTTCATCAGCGGGGCAAGTTCTTCAAGTACCTGATCTGAGCGGGTCGTAAGTCTGGCAATCTCCGCAGAGCTACGACGCGCCAGCAGGACTGTTTCGGTTTCAAAGAGACCCCGGTTGATTGGTCGTCTGTTCTCGTTTGGTCCGTAGTATTTCCTGAAAGCATATTTACCGAAGATCTTGGAGCTAGCCGCCAGGGCCGCGTAGAAGGCCGCCTCGATCTCATTCCATCTTTCCTCGTTCCATGAGATACTGCGCGTTTCGACAGCGCCATTCAAGAAATCATCAAGATTCTGTTCCTCTTGTCTGTCCCCTTCAAACGTATAGAGCGCAACAAAGCGAAGGACAAGTTCGATATCCTCCATTCGCTCTCCCTTAATCCTATTTTCCGTGGCGTCACGAAATACCTTGCTCTCCGCAATCCTCCGAATTCTTTCCCTCCAATCCCCCCGGTAAAGAGCATTTCTGATTTCCTGGGCAGTAAGCGGCAGCCCACCCCTATTGATCCGCGAGAATATATTGAACTTCACATCGCTTGGAGTACTCGGCCGAATGACGTGTAATGTCAATTCAGTCTCATTAATACGCCGCTGAAGCTGTCTGGGAAGTTCGGCAAAGGATTGATCTTTATAGTCCACGAGAGACTGAAGCCCAGCAGCATTTAATCGTAGCGGGTTCAGCTTCTTATTAAGAGACTTATTCAACGCCTCGACCTTGACAAAATGAGCGATAGCGCAAAGGCGCTGCAAGCCGTCCACGACCGTATAATCTCCCTCTTTATCCTCTGAAACGTAGAGCGAGGGGATTGGGATTCGCAGTAGCATCGACTCGACTAGTGAGGTCTTCATCTTCTCGTCCCAAATGTTTGCGCGTCGTTGAAAATCGGGCGAAAGATTCATCTCTCCTTCCATGAGACGCGTAAGAAGAAGGTCGACAGTGCGCGATTGTGTTATGACATCGATCTTTGAGGGATCAAAAGGTTTACGGATTAAAACATCCTGCGTATCGGGGCGCTCCGCCTCCAGGCCAACCCCTTCTCCTGTAGAACTTAGCTCTTCAAGGCTCGGTTTCTCTTCATCAGAAACTGAAATATCTGCTTGGGACATCAATCCTCCTTACCCCGCCTCAGAAATTAGTCGGTCGCATCGAGAGAAGTATGCTGGATTCGCAGGCGAATTTGCTTCCAAAACAGGTGCCTCGCTCTCTTCGAGTCATCATACAAGAGCGTGCATCCAGAATTAGCGACCGAAGAGCGATTCGAGGCCCACACGCGTTTAATCCCCCAAACGGCCTTGCGCATGTATAGCAATAGATTCAACACTTTAGAGCTTCAATGATGACAACCTGCTGTTCCATCCCCGGTGGGACCGCTGAATCCGTAACAGGTTGTTCCTTCCATTTCACTACGCACCCTCGGGTGGACGGCCCAGTTCGCGATCCTGACATGCACGGGACGAGTCTATTCCGTTCGGAGCGTATTCCGATGTACTCGCAGTCAAGGCTCTGCTATTGATAAACGCTTCTTTTGCGGGAAGGCGCTGGCGCCCTTCCCCCGCTGCGACCGCCGGTGAAACTGGCGTTCTCCGCTTCCCATCCATGCGGGGCCGTTCCTTCCCCGCAACGCCTCTCCCCAAAATTTCGTACGGCGCAGCCTTCGGCTGGTCCAATGTCTCGACATTCGTTTCCCTGCGAACTCTAGGCTTCGTTCGGCTCCTTCTGTCAACCCCGCTTGTGCAGCTCCGCGCGGCAAAGAACGCCGTGCTCGCTTCCGCGCCCCTTCGGGCTTCGAGGGTTGACAGCGCCTCTCTGCGCCCGTTTCGCAGCAATGAAACGAATGTCTTTTTTTAGCCCTCCCAGGGCTGAAAAACGGCAAATCCACACTCCGAAGGAGCCGAAGATCATGACTTACGCCAGCAACAGCACAGCCGCCACCGCGCCGCACAGCAACAATGCGGCGCTACGCAGCGAATCTCCCTACCAGCAGCGCACCACGCAGCGCGAAAACCCCGCGCAGCAACTCATCAAGCAGGCCGTGGAATTCCTGCTCAAGCAGCTTGAGGAAGGCAAGAGCGAGACGTTGACCGCGTATCTGGCAGCGATGGCCCGCTTTCATAACTACAGTTTCGGCAACATTCTCGCCATCGCGCGGCAGCGCCCGACTGCAACCCGCGTTGCGGGCATCCGCACGTGGAACGAGTTGGGTCGGTTTGTGAAGAGGGGCGAGAAGGGCATCCAGATTCTTGCCCCGATCATCGGCCACCGGCGCAGGAAGGATGCAGCCGAGCAGGAGCCGAATCAGGACGCGAAGCCCGCGCCGATGCTAATCGGTTTCCGCGCAGTTTACGTTTTCGATTACTCGCAGACCGAAGGCGTGGACCTGCCGGAGTTCGACCACGGCGTCAGCGGCGAAGTCGGCGCACACCGCGACCGGCTGATTTCGTTTCTCAACGCGCAGAGCATCAAGCTGGAATTCAACGAGAAGATTGCCCCGGCGCTTGGCGTCAGCTATGGCGGACGCATTGCATTATTGCCCGGTCAGTCGAAGGCCGAAGAGTTCACCACGCTGGTACATGAGTGTGCACACGAACTCTTGCACAAGACCGAGCGGCGCACCATGACGACCGCGACCGTGCGCGAGACCGAAGCCGAGGCCGTGGCCTTCATCGTCGGCCAGGCTGTCGGCTTGGAGATGGGAACCGCGAGTTCCGATTACATCCAGATGTACGCGGGCAACGCGGCGCTTTTGGCCGAGAGTCTTGAAGTCGTCCAGCGCACCTCCGCCGTGATCCTCGGAGCCATTCTCTCCGAGGACGCGGCCAGCGAGCCGAACTCACTCGCGGAGGTGGCGTAATGAAAACCATCCTCCAGATTCTCGCGGCGGCGGGCGGGTTCCGCCGCGACCTCTATCTGCGCGTCGAGAACCCGCCCTATATGACGCTTGTCATCGAAGCCGTGCCGGAGCTTGGCCCGCTCAACGCTCCGGCGATTTCTGTCGCGCACTACGGCGAACAGAACGGCGACCTGATGCGCGATCCCGAGATGTGCTTCGAGTTGACTAATCCGCTCGGCATGGGGTGGGTCATGACTCCCTACTACTTCCGAAACGATTTCCTCGGCATCGAGCAGGTTTCGCGCACACGCGACGAGAAGAATTACATCTTCTATCCCGACCTTTTCCACCAGCATGAGAGCTTTGCCCGCACATGGGACCGCAACTTGCGCGCGCAGGGATTCCTTGAGGCATTCCAGCGCACGCGCTAACCCGCAAACCAACGGGCGGGTTCTTGCAGCCCGCCCATGCCTTCACGCAAGACAACCTCAAAAGGAGAATCGAAAATGACGAATGCAATCCAATCCGAATATCGCAACCTGCCGCTCGACTCGCTCACCGAGTCGCCGAACAACCCCCGCAAGAATTTCGACGAGGCCGGTCTGAATGAATTGGCCGAGTCAATCAAGGCGCAGGGTATTCTTGCGCCGCTTGTGGTGCGGCCTGTCGATCATCACTTCGAGATCGTGGCCGGTGCCCGCCGCTATCGCGCCGCGCAGCGGGCAGGACTTGAAACCGCGCCGGTGCGCATCGCCGAATTGACCGACGCCCAGGCAATCGAAACCTCTATCGTGGAGAACCTGATTCGCGCCGATGTGCACCCGATGGAGGAGGCGAGCGGCTTCAAAATGTTGCTCGCTATGGAA
>Ga0326727_10009192_pt1 | contig 24493 bp, 25 predicted proteins | sample MB2enrmetagenome_FD_207643 | JGI IMG/M metagenome (GOLD analysis project Ga0326727, IMG submission 207643) | Lab enriched peat soil microbial communities from McLean, Ithaca, NY, United States - MB29MY | ecosystem: Environmental > Terrestrial > Soil > Wetlands > Peat | place: USA: New York... | reverse complement strand
CCATCTGTTTCAGATCGATCCATAATAACACCATTAGTTGGGATGCTTATTATCTTTCTGCCCTTTTCATATACGGGCAATTAATACACGAACTTCGCTTTTCACAATATTTAAATAATAGCACTATTTATTATTTTTAAAAGAGGAATTTAAGAAGTATCATTGATTATGGATTGAAAGAAAGTATATTTGACAAGGATAATAATTTGTTTTTTACAGGAAGTGCTTTGCATTCTACGCAAAGATCAAATATATTATTAAGACATTGCGCGTTTCGACCGATATTTAATAAATCTATCGATTGAAAAATTATAATACTTTATTTTGCAAGAGTGGACATTTGCCAAAGGCTATCATCAGATATTTTTTTAAAAATAAAAATCTTGATAACCTAAATTGAAAATAATTATTGATGTAATAACTGCGCTTAACAAACCGGAGGTAATCAAAATCCACTTGAACATTTTCATATTCATTTGAAAAAAACTAATCCAGGTTTCAAATTTCTTAAATGATTTTTTGTCATATTTGTTGTCCATAATTCATTCAATTTTATATCGCGAGTTTTCCTGTCTTTCTATAATTGTCCAAATTTTCTTTCGCGTTATTAAAAATTTCCACCCAGGAATCCATACCTTTCTCCTGACGAATATAGTCGGCAATAATTGTAGAATTAAAAATGAGCAGGTCCCTTAATGATTTAATATTGCCATCCATTTTTTGTAAATCTAAGATCATTTTTTCTTTGTCTTCCTGTTCGTAAGCAAATATTATTTTTTGCCGGATTAATTCCGACAGCGAACATTTTTTATCTTCTGCTTCCTTATCCATTCTTGCTCTTAACTCACCAATTATTTTAGCGCCGATAATTTCTCCCATGTTTAAACCTCATATGAATATGTTTTTATTGTAAAATTATCCTATTTTTTGCCTGCTTCTTTAAATGGTTATTAAATAATTATTAAAACTTAATATTTAAATAATATCATATAGTTAATCAATTTTCGCTCTTGGATCACGGTTTATTCGGCTCCAAAAACCTCTTTCACGTTTAAACCCCATATGCGCATGTTATCATTAATAAATTGTCTTGTTTTTTCTTTGCTGCTTTAAATAATATTTAAAGCTTAATATTTAATCATATCAGGTACTAATGGCCATTTTTCTTTACCGCTTTTAAATTGTGGCAGAATTTTTCTGCGTAGGGTCTCCCGTAGCGAACCCGTGTACTCTTCCATTAAGCACCCACCTAAGTTTTTCACTCCCTAACTTCAAACAGGCAATTACGAAGTGTCCTTTTCTCTCTCGAAAGAATTACTGCTCTGAGGCATTTGCTCTGTGGCGTGTCTATCTTTTTCTATCCGGGATAAATCTTTATGCCACTTAAAATCTTTCGTGCTGCCGCGTGTCCAATTATTTTTCATCCTGATTAATAGTTTCCGTTTTGCCTGATTGCTTTTTTTCTGCTCTGCCTGTGATTCAAAATATCTCTGCATTGCTTCTTCAATTCGTTTTATCCGATTTCTTTGTGCCATACTTTCACCATACTTTTGTGTTTTAAAAAATACAGTTCTTTATTTTAGAATAGAACTGTCACCTTATAATAAGGGTGACAGTTCTAATTCTAAATTCTTATTTGAACTGTTAGAAAATTTAGAAACGTTACGGCAGTTCTAAAATATTTGACCGTTCTATTTTTCATTATGCTGCTTTCCAATTATGATCCATTTTTTATGAACGCCCCGGCCTCTTTCATCTCGTATTAAAAGATGCGGATTTCCTCCAGCCGTTGCCCAAGACAAAAAGTCTCTGATCCGGTTATCACTCAATGCAGTTTGTTTTTTGAATGCCATCTTAAATGGTCCAACTTCCATTTCATCATTTTCCAGAATTGATTCTGCAATCGGTAAATATGTCGATAGTGCCGGCGGTGCCGGTTTTGTTTTGGATGTTTTCTTTTCCGGCAAAATATCATCAGCCAGCCGGAAACAATAACCGCATTCTTGATTTGACCATTCAACAGCAAATGACTCCTGCGGCGGATAATTTCTTAATAAAACATCAATGACGGCCGCATCAGTGTTTTGTGCATGTGCTGTCAGTGCAATACAGGCATCGTAATCACGGCCAATCACATTTGACCCGGCGCCACGGTCGCGGATATCTCGGTCTCCCGGTGCGCCTTTTGCGTCGTGGTGAACGTAAATAATAGCAGCGCCGGTTTGTTCGGCTAATTGATCGAAGTGGCTAAGAATAACCTTGACGTCTTCCGCTGCGTTCTCTACACCTTGCGCTATTTTGTAAAGAGGATCAAAAGCGATAACTTCAGGACAAAAGGCTTCCATTGCGGATAATATTCGATCAATTCCTTCCGACCCGGTAATATTTAAACCCCGGCCATTAAGGATTAAAAGCCGAGCCCCTAAGTCATCAGGCAAAATATTCATTGCCTGGCAAATATTTTTCAATCGCCGGTGGAAATGATGATCTTTTATTTCCAGTTGAATATAGGCAACTCGCCGTGGAAATGGAATATCCCAGGACAAGAAGGTCATTCCCGCCGCAATACTTATGCAGAGTTGCAATAGAAAAAATGATTTTCTGAGTTTGCTTGATCCGATAATTGCCAGCTTGTCGGCAATGTCAATAATGTCTTTAATTATCTGGTCTGGTTCCGGTGGTTTGCTGATTAGCCAGTCAGACGCTTTAATGAACACCAAAGGTTCGTCATAGGTCAAGCATCCTTGAAGCTTTGCTATAATCTTTTTAGCTCCCGGCCTATCGGCTGACTTTAAGGCTTGGTAAAGGTCAATGATAAGTGCTTCCGTTGGATCGTCGGCTTGCCTGATTTGTTCAAAAAACTCATCTATGCCGTTCATTGATTCTCGATCCTGTTTTCCGGCGCTGCCAGCCAGAGAATATTTTGATAATTGCCGGTTTCTGTCCTTAGATGACCGGGAAGACGCGCGAGACGTGCCGGATTGCTGCAAGCGGAATCAATTCCCAAGGGAATCAAACCCTGCTCATAAAGCCGCTGTCTGATTTCCTGCTGCCAGTCATCCATTGATTGAACGTCTGCCAGCCTTTGAACATCAATCCAGCCATGTATTGATTTCCCGCCGGAATCTACAAGGCAGACGATAGGCAGTTTAACCGCTGTCCAAAAACGGATTTGATCTTCACGGCTCAGATTGTCAAATTCAGCAAGGCAGTAGCGGAATGATTTTATATTTCCGTCACCCCTGAATGTTTCACCATCACCGTTCTTCTTTATTGCCGGTTTGCCATTTAACGGATTAATAATCAGAAAAGGCGCTGTCTTACCTCCTGCCTGAAAATATTTGATCCAGTCCGCCGCTGTGCGGATATTCTGACCGATGATTCCCGGCTCCAGACGTTCACCGATGAAAATCAAATCATCAGGCATGAACATAGAAAAAAGAAAATTCGCCGCGTCTTCCTGCGGTGTCCAGTTCAGGCGAATAGGTGACGATTCCCAAAGGTCAGCATCATCAGTAATTTTTGATTGTTCAATGATCCTCTGTAATGTTGTCTTGCCGTTATGAACGATTGGTTCTTGTCGGTGCGGTCTGTAGCGCTGATATTTTTCGCCAGTCGGTAAAGTAATTGTTTTATGATCGGAAGCTGCTTTATGGATTGCTGCCTCTATTTCGGAATCAGAAACACGACGCTTGCCTGGTGGAATCGCCCGGCGGATGTCTTCTTGAATTTCACTCTGTTTACATCCGGCCAGAACACCAAGATTAGCAACGCTCAATAACTGAGTGTGACAACCGTTACCGCCCGGCGCCGGGATGTTCTGAAGTCTTGCAAAATATTTTGATTTTGCTGTCATTATCTTTTTCAAATCCTCCGTATCCATGAGAGATGGCCGGGTTTGAGTAGTCGCGCTTAAATTTTCTATTTGCGTTCAGCCTGATTATTTCCCCGGATTTGATTTCTGACCTTTTATTTGTTTGTAATTTCCACCGGTCTGGCTTTCATATCTCGAACCCCCAAATTTCGATGAAAAAACATCAATGATTTCAATATATAAAGTGTACGAAAAATGAGTGGTGTGTATGTTTGTATGGTCATTCGTACACCCCCGCATATTTTTTGATTATCCATTGGGGCAAATTACATGATTTCAGCCAATATTGAACAACGCTCGGCTGAACATCCAAATCCCTGGCTGTTTTCCTAATCCCATTTCTTTTAATATAACTGATAATGTTCTTAGCTGTGTTGTCGTTTGCTTTGATTTTTTCCTCAAATCCCAAAAGGCTCGCCTGTATGCAATAAGCACAGGTTACAGCATCATCGCATTCGCAAGGAGAAGCTTCGCCGTTGACAGTCATTACTTTAGGTGCAATAAATTTTATTATCCTGATAGATGCTTCAACCTTGATTTCCAGATTTGATCGGCTCTGTTTTAAAATGTTCGTACCCCCTCGCTGTCTGCTGTCAAAACCGGATCGCTTTTTATCCACTGGTCTAAATCGTCCAGTGAATATAAAATTTTGCCGCCTTTTTTGTAGTAGCGGCAACCGACTTTCCGGCATCTAAAATTAGCCAGTGTCCCGGCTGTAAATCCCGTATATTCAGCTGCCTCATGCGTGTTTAAATATTGCTTGGTCATTTAGAAACCTCCTAATTTTTATTAATGCTATTTTAATAATGACGAGAACTAATGTCAAGTGCTAAGTTACTGATATTACTTATTATTTAATGTATGTAGAGATACGTCCAGGTACAAAGAAGTATGACCATATACATTAATTTCGGTTCTCTTTTTGTTGAAAAAAAAGATATTTCCTAAAAATTGGATATAAAAATAAAGTGGATGATAGTCTGTCGGGAATAAAGAAAGCCGGATAGGATGACAAAGAAAGAGTATCTTTACGAAATAAAGATACAGAAAACGGATCATGTATGGTGTGTGTGCCGATATGACCTGTATTCAGCTTTCACAAGGCGAAAAAAATTAATAAAAAATCCGGTGGTAAGGTCGGCTCTGGATTGATTTGTCCCGACCTATACTTGACTTTACAGACGTTGTCCAAGGAAGTCTTGTCTCAGTTATTTCTTTCACCTTGTCCACAGTGTTTGGCAGTAATGAGAATAGAGAATTACTGGTTAAAAGGTTCAACGCGGAGCTGAGACGTGGGAAACGCGTCAGCATTTTTCCATCGTGTTCTCCAGCGACTTGTTATACCCAATTTTTAAAGGTTCCACTTTGGATTATGCTTTTCCATCAATTCACTTTTTTCTATAAATGGCGAATGTGTATCTTTAACCCAAAGGCTCACAACTTTATTGACTCTTAATGCCTCTATTATGTTTGAATGAATTCTTGCCTTAAGTGTGTTTCCGCTTAATGAATGTTTGAAGTCTCTTATTCTTGGTCCATAATGACTTGTAGCACTGAAAAACATTGGCTCATTATTCACAATGATGGCGATTACGCCAGGGACATTTTTGATAGAAGATGGGTAATTGATATCCAGTTTGCCACTCTTATTTATGTTCCAATCACCTATTTTACGAAAACCATTGTTTTTCATAATGCCTCTCATTTATTTAGGTATAACGGTTCGGCTCAGCGGCGGGCGGACGGGACACGCCGGGCTCGACAACTCAATTATCGTGCAGCATGCCTTCGGGCGGTGCAGGCCACCCGTCCGCTGGAGCTAGTGTTAGGGTGCACCCGCTCTTAATATGGGTAGACACGGGAATTTATCTAGCAAAGACCAGCACAATTGCTCGGCCAATTGCCACGATCCAGTAGTAGTGGGACTCAACGCTATTGTAACTACTTCAAATCTACCATCCGATAGACCTTCACAAAGTGCGGTGCCTAGTTCGTGAATATATTTATCCGAGAACAGTTGCTTATAACTACCGTCATCCTCAAGGTGAGTAAAATAATCTATGTCAATATCGACAATTAATGGATACCCCTCGTCATTAACCGGAGCTGTTGATCGAAGCATTGCTGGAAGCTCGCTGGGGCTTTTATATTTTCTCGTAGTTATAGCCGGTGCCATCCCTTCCTCTTCGGTAGCGAATATCCAATCGTGGATTTTATCTTCATCAAGAGTGAGAAGGGCACTGACAATTGTGTCCCATCGATAAAGTTGTAAATCTAAATCATCTTCTTCGATCCTAAAGGTTGCTTCTCGGAAGTCTTTTAGACTTGACCGATGAATTGGTTTATAGTGTTTCAACCACGGACGTGCCTTATCCCATAAAGCATCATAATGGCGGTCAATATGTAGGAAATCCATGTTTCGCGTCCCTTTATTCAGATGTTGCCACCAACACCATAACGCAAGGCGATGATTATCCATTACATAAAGATGGTCAGTGTGCCACAAAAAAGTATCGTGGGTTGGTCCCGAGCGACCGCGATCATTCCAAGGTATTAACCATTCATCCATACTGCTACTCCTTGGCGCTCCCTAACATTGTTTATATGGATCGGTGCTAATACTGCAAACGCCGACACCGCTGTCGGCATAACACACCTCAACAAAAAATGTGATTTTAAGTTTAATAACTAAATATTAAACAATAATCAACATGTTTCCTATTTATTCACTAGGGATATTATATGGATCGGCATAACATCCCTACTCATTTACTAGAGATTATCTATTGCAGTTCTATTGCAGATTACTATTTAGAAGTCTTACATTTTTGTCGAAGTGAACATTTTGTTGGGGAAGCTATAAACGTTTGTCTTCGAGTATAAATTGCGTTTATTCCGAATTGATGTCTTGTATCTTTGTAAGGGGTAAAGATTCCCTAGTTATATTTTCCAACTGTGGATTCTTTTCTCTTTTTTTTATAACCAAGCTGGATAATACGATCAAGGAAATCAGTATCAATACGGTTATCGTAATTTTTGTGCCTCTATTTCCAAACTTCGGTAGAATAACGAAAGGTAGCAGCCACAAGTAAACCGTCATGTGAAGGATACCGATAAATCCTATTCTCAATATTTTTTTCATAACTTGAATTTTTTATTTCGCGTCTGAAGGAATTAATTAAACATGCCTAATAAATTTGACCTGCCCTAATATTTGTACCACATATTAATTTAGAGTGCAGCTAATTTTCTATTTATTTCGGATTGAAAGCAAGTATACCTAGCAAGTATAATAATTTGTTTCTTTCAAGCTAAGAAATAAAAAAAGGTTATTGATTCTTTGAAAGTAACAAAACAACAGAATTGCAGGTTACACCTACTATTCCATAGTATTTGGAAGTCCACAGAATTAAGGATTACTGGTTGAAAGTATCAGGGGTGACCGATTCGCTTACATCACACATCTCATCCCATAATACACAAAAAGCAATTAGTAGAAAAAGGATGCAGAGGCCAATTTAATACCATCATCATGCGCCTGAAAGTCTATTTCAGAATTTAATGATTAATACTATTCATTACAAAACGCGTGTCACTGCAAAACGGTCGTCTCTGTCCGCCAAGCGGAGCGCATGATCTGGTTCCAGCCGAGAGCTTGCCACATGTCGGAGATGCCGTCGGCTGAGAATCTCTGCCGCCATCATCTGTTCAGCCGTGGGTTGGGGATAGGGCTGACCGGGAACGGGAATGTATCCCATAATGTGAAAAGGAATGTTCTTGTCTACTGAGGCCAGCCAAGCGGCAACGCCTTCCACCTGATCAAGATCAACAAGTCCCGGAACATAAACTACATTAATCTTCAGATCCATTCCTACTTTGTGGGCGGCGGCCACATTTGAAAAGATGCTATCTCTTTCCTGTCCTGTGATGGTCCGGTGGAGATCCTCATCCCATGCCTTCAGGCCGACATTGGCCCCGTCCAGATAAGGCAAAGGAATTTTATTGCCGTTCGTATGTCCCAGACGGGTACCGACATGGAGTTCCTCTTTGGCAAAGCGGAGTATTTCGTGCAAATCCTTTGCCACGGTAGGTTCACCTCCCATGAAATAAAGATCTTTGATAGGCAGACTACGAAGAGCATCCTTGATTTCCGCCGTTTCCAGATACTTTTTCGGTGCAGGAAAGGCCAAGCCGGGTTTTCCAGACGAACCGCTACGTAGTTTGTAACTGCATGTCGGACAATGGAATGTGCATCCATAGTTGTGGACGGTAGCGAAACGATACTGTTCATTGTAGGTGATTTTGTAAAAAGCCATAATTCATTCCTTTCTTTCTTGAGTTTCAGATTCCTCCGTAACGGACGGCGTTAATGATTGGTTTACTCAGGTATATGCCGATGAGGGCGCCTATTATTGATCCGACTATTCCTTGTGCAGTCTGGATAAAAATATACCAAGGCGCGTAAAACTGATGCCAGATATAGGGGGCGGAAAAACAATAAAAATAAATATAAACTGTAAGCCCTCGAAGAAACCCGGCACCGATGGCATTCTTCCTGGTTTGCAGATAATTTCCTGTAATAATAAAATACAGTTCAAGTGCAAATGAGGCCAAAAGTGCATATGGCCACCACAGTGGTTTAATGCCACTGGAAATGACCTGGGACAGGAGGCTGTTCCCGCAGATTATGAGGGTTGTCGTACCTGCCCGTGGAATCAAGCGGATACCGATGAATAGTGTGGCTGTATAGGGAATGGCAAAAAAGAATGTTTGTATTATGGGAATACGGCTCAGGCCGAATTTAAAAGGTAAAATAGTAATATAAAGCAGACTGCAAAACAGGGCTATTGTTGTCAAGTCCATTGTGCTGAAAGACGGGATTGCCTTGCGTGTCCAAAGAAGATGAAATATTATTCCACCCAGTATGGCAATGAATATCACTGATCCGAAATAGAGATTCATGGCAATATCTCCTGGCACAGAATGAGCACGAACATACCCGTCATGGAAAGGCCTAAAAAAGTCCAGTCCTGTGGAGAAAATATCAGTTCTTTTAAATTAGTTCTTTTGCCGGTAAATGCTCGCACCTCAGCGGCAAGGGCGATGCGTCGGGCGTTCCTCAGACTGTCGATAATTAGTGGCGGCAGGAGACGATAAAAAGCCCGGAACCAACCCCTTATACCTTTCACCTTTAGTCCCCTCAGCCTTTGAGCCAAAAGGATGCGTCTTGCCCCATCTAACAGAGAGGGAATAAAGCGAATGCTGACCGTAATAACAAAACCGATTCGTTTCGGCATACCCATACTCTCCATGCCGAGTAGAAGATCAGAGGGATAAGTGGACATAACAATGACTGCGCTGAGAAGCATTGCTGAAAAAAGCCGGAGGCTCTGCAACGCCCCGTAAATAATGCCCTCGCGGTATAGAGAGATTCCTCCGGTTATATTTCCCAGAAATCCCGAATCTGGTGATAATATTGTAACGATAATGGTACGCGGCTCAAGAGAATAGAAGAATCCCTGGGATATCATGGTAAAAAACAGGGCGGTGATCATGATAATAAACATTGCTTTAATAGTATTTTTTGCCGGACGCAGAATTCCAAAGAGAATCAGAACGGCAAAAAAAAGCAGGAACAATTCTGATGGGTTCTTCAGAACAACAATAAGAATGGCGACCATCAGACCCAGGATAATCTTTGTCCGGGGATCAAGCCGATGCATGAAGGTTTCCTTATCCAGATATTTCATCGCTGAGGATCCTTCCTTTGTGCATGGTTATTTTGCGCCCCGCCAGAACAGCGGCATGTTCGTTATGGGTTGAGAATATAACCGTTCCTCCCCTGTCGGCATAGTCATAAAGCAGGACAATAAGTTTATGCCATGTTCTGTTGTCGAGTCCTGTTGTCGGTTCATCAAGAATGATGATTTCCGGTTCCATCGCCATAATGGAAATTACAGCCAGGACTTGTCGTTGTCCCCGCGAGATGGTCTGCGGATGGCTTAACCTTTTGGCTTTCAGACCGGCGATTTCCAGATATCGTTCCACATCTGTTTTCCTGCCCAGGCAACCGGGACCGAAGGCAATCTCTTCTTCCACAGTTGCAGCGAAAAGTTGTTCATCGGGGTTCTGAAAAAGAAAACCAACGCGGCCCACCAGATGTTCCAATACCGGTTTATGAATATTTAAAACCGTGATTTCTCCTTGATCGGGTTGCAGGAGTCCGCTCATCATTTTCAGAATCGTTGTCTTCCCGGAACCGTTGTCGCCACAGAATGCAACAATTTCCCCTTTCCGGATCATAAAATCAATGTTGTCTAAAACATTTATTTTCCGGTCATAGCCGAAGCAGACTTGCTTCATGGAGATTACTGATGATGACGACAGCGCCGCTGCTTCCCTAGCCGGTAGGAAGGTTTTTGCCAATGCATTATTTTCTGCGATCCGCCCACTCTCCATGTTAATAACCCTGTCCATCAGAGGGAGATAATCTTCATACTGATGTTCGACAAAAATAACTGTTTTGCCTTTATCCTTAAGCCCCTTGATAATTTTGAAAAAATCTTTTCGACTCTCGCCATCCATGTCTGTTGTCGGTTCATCAAAGAGGAAAACATTAGGTTGCATTGCATAGATGGAACTGACAGCCAGGCGCTGTTTGTATCCTCCGGAAAGCTTGAATGTTTCCTTGTGCCGCATATCCCATAAACCCATGAAATGCAGAGCTTCATCACGGCGACGAATGATTTCTTCTTTGGGAAGGCACAGGTTTTCACAACCGAAAACAACATCATCTTCCACCCGCATCATAAAAATTTGACTTTCCGGGTTTTGAAAGACTGTTCCTACTGTCTGGGCGATCTCATGCAGGGGTTTTTCCAACGGTGCGAAGCCATTCAATCTGACCGAGCCGCAAGATGAGCCGGCAAAGACATGAGGAATAAGACCGTTCAGACAGTAAAGAAGGGTCGTTTTACCTGAGCCTGAGGCACCGCGGATCAAAACCGTTTCGCCAGGTTCGATCTGCAGGTTGATATCTTGCAGGGCCGGTAAATCCGCATATGGATAGGTATAACTGAATGAGTCTATAGTAATCATATTAATTAAATCTTGTCGCCATGACTAAAAGTTTAAGGCAACCTCCATAAACCATGAACGTCCCGACGCCTTATAATAACTAAAGTAAGATTCGTTAAAAATATTATCAACGGATGCAGACACTGTAGCAAATTTTGTTACTTTGTATGAAACCTTCGCATCTGCTGTAAAATACGGGTCATACGATGTGTAAACACCATTTATAGTATCTCTGTTCTGGTCATCGCTGTAAACTTTACCAACATATCTGCCCGTAACAGATGCCGAAAACGGTCCTATCTCACACTCCGCACCCGCATTAATCATCGTATCCGGCAGAAAAGTCATTCTTTTGCCTACCGACAATGGGTCCGCGCTGTTTTCCTTTATTCTGCCGTCAGTATAGGTGTAGTTCGCAAACAGCCTTAACAATTTGTCAAACCGTTGCTCAAACGAAAGCATAATCCCCTGGCTTTCAGCTTTTCCGGCATTCATATTTTCGAATCCCGAGGGAACAGATGCCGAATAGATCAGATCCTGAATTTGGTTGTCAAAATATGTGGCGCTGATCTTCGAGCCTTTCCAAAGCTCCTGCACAACACCAACATCCCATGAGGTAGTTGTTTCCGGTTTCAGGTCGGGATTGCCGCTCCAGATCATACCGTAATACGACCATTTACTGTAGAGCTCATAAACCGTCGGGGCTCTGAATGACTGTCCTATGTCTGCCTTCAGCGTCGTTATTTCAAACGGTTTATAGACTAGTGATAACTTTGGACTGAAGGAAGATGCGTTTCTGGAATCATATGTATCCGCAAAACCGCCGCTGCCAAACTGATTGGCATAGCCATCGAATGTTTCCCACCAATCCTCTCTGAATCCGATGTATGCTGTAAGATTGGAAAGAATCAGTATCTCGTCCTGAATGAAAGCGGCGTATGTCCTGTCTTTTCCTCCTTGATTAGATACAAGATCAGTTGTGGAGGTTTCGTCCTGCCAGTCGGTGAGGTTATTTACTTGGCTGTTAGCCCAATCTGTTTTGAATGACCCGCCAAAAGTAAGGATGTTAATACTGAAAACCGGCACTGTAAAGATAAGGTCGGCAGTATAATTCTGGGCAGGGGTGGATGTAACCTGGCCGGGGCCTCCCGTTAAGGTCGTGGAATCCAAGTAGCCGGGAGTCACATACCAATTTTTACCCTCGTCACTAAGTCCGAGAGTAAATTTTGTTTTCACAATTCCAATCTCTGTTTCGTAACCTATATTATATATATTAACTTCTTTCCCGCCCGACCCGTAGTCAAAGGTGCTTTGATTTACGGTGTAGTTGGAGTATCCCGGTATAGGGGGTCCATATGCATAAACGGGATTACCTGATGCATCCTTCAAGTAGGTCTGAGGGTCATCATAACTATATTTATAGCGCATTCTCGTAAAGGATAGGCTTAATTTTGAATCTGGTGTAAAATCAAAACGTGCTTTTAGTGATAAATTGTCATCCCACCATGCGTTGTCTCCCGTGTCGCCTATAGTGTAAGCTGGCAACCCTCCATATTGTCCGTTATCGGTTGTAGCCGAGTAGCCCGTAATGCCGGCAGGAGGTCCTACCGGGGGCGCCGACTGCACATTAAAATTACTCGGATAACCATTTGTTGACTTGTATCCATAACTTACGAGCATGCTTAGTCTATCGATCAGCCTATCGCCGTAAGATATATAATACTTTTGAAAGTCATCCATAGCTTCTCCCCTGTTCCAGCTCGAACCATATCCGCTTATCAAGGTGAATTCTCTCTTTTCCGGCATTTGTGTAATAATATTTACAACACCACCCATGGCATTGCCACCATAGAGGCTGGAAAAGGGGCCCTGAACAACCTCGACTCTTTCCACATTTTCAGTTGACAATGCCGAAAAGCCTATAGTTCCGTCAAAGGGGTCGTTGAGCGGTATTCCATCCATCATTATAAGAGTCCTCTTTTGATCCGGAATTCCGTTTAATGTAATAGATGCCTCAATATCCGTGAGAGACTGCCGCTTGTTGTACACACCCGGCAGTGTATCCAGAGCCTGGTCAACTGTCGTTATGTTCCTAGTTTTCATTTCCTTTTTCGTGACAATATTTACGGTTCCCGGCGCCGTTTCTACCGTTTTTTCCGTCCTCGTTGCCGTGACGACAATTTCTTTCAAGTTTGTCACATCCTTCTCTTCAGTTTTAGCCGGGCTTTTTTCTTCCACTTTTGTTACATCGTTCCCTTGAGTGTTGGTTGGAGTATTTTCCTCTGCAAAAGATGTCAAAGAAAATACAATTAAAAATAATACAATAAAATACCTTTTTCGCATTCCTCTCCCTCCTGTTGTTTACATCCCACCTCCTTTATGATATAAACTACAGCAGAGGGGTGATGTTAGTTGTGTTGTCGCTCTTCTTCTGAAGCAGGGGGTCATCCGCCAAAGGTAATCCCCTGCCTCTCTATTTTTTATGTTTCCTTAATTCCATAACTAATAATGTTTTTGAGTTGCGCCATTTTCACTTTCTCCTTATTGCAACTGAAATCGAACAGGCAGGAGGGCTTTGGTCAATACTCTTTCACCATTACGATAACCCGGCGCATAGGTTGACTTTTTTACTGCTTCTATTGCCGCTTCCGTGAAGCCAAATCCACCAGGTTGAACCACTTCTATATTCTGCAGCTTTCCATTCGCATCTATTAATAATTTGAGCATTACTTTTCCTTCTTTTTCCAGTTTTCTTGCCAATAACGGATAAACAGGTATTTCCTGGTGGATGAAGGCTGGAGATCCCGTATCGCCGAATTTCGATTCAACAATGCCTTGTTGATTATTTCCTTTAGAAATGGCGAGCGAGGTCCCTTGAGAAATACCCTGACTACCGATGCTTTTCGCAGGAATGACCGCCGTATTCTGACTTTGTGTCGCGACAGGTTTTTCGTCTGTCAAGGTTTTCTCGGCAATGATTACCGGGCTGTTCATTATAACAGTGGTTTTTTGCGGCGTGTCTTTGCGTGCCGGTTGCACAGCCATTGCCTTAAAATTATCTTTGTAAACTATTTCGTTAGTTTCTTTTGACTTTGCCGCGCTCGGCTTTTGACTATCTATTGGAAATTCAGATTGATTATAAAAACTAACCTGAATGATTTGTAGATGTGGTTTTGATTTTGCCATCGGCACAGCCAACAAAATGAGTATGAAACTCATATGAATGACCAATGAGATTAATATTCCAATAGACTTTTCATTCATAACAGATGAATAAAGGGACTTTGCATTGTTCATTGATGGTCTGTTCTGTCCTTAATAAATATTCAATAATAATGAATGTCTTCCAGGTTAATGCCGCCCAGAAGGGCTTCCTCCGTCGCATTCTGGGGGAAGTTGGCAAAAGGCCGCCCCTCTGGGTATCATTATTCCGTAGCATGAAAATAGTAATCGTAATAATGCAAACCATTAGTGACACGAATATATAAAAAATATTACGAAAAAGTCAAGGAATATTTAACAGAATATATTGATAATGTTTTACTTATTTCATTTGGCATTCAATAAAATACTTCGGAGATTCCACTTACATCTTTATATTTGAAGTCTTTTATGCTTGTAAATTAATAGATTTAAACACTTATAGGAAGAAGTACTTGCCGAGTTTACTTGGTTTCAGTAAAAAAACAATTTGGAACTTTCCTTTCGCTTCAGATATGCCGGGTGTGCACTCAGCTCCCGAGCGGATTAGAAAGTTAAAGAATATAGTAGATAACCCCTTTGATTATCAGGATAAGTCGTTTCCCTTGGTCGCCATCATAAATCCCGCATGTTTTACGTTCTTGATGGACTTTAGTTTCTGATAAAGTTCCTCAATTTCCTTTGATTTGCCCTTTGTTACAATAATTTCAAAACAATTATGATGATCGAGATGAATATGCTGTGTTGAGAGAATGCATGCATGATAATCATGCTGAACATCTAAAACTTTGGTAACTAGTTCTCGTGTATGGTGATCATAAACGATCGTTATCGCACCGGTTACTTCCTTATTTTCCGTCCATTCTTTTTTGATCAGTTCTTCTCGGATTAAATCACGGATAGCTTCCGATCGGTTTGTATATTTTTGCTTTTTGATATGACGATCAAATTTATTTAAAAGATCGTCTTCCAGCGAAACACCAAAACGAACTAATTCGGACATATATTTCCTCCCACTGACTTATTATTTTAAAAATATAATAATAATACGGAAAAGGTCAAGAGAATAGTGTTTGTTACGGATTGAAAGCTTGCATGTTTGTTAAGATTAACGATTTGAGGACTACAGGAAGTTTTTCATAAGCCCGAGAGACCGGAAACCATTGATTCCGTTGTTGCACCTTATAATCGTTAATCAAGAAATATTTATTACGAAAAAAGTTACATTGACCATGCTGGTGTCCACCTACCAATCCACAGTATTTGGCAGTCTTCTAAATTGAGGATTACTGTTTGAAAGAGAGTATATATTTTCTTTGCACATAGTGTCAGTCTCCTTTTATTTATATTAAAGTTTTTTGGGATGTATCTGGCACAACATATTTCGGTGACCTGCTATAAATAATTGTACCATATGTTAAGTTAGAGTTCAGCCATTTTTGATTATTATTTATTGATCAGATTACTTATTCTGCGTATGCCTTAATTAGATCCATCAGCAGCGCTTCGCCCCAAGGCCATGGACCATGGCCGGAATCCAGATTTATATGGCCGACAGCACCGGCATTAACAAAACGGCTTCCCCAATACTCGGCCAACCGCTGCACAGATGCCAATGTCATGTAATGATCATTTTCACTTCCAACTAGAACAGAAGGGAAAGGAATTACATTATGCGTGGCAAACCGTCGCAGTGTTTCCGGTATGTATGATGATGATTCCACATCGGGTGGCGCGACCATTAGCGCGCTCTTAATTTTGATGGTCTTTTCCGGATAAGCATTCGCCCAATGAGCCACTGCCAGACAACCTAAACTATGGGCCACAATGATTGTGCGTTCTAAACTCGCCGCAATGACGGCATCCAATGTGTTCATCCATTCGACAATATCGGGATTTCCCCAGTCACGTTGTTCGACACGCTCATAACCATACTTTTCTTCCCAAAGAGTCTGCCAGTGACCCGGGCCGGAGCCATTCAATCCCGGAACAATAAGTATTCTCATAATGGTCATCCAATATTTTACTCAACTATTAATTTGGCGGCCGGGGGAGGAGTCGAACCTCCCTGTAAGGCATTTGCAGTGCCCCTGAAACCCTGTCTCCTCCCGACCACATCCAACACACACGGATTTATTTCGGTGATCCTTAACAGCGCGATAATTGTTTATGCTGTTACCACCCCCGTCTGGCCAATAATTGTTCAGATGGAATTTGCGATATTTCCAATCCCGGCATGGCATCACCAATAGCAATTGACGCTTCCAGTATCTTTGCCGGATCATTGAAGTAAGCCGTTGCCTTGACGATAGCCCGTGCGCGTGCTTCTGGATTTGCAGATTTGAATATGCCCGAACCGACAAAAATGCCGTCACAGCCAAATTGCATCAGAAGGGCGGCATCAGCCGGTGTGGCAATACCGCCGGCGGCAAAATTAACCACCGGCAATCTTCCCAATTCCTTGACCTTGAGCGCCAGTTCATAAGGCAGGCCGTTTGCTTTGGCAAAGCCGGTGATTTCTTCATTAGGCAGTCCGGCCAGAATACGAATCTCACGATTTATGGCCCGTATGTGACGCACAGCCTCCACAACGTTGCCTGTGCCAGCTTCTCCCTTGGTGCGGATCATGGCCGCACCTTCGGCAATCCGGCGCAGAGCCTCGCCTAAATTACGGGCGCCGCAGACGAAGGGTATGGAAAATTTGCTTTTATCGATGTGGCATTCTTCGTCAGCCGGAGTAAGAACCTCGCTTTCATCAATGTAATCTATTTTAAGAGCTTCGAGAATCTGTGCCTCCACAAAATGTCCGATGCGCGCTTTGGCCATCACCGGAATGGTAACGTTTTTTTTTATATCAATAATCATCGCCGGATCGGACATCCGCGCCACACCGCCATCTTTCCGAATATCGGCGGGAACCCGCTCAAGTGCCATGACCGCAACGGCGCCCGCCTCTTCAGCAATTTTAGCCTGTTTGGCATTTGTTACATCCATGATGACGCCGCCTTTGAGCATTTGCGCCAATTGAACATTCAACTCATATCTGTTTTGATTCATCTCATTTTATCCTGTAATATTTTATTTTTATTTTTTTTCTTCAACGTTTCCCTTATCTCTACGGCATACAGTATGAATTAAATTTATAAATTCTATTGCTCCTTAAATAACCAGGTCGAGAGATAGCGTTCACCGGTGTCAGGAATAATTACCACTATCAGTTTCCCGGCGTTTTCCGATCGCTTTGCTACTTCGAGAGCTGCCCAGAGCGCCGCTCCACTGGATATTCCGGCGAGAATGCCCTCTTCACGCGCCAGGCGTCGTGCGGTGATACCGGCGTTGTCGTTGGATACTTTTACAATTTCATCGATTATGTTTTTATTCAGGACAGCAGGAACAAATCCCGCGCCAATTCCCTGAATTTTGTGTGGACCGGGTGAACCGCCGGAGAGCACAGGCGATGCCTCCGGCTCAACCGCAATCGCCCGGAAATCTTTCTTTCGGGCTTTAATGACTTCGGCAACACCGGTGATTGTCCCGCCTGTGCCGACACCGGACACCAAAATATCAACTTTGCCATCCGTATCAGCCCAAATTTCTTCAGCAGTTGTTTTGCGGTGAATCTCGGGATTTGCCGGATTTTCAAATTGCTGCAGAATTATTCCGCCCGGTGTTGTTTCCACCAGTTCCTTCGCTTTGCGGACGGCGCCGGGCATGCCTTCCGCTCCCGGTGTCAGAACCAATTCCGCGCCGAAGATCTGCAAAAGCTGTCTGCGTTCCAGACTCATGGTTTCCGGCATGGTCAGGATCAGTCGGTAACCGCGGGCGGCGGCGACAAAAGCCAGAGCGATACCAGTATTGCCACTCGTGGGTTCGATGATTATGGAATCCTTTTTCAGAGTGCCGCGTTTTTCGGCATCTTCGATCATGGCTATACCGATGCGGTCTTTAACGCTGGACAGGGGATTAAACGACTCCAGTTTTAATACAACCCGGGCTCCAATCCCCTCTGTCATTCGATTTAAAGCGACCAAGGGCGTACGGCCGATGGTTTTGGTAATATCCTGATAAATACTCATTTTGTTCTCCTTTCGTAACCTGCAAATCCTGAAATGTATTTGCAGGCGATAATTTTGAAATTTAATTTCTCAATACAAATATTGCATCATTTCACCTTAGATTTTCGCCAATGCGTCATCCAGAGCTTCGAGGATATCGTCAATATGTTCAATCCCGATCGACAGCCGAATGAGATCGGGTGTCAGTCCGCCTGCCAGCTGTTCCTTTGCGGAAATCTGTGAATGGGATGTGCTTGCCGGATGCAGAATCAGGCTCTTTGCATCTCCGACATTGGCCAGATGAGAGAACAATTCGATATTTGAAATAATTTTTACCGCTGCATCGTATCCTCCCTTAACTCCGAAAACAACCATTCCTCCATATCCCTTCTTCAGATATTTTGAGGCCGTTTTGTATGTCGGATCATCCGTCAGACCCGGATATCGCACCCAGGCGACTTTAGGATGTTTCTTTAAGTGATTGGCAACGGCCAACGCATTTTCGCTATGCCGCACAATGCGCAAGGGCAATGTTTCAGCGCCTTGTAAAAATATCCATGCGTTATCCGGTGAAAGCGCTGCCCCGAGATTTCTCAGCGGTACTGTACGCACACGCAGGGCAAACGCGATCGGCGCCAGCGGTTCGGGTAAATCAAGCGCCCAGCGTAAACCATGGTAATTGTTATCCGGTTCGGTGAACAATCTGTGCTTTCCACCCTTCCAGTTGAATTTCCCCGAGTCCGTAATGCTTCCGCCAATTGCCGTGCCGTGGCCGCCAATCCATTTTGTTAGCGAATTGACAACTATGTCAGCACCGTAATCAATAGTACGCAGCAGGTATGGCGTAGTAAAAGTTGCATCGACGATCAATGGAATGCCGTGTTTGTGGGCAATATCGGCAACTTCTTTTACATCCGTGAAATCCAGCACGGGATTGCCGATTGTTTCGATAAACAAAGCCCGTGTTTTTTCGGTAATTGCCTTTTCAAAATTCTTCGGATCGTGCGGATCGACGAATATTGTCTTGATGCCTAACTTCGGCAGGATAGCGTCAAACTGCGTGTACGTTCCACCGTACAAATTATTGGCCGAAACAATTTCATCGCCGGCTTGGGCGAGCGTTATGATCGCGTAAAAAATTGCTGACGTGCCGGATGACACGACAACCGATGCTGCGCCGCCTTCCAGTCGCGTAATCCGCTCTTCCAATACGGCATTTGTCGGGTTTGTGAGCCGCGTATAGATATTGCCCAATTCTTTTAAACCAAATAAATTCGCCGCATGTTCGGTGTTCTTAAATACGAACGATGATGTCCTGTAAATCGGCACCGCCCTCGCTGTTGTTGCCGGATCGGGTGTTTCCTGCCCCGCGTGAACTGCCAATGTTTCCAATCTTCTTTTTGTCATTTTTTATTTCCTCCTTAAATTTAATTTGTTTAATTTAAATAAAACCCCGTCTTCTTGTTAAGCTGCCTGATCGAAAATACCGACGTAATCCCGATTAGCAGCATATTCTTCAAGGTCAATTTCCTGAAAAGATATTCTCAGCTCAGGAAATTGTAAGAAGAGATATAACCTCTCGTTTTCATCAGCCTCTCTGTATCTTGCTTCAATCCATATTTCTTCATTCATGACAATTTTCCTCCAAAATTATTGAATTAATTGTTAATAAAAAACCCACCAGCCGTAATGAATTCTAAATTCCGGGTGATGGGTTACCTTATGGTACTATGATGATTCAGTTCTACATGAACGAACCTCCCCATTCCCGGGATTTTCGCATTCCCATGCAGCAACACATCATTCGCGTAACATTATTCAGTTTTATTAATTTTAAGTTCATAATTCAGCCATTCAGATTTCGTAATTTACTGTTTTGCGCTGTTTCTTATCTTTTTGCCGCTCGACCAACGAGGCCAGCGTTGTTTTTTCCAGAGACCCGGCTAACGCCTTGGAAGCATCCCCCCACAAATCACGGGCAATACAAAAATCCGAGCGTTTGCATGTTGCCGGGTTTTCTATGCAATCGACCAGATATATGGGCCCCTCGACAACCTCAAAAATATCTTTGACGGTTATTTCAGAAGGTTCTTTAGCCAGCTCATACCCGCCATGCGCTCCCCGTGTGGCATGAATTAATCCGGCCGATTTTAACGGGTTAATCAAATGCCAGAGGTATTTTTCTGAAATATCCTCTCTCTTAGATATCTCTCTTAAAAGAACCGGACGTTCGCCATAATGGGCTGCCAGGTCTAACATAAGCCGGACACCGTAGCGTCCTTTGGTTGAGAGTTTCATAATTTTTTAATCTCTATAAATTCTATTGAAATGATAGATATTATAATTAAGAACTAATGTCAAGGGAAAAATTATATTTTTTTATTTTTGATGGATTTATTTAAAAATAATTAAATAATTCAACATTTTATAATGTGTAGAAATATCCTTATTCCGTATCTATTCTATCTATCGAACGTTGCGTTTTAGTCTTGGACCTTGTCCGCTGCCCACGGTGCGACCGATATTGATTATCCTCATGGAAAGGCAGGAAGCGCAGGCCTCAGAGGTTTCATTGATACAGGCTTTGTTGGGATAGATTTCGTACATCACCCGATATTGCGGCGGCGTAAGGTTGGGCATCACGATATTGGCTCCGCGCATGAGACCAAGTTCGCGGCCATCGGCTTTATTGAGGCTGGCCAGAGCCGTTGTGCTTGGTATGTTTGCCTCCGGGCAAACCAGACGTGTTAGAGCAATTACTTTGTAAGTCATTTGCTCGGTATTTGGCACTTGATCTGCTGAAGCGTTTGGCAAACATTGCCCTAGTGGTGTTTCAGGATGAGGAATAAAAGGGCCGACGCCGATCATGTCGAGATCCAACTCACGAAACGCAAGGATGTCACTTGCCAGGTCTTTGTATGTCTGGCCGGGAATTCCGATCATAATGCCGCTGCCCACTTCATAACCAAGTTTTTTGAGGTTCTCCAAAATGGCAAACCGGTCCGATGATTTGTCACCCAATGGCGGATGAATCTGGTCATAGAGTTCCCGGTTGGAAGTCTCAAAACGGATGAGATAGCGATTGGCCCCTGCCTCGCGCCATGCAATCAAATCTTCATCCGGCCTTTCCCCAAGGCTTAGAGTAACAGCCAGGGATGTTTCCGCTTTAATGCGGTGTATGATATTGACAATCCATTGCCGGGTAATGCCGTAGTCTTCTCCCGCCTGCATGACAACGGTACCATAGCCGAAGCCGACGGCCCTTTGTACACAATCCATGATTTCTTCTTCGGTCATGCGATAGCGTTGAATTTGACGATTGTCGGCGCTGATGCCGCAATAGCCGCAACGACGGGTGCAGATATTGGAAACTTCGATTAGGCCGCGCAGATGAACATGATTACCCACATGAGCGATACGCATTTCGTCGGCCATGCGCCAAAGAATATCCAGCTTCTGTTCATCTTCTTCGCGAATCCAGTCAATAATTTGTTTTTCATCCATATTCGAATCCTGTTTTCAACCCAGACGATACTTATCCCATTTATCGCGGGGTTTTCTTTGTGCTTTAAATATAATTGAATTTCCATCGGGATATGTTGTTTTCTTAATCTGATAGCATGGTTTCGTATCCTGACTGTGTGCGACAATTATTTCGCCGATAGTTTCTTCCCGTTCGCCATCCAGACGGCCCACGGCCAGAATCGTTGGCCCGCGAAAATTTTCGGATTCAAAAATATTTTGTCCGTCTTTGGCAAGTGAAGTAAGGCGTTCATTTTCTTCCTGGTTGCGCCCCAGAATAATCTTGAGATCAGGATACAGCCGGTAGTGGCGGCCAAGAGTCAACAAAACCAGATCGGTTTGGTTATAATCGGACGTGTGGGCGAAAAGATCACGAAGGCGCGCGGCGATGACCTTGTCGGTCAGCAGGCAACCACCGGCGGGACAGGGATAGTCCTTCACACCCAGGTTTTCTGCAAGTTCAAATTGCGATTTGCGGCCCCGGCCTGAAATATTGAGCAGTTTGTCTCGATCCACAATGCCTTCGCGTTCTGGAAGCGTCGGTTCGAAATGCTGCGCCGAGAGAGGCCGGAGGATCAGATCTTTCAAACCGCTTTCCTTTTCAATCAGACGAATAGTATGCCGTTGTTGGGACATAGGACGTTGTCCGAGGACCTCTCCTGTAATTACAAAAGATGCACCAATGTCAGGCATCATCTCTTTAACCTTACGCAGCATGTAGATGCGGCAATCGATACAGGCGTTCATTCCGCTGCCATGGCCATGCGGCGGTTTCTCCACCATCTTGATATAATCCATTCCTTTATGAATGACATGAATGGGCACGGAAAATTCTTCGGCGACTTTGCGCGCATGCATTTTACAGCCGGCAGTTTTTGGCGAACAGTTGCAAAAGACGCTTGTAAAATGGACGGCCGTAACATCAATGCCCTGGTCAATCATTAATTTCACAGCCAGCGTGCTGTCCAACCCTCCGGAAAGAAGAGCAACTGCCTTTTTGGTTAAGTTCATAATCGCTTTTTCTCTAAATCCTATTATTCACTAAGCTGACGTCCAGTCTGTTACATGAAATGCGGCCATAGTAATCATATCTATACCTTTTTCATACTACTGAACTAAAGTGGTCAGGTTACCTGACCGCGCTACTTCTACCACATGTTTATCTAGAGTTCAGCCATTTATTTTTTGATGATTTCCGATTGTAAGTTCGAATGATTTGCAAGAATGAGAACCTGAGGATTACAGGAAGTAAGACTTACAGTTGATCTTTACACATGATGTCAAGAAAACTTCGTCCTACGACAATTATTTTTTGTTAGCGGAAGTTATCTTGCCGCAGGCTTAATCTTAACAATCTTATTACGCCCATTAAAAGTAGCTTCCAGCAATGACGCCGCCTTGCGCTTATGATCCGGTATCAAGTGCGCATATCTTTCCGTCATCACCGTTGACTTATGCCCCAGCATTTCCTTCAGGGTGATTAAACTTTCGCCCTGAAGGGCTAGCCATGAGGCGAATGTATGACGAAGAGAATGAAATGTAATCTCTTGCCGCCGGTCAGTGATCCCTTCATTGAAACCTAATTTATGAATAATTTTTCTGAAGCTCTGAGATATGGCGACAATCTTTTTTCCGTTGCGGTCTGGAAAGACAAGCCCCTCTGGTGTTTGCGGTTTCCGACTCAATAACATTTCTTTGACTGCTTTAGTCATATAGGCGTGACGTGTCGTCTTATTTTTGGAATCAATAACCTTGATAAGATCATTCTTGAAATCAAGATCATTGCATTTTAAATTGAATATTTCACCGGCTCTCATGCCGGTATAAAGACTTAATAGCGCCATGTCGTGCAAGTCAAGGCTATGCATAGCGGCCAACTTTTGCAGAAGCCTTTTTGCTTCCTCATGGCTTAAGAAGCGTGTTCTTTGATTTTGCAGAACGGGCATTTTAACGCCCCGGATTGGATTCACGCCTTGATATAAATTCCAAGCCATTGCTTTATTGAAAATTTGCCGTATTAATACCAAACAATGTTTAACAGAAGCTGGGGAATATTTTTTTTTCTGAAGTTTCGCTTTCAATCGCTCCAGATCAAAAGCGGATATTTCATTCAATCTTTTATTGGCAAGCGTTTCTTCTAAGCAATTTGAATAAAGCGAAATGTCATCACGTCCGCCACGTGATTTGTTTTGCTCTGCCCATGTCTTATATTTTCCCCATACGTCACAGAAAAGTGGAGCTTTCTTTTTTTGTCGTGGAATTTCTCCGCCATGTTGCAGTGTGATTATACGCTCATTTCTAATTTGTCTTGCGAGTTCAACCGAATAACCTTGACTTTTCCAGCCTATTTTTTCCCATACCTTCGCTTTATTTTCGTTTTTATAGGAAATGTCATAACATACATCTATAACGCCTCTTATTCGTTCCGCTGTCCTTTCATAAACGCCTGGATATTTTGTTGCGTGTCTTTTAGTATTGCTTGAATATTTTTTATTCTTTGCCATAATTGTCCCCTATTATAGATAGTCCGTGCTACCCTGTATGCTACCCTGAAGAGTCAAATCAGGTTATATTGGATGAAGTCTAACTTTATTCAATATCGTTGTAAGTGCATTATAATAGAAAGAAATTTATGTCAAATGATTTTTAGTGAAATGGGTTAAAAATGATATGAAACTGATTCGTAATCAGTAGGTCACCAGTTCGATTCTGGTCATCGGCTCCAGTTATCAATATGAATCGTTTATAAATTTCCGCAAAAATT
>Ga0326727_10009191_pt1 | contig 24497 bp, 21 predicted proteins | sample MB2enrmetagenome_FD_207643 | JGI IMG/M metagenome (GOLD analysis project Ga0326727, IMG submission 207643) | Lab enriched peat soil microbial communities from McLean, Ithaca, NY, United States - MB29MY | ecosystem: Environmental > Terrestrial > Soil > Wetlands > Peat | place: USA: New York... | reverse complement strand
TGATGGATTGCAAAAAGGCCCTTACCGAGTCCAAGGGGAACATCGAGGCCGCGGTCACCCTGCTGCGCAAGAAGGGGCAGGCCGCCGCCGCCAAAAAATCCACCCGCGCGACCAAGGAAGGCGTCATCGCCCAGAACATCCAACCGGGCGCTGGCGCCGGCGTCATGGTCGAGATCAACTGCGAAACCGACTTCGTCGCCCGCAACGACACCTTCCGCGCTTTCGTGGACGAGATCTGCCGCAAGCTGACCGCCGGGGCCAGTCTGGCCGATTTGGAAGCCGACCGCATCGCAGCCGTGGCGAAAATCGGCGAGAACATCCAGCTTCCCCGCTTCATTCGTTACGAGGTTTCCGGCAACGGCATGATTGCCGCCTACATCCACACCGGCGCCAAGGTCGGCGTGCTGGTGGAAGTGGGCGCGGGCAAGGAGAGCACCGTCGGCCACGAAGATTTCAAACAACTGGTGCGCGACATCACCCTGCAAATTGCCGCCGGCAGCCCGGCCGTCGTTTCCCGCGAACAACTTCCGGCCGCGGCCGTGGCCAAGGAACGGGAAATCGCCGCCGAACAGGTCAAGAACAAACCGCCGCAGGCCATCGCCAAAATTGTCGAGGGCAAACTGGAAAAGTACTTCCAGACCTGCTGCCTGCTGGACCAGGGCTTTGTCAAGCGCAACTCGGAGATTTCCGTCAAGGAGCATGTCAGCGCCATCGCCAAGCAATTGGGCGACGATATTGCCATCCGCCGCTTCGCCCGCTTCCAGGTCGGCGAAGCGCCCGCCGCCTGACGGACGAAGCGGGCGGGTTCCACTCTTAATCTTAATCGTAATCTTAATCTTAATCCCTCAAGAGATTAAGATTACCATTAAGATTAAGAAGCCGGAATCTCCCGACACCGACGGCGCGGAGGGCCTGGTTTCTCTCCGGACCTTATTCGGTGTAGGTTCCCCCCTCGAACGCCAGCCACGGCATCATCGCCTCGGGCCTTGGGCTGAAATCCATGTTTTGCACCACCCAATCCTGGTCCGTCTTGTAAATCATGAACCTCGCGAACATCACGCCGCGGTCAAAATTGATGGACAGGTATAGCACCCCGGAACTTTGCCCGACCCGCTTGCTGTCAACCACCTCGTAGGTCTTGAAGTTGCCCAGGCTCTGCTCAATGCGGGAGAAATACCGGGAAAGCGTATCGGTTTTGGGGTCCTTCTCCATCAGGCCGCCCATTTTCCAGGCGTCAAAGGCCCAGGAGGAGCGGTGGTTCAATGACCATAATTTGAAGCCGTTCTGGATGACGGCGGGAACTTGGGTGGACGCGCCCACGCCGGCCCCGGCCACGGGACCACTCCCACCCCCGGCCTTGGCGGGGAGGGGAGGCCACAGGCAACAAAGCCCCAGCGCGCCGACGAGGAGGGATCGAATTATAATTCCGCGGAAGTTCATGGTGTTTCCTTTTGATCGAAGATAATTGATATTGATTTCTCAAAATAGCCCGTCGGAGTGTTTGACGTCAACTCCTCCAACCGCATTCAGCAAATCGGCCAACTTGACTCCTGAGCGGGAATGGTTAGAATACCGCCGGCCCATGAAAAAGCCCCATCCAAAATACCGGCGCATTCTGCTCAAAATCAGCGGTGAGTCCCTTGGCGGCGGCGGCATCGCCATCTGCCCCGAGGCCATCCACGAAATGGCCCGTCAGATCAGTGAGGTGCGCGAACTGGGCGTTGAAGTGGTGGTGGTGGTTGGCGGCGGCAATATTTTTCGCGGCCTCTCCGCCGGCAATCACGGCATCGAGCGCGCCACCGGCGACTACATGGGCATGCTCGCCACCGTCATCAACGCCCTGGCCTTGCAGGACGCGCTGGAGAAACTGGGCGTTTCCACCCGCGTGCAGAGCGCCATCACCATGTCCCAGTTGGCCGAGCCGTTCATTCGCCGCCGCGCCGTGCGCCATCTGGAAAAGGGCCGCGTCGTCATTTTCGGCGGCGGCACCGGCAACCCCTATTTTTCCACCGACACCGCGGCCGCCCTCCGCGCCAACGAAATCGGCGCCGAAGTCATCCTCAAGGCGACCAAAGTGGACGGCATCTACGACTCGGACCCAAACACCAACTCCGGCGCCAAACGCTTTGCCCAAATCTCCTATCTCGACGCCCTGCAAAAGCAATTGAAAGTGATGGATTCAACCGCGTTTTCCCTCTGCATGGACAACAAAATGCCGATCATAGTTTTCGACGTTTTCAAGGCCCACAACCTCAAGCGCGTGGTCCTCGGCGAAAAGGTCGGCACCCTGGTGATCGGCTGACCGCCAGCGGCCAACTCTCAACCCTCAACCACCAACTTGTTATATGGCTCTCGACGACATAGTTCTGGAAGCAGAAGAAAAGATGATCAAAACGGAGGAGATTGTGCAACACGGCTTCTCCGGCATCCGCACCGGCAAGGCCTCTCCCGTTCTGGTGGAGAACATCACCGTGGAAGTCTATGGCTCCCACATGCGCATCCGCGAACTGGCCGGCATCACCACTCCCGAACCGCGCATGATCCTGATTTCGCCCTGGGACATCGCCAACGTTCATCCCATCGAAAAGGCCATCCAAAAAAGCAGCCTGGGCATCAACCCCTCCATCCAAGGCAAGACCATCCGTCTCATCCTCCCGGAACTGAGCACGGAACGCCGCCAGGAAATGGTGAAATTGGCCCACAAACTGGCCGAAGAGGGGCGCGTGGCCGTCCGCCATGTCCGTCGCGACGCCATTGAGGCGGCCAAGAAGGAAGGCAAGTCTGGAGGCGTGGCCCAGGACCAGGTGGATACGGCGGACAAGGAAATCCAGAAACTGACCGATCAATACATCGCCAAGATAGACGGCCATCTGGCGCTGAAAGAAAAAGAAATCCTGACCGTTTGATCAGGGCCGGTGACAAAGTGTGGCGCAGGCGTCCTCGCCTGCGGGTTCTGGCGGCGTCCCGCCGTCTAAGGCTGCGGCGAGCCAAAGGCCGGCGGATTATTGGTCGGCGCAGCCGGTTCAAAAAGAATAACATCCTCGCCCGGCTTGGCATAACTGAGCCGTTCGCGCGCCAGCCGCTCCACCGTTCTTGGGTCTTGCATGGCGTGCAAGGCGGCCTCCAATTTCCGGGCCGTCTCCGTTTCCGCCGCAATTCTGTGCTCCAGCTCCAGCTTGCGCGCCCGCATTCCCCGGTTGGCGTTGATGACCGGCTGATACCAGAGCGCCAGGCCCAGAATCACCGCTACCACCACCAAGCCCAGGACCAGGCGGGTAAGCTTGTCCCAAATGCTAACACCGACGCTCATGCGCTCCATTAAACCACATCGCCCAAAAATGAAAAGAAACTTTTCTAATTCATTTGCAGGGTCAACAGAATGGCGTCATTTCAATTTCCCACACGCCTCTTTCACCTTCCACTTTGCCTTTTCCAGCGCGGCGCGGGCGGTGGCCGGCGGCGCGCCGGTGAGGATTTGCACAATGCGCACGGCCCGGTCGCGCAGTTTCACGTTGGTCGGATCCAAATCCACCATCAAGTTGCTCCTGACCTTGCCCAGCCGCACCATGGCCAAGGTGCTCAGAATGTTGAGAATCAGCTTGGTCGCCGTCCCGGCCTTCAAGCGGGTGGAACCGGTCAACACCTCCGGTCCGGTGTCCGCCGCGATGACCAGCGTTGGCCGCCGCGCCGCCGGAATTGCCAGGCGCGGATTGCAACAGAGCAAAATGGTGCGCGCGCCCCGTTGCGCCGCCGCCCCCAGCGCGCCCCAGACAAACGGCGTCCTCCCGCCGGCGGCGATTCCGACCACGACGTCGTTTCTATTGACTCCACGGCCGGCGATGGCCGCCGCGCCCGCCGCCGCGTCGTCCTCCGCGCCTTCCACGGATTTCCAGAGTGCGGCGCGCCCGCCGGCGATGATGCCTTGCACCCGGTCGGGAGGCATACGGAAAGTGGGCGGGCATTCGGAGGCGTCCAAAACGCCCAGCCGTCCGCTGGTGCCCGCGCCCGCGTAAATCAGCCGCCCGCCCCGCCGCAACGAACGCGCGATGATTTCCACGGCGCGCGCAATCTCGCGCCTTACCTTGAATACCGCCGCGCCGGCCGCCGATTCCTCGCGAATCATCAGCGCCACCGCCCTGGCCAGCGGCATTTTGTCCAAATTCCGCGAACGCGGATTGCGCTGTTCGGTGGAAGGCAACTTTCCAGAAACAGCGCCGATCTCCGCGCCCCTCACCACCTCTCCAAGGTGCATTTCCGATTTCTTAATCTTAATCCTAATCTTACTCTTAATCTCCAAACGCAGGCGGGGATTAGGATTAAGATTAAGATTAGGATTATGAGGGGAAGCCAAAAGGGTGAAGTGCGCCTCTGCCAGCGCCATGGTTCCCCAGACACTTTCCCGCGCCAATGCCCTGACCCGCGCGCCGGGCCGGAGTTGCCGCAGCCGCACGCGCACCTGCCGGGCGAAGCCGGGTTGGTTGAGCAAAATGCCGCCCGCCAGCACGAACTCCACCGGCGCGCTCTGCCCCGCCAGCCGCCGGGCGCAATTCGCCCCATCCGCCGCCAGCGACGAGGCCGCGTCCGCCACGATTTTCCGCGCCAGCCGGTCGAGTTTTGCCGCCGCCGCAAAGACCGCCGGAGCCAGCGCCGCGATTTCCTCCTTCTCCGCCTCCCTGGCCCAGTCAATTAAATCGTCCGTCTCATTCAACTGCAAGGTCTGCAAAAGGCCGGCTCCCAGGGCGGGCCATTGGCCCTGGCGATCCATCTCCGCCAGCACCGACCGCACCGCCTGGAGTCCGATCTCATAGCCGCTCCCCCGGTCACCCAGAATATGTCCCCAGCCGCCCAGCCGGACCGTCCGCGAGCCGTTCGCGCCGTTCCGCTGTCCAAAACAACACGATCCCGTGCCGCTGAGAATCAAGACCCGCGCGGTGGTGACCCGCATGTCAGGCCCTGGCGCGGCGGCAAGGGCGCTCTCCAAATCGCTGACGGCCAGAACCGGCGCGCCCGGCCAGACCTTCGCGGCGGCCTTGTGAATGCGCTGCCGGTCTTTTTCCGTGCGCGCCCCGGCCATGCCGACGACGATGGCGCCGGGCCGCGCCGGCAGCGCGCGTTGGATCGCCCGGAAATGCCGGACCAGCCGGGCGTCGTCCAGCAGCCGGAGATTGGCCGGGCCGAACTCGGCGCGCCAGCAGGGCAAGCTGCTGCCCGGACCAAGGAGAACGACCGTGTGCGTCCCGCCACATTCGATGCCGAGATATTTGGCGGCGTCAGTTATCATGGAGCGAATTCTCAATCCCAATCCTACCAGTTCACAGGGACGCTCAGTTTTTTGCCGAATTTGGCGGAGTAGAAAAGCCGCTTGTGGGCGGCGCCGTATTCGTGGATCAGGCGGGTGATTTTCACGTCGTAACAGCAGTACTCGGCGATGTCCAGCAGCTTCCCCTCCCGGAACCAGACCAGGGCCTGGAGGCCCTCGCTCGTTTTTTCGACGCCCAAGGTGGCCTGGGCGATGGAGTCAAGGGAAAGACGGTGGGGCAGGGATTTTTTAACCTCGGCCAGCATGTCCAGGGAACGGAGCTGGCTGGCGTCGAATAGGGGATTGTGGCCGGCCAGAACTTCGTAATCGAAGTGCAGCGTGTTGAAGCCGACGACCAGATCCGCGCGGCGCAATTCCTCAATGAGGTCGTTGACCCGGCTTTCGGGGTAAATCTTGTACTCCGACCGAGCCGTGCTGAAGGTGACGCCGACGCTCATGCGCATGTCGCGGATATTTTGCCAGCCGCCCACTTCGTCGGCGGACTTCTGGGTTTCCAGGTCAAAATAGACGATGTTGTTGTTGTTCATCAGCCGGAACGATGCGGGTTACATACCCGATTCAGCTTGGATTGGCCAGCGCGATGCGGGCGTGGGCGAAAGATGTGTTTTTCAGCGGGCAATCAAGCGTGTGGCAACAGGGATTTTGCGGCTTTAGGCATTTCGGGCGTCGAGCGGGCGCCGCTGATAATTTTTTGCAAGGTAATTGGCGGAATGAGGGGCATTTCGCTGAACTGGCCTGTCTCCAGAAGCGTTTTCAGGCCGGCCAGATCACCGAAAACGAATCGGGAATAAGCGACCGTGGTAATCTGGGTTAGAAACGGAGGATAATCCCCAGGTTCGAGAATGCAGGCATCGTCGAGGCATCTCTCGGTTCGCGTGGTGAAATTTACGAAAAGGAACCGCCCTTCATGGTCGGAAGGATTTGAGATAATCACCCAGATGTGTCTGGGCGGAAGGTTGCAGCGGTAGGTGGAACCCAATTTACCCATGAATCAACCGCGACGGTGAAAAAGCGCGGTTCAAGAGATTGGATTCCTCGGCCTCCTCGGAGATGCGTCGCACTTCGATCTCTGATTTTCCAACATTCCTGGCAATTTCTTCGAGCATGATGCTGGAGCGTCCGCTTTGCAGCGGAGTCCATTCGCCACAATGTTGATGGCACCAATCCCGAATGGCCCATTGATCCTTGCCGCCGTGCTCCCGGTAAACTTCCCCGATCAAATGAATTTCGGATTCGGACAAGAAATCAAGGGGCGGCTCCGTTCGGAGCACAACGTCATGGGAATCACGGTCGGAAATAAATTCCTCCCATGAGGAGTCGGGGTCGTTGGCGAGTTTTCCGGCATTAATGAGGTCCAACAGCTCGCCGGTGACCGGCCCGTTTTTCATGGAAAAATAAACGCCGCCGACCACCGGAATCCCGCGCCGCGCGATGGACAGGCGATCCAGAAGATAGACGAGCTTGACGAGCTTCATCACGTTCAACCTTCCGCCCTCCATTTTGATGAACAGAGAAGCAGATTCGGTCGCCTTTCGACTGTTGAATCGAAACGTCACACTGTCAATATGACCGGTTGAAGGAAACAAGCAAGCGGAAAGAATTCTAAACTAACAGCGCAAAAGAGGCGGAGGCGGAGCGAATGATTCTTGCGCGGCGGATTCTGAGCTTTAGATTCTGGGTCAAATATGGCGATCTCGCAACGCATCCGGCTGGTTTTGTTTGATGTGGACGGCACGCTCATTCACACCCGTGGGGCCGGGGTGAAGGCGTTTGCCCTGGCCCTGGCCGCGGAATTTGGCATGGCCGACAGCACGGAACTGGTCAAGTTCGGCGGGCGCACGGATGTCTCGCTGGTGCGGGAGCTTTTCGCGCTGGGGCGCATCGAGCCGTCGCCCCGGAATTTCGAGCGCTTTTTCGCGGCCTATGTCGTCTGGCTGGAGAAGTTGATGGCGGATTGCGCGGGCGGGGCGTGTCCGGGCGTGGTGGAATTTTACGGCGCGCTGGCCGCGCGGCCCGAACCGCCGCTGTTTGGTTTGCTCACCGGCAATATCCGGCGCGGCGCGCAAATCAAGCTGGAACGGTTCCAGTTGTGGGACAAATTCGCGTTCGGCGGCTTTGCCGACGATCACGAGGAGCGGAACCAGATTGCGGCGATTGCGCGGCAGCGCGGGAGCGAGCGGCTGGGCCGCGCGCTGGACGGCGCCGAGGTGCTGGTGATCGGCGACACGCCCCTGGACATCCGTTGCGCCCGGGCCATCGGAGCCAGGGCGCTGGCGGTGGCGACCGGCTCGTTTTCGGCGCCGCAGCTTCAGGCGCACCAACCGGATTGGGTGGTGGAGAATCTCTCGAAATTCGCGCTGGAGGAAATTTAGACCCATCGTTAATGGCAATGGCGGCCGCCGCCGCACTTGCCGCAGCAGCCGTGGCCGCCGCTGCCGCCGCCGCAGGAGGCCGGTTCGGATTTTGCGCCGCCGCCGCTGGAGGCAAAGACGGAGAGCTTTTTGGCCAGCTTGGTGGAACCGCACTTGGGGCAGGGCGTCCCCTTCCAACGGCTGGTGCGGATCAGCAACTCGCTCTCCGCACCGCATTTTTGACAATGAAATTCGTAAATCGGCATGGCGGATTATAGGTGGTAGTCGCGAAGTTATCAATGCCATTGCCATTGCCAGCAAAGCGGGGCGGCTCCGCTCGCGGCACAGGCGAGCGCGCCGATGAAGCCGGGGGCGGGGGACAACGTGTGAAGCGTCCAACCGGGCGGCGCCTGCGAGCAATCCATCTGGGCCAGAGTGCCGGCAATGCTTTCGCCGGTCGCCTTGAGGCAGGCCTCCTTGCGGGTCCAAATGCTGAAAAAGACCTCGATCTTTTTGTCGGCCGGGGCGGCGTTCAGCAGGGCATTTTCCGGTCCGGAACAGAACGTAGCCGCGATGTCGGCCAGTTCGGGCATGGGCCGGATTTGCTCCACATCCACGCCGACCGGGGCGAACCGGCTCGCGGCGCACAGCGCCAGGTTGCGGGAATGGGAGAGGTTGAAATGAAGAGGCGGAACGGCATCCGGCGCGGAGACGCGCGGTTTGCCCCGTTCTTCGTAAGCCAGGGTGATTTGCGACGGCCCGGTCTTCAAGTAGTGAGCGAGAACGGCCCGCAGGAAGGAGCGTCCCGCCACGAAGCACTTCCGGTCGCGCTCAAAATGAAACCTGGCCGCGCGCGCCCGTTCATCGTCGGAGAGATCGGCCAGGGCGGCCTCATACTCGGGGTCACTGCGCTCCAGCGAGGCGCTCCAGACATGCACCGCCCCGCCGGCCAGTTCCGTCCGGGGCGGTGGACGCGGCCAACTTAATTGGATGGCGGTGGTTTGAAACTCCATAATCATAACAACGACCGTTCCTCATTATTGGCGCGGATGGAGCGCACGGAAAGAGAAAAAACTTTCGAGCATGAAGACGCCACGATCATTATCAGGCTGGATTTGTGGCGAAGGTCTTGCGCGCGCGCAATTAATGATGGGATGTAAAGGACAAACAGGACACAGCGCGGCCTGACGCAACCAATTTCCCCCCTCTCCCGAGGGGCGCGCAGAGGCGCGGAGAGCGCGGAGAAGAATCCCCGCGAATCTGCGCGATTCTGACCGGTTCCAGAGGAAAATGGCAGGGGCCCTTGTCTATATGTTGTGTACTTTTGCAGCATTTTTTTTATTTTTTTTTATTTTTTTTTTACCTTCATTTGCCTTCAGCAGCCTTCATTAGCCTTCATTAGCCTTCATTGGAGAAGCTCCGGAAGCGGGATTTTCTGACGGTTTTCTGACGGAAAACACCACAATTGGGAGACATGGGGGTGAATTGAGAATTCTGAATGGTGAATAGTGAAAAAAACAGGGCAAAGCGGGAGGGCGGAGCGCCGCGACGCCCCAATATTGGGGATTCGCAGGCGCTCGGCCCTCCCGGCGAGCGGCGGTGGCGCTGTGCGTTCCTATGCACACTTTAGGAAGTATATACTTTAAGGCGGGAATGTCAACCGGAAAAAGGACTGAAGGTGAAGTCCTGGCGAAATGGAAAGAGGCGCGCTTTGGAATCGTTTTGCCGTTTCACACGGCCAGCAGCCCGCTGCCATGAGCGAAATGTCCGGGCTGGCGCGATGGCGTGGGCTTCTGGGGAATTGTGCGGCGAGTGCTTTTGAACTTCCGCCGCCAGCGCGGGTTTGTTCAGCGTGGCAGCCCAATTCTCATGCCGTTCGTCCTGGTGGATTTCGCAACTGCCGGAGCCGCCCGCCGAATTCCTGCCAGCCCTCATGCTCCAGCCGCTCGAAATTCTCATAGTCAAAAATTGGCGATTGCACCGACAATCCATTGGCTGAATCTTTGAACATTCCGCCCAGCGCCGCCACGAGCCGGTCGTATTGCAAAAGTTCGTCCCGGAGTTTTTCCACGGATCGCGTTTTCCAGTAACCGCCCTCGTCGTTGACTTTCACGCGCGCGCCCAGGCCCCGCCAGAAATCCAGCAGGCTGATCACCAGCAAATGGCACTTCAAAGAATTGTCCCGGCCGTGCTCGCCCGCGAATTGCGTCTTGCAAAAACTGTGAAACCGCCAGCCGCTGTCCAGTTTCGTCGGCAGACTTTGGCCTTCCTTTTCAATCCACTTGGGATACTGGCAGAGGCCCAACAGCGCCGTCTCGCAACCCGCGCCCGGCAACACGCTCACCAGCCAGCCGCGCCACGGCAGGACGCAGCGGTAGCAGCCATCCGCCGGTTTGCCGACGCGCATAAACAGCGGCGCTTCGTCCGGATTTTCCTCCGCCGAAATCAAAGGGCTGATCTCCGCGCAGCCGATTTTGCGCGCGTAATCCGCCGTGCGCCGCGCCATTTCGTGAATCGGCCCGGCCGGCAGGTCTTGCTTCACGCTCAACGTGTAATGAATGGTCAGTCCCATAATTTTTTCGCAAGTTTAACCTGCTGCCTCGGACAAAGGCTGTCCAACCAAAATTTCCTTTTCCCTCTCTACGACTCTAATTTCTTCGTCGGACAGGCCGTAAAGTTCATAAACCAGCGCGTCAATCTGGCGGTCCAGCGCGGCGCATTTATTGGCATAAAAATCCCTGTCCCAGTCGGTTTTGGCGTTGGACAATTGCCGCCGCGCTTCCAGCATTTGTTCCACCTTTGCCACAACGGCATCATGTTGCGGTTTTTCTGGAATGGCGATCGGCAGTTCGCCGAAATATTGCTTGGTGCAGGTAATCCAGCCCCCGCGAAAGACATTGCTGCTGTTTTGGAGTTTCCAAAATAACAAACGCGAATTGAGGAGACCGAGCACATACTCGGGCTTGAGCTTGCATTCCCGCGACAGCGAAATGGTGAAACCGCCGCTTGCCATCGGACAGAGATTGCCGCGCATGCTTTTTGGAATCAGCGCGCAAATACCGTGATCGGCCAGCAACGGAACTGCGATTTGCGCCTGCTCGTGCAATTGCAAATTACGCGGCGCGCTGAAAGAATACCATTTGGCATATTGTTTGCGTTTTTGCAACGCGGCCTTCTTGGATTTGAGATAAGAGTAGGCTTTTGGAAACCGGGATTTCAGTTCTTTTTCCGAGAATAGCGGAAAGACGCCTCCTTTCGGGTCATAGGGAAACATAATCCACCACTTCATCGCAGGAGCGAATGTGTAGCGGTTGAAATCCGTGGCAAAGACCGGAATGCGAAGCAGCGCTTTTTCAATCATCGCGTCGCCTTGGACCATGAAAACATCATCCATACCGCTGCTGCTGCCACGACTCATGTTGGCTGGCAAATCCAATAACCGCTTGGTGCCGTGGGAGAGTTTTTCCATTATCCGGGCTATCCGCTCGTCCGCAAAAAGCCAGGCATGATTGGTCAATGACGCGGCGCTCTGGGTGACAAAAGCGGGGTTGGCAAGAGCTTCCGGCTTCGCGTCTGATTGGGCGTAACGGAAATCCTCCTGCGATGTTTTCGAGAGAAAGAGAAGACACGTGTAGGTCGTCGCCTCGAAAACTTGGTTCGCGCCGAAATCCACCAACTCGTTCAGCGCCTGGTGGACGGCGATGAGGTGGCGCAGATATTCGCCATAGTCCGTCTTGAGAAACTTATTCGGCACAATCTGGCCTAGTTTGCCGCCGGAATTGAGCAACCCGTAACCGCGTTCGACAAAACTCACATAAAGGTCGCAGTTTCCTTTCACGCTGCGATAGCGTTTGGAAAGGTAGGAGATCTGATTTTGCGGGAAACCTTGAATCCTCACATACGGCGGATTTCCCACAATCGCATCAAAGCCGCCTTCGTATTCCATTTCCGGCGGCGGCGGCGGTTTTTGGCCTTTCTTTTTCTCGTAGCTGACTGTGGCGTAGGCGCCGTGCAGCGGCACGCCGGGCAGCGTGTAATCGGACCACGGCGCGGGCGCGTCGTGCAATTCGCCGCCGGAAGTTTTGAGCTGGAAAATTCGCGGAAACCGCTGCTCGAAATCCATCGGGTTCAGCTTCCTTTCCTCCTCCGGCGTGAATTTGCCGGTTTCCAAAATGTCCGTGCCGATGAGCGAATTGCCGCAGACGACGTTGTCCGCCAGCGACGGCAGCAGCGTGAAATGAAATTCGTTTTGAAACGCAGCGGCCGAGCCGATGGTTTCGTCTTCCAGCAATTTCAGATAGAGCGAAAGTTGCGCGACTTCGACGGCCTGCCGGTCAATGTCCACACCGTAAATGTTGTTCCGCAGGATTTCCTGCTTCTTTTTCAGCGAAAGATGCAGGCCGTCGTCGCGCGGGACGCAATCGCCCTTTTTCGCCTTGCCCGGATTTAGGTTGTAAAACTTCGCGTGCCAGCGCACCAGCAAGTCGAAGATTTCGAGCAGGAACGAGCCGCTGCCGCAGGCGATGTCGGCAAAGCGCATTCCGGTGACGTCGGCGGGTGTTTTCCCTTCGATGGCCTTTCCCACGGTGTTGGCGACGATGTAGCGGACGATGTATTCGGGTGTGTAATATACGCCGCCGGCCTTGCGAACTTCCGGCTTTTCCACCACACGCGCGCCGTCGGTGATGATCTTGCCAAGGAAGCGTTCGTAAATGCTGCCCAGAATGTGAATCGGGATGGTGGCGAAGTTGTAAGGCGAGGTCGGGTCGGCCAGTTCTTCGCAAATGATGCGGAACGGCTTTTCGTCAATTTGAAAGCCGGGCGCGTCCAGCATTTCGTGCCGTTTGAAAACAACGCCGTTATATATCCGGTCCAAATTGACCGAGACGCGGACAAAATCCTCCCAGGCGCTGCCGCCGTCCGCGCCGAACCGTTCGAGATGGCGGGTCGGCTCGATCTGTTTGTCCTCGAGAAAGCGCATGAACACGAGACGGTCAATGACGCGTTGCGTGAACTCTGTAAGCTGGGCACTATTGAGATTTGGATTTTTTGATTTGAGCGCCTTGGCCAGCATTTCGCGGTAGCCGTCCAGTACGATGAGAAAGGCTTCGTCGGGACTTTGCCCCCCGCCCTTGAACAGTTCGCGCCGGAGGGTTTTGCTTTTCGGCTTGGGCAGTTCTTCGGCGCGTTTGGTGAGAGAATTGTCGGAAACGGCTTCGCGGGAAAAGAGCCAGTAAATCTCCGCGAACCTCTCGGAATCCGCATAGTCAGCGCAACTGAATTTTTTGACCACACGGCTCAAGGTGTCGCCGATATGCGGTTTGTAACGGCTGTCGAGAATATGAAGCTCGTCGAAATTGGTCAAAACGACCAGCGGCGTTTTGCCGTTCCAGCCGTAACAAAGCGCCTGAAAATAATTGCCGGCGGAACCGAATTCGCCGTGCGGTTTCTTGGCCTCGACAAAAAACCGGACGTCGCGAAAACTCGGCGACAGGGAAAAGGCGTAGTCCGCCTTGCGTTGCGAACCGGATTCGTTCTTTTCAATTTTGACTTCCTGCTCGTAGGGATTCTTCTGCGTATCGTGGTTCACATCCCAGCCGAGGGCGATGAAGAATTTATCAATGAAATCCTTGCGCGTCTGCGCCTCGGAGAACTGCGGCGAAAGGTAATAGGATTCGTTGGCTTTGAAATTGGCAACCAAGTCCTTCACCTGTCCGAACGCTATCTCGAAAGCCGCTGGCATTTGCACGACCTTACCGGAATGTGACACTGCCGACAAGCTGACAAATGCGTTCTTGATTTTCCTTTCCCGCGGCGGGGATTTGCGCGAGTAATGGGGCGTGCCCGTGCGCCTGGCTGTATTGATAAAAGACGTAGTTCTGATGTGAGGGGGATACGATTCGCGTGGGCCTGTCTTCGCCGATCATTGCCAGGAAGGCAGCGCAAAACTTTTCGTAATCAGGCAGTTGCCGGAAGCCGGTTTTGTCCGCCAAACTTTCCTGAAGGTCGCCCAGCGTGAGTTTTTTCACCGGATGGACTTTCTCCTTTCGGCGTTCTGTTCATCGTAACGAACCCATTTTTCAATCGGCCAATCCTCGACCAGCTCGATCCGGTTGGCCGCCCATTGGCAGTATTCGGCGCTCAAATCGCAGCCTTTCCATCGCCGCTGCAATTGCTCCGCCACCACCGCCGTCGTGCCGGAACCAAGAAATGGATCAATTACCAGATCGCCGGGCTTGGACGAGGCGAGAACGAACTTGCGGAGCAATTCCTCCGGCTTCTGCGTCGGGTGCGGCGTTTTTTCGTGCATTCCGTTGCAGGTCGTCGGGATTTCCAGCACATCCTTGGGTTTGGCGCCGCGCGGATTCGGATGCCAGATATGGTCCTTGTTGGCGGCTTTGCCATATTGGCTGGTTTCGGCCTGGGGATGGGCCGGATATTTCAACGTGTGCTCGCCGTAGGGAATGCGCACATCGTCCACATTGAACGTGAACTCATGGCCTTTGCGAAAATGCAAGATGCTTTCATGCGAACGTCCCCAGTCGTCGCCGAGATTGGCCTTGTTTTTGTAATGCCAGACCAGCCAGCGGCAACCCTTGAAAAACCGCGCCGCCGGGAGACGCAGGTCGGCCAGGATTTCCGAAAAGCCGCAGATGTAAAGCGTGCCGCGCGGTTTCAACACCCGCGCCGCCTGTTCAATCCACCGGACCGACCACGCGGCATATTCCTGCTGCGATTCAAACGTGTCCCACTCCGCCTTTTTCAGGTTGTACGGCGGGTCGGCAAAAACGAGGTCCGCCGAGCCGGTGGCGAGGTTTCTCAACCATTCCACCGAATCGCCCAGCCAGATTTCCCCGTGCGGATGCGTATAAAACAATTGCGCCGAACCTCCCGCCGCCGACTCGTCCACCGGCAGCCGTTCGCCCTTGACCAAGGCCTGGCCAAAGAACTCCGGCACCGCAACATTGCGGACAAAATAATCGGCGGAAGTCTCCTTCAATTCCATCGGCGTCGCGGAAGCCGCCGCGCTCCACGCCGGCTTCTTTGCGCCGGTCTTCGGCCTGGAATGAATTTTGTAATTGACGGACATGCGCCTGTTCTTTCCAAAGATGAAAACTCCCATCATCCCCGGCGTCGAGGAAAAATGTAATCTTCGTTACCTCCGTTTACTGTGAGAATGTAATTTTCCTTTCCCGCGGCGGGGATTTGCGCGAGTAATGGGGCGTGCGCGCGCGCTTTCTCCTCGGTCCCGCCGGCTCCGGCAAGACGTTCCGGTGCCTGGCGGAGATTCGCGCCGCCTTGCGCGAGGACCCGCACGGCCCGCCCCTGGTTCTCCTGGCCCCCAAGCAGGCCACCTTCCAACTGGAACGCCAGCTTCTGGCCGATCCCGCCCTGGCCGGTTACACGCGGCTTTATATTCTTTCCTTCGAGCGCCTGGCCGCGTTTGTCCTCAAACAACTGCGCCGGCCGCGGCCCGCGCTGCTTTCGGAGGAGGGGCGCGTGATGGTGCTGCGCGCCCTGCTGGCCCGGCACCGCGCCAGCCTGCAAATCTTCCACGGCAGCGCCGGCCTGGCCGGTTTCGCCCGGCAACTGAGCCTGCAACTGCGCGAATTGCAGCGGCGCGAATTTTCTCCTGAATTATTGACAGAGCTTGCCTCCGCCCCGGACCTGACCGAGCCGCTCCGCCGCAAGCTGCGCGATCTGGCCCTCCTGCTGCGCGGCTATCTCGACTGGCTGGCCCGGCAAAATCTGGAGGACGCCGATTGTCTTCTTGACTCCGCCGCGCGCGCCTTGCGGGGCAATCCGCAATCGAGTGACGGCTCGACGGAGTCGCGCCCTACCGTTGAGGACAATCCGCAATCCGCAATCCGCAATCCGCAATCCGCTTTCTTTCTCTCGGCGCTTTGGCTGGACGGGTTTGGAGAATTGACTCCGCAGGAACTGAGCCTGCTGGCCGCGCTGGCCCCTTGCTGCGGGGAAATGACGCTGGCCTTTTGCCTCGACGGCGACCGGCGGGCCGGCGCGGATTCCTGGCTTTCCCTGTGGTCCGGCATCGCCCAAACCCGGCAGGATTGCTGGAAGAAGCTTTCCGCCGTGCCGGGCCTGCGGTTGGAAACGGAAGTTCTCCGCCGTCAAGCAAACACCGGCCGGTTCGCGGAAAATCCTTGCTTCCGGCACCTGGAAGAAAATTGGGCGGAGCCGGCCCCGTTTCCCGACGGCGAATGGGACGCGACGGCGCGCGGCCCGTTGCGCGCGGTGATTTGCGCCAACCCCGAAGGCGAGGCCGTTCTGGCCGCGCGCGAAATTCTCCAATTCGTCCGCGCCGGCGGGCGCTTCCGCGAAGCGGCCGTTTTGCTGCGCTCGCTGGAAGACTACCACGACGTGTTGCGCCGCGTTTTTTGCCGCTACGGCATTCCGTTCTTCCTCGATCGGCGCGAGCCGTCGGCCCATCATCCGCTGGCCGAGTTGACGCGCAACGCCCTGCGCATGCTGGCCTTTGACTGGCGGCACGAGGATTGGTTCAGCGCCCTGAAAACCGGCCTCATTTCCGACGACGAAGAGGCGATTGACCGCCTGGAAAATGAAGCCCTGGCCCACGGCTGGAACGGCCAGACCTGGACGACGCCTTTCCCGGACGACGACGGCAAAACCGCCATCGCCGAACATCTGCGCCGCCGGTGGGTCGCCCCATTTCTGCGGCTGCGCGAAGGGCTTTCCATCCGCGATCCACTTCGCCCCGACGGCCCGCAGTTGGCCGCCGCCTTGCGCCAATTCTGGGATGAACTGAAGGTGCAGGATTCCTTGAACAAATCGCAGGCCGCGCCGGAGGGAACTTTTGCCCACCCGCAATTCCATGCCACCGTCTGGCAGCAAATGAACGCCTGGCTCGACGATGTCGCGCTCGCTTTTCCGGGCCAGTTTCTCCCGCTGTCCGAATGGCTCGCCATCCTCGAAGCCGGTCTGAGCGGGCTGACCGTGGGCGTCATCCCGCCGGCGCTGGACCAGGTGTTGATCGGCGCGGTGGACCGTTCGCGCAATCCAGATTTGCAACTCGCCCTGCTGTTGGGCTTGAACGAATCGGTCTTTCCCGCCCCGCCGCCGCCGCGCCATCTTCTCACCGAGTCGGATTGCGCCGAATTGGACGGTCGCGGCCACCGGCTTGGGGCCGATCTGCGCCAGTTCCTCAGCCGCGAACGTTTTTTGGGCTACATCGCCTGCACCCGCGCCCGCAGGCGGCTGGCCGTCTCCTGCTCGCAGCGCGGCGCGGACGACCAACCGCTCAATCCCTCCCCGTTTTGGCTTCATCTCCAACGGCTTTTTCCCCGGCTCGAAACCGAATTTTTTTCCGGCCCCGACGAGGCCGCGCCGGTCCATCCCTCCGAACTGGTTCCCCGCTTGCTGCGCGTCCAGGATGCCGGCGGGCCGGTGGATGAATTCCTCGGCTGGCCGGCCTTTGCCGCAATGCGTCAACAAATAAAATCCGCCGCCCCCGGCGGCGAAGCGCGGCGTCTTTCCCCCGCCCTGGCCGCGCAACTTTACGGTCCGGCCCTGCGCACTTCCGTCAGCCGCATCGAGCAATTCGCCGCCTGCGCCTTCCGCTTTTTCGTCAATTCCGGTTTGCAGGCGGAGGAGCGCGAGCTGTTTGAACTGGACGTCCGGCAAAAAGGCTCCTTCCAGCACCAGGCGCTGGCGGATTTCCACCAGCAGCTTCAGAACGAGAACAAGACCTGGCGTCAATTGACCCCGGCGGAAGCGCGCCGCCGCATGGCCGCGATTTGCGAGGGCCTCATTCCGCAATTCGGGCGGGGCCTGCTGGCGGCGGACGCTCCCTCCCTTTTCGCCGCCCGCGCCATGGCCCGGTCCCTGCAGGATTTCGTGGCCGCCATGGTGGAATGGATGAGTCAATATGATTTTGATCCGCGCGCGGCGGAAATAGAATTTGGCGGGCCGCCGGAGCGCGGCGGTTTGCCGGCGTGGGAGCTGGACCTGGGCGGCGGCCACCGGCTGGTCTTTCGTGGGCGCATTGACCGCGTTGACCTGTGCGCCGACGGCCCGGACGCGCTGGCCGTGGTGATGGATTACAAATCCAGCCGGCGCAATCTCGATCCCGCGCTGCTGCGCCACGGCATCCAATTGCAATTGCCGGCCTACCTGAGCGTGCTGCGGCATCTGTCCGATCCGCGCAAATTTTTTGGCGCGGCCCGGCTTGTTCCCGCCGGCGTTTTTTACATCAACCTGCGCGGCCATTTCAAAGCCGGCGAAACGCGCCGGGAAGTTCTGGAAGGCGGACAGCCGGCCTGGCAGGCGGCTTACAAACATTCGGGCCGTTTCGATCTGGCCGCGCTGCCTCATCTTGACAATCGCGGCGAAAGCCGGGGCACCCAGTTCAATTACCGCCTCAAAAACAACGGCCAGCCCTACGCCAACGTCCCCGACCCGATGGACCACGCCGCCTTCTGTCAAATGCTGGACCAGGTTGAGCAGCACCTGGTGCGCATGGGCCGCGCCATTTTCGCCGGCGACATTGAAATCAACCCCTACCAAAAAGGAGCCGTGCGCGCCTGCGATTATTGTTTCTACCAGGGAATCTGCCGGATTGACCCGTGGACGCATTCCTTCCGCCAAATCGGCCAGGCTGAATCAGAAAAAGGCGCGGCTAATTGTAATTCCGAATTCCGGGCTTGACGCTTTTCATTTTCCCTTCGGCGCGCTGAACGAGTGCGGTTTTGCCCCCTCCGTCCACGCAACCTGTGCAACCTTTGCGCAGTCAAGCGCAACCTTTGCGCGTCTTTATCCGTGTTTTAAGCGGGAGAACAGTCCTTTTGCCGGGGGAAACGCCCTTTTGTTGATTGGCACGTTAATTGCATACGCATGGAGCGGGTGATGAATATGAACACAACATTGCACGCGGAACAGACCATGAACACGACGATCTTGAATTATCCGGGTTTTCAATCCTTGCCCAAAGGCGTCCGGCAGATGTTGCTGGTTTCCGAGGCCTACTTTTTCGATGAACCCGCGTCGCATCATCAGGAGCAAAAGGTCGTGGCCAGGCGGGCCAACCGGGATTCAAAGGACTTCATGGGAATCTCATTTCTCCCGGCGGAGTACGCTTTGGATATGCCGGTGTGATGGGGCGGGACTCCGGCAGTTTATTTCGCGGGCTGAAGCTTGTGTTGCGTCACGAAGCGGATTTCGAGGCGCTTCTCCAGCGCGGAGGCGATGCGCCGGAGCATCAAGAGGGAATGACCGTCATAATCCGCATCTTCCAGCCGTGAAATCACCGATTGGGTGGTGCCAACTCTTTTGGCGAGCTCGGATTGGGACAGCCCGGCTTTGGAGCGAAGCTCGAAGATCTTGCGGGCGATGTCGAAGTTGGCCTCCTCTTGTTCCACCAAATTCAGCAGCTCCGGGTCGCGCCCCGCCAGCCTGTTCATGAGCGCGAGCGCATCGCTGGATTTATTTTTGGTTTTTTGACTACGCATCTTCAATATCTCCTATGAAAGTATGGGCGGTTGGGTTTGCAGCATACCATCACCGCCAATGGCAATATCGCAAACGTGCGATATTTATCAACCTCGTTTTCTTGCCCGGTATCCTGCCTGTCCTTTGTTCGTCGCGCCGCGCTTCGGTCCATGAAGAATCGTGACAACCGCCCCAGTGGGAGGCAGTTTTCTGTGTATGAGTACAGTTGCGGAAATCCTGGAAGCGGTGAGGCGTCTCCCACCGGACAAGAAAGGGGAATTCTTGGACGGGTTGCGCCAGATTGAATTCGAGGACGACTGGGACCGGCAAATTGCGGCCGATGCCAAGGCCGAACGTTTGGACCCGTTGTGGCAGGAAGCTCTAAACGAGATCAAGGCAGGGCGCACCAAATCGCTTGATGAAGTCATCAATGGTTCTTAGTTTCTGGAAGGCTTATGAGCCAGCCCACTCCGCAACAGCAGGCCGCCATCGCGGCGCGCGGCGATGTCCTCGTCGTCGCGGGCGCGGGCGCGGGGAAAACGCGCGTGCTGGTGGACCGCTGCCTGGCCTGGTTGTTGGATGAGGAAAATCCCGGTTCGCTGGACCAGATTCTCATGGTCACCTTCACCGAGGCCGCCGCCGCCGAAATGCGCCAGCGGCTGCGCGCCCGGCTGGAAGAGGTCCAGGCCGCCCGCCCCTCGCCGCGCCTGGCCGAGCAGTTGGCCCTTTTGGAAACGGCGTTGATTTGCACGCTGCACAGTTTTTGTTTCCGTCTCGTCCGCGAGCATTTTTATACGCTCGGACTGGATCCGCAGTTGATTGTCCTGCCGGAGGAACGCGCCCAGCTTCTGGCCCGGCAGGCGCTGGATTTGGTCCTGCAACAGAATTACAGCCGCCAAACCGCCCCCGCCGCGGCCATCCAGGAAACCATCCAATCCTACGGCGGCGATTCCGATTTTGCCGTGCGCGCCATCGTGCTGCGCCTGTATCATTACGCGCAAACGCTGCCCGATCCGGCCGCCTGGTTCGAGGCGCAAACCGCGCTGTTCCAGCAACCCGCGCCCGGCCCGTGGCCCGGCTGGCTCATGGCGGAGTTGGAAGGCTGCCGCCGTTCCTGGCTTTCCGTTTTGCGCGCGCAACCGGCGGAAAACGCCTGCGCCGGCCAATGCGCCGCCGCCCTGGAGCGGCTCCCGCAAGAACCGGCGCGCGCGGATTTTGCCGCCGCGCTTGAGGCGATGGGCCGGGCGGAGAGCGAGGCCAGGCCGAAATGGCGCAAGCCGCTGGAAAACACACTTGACGAAGCCCGCTTTCTGCGCTCCGTCTGCGCCGTCGAAAAGACCGATCCGCTGGCCGAGGACTGGAACTGGTGCGCGCCCTCCATGCTGGCGTTGCTCGACTTGACGCGCCAGTTCGCCCTGGCCTATGGGGCCGCCAAGCGCGAGGCCGGCGGCCTTGATTTTCACGACCTGGAACAATTCGCGCTGCAACTGCTGCGCGACGAGGCGGATGTTCCAGTGGACGGCGGTCATAGACCGCCGCTACAGGCGGAGGGCAGGGATGCGGCGGTCATAGACCGCCGCTACAGTCCGGGCGTGGAGACGGCGGTCGCAGACCGCCGCTACAATCCCGTTGCCGCCCACTGGCGCGGCAAACTGCGGCTCATTTTCGTGGACGAATTTCAGGACATCAACCGCGCCCAGGAGGCCATTCTCTCCGCCCTGGGCCGCGAAGGGGCCGAGGCCAACCGTTTCCTGGTCGGCGACATCAAGCAGAGCATTTATCGTTTCCGCCTGGCCGACCCGCGCATATTTCTGCGCTACCAGCGCGAGTGGCCGTCGCGGTCCGGCGCGTCGGTCATTTCCCTTTCCGACAATTTCCGCAGCCACGAAGGCATCCTTGACTTCGTGAACGCCCTGTTCGCCGATCTCATGCGCCCGGAACTGGGCGGCATTGACTACGACGACCGGGCCAGACTCCGTTTCGGCAATCCCGCCGAACGCGCCCCGCGCGCCGCCGCCCCCTCCGGCCCCCGCGTCGAACTGCTCCTTCGCCTCCTGGGCCGCGACCCGGAGGACGACGGCCCGGACGAATCCACCGACGCCGTATCGGACACGGAAATGGAGGCGCGCCTGGTCGGCCGCCGTTTCCTCGAATTGCGAAACCAGGAAATCGCCGTTCCCGGGCGGCCGCCCCGGCCCGCCGCCTGGAGCGACATGGTGATTTTGCTCCGTTCGCCGCGCCACAAGGCCGAGGCCTATGTCAAGGAATTTGCCCGCCTCGGCATTCCGCTGGCCACCGTGCGCGGCGGTTTTTACGAGAGCCTGGAAGTGCGCGACCTCCTCGGCCTGCTGCAAATCCTGGACAATCCCTCGCAGGACCTGCCCCTGCTCGGCGTCCTGCGCTCGCCGCTCGTTGGCTTGACACCCGATGAGCTGGCCGGCATCCGCCTGGCGCAGCGCCCGGCCCGCTTCTGGGCCGCGCTGCTCCGCTGGCAAAAGACGCACCCGGAACACGAGCGTGTCAATACTTTCCTGGAACGCTTCCGCGCCTGGCGCCGGCTTTCCCGCCTGGCCGGCGTCTCGCTCGTCCTGGAGAAGGCGCTGGACGACACCGGCTTCGGCCTGTTGATGGCCGGCCAGCCGGATGCCGCCCAACGCGCCGCCAACATTTCGCGCCTGCTCCATCTGGCCCGGCAGTTCGACGGCTTTCGCGGCGAGGGGCTTTACCGTTTCCTCCAATATGTCGAGGCCCAGCAGGAAAATGATCTGGACGTTGAACCGGCCGGACAGCCGTTGCGCGAGGCCGTCCGCCTGATGAGCATTCATCAAAGCAAGGGGCTGGAATTCCCCATCGTCGCCCTGGCCGATCTGGGCAAGCGTTTCAATTTGGAGGACCTGCGCGGGCGCGTCATTTTGGACGAGGAACTGGGGCTGTGCCCGCAGGTCAAGCCGCCCGGCCTGGGGCAATTCTATCCGAGCCTGCCCCATTGGCTGGCGCAACGCCGCCAGAAACGCGAAACCTGCGGCGAAGAATTGCGCCTGCTCTATGTGGCGCTGACCCGTGCCGCCGACCGTCTCATCCTGTGCGGCTCGGCCCGCCGCAATGCAGTAAGCGAAAGATGGCCCCTGGCGGCGCAACGCGGCCTGGGCGCGCCGGAAATCCTGGCCGGACGCAGTTTTATTGACTGGCTGGGCGCGTGGCTGGTCCGGCATTCCAGCGCGGAGGCCGCCGCCCAATCCGGCGGCAATTCGCTCCTGACGTGGAATATAATTGACGAACCGGAATCCGCCGCCGCCCCGCCCAGCGCGCGGGACGCTTCCACCCCGCCGCCTCCGGTCGCCGATGCGCCGTTCCTCCGCCAATGCCGGCCGGCGCTGGAGTGGCGTTATCCCTTCGAGGACGCCACCCGCCGCACGGCCAAATCCTCCGTCTCCGCCCTGCGCCGCCTCCTGGCGGACGAGGAGGACGACCTTTCGGAATTATTATTTGCTCCGCCGCCCGACGCGCGCGGCCCGGCGCGGCCCGGCCCGCTTTCGGCGGCGGAAGCCGGCACGGCGCATCATGCCTTTTTGGAGAACGTCGCGCTGGCCGAAACCGGCGGCGCGGCCCGCCTGCAAGCCGAGGCCGCGCGCCTCTGCCGCGAGGGCGTGTTGTCCGAGGCGCAGGCCGCCTGCCTGGATTTCAAGGCGCTGGCCGCCTTTTGGCAGTCTGAGACGGGCCGGCAATTGCTCGCGCACAGCGACCAGGTGCGGCGCGAAGTCGCCTTCACCGCGCGCTTTGCGCCGTCGGAACTGGAGAACTTGCGGGGCGAAGGCCCTCCCCCTTCATTGGTAGGGCGGGCAGTCCTCTGCCCGCCGAACGGAGATGGTGCGATGTTGACTGCTCCCGCGTCGCCCTACGGCGGGCAGGGGACTGCCCGCCCTACCGTTCAGGGCAATTCGCAACTTGCCGCGCCGGAGCCAGGCGAAGGCGGGTCCGCAACCAGCAATCCGCATTTGAGTCAGGGCTTGACGGAGTCTTCCGCCTTCGCGGGGCCTACGGCGGACAGGCGCCCTACCGTTCCCTCTTCACCCATTTGCGGCGAAGAATTTGTCATCGTGCAGGGGGTGATAGACCTGGCCGTGGTCATGCCCGAGGAAATCTGGGTGCTGGATTTCAAAACGGACCAATTCGCCGAGGCGGATTTGGAGGAGAAAGTCCGTTTATACCGCCCGCAACTTTCCCTTTACGCGCTGGCCATCGCCCGCATTTATGGCCGTCCGGTGACGCGGCGCTGGCTCCATTTCTTCGCCCTTTCCCGCACGGTGGAACTTGTTTGACTCAGGACCGATTCGACTGAGAGATTCCGTCGGCGGGACGCCGACGGGTGCGGTCGAGACGACCGCGCTCCCCGGAAAGCCTTTATCATTTATACTTTATCATTCCCATTCTCCCCTTCCTGCAACCGCACCAGGGCGCGGCGAATTAACTGGCCCTGATAGGTATAACCAGCGGCCAGCGTCTCCTGAATGACGGCGTTCTCCGGCGCGGCGGCGTCTTGCATGAGTTGATGGCGCCTGGCATCAAAGGACTCTCCCGCCAGCGGCGCCACCGGCGTCAGGCCGGCCCGACGGGAGATGTCGCGGCAGGCATTTTGAAAACGCCCGATCTGCTCCGCCAACGCCGGCTGTCCCGACTGCATGGCCGCCTGGAAGAGCGCGTACACCTGGTCCAGCATCCGCACCACGATTTCCACCCATTCGCCTTCGCTCCGCCGGAGTTTGTCGGCTTCCAGACGCAGGTGCGCCTTTTCGGCGTCGTTGGCTTTTTGCAGGAACTCGGTGAAGGCCCTGGCTTCGGCGGCCATGTTTTGGGCCAGATCGGCGGCCACCTGCGCGGTTTTGGCCGCGCCATCCTGCACCGCCTGCCATTGGACGGTGGAGTTGCTGATTTGACTGGCCAGTTCATCCAGCCTTTGAATTTTTGCGGTGGCGTCGGCCAGCTTTTGCGCCTGGGCCAGCGTGCGGCTGTGGGCGCTGTGCAGCAGAAACGGCGTCAAGAATGCCCCGGACCCGGCCACCGCGCACACGAGCAGTCCGGCCGCCTCCCACCAGAGCAAAGGACGGTGGCCCATTTCCATCAGGGCCACGGCCACGCCAACAAACAACACATCCACGACCACGAAAGGCCAGAACGGCGGACTTTGCGCATCATTCGTCATCCCGGCAGATTAGGGCAAAAAGCGCCGAGAAACAGTGCAAAATTGAGAATCTCCCGCGCCGGCCTGTCCCATTTCTGAGCAGTTGCCCTCCCGACCGCAACCTCTCCAAATCATAATCCTAATCTTAATCTTAATCTTCAGAGACAGGAGGGGGATTAGG
>Ga0326727_10009190_pt1 | contig 24501 bp, 22 predicted proteins | sample MB2enrmetagenome_FD_207643 | JGI IMG/M metagenome (GOLD analysis project Ga0326727, IMG submission 207643) | Lab enriched peat soil microbial communities from McLean, Ithaca, NY, United States - MB29MY | ecosystem: Environmental > Terrestrial > Soil > Wetlands > Peat | place: USA: New York... | reverse complement strand
CGGCGCCGCCGCCTCTTCGACCACCACCGGGCCATAGAGCCCGCCGGCGATCTGCTTCGCGGTCGCCGCGCCGCAGTCGGGCAGATAGAGGTTGAAGCCCGCGTCGGGCGGAACGAAACGGATGTCGGCCTCCGCCCCCGGCGCGACCGGCGGCTGGGTCAGGCCGGCGATTCCCGCCGCGGCGTTCGCCGTTCTGAGGCCGGGGAAACTCAGGCTGGTCGGCTCGGCGAGCCGGTTGGCGAGCGTGAGCGCGAGCGTCTCTCCCTTGCGCAGGCGCAGGAGCGGCCCCGGCGAAACGCCGTCGTAGGCGAGAATTCGCGTCGGCGGCGCCGGCGGCGGGGCGAGCTGGAGGGAGGCGGGCGCGGCGTCGAGGCGGCGCGGGACGCCGAGCGGCGCCTCGGCCCCGCCGGCGCGCCGCCACGCCCACAGGCTCGCGGCGAGGCCCCCGCCGAGGAAGGCGCGCCGGTTCACCGCCATGGGCGCGCGCCGAGAGAAGAGAATTGCGTCATTTCGGCGCGTCGGCCGCGGCGCCGGAATTGCCAGCGAGAAGCATGGTAAGCATCGCCGTCTCGCGGCGGGACCGGCGCAGGGAGCCTGGAGATGCGTAAGTTCATCGCGTTCGTCGCCTTGGCGGCCTGCCTCGGGCTGGTCGGCGCCTTTGCCGCCGCGCCGCAATTGTTAACCCGCGGGCTCGGCGGCGCAACCGCGCTGACGCTCGCCGGGGGGCTGCTGACCATCGCCCTCGCCGCCCATCTTCGGGATTGACGCGGCGCGCCGAGCGCGGCTAAAGGCACATTTTCCTCTGGCGCGGCAGGCGCAAGCTGCTATAGACCGCGCCCGAAGCGGACCAGCCTCTCCTGCGGAGCGCGGGATGCGGGCGTGGCGGAACTGGCAGACGCGCCGGATTTAGGTTCCGGTGACCTAAAAAGTCGTGGGGGTTCGAGCCCCTCCGCCCGCACCATCCTCGTCCGGGCGCGTCGCGCCGTCTTCCGCCTCGGGGTTATCGCGAGTTCGATCGGCGCTTAAGGCGCGCCGCGCGTCAGGCTTTTATATGGGGCGGTTAGAGATGCAAGTGACGGAGACGCTGAGCCAGGGCTTGAAACGCGAATACAGCGTCGTTCTATCGGCGAGCGATCTCGCTTCGCGGCTCGACGCCCAACTCGCCGACCTGAAGACGAAGGCGCGGATCAACGGCTTCCGCCCCGGCAAGGTGCCGGTCGCGCACTTGAAGCGCGTCTACGGCCGCTCGGTGATGGGCGAGGTGCTCCAGGACGCGATCAACGCCGCCAACAAGCAGATCGTCGACGACAACGGGCTGCGGCTGGCGCAGGAGCCGCGCGTCGAAATGCCGACCGACAAGGAGGCCATCGAGGCGGCGCTCGACGCGCGCGGCGACCTCGCGTTCAAGATCGCGCTCGAGGTGCTGCCGAAGTTCGAGGTCGGCGAGTTCGCCGACCTGAGCTTCGAGCGGCCGGTCGCCGACGTCGAAGACAGCGACGTCGAAGGCGCGCTGCGTCGATTGAGCGAGGACCACCGCAACTACGCCGACAAGCCGGAGGGCGCGAAGGCGGAGAACCTCGATCGCGTCACCGTCGACTTCGTCGGGACGATCAAGGGCGAGCCGTTCGAGGGCGGGACGGGCGAGGGCGTGCAGGTCGTGCTCGGCTCCAACACCTTCATCCCCGGCTTCGAGGAGCAGCTCGTCGGCGTCGCCGTCGGCGAGAAGCGGGCGGTCAAGGCGACCTTCCCGGAAGCCTACGCGGTGCGGAAGCTCGCCGGGCAGACCGCCGATTTCGAGGTGACCGTGAAAGCGATCGCGGCGCCCGAGCCGCTGATCCTCGACGACGAATTCGCCAAGAGCGCCGGGGCGGAAAGCCTGGAAGCGCTGAAGCAGTCGCTGCGCGAGCGCTTCGTCGGCGAGTATGCCCGCGCTGCGCGGGAGAAGGTCAAGCGCAAGCTGCTCGACGCGCTGGCGGCGCGCTACACCTTCGAGGTGCCGGCGGGGCTGCTGGAGCAGGAGTTCGCCGCGATCTGGGCGCAGGTCGAGCGCGAACAGCAGGCTTCGGGCCGCTCCTTCGCCGACGACAACACCACCGAGGAGGCGGCGCGCGCCGAATATCGCGCCATCGCCGAGCGGCGCGTCCGCCTCGGGCTTTTGCTCGCCGAGGTGGGCGCCAAGGCCGACGTCAAGGTCAGCGACGAGGAGATGACGCGCGCTCTGGTCGCGCGCGCCCGCGCCTTCCCCGGCCAGGAGAAGCAGGTCTGGGACTTCTACCGCAACAACCAGCAGGCGCTCGCCGAGCTGCGCGCGCCCCTCTACGAAGAGAAGGTCGTCGACCACATTCTCGGCCTCGCCAAGGTCGAGGACCGCAAGGTGACGCCCGCGGAGCTGTTGCGCGCCGACGAGGAAGAAGAGGCGAAAGAAGCCGAGGCGAAATAGGCCGTCGCGGCGTCGCGTCGGCCGAGCGCCGCCCAGCGCCCCTTTCAGAATCGCCTCGGCGCGCCTATCTTGCCGGCTGCGGCGCCGAGCGATTCTCTGAAAGCGAGCCTATGCGCGATCCGGTCGACTATTATTCCAACAGCCTCGTCCCCATCGTGATCGAGCAATCGGCGCGGGGCGAGCGTTCGTTCGACATCTTCTCCCGCCTGCTGCGCGAGCGCATCGTCTTCGTCGTCGGGCCGATGGACGACGACTCCGCTTCGCTGGTGGTGGCGCAGCTGTTGTTTCTCGAAGCGGAGAACCCCAAGAAAGAGATCGCGATGTACATCAACTCGCCGGGCGGGGTGGTGACGGCGGGCTTGTCGATCTACGACACCATGCAGTTCGTCCGCCCGAAAGTGACGACGATGTGCATCGGCCAGGCCGCTTCGATGGGCTCGCTGCTGCTCGCCGCGGGCGAACCAGGCATGCGCTACGCGCTGCCCAACTCGCGCATCATGGTCCACCAGCCCTCCGGCGGCTTCCAGGGCCAGGCGTCCGACATCCAGCGCCACGCCGAGGACATCCTCAAGGTCAAGCAGCGGCTCAACGAGATCTACGTCCAGCACACCGGGCAGGGCTACGAAGCCATCGAACGCACGCTGGATCGCGACCATTTCATGTCGGCCGAGGAGGCCAAGAGCTTCGGCATCATCGACGAGGTCGTCGCCAAGCGGGCGGCCGAGCCGGAGGAGCCGAAACCGCTGTGACGAATGCGTTTCGGCTGGGCGGCGGCGGCTCTCGGACGGGCCGCGGGGCGGCGCGCCGGCGCCGGCCCGGGCGGGGTCCGTAAGCCTGCGGACTTGATTTTGCTTGCCGATTGGTGGTTGCTTGTCCTTGGGAGAAGCGGCCGCGCGGCGCCGGCGGGCGTCGGAAGCGCCGCCCCAAGGCGCCGGCCAGGCGAAAAACGTCGACGCTACGGTTTGTTAGTACGCTTTGTCATACGCTTAACAGTCGGGCGTCCGCTGAATCGGATCGGCGGGGCGACCGGAACGGAGAATGACCATGGCCAAGGCCGAAGGCGACGCGAAGAGCACGCTCTATTGCTCTTTCTGCGGCAAGAGCCAGCACGAGGTGCGCAAGCTCATCGCCGGTCCGACCGTGTTCATCTGCGACGAGTGCGTCGAACTCTGCATGGACATCATCCGCGAGGAGAGCAAGACCGCCCTGGTCAAGAGCAAGGACGGCATCCCGACCCCGCGCGAGATCTGCAAGGTGCTGGACGATTACGTGATCGGCCAGCCGCAGGCGAAACGCGTCCTCTCCGTTGCGGTGCATAACCACTACAAGCGGCTCAACCACGCCACCAAGCACAGCGACGTCGAGCTGGCCAAGTCGAACATCCTGCTGGTCGGACCGACCGGCTCGGGCAAGACGCTGCTCGCCCAGACGCTGGCGCGCATCCTCGACGTGCCCTTCACCATGGCCGACGCGACCACGCTGACCGAGGCCGGCTATGTCGGCGAGGACGTCGAGAACATCATCCTCAAGCTGTTGCAGGCGTCCGACTACAACGTCGAGCGCGCCCAGCGCGGCATCGTCTACATCGACGAGATCGACAAGATCAGCCGCAAATCGGACAACCCGTCGATCACCCGCGACGTCTCGGGCGAGGGCGTCCAGCAGGCGCTCTTGAAGATCATGGAGGGCACGATCGCCAGCGTGCCGCCGCAGGGGGGGCGCAAGCATCCGCAGCAGGAGTTCCTGCAGGTCGACACCACCAACATCCTCTTCATCTGCGGCGGCGCCTTCTCGGGTTTGGAGAAGATCATCTCGGCGCGCGGCCGCGGCACCTCGATCGGCTTCGCGGCGAAGGTCCAGTCTCCCGACGACCGGCGCACCGGCGAGGTGTTCCGCGAGGTGGAGCCGGAAGACTTGCTGAAGTTTGGGCTCATTCCGGAGTTCGTCGGCCGTCTGCCGGTCATCGCCACGCTCGAGGACCTCGACGAGGACGCGCTGAAGCGCATCCTCACCGAGCCGAAGAACGCGCTGGTCAAGCAGTACCAGCGGCTGTTCGAGATGGAGAACACCGACCTCACCTTTCAGGAGGAGGCGCTCGGCGTCGTCGCCAAGAAGGCGATCGAGCGCCGCACCGGCGCGCGCGGCCTGCGTTCGATCATGGAAGGCATCCTGCTCGACACGATGTTCGATCTGCCCGGCCTCGACAGCGTCGAGCAGGTGGTGATCGGCCCCGAGGTGGTCGAGGGGAAGGCGCGGCCTCTCTACATCTATTCCGAACGCGCCGAGAAGGCCGGCTGAGCGGGCCGCCCGCGCCGGGGCGAGCCTAAAGGCGCGGCGCTTGAAACTGGGACGCCGAGCCGCCATGTTGGGCGGCGACGGAATTTGCGTCGGCTGGCGACGTCGACTCTGTCAAGCGTTTGAGCGTTAGCGTTGGCGCGAGGCGGCCATTCGCCGGCCCTTCGGCGCTGCGAGCTCGGGGCGGGTCAAGCGCGCGCCCGAGTCACGAAAGAGAGGTCAGGCCATGACGACCGCTCGTAAGACGATCGCCCCGGGTTCGCTTGCGGCCTATCCGGTGTTGCCGCTGCGCGACATCGTCGTCTTCCCCCACATGATCGTGCCGCTGTTCGTCGGACGCGAGAAGTCGATTCGCGCGCTCGAGGAAGTGATGAAGGCGGACAAGCCGATTCTGCTCGCCACGCAGATGAACGCCGCCGACGACGATCCGGCGACCGATGCGATCTTCAAGACCGGCACGCTGGCCAAGGTGCTGCAGCTGCTGAAGCTGCCGGACGGCACGGTGAAGGTGCTGGTCGAGGGCGAGTCGCGCGCGCGCATCCGCGCCTATCTGCCGACCGAAGGCTATTACGAAGCGGAGGCCGAGGCGGTCGCCGACGACCCGATCGACCCGATCGAGGCCGAGGCGCTGTCGCGCTCGGTGGTCTCCGAGTTCGAGAACTACGTCAAGCTCAACAAGAAGATCTCGCCCGAGGTGGTCGCCGCGGTCACCCAGATCGACGACTACGGCAAGCTCGCCGACACCATCGCCTCGCACCTCGCGGTCAAGCTCGCCGACAAGCAGGCGATTCTCGAGATCAGCTCGATCGCCAAGCGCTTTGAGAAATGCCTCGGGCTGATGGAGAGCGAGATCTCGGTGCTGCAGGTCGAGAAGCGCATCCGCACGCGCGTCAAGCGGCAGATGGAGAAGACGCAGCGCGAGTACTATCTCAACGAGCAGATGAAGGCGATCCAGAAGGAGCTCGGCGACGAGGACGGCAAGGACGAGATGTCCGAGCTCGAGGACCGCGTCAAGAAGACGCGCCTGTCCAAGGAGGCCCGCGACAAGGCGCTCGGCGAGGTCAAAAAGCTCAGGCAGATGTCGCCGATGTCGGCCGAAGCGACGGTGGTGCGCAACTACCTCGACTGGCTGTTGTCGATTCCGTGGCAGAAGCGGTCGAAGATCAAGAAGGACCTGCCCGCCGCGCAGGCGATCCTCGACAACGATCACTACGGCCTGGAGAAGGTCAAGGAGCGCATCGTCGAGTACCTCGCGGTGCAGCAGCGCGCCAACAAGCTGACCGGGCCGATCCTCTGCCTGGTCGGCCCGCCTGGCGTCGGCAAGACTTCGCTCGGCAAGTCGATCGCGAGAGCGACGGGGCGCGAGTTCGTGCGCATGTCGCTCGGCGGCGTGCGCGACGAGGCGGAGATCCGCGGCCATCGCCGCACCTACATCGGCTCGATGCCCGGCAAGGTCATCCAGTCGATGCGCAAGGCCAAGACGTCGAACCCGCTGTTCCTGCTCGACGAGGTCGACAAGATGGGCATGGATTTCCGCGGCGATCCGTCGTCGGCGCTGCTCGAGGTGCTCGACCCCGAGCAGAACGTCGCCTTCAACGACCATTACCTCGAGGTCGACTACGACCTTTCGGGCGTGATGTTCATCACCACCGCCAACACCCTCAACATCCCGCCGGCGCTGATGGACCGCATGGAGATCATCCGCATCGCCGGCTACACCGAGGACGAGAAGGTCGAGATCGCCAAGCGGCACCTGCTGCCGAACTCGATGGCCAAGCACGGCCTCGACGCGAAGGAGTGGGTCGTCGAGGAAAGCGCGCTGCTCGAGCTCGTGCGCCGCTACACGCGCGAGGCGGGCGTGCGCAACCTCGAGCGCGAGATCTCCAATCTCGCGCGCAAGGCGGTGAAGGACATCCTCACCAAGGAGACGAAGACGATCGTCGTCAACGCCGACAACGTCGCCGACTACCTCGGCCCGCCGCGCTATCGCTACGGCGAGATCGAGGCCGACGACCAGGTCGGGCTGGTGACCGGCTTGGCGTGGACCGAGGTCGGCGGCGAGCTGCTGACGGTCGAAGGCGTGATGATGCCCGGCAAGGGCCGCATGACGGTGACCGGCAACTTGAGGGACGTGATGAAGGAATCGATTTCCGCGGCGGCGTCCTACGTGCGCTCGCGCGCGGTCGATTTCGGCATCGAGCCGCCGCTGTTCGACCGGCGCGACATCCACGTCCACGTTCCCGAAGGCGCGACGCCGAAGGACGGGCCGTCGGCGGGCGTGGCGATGGCGACGGTGATCGTCTCCATGCTCACCGGCATTCCGGTTCGCCACGACGTCGCCATGACCGGCGAGATCACGCTGCGCGGCCGCGTGCTGCCGATCGGCGGGTTGAAGGAGAAGCTGCTGGCGGCGTTGCGCGGCGGGATCAAGAAGGTGTTGATTCCCGAGGAGAACGTGAAGGACCTCGCGGAGATCCCGAGCTCGGTGAAGAACGGCCTCGAGATCGTCCCGGTGACGCGGATGGAGGAGGTGCTCGCCCACGCGCTGATCCGCCGGCCCGAGCCGATCGAGTGGCGGGAGAACGCGGAGGCCGCGGCCGCGCCGCCGCCACCCGCGGACGACGAGGGCGCGGGGCTCCTCGCCCACTGACGCGGCGTCAAGCGCGCGTCCCCCGCTGAAAAAGCCGCGAATCCCCCGGGATTCGCGGCTTTTTCGCGCCCCGGCGCTCCGAATCGCCCGAAAGACCTAGATTTCTGTGGGGCCAAGCCCCGCCGCGCCTTGCTTTTGCGCGGCCGATTGGCGAGCAATGACAGTACGTCGGACGCGATTCGCCGAAACGGGCGGCGCCGGCTCGAAAGGGCCGGCGAGCGGTAGGCGGGCGGCGTCGTGAGACGCCGCGACAAGCAAAGGAGAGGCCAGATGAACAAACTCGAGCTCGTCGAGCACATCGCGAAGGAAACCAAATTGACCAAGGTGAGCGCCGCCGCCTCGCTCGAGGCGACGCTCGACGGCATCGTCAAGTCGCTGAAGAAGGGCGATGAGGTGCGCCTGGTCGGCTTCGGCACCTTCTCGGTGCGCGAGCGGGCCGCCGGCAAGGGCCGCAACCCGGCGACCGGCAAGGAGATCAAGATCGCCGCGTCGAAGAACGCGCGTTTCAAGGCCGGCGCCGCGCTGAAGGCGGGCCTCAACAAGAGAGCGGTCAAGAAATAACCGCGCGGCGAGCAGGCGGCGCGGCGGCCGCCTTTTGAAGCGCGGCCCCTCGGGCCGCCCTCTGGCGTCGACGGCCGGTTTGCGCCGGGCTTGGCCTAGAAGCCGCGGCTCGTGTACTCTCAGTCGCGGGCCGCGCGGCGATGCGCCGCGACGTTGAAGGGCGGTTAGCTCAGTTGGCAGAGCATCTCGCTTACACCGAGAGGGTCGGCGGTTCGAGCCCGTCACCGCCCACCAGGATGCGCCGCGCCGCCCTGCGCGCGGCCGGACGCCGGGCGCTGCGGCTCGCCGCGGCGCTGGCGTTTTCGCTCGCCGCGGCGACGCCGCCGCGGGCCGAGCAGACGCCGATGACCTTCCGGTCCGTAAGCCTCGAGGCGCCGGGGTGCGGCGCGCGATGCCCGGAGGTGGTGGTCGCCGACGGCGTCATCGAGGAGACGACGCCGCAGGCCTTCGTCGAGTTCGCCCGCCAGGCGTCGCTGTCGACGCGGCTGCGCAGCGTCGTTTTCCTCAATTCGCCCGGCGGCAACGTGGTCGCCTCAATGGAGCTCGGCTACGCGTTTCGCCGCATGCGCGCCGCCGCCATCGTCGCCGGCTACGCCTCGCAGGGCAGCGTGTCCGGCCCGGTGTCGGGGCGATGCCTGTCGGCTTGCGTCTACGCGCTGATGGGGGCCTTTCGCCGCGTCGTGCCGAACGAGAGCCGGGTCGGGCTGCATCGCATGTCGATCGTCGAGCCGGGCGAGGAGCGGGCGCCGCGCGGCCGGCGCTCGCTGGCCGACCCGCATCTGGTCGCGCTGCTCGCGCGCTACGCCCAGCGGATGGGGGTCGACCCGGCGCTGGTGTGGCGCGCCGAGTCGTTGTCGCCCGACGTTCTGCAAATCCTCACCCCGCAGGAGATCGCCCGCTGGCGGCTGGGCGCGGCGAAGCTCTGAGGCGAAGGCGGGGCGGGCCGCCGCGCTTGGCGCCGGGGCGCGCTTGACTTGCGGCCGCCGCTGTCTTATCGGCACAACTCTCCCGCGGGGGAGTAGCTCAGTTGGTTAGAGCGCCGGCCTGTCACGCCGGAGGTCGCGGGTTCAAGTCCCGTCTCTCTCGCCATTTCTCTTGATGCGATTGATTGGACGTTATCGCCGGCGCGGCGCTTTTTTGTTCGCCGCCGCCTCGTTCGTCGGCGCCGCCAGCTTCGGCCGAAAGTAGCGAACGCGCTGACGGGGGTTACGTCTTGCGCGCCTTGCGGCGCTGCGATACGCCTGCATGGCGGCGCTAGGCGCGACGCGGGAAGAAGGCGGCTCGCCGCCGATCGGAACGATCCTCGGAGGCTCCGTGCCCAGTCTGATCAGCGATTACCTGCCGCTCGTGGTCTTCATCGCGCTCGCCCTCCTCATCGGCGGCGCGCTTTTGATCGCGCCGTTCGTCGTCGCCTACAAGAACCCCGACGCGGAGAAGCTCTCCGCTTACGAATGCGGCTTCGATCCGTTCGACGACGCGCGGATGAAGTTCAACGCGCGATTTTACCTTGTCTCGCTGCTCTTCATCATCTTCGATCTCGAGGTGGCGTTTCTCTTTCCCTGGGCGGCGGCGTTCCGCGACATCGGCGCGTTCGGCTTCTGGTCGATGATCCTGTTCCTCGTCGTCCTCACCATCGGCTTCGTCTACGAGTGGAGCAAGGGAGCGCTGGAATGGGATTGAACGCCGGCCCCGTCGTCGCTCCGGCGCCGCGCGGCGTCCTCGATCCCTCGACCGGCAAGCCGGCAGGCGCGGACGATCCGATCTTCGGCGCGATGAGCGACGAGCTCGCCGACAAGGGCTTCCTCGTCACCTCGACCGACGAACTCATCCAATGGGCGCGCACGGGATCGCTGATGTGGATGACCTTCGGCCTCGCCTGCTGCGCGGTCGAGATGATGCAATTGTCGATGCCGCGCTACGACGTCGAGCGCTTCGGCTTCGCCCCGCGCGGCAGCCCGCGCCAGTCGGACGTGATGATCGTCGCCGGCACGTTGACCAACAAGATGGCCCCTGCGCTGCGCAAGGTCTACGACCAGATGGCCGAGCCGCGCTACGTCATCTCGATGGGCTCGTGCGCCAACGGCGGCGGCTATTATCACTATTCCTACTCGGTGGTGCGCGGCTGCGACCGCATCGTGCCGGTCGACATCTACGTTCCCGGCTGCCCGCCGACCGCAGAGGCGCTGCTCTACGGCGTGCTGATGTTGCAGAAGAAGATCAGGCGCACAGGAACGATCGAGCGATAAGGCGCGCGGCCCGCGACGGTCGGGCCGCGCGAGGTTGGGAGACGCGGGCGCCCGTTCGCGGCCGGGGAGGCCGCAGGGCGGCGGAGTCGGACGGGGTCGATGGACGAAACGTTGAAGGCGATCGGCGACAAGGCGCTGGCGAGCTTGCCGGGCGCGGTGCTGGCGGCGCGCGAGGCCTATGGCGAGCTGACGCTCTCCGCCGAAGCGGCGCGAATTGTCGACGCGCTGACCTTCCTGCGCGACGACCCGGCCTGCCAGTTCGTCTGCCTCACCGACTTGAGCGGCGTCGACTATCCCGAGCGCGAGAAGCGTTTCGAGATCGTCTATCTCCTGCTGTCGCCGAAGCTCAATCGCCGCGTGCGGGTGAAGATCGAGGCCGACGAGGCGACGCCGGTCCCTTCTGTGGTCTCGGTGTTCCCCGCCGCCGATTGGTACGAGCGGGAGGCCTACGACATGTTCGGCGTCCTGTTCGAGGGCCACCCCGATCTCAGGCGCATCCTCACCGACTATGGCTTCGACGGCCATCCGCTGCGCAAGGACTTTCCGATGACCGGCTTCGTCGAGCTGCGCTACGACGACGAGGAGAAGCGGGTGCGCTACGAGCCGGTGCGGCTCACCCAGGAGTTCCGGCAGTTCGATTTCTTGAGCCCCTGGGAGGGCGCGCCGCCGCCCGGGGACGAGAAGGCGAAGGGGCAGTAGGCAGTAGGGAATCGTCGCCGTCCGCATGAACGAACAGAACCTGCGCAACTTCTCGATCAACTTCGGCCCGCAGCACCCGGCCGCGCACGGCGTGCTGCGCCTGGTGTTGGAGCTCGACGGCGAGATCGTCGAACGCGTCGATCCGCACATCGGCCTTTTGCATCGCGGCACCGAGAAGCTGATGGAGGCGCGCACCTATCTGCAGAACGTGCCCTATCTCGATCGGCTCGACTATGTCGCGCCGATGAACCAGGAGCACGCCTATGCGCTGGCGGTCGAGAAGCTGCTCGGCGTGACCGCGCCGCGCCGCGCCCAGCTCATCCGCGTGCTCTATTGCGAGATCGGCCGACTGCTCTCTCACCTGCTCAACGTCACCACCCAGGCGATGGACTGCGGCGCGCTGACGCCGCCGCTGTGGGGCTTCGAGGAACGCGAGAAGCTGATGGTGTTCTACGAGCGGGCGAGCGGCGCACGCATGCACGCCGCCTACTTCCGCCCCGGCGGCGTGCACCAAGACCTGCCGGAGAAGCTGATCGACGACATCCGCGCCTTCTGCGACCCGTTCCTCACCACCTGCGACGACATCGAGACGCTGCTCACCGAGAACCGCATCTTCAAACAGCGCAACGTCGACATCGGCGTCATCGGCCTCGCCGACGCGTGGGCCCTGGGCTTCTCCGGCGTGATGGTGCGCGGCTCGGGCGCGGCCTGGGACCTGCGCAAGGCGCAGCCCTACGAATGCTACGAGGAGATGGATTTCGACATTCCGGTGGGCAAGCACGGCGACTGCTACGACCGCTACGTCGTGCGCATGGAGGAGATGCGCCAGTCGGTCAAAATCATCAAGCAGTGCTGCGACAAGCTGCAGTCGGCGGACGGGCAGGGGCCGGTGGTCGCCGACGACGGCAAGATCACGCCGCCGCGGCGCGAGGAGATGAAGCGTTCGATGGAGGCGCTGATCCACCACTTCAAGCTCTACACCGAGGGCTACAAGGTTCCCGCCGGCGAAGTCTACGCGGCGGTCGAGGCGCCGAAGGGCGAGTTCGGCGTCTATCTCGTCTCCGACGGCTCCAACAAGCCCTACCGCGTCAAGCTGCGCGCGCCGGGCTTCGCCCACCTCCAGGGGATGGACTTCCTCTGCCGCAAGCACATGCTGGCGGACGTGAGCGCGATCCTCGGATCGATCGACATCGTGTTCGGCGACGTCGACCGATGAGCGTCATCGAAGCCTTCAAGCGTCGCGCGCGCTTCCTCCTCGCGGGGTTCGTCTCCGTCGTGGCGGCGGTCGGGCTGTTGCGCTGGTCGAGTGGGGAGGCGCTGTCGCAGCCGGCGGCCGATCTCGGCCTGCTGCTTGGTTTCGCGTTCGTCGCGGGGTTTTATGTCATGAACGACAGGAACGATCGCGGCGGAGAGAAGCCGCAGGCGGCGCCGAGCCGCTCGATTTCGCGTCGGCGCGCGCCGGCGCGAAGGAAATGAAATTGGGGTCGCCCTGAATGTCCGGTCGCCGTCTCGCCGAGGTCCAGCCCGAGAGCTTTGAGTTCACGCCGGAGAATCGCGCTTGGGCGGAGAAGGAGATCGCCAAGTACCCGCCCGGCCGCCAGGCTTCGGCGATAGTCTCGCTGTTGTGGCGCGCGCAGGAGCAGAGCGGCAATTGGCTGCCGAAGCCGGCGATCGAGAAGGTCGCCGACTCGCTCGGCATGCCCTACATCCGCGCGCTCGAAGTCGCGACCTTCTACACGATGTTCAATCTCGCGCCGGTCGGCCGCCATCACGTGCAGCTGTGCGGCACGACGCCCTGCGTCCTCAGCGGCGCCGACGAGCTCAAGAAGGTGTGCCGCAAGCGCATCGGCGCGGAGAACGCCGTCGCCGCCGACGGCGCCCTTTCGTGGGTCGAGGTCGAGTGCCTCGGCGCCTGCTCCAACGCGCCAATGGCTCAGATCAACGACGACTATTTCGAGGACCTGACGCCAGAGAATTTCGCGGCCCTGCTCGACGACCTCGCCGCCGGACGGCCGGTGAAGACCGGCTCGCAGAGCGGGCGCGTCGCCTCGGAGCCGCAGGGCGGCCCGCTGACCGCGCTGACGACGCTCTACGGCGTCGACGGCGTCAGCGGACCGGCGTCGGCGAAGAAGTGAAGACGGGAGCCGCCGGCGATGCTCGAGGATAAGGACCGCATCTTCACCAACCTCTACGGCTTCGGCGACCGCAGCCTCGCTGGCGCGCGCGCGCGCGGCGCCTGGGACGGAACGAAGGCGATCATCGACAAGGGCCGCGACTGGGCGGTCGCCGAGATGAAGGCCTCGGGCCTGCGCGGGCGCGGCGGCGCCGGCTTCCCCACCGGTCTCAAATGGTCGTTCATGCCGAAGGCGGTCGACCCCAAGCGGCCGCATTATCTGGTCGTCAACGCCGACGAATCCGAGCCCGGCACCTGCAAGGACCGCGAGATCCTGCGCAACGACCCGCACACGCTGGTCGAAGGCTGCCTGCTCGCCGGCTTCGCCATGGGCGCCAACGTGGCCTACATCTACGTGCGCGGCGAATACGTCCTGCCGCGCAAGCGGCTGCAGGCGGCGATCGACGAAGCTTACGAGGCGAAGCTGATCGGCAAGGACAACATCCACGGCTGGCCGTTCGACATCTACGTCCACCACGGCGCCGGGGCCTATATCTGCGGCGAAGAGACGGGGATGCTCGAGTCGCTCGAGGGCAAGAAGGGCATGCCGCGGATGAAGCCGCCGTTCCCCGCAGCCATGGGGCTCTACGGCTGCCCGACCACGGTCAACAACGTCGAATCGATCGCCGTCGCGCCCGCTATCCTCAAGCGCGGCGCGGCGTGGTTCGCGAGCTTCGGCGCGCCCAACAACAGCGGCACGAAGGTCTTCTGCATTTCCGGGCACGTCGAGAAGCCATGCACCGTCGAAGAGTCGATGTCGATTCCGTTCCGCGAGCTGATCGAGAAGCACTGCGGCGGCGTGCGCGGCGGCTGGGACAACCTGCTCGCGGTGATTCCCGGCGGCTCCTCGGTTCGCATGGTCCCCGCGGCGCAGATCATCGACTGCCCGATGGACTTCGACTCGCTCGGCAAGCTGCGCTCGGGGCTCGGCACCGCGGCGGCGATCGTCATGGACAAGTCGACCGACCTGGTCGGCGCGATCGCCCGGCTCGCCTATTTCTACAAGCACGAAAGCTGCGGCCAGTGCACGCCGTGCCGGGAAGGCGCGGGGTGGATGTGGCGGGTGATGACGCGCATGGCGGAAGGCCGCGCGCGCAAGGAGGAGATCGACATGCTGCTCGACGTCACCAAGCAGGTCGAGGGGCACACGATCTGCGCGCTCGGCGACGCGGCGGCCTGGCCGATCCAGGGCCTGATCGCCCATTTCCGTTCCGAGATCGAGAGACGCATCGACCAATATGCGGCCAATTCGCGTAGCGAGGCTGCGCGCGAGGCGGCGGAGTAGGGCGATGGCGCCCGAGACAATGGCGGTTCGAGAGGTCGACAATGCCGTGGGCTGTCTGGGTGGTCGCGATCCTTCTGATCGCGATGGCGATTCCGAGGCTTGGGGCCTCGGTCGCCGGCTATTTGCTGGTCTTCACCAATCTCGTCACGCAATCTCTGGAGAAGCTGGTCGCCGCCGCGCTGGCGGGGCGGATGAGCGAGCCGGCCGGATCGCCGCCGCTGTGGCGGCGGTTCGGCTGGAGCGGCGTCGTTTGGCTGGCGACGATCGTCGTTCTCGCCGTCGCGATCGTGATCAAGCGCCACACGGGGCACTCCGGCCGCGGGCTGACCAATCTGCTCATTCTCATGGTCGGCTGGCCAATCTGCTTCCAGCTGGCGAAGCGCGCGGCGCCGGGGGCGGCGCCACGATGAAGGCGGCGGAGTAGGGCGATGGCCAAGATCGTCATCGACGGCAAGGAGATCGACGTTCCGCCGGAGTACTCGCTGCTCCAGGCGTGCGAGGCGGCGGGCGCCGAGGTGCCGCGCTTCTGCTTCCACGAGCGGCTGTCGGTCGCCGGCAACTGCCGCATGTGCCTGGTCGAGGTGAAGGGCGGGCCGCCGAAGCCGACCGCTTCCTGCGCGACCGCGGTGCGCGACCTGCGCCCCGGCCCCAAGGGCGAGCCGCCGGTCGTCCTCACCAACTCGCCGATGGCGCGCAAGGCGCGCCGCGGGGTGATGGAGTTCCTGCTGATCAACCATCCGCTCGATTGCCCGATCTGCGACCAGGGCGGCGAATGCGACCTGCAGGACCAGGCGATGGGCTACGGCTTCGACAGCTCGCGCTTCCACGAAAACAAACGCGCGGTCGAGGACAAATATCTCGGCCCCCTGGTCAAGACCTCGATGAACCGCTGCATCCATTGCACCCGCTGCGTCCGCTTCGCCACCGAGGTCGCCGGCGTCGCCGAGCTCGGCGCCATCGGCCGCGGCGAGGACATGGAGATCACCACCTATCTTGAGCGCGCGCTCACTTCCGAGCTGCAGGGCAACATCGTCGACCTCTGCCCGGTCGGCGCGCTGACCTCCAAGCCGACCGCCTTCCACGCGCGCTCGTGGGAATACGTGAAGACCGAGACGGTCGATGTGATGGACGCGCTGGGCAGCGCGATCCGCGTCGACTCGCGCGGCCGCGAGGTGGTGCGCATCCTGCCGCGCGTCAACGACGCGATCAACGAGGAGTGGATCTCCGACAAGACGCGCCACGTCGTCGACGGGCTGAAGACGCAGCGCCTCGACCGCCCCTACGTGCGCGTCGACGGCAAGCTCAAAGCCGCGACCTGGCCGCAAGCGTTCGCCGCCGTCGCCGCCAAGGCGAAGGCGAGCCCGGCGGCGCGCGTCGGCGCCGTCGCCGGCGACCTCGCCAGCGTCGAAGAGATGTTCGCGCTGAAGGGCCTGATGGACAGGCTCGGCGTCAAGAACCTCGATTGCCGCCAGGACGGCGCGAAGCTCGATCCGAAATGGGGCCGCGCCTCCTACCTGTTCAATTCGACCGTCGCCGGGATCGACGAGGCCGACGCGATCCTCATCGTCGGCTCGAACCCGCGCCGCGAATCGCCGGTGCTCAACGCGCGCATCCGCAAGCGCTGGCTGAAGGGCGGTTGCCTGATCGGCGTGATCGGCGAAGAGGCCGACCTCACCTATCCCTACAATTATGTCGGCGCCGGCCCGCAGTCGCTCGCCGAGTTCGCCGAGCATCCGCCGATCGACAAGGCGAAGCCGATGTTCATCATCGGCGCCGGCGCCGTGGCGCGGCCGGACGGGCTCGCCGCGCTGTCGCTCGCCGCCAAGGCGGCGTTGTCGCTCGGCGTGGTCAAGGACGGCTGGAACGGTTTCAACCTGCTGCATGGCGCGGCGTCGCGCGTCGGCGGCCTTGACCTCGGATTCGTTCCCGGCGAAGGCGGGCTCGACGCGCCGGCGATGGCGAAGAGCGGCGCGCTCGATGTGATCTTCAATCTCGGCGCCGACGAGCTCGACGTCGAGCCGGGCGCCTTCGTCGTCTATATCGGGACGCACGGCGACCGCGGCGCGCACCGCGCCGACGTCATCCTGCCCGGCGCCGCCTACACCGAAAAGACCGCGATCTACGTCAACACCGAAGGGCGGCCGCAAATCGCCGAGCGCGCGGTGTTCCCGCCCGGCGAGGCGCGCGAGGACTGGGCGATCCTGCGCGCGCTGTCCGAGGCGCTCGGCGCGCGGCTGCCGTTCGATTCGCTCGCGCAATTGCGCGCCGCGCTCGCCGCGGCTTATCCGCATCTCGTCGCCTACGACACGATCGCGCCGGCCGACGCGGGCGCGCTGACGGCGCTCGCGGCCGCAGGCGGCGCGCTCGACCGCGCGCCCTTCGTCTCGCCGGTCGCCGACTTTTATTTCACCAATCCGATCGCGCGCGCTTCCCGCGTCATGGCCGAATGCTCGGCCCTGGCGAGAGGAGAGGCGCGGCGGGCGGCGGAATAGGACCAACGATGAGCAGCGCCACCCCCTCCCGCCCTGCGCCGTCCTCCGGGCCCCTCGCCGTCCTCGCCGTCCTCGGCCTGCTGACGCTCGTCGTCGTCGCGGCGATCGTCTGGTTCGTCGCCAGCGGGACGGCGGTGGCGTTCGGCGCCTGGATGCACGCCTCCGCGTTGGGCGCGGTCGTGCGCTACGTCCTCGAGAGCCTGCTGTTGCTGATCTGCATCCTGCTCTCGACCGCGGCGCTCATCTACGCCGAGCGCAAGATCTGGGGCTCGATCCACCTGCGCCGCGGGCCGAACGTCGTCGGCCCTTGGGGCGTGCTGCAGCCGTTCGCCGACTTCTTCAAGTTCCTCCTCAAGGAGCCGCTCATTCCGGCGGCCGCCAACAAGGGCGTGTTCGTATTGGCGCCGCTCGTCTCGGTGACGCTGGCGCTCGCCGCCTGGGCGGTCATTCCAGTCGCCGACGGCTGGGTGATCGGCGACATCAATGTCGGCGTCCTCTACCTCTTCGCCGTGTCGTCGCTCGGCGTTTACGGCGTCATCATGGCGGGCTGGGCGTCGAACTCGAAGTACCCGCTGCTCTCGTCGCTGCGCGTCGCGGCGCAGATGGTGTCCTACGAGGTGTCGATCGGCTTCGTCATCGTCACCGTGATAATCTGCGCCGGCTCGCTCAACCTGAGCGACATCGTGCGCGCGCAGGACACTTCGTTCGGCTTTCTCGGCTGGTATTGGCTGCCGCTGGCGCCGATGTTCGTCATCTTCTTCATCTCGGCGCTGGCGGAGACGAACCGGCCGCCGTTCGACCTCGCGGAAGCGGAGTCGGAGCTGGTGGCGGGCTACATGGTCGAATACTCGGCTTCGCTGTTCCTGTTGCAGTTCCTCACCGAGCTGGTGGCGATCCTGTCGATGTCGTCGATCGCCGCGGTGCTGTTCCTCGGCGGCTGGCTGTCGCCCTTGCCCTTCCCGCCGTTCACCTGGATTCCCGGCGTCATCTGGTTCCTCATCAAGGCGTGGACGATCGTCTTCATGTTCTCATTCGTGAAGGCGTTCGTGCCGCGCTACCGCTACGACCAGCTGATGCGGCTCGGGTGGAAGGTGTTCCTGCCGATCTCGCTGTTCATGGTGGTCTTGGTGGCGGGCGTGCTGGAGGCGACGGGCTGGGGCGCGCGGCACTAGGCGGCGGGACGGAAAGGGATTTGGGCGGTTGGGCGGTGATCGAATGAACGAACGAGCGCGACAGAGGGCCGCCGTCGGCTGCGGCGCGGCGACGGCGGGGCCGGACCCAGCCGCGTCGCGACGAAGCGCGCGGGCGCGGGGGCGCGACAGGTCTGTGGAGATGGGTCATGGCGCTTAAGCTCGACGCCGCCGCGAAGTCGCTGTTCTTGACCGAGTTCATCGCCGCCTTCGCGCTGACGGTGCGCTACATGTTCAAGCCGAAGGCGACGCTGAACTATCCGCACGAGAAGTCGCCGCTCTCGCCGCGCTTCCGCGGCGAGCACGCGCTGCGCCGCTATCCCAACGGCGAGGAGCGCTGCATCGCCTGCAAGCTGTGCGAGGCGATCTGCCCGGCGCAGGCGATCACCATCGAAGCCGGCCCGCGCCGCAACGACGGCGCGCGCCGCGCCACCCGTTACGACATCGACATGACGAAGTGCATCTACTGCGGCCTGTGCCAGGAGGCCTGCCCGGTCGATGCGATCGTCGAGGGGCCGAACTTCGAATTCGCCGTCGAGACGCGCGAGGAATTGTTCTACGATAAGGATCGGTTGTTGGAAAACGGCGCGCGGTGGGAGCGCGAGATCGCGCGCAACATCGCGATGGACGCGCCGTATCGATGAGACCCCTCTCCCGCTCGCGGGAGAGGGCAGGGCGAGGGGAAGTCGAACAGCCCTCGTCCGGCGGCTTCGCCGCCGCCTTCTCCCGCGGGCGGGAGAAGGGACGACCGAGGGGATGAAGATAGAGGCCGGATCATGCAAGCCGACGCATTATTCTTCTGGCTGTTCGCGGGGGTGCTGGTCGTCTCGGCGCTGGCGGTGATCGCGGCGCGCAACCCCGTGCACTCCGTGCTGTTCCTTATCCTCGCCTTCGTCAACGCGGCGGGCCTGTTCCTGCTGATGGGGGCCGAGTTCCTCGGCATGATCCTCATCGTCGTCTACGTCGGCGCGGTGGCGGTGCTGTTCCTGTTCGTCGTCATGCTGCTCGACGTCGACTTCGCCGAGCTGAAGCAGGGCTTCGTCCGCTACCTGCCGATCGGCGCGGTGATCGCGCTGTTCGTCGCCGGCGAGCTCGGCTACGTCGCGGTCGGCTGGACGCGCTCGCCCGCCGCCGCGGCGGCGGCGACGCCGGCGGGCACGCTCGCCAACACCACGGCGCTCGGCCAGGTGCTCTACACCCGCTACTTCTACTTCTTCCAGGCGGCGGGAATGATTCTGCTGACCGCGATGGTCGGCGCAATCGTTCTGACGCTGCAACACAAGCGAGGCGTCAAGCGGCAGAAGGCCGCCGAGCAGATTGCGCGCACCCGCGCCGCCGCGTTCGAGCTGCGCAAGGTCCCCTCGCGCTCCGGGCTGTGAAGGATCCCGCCATGGCCATCAGCCTCCTCCACTATCTCGCCCTCGCCGCCATCCTCTTCACCATCGGCGTCGCCGGCATCATCCTCAACCACAAGAACATCATCGTCATCCTGATGTCGGTCGAGCTGATCCTGCTCGCGGTCACCATCAACCTGGTGGCGTTCTCCAGCCAAACCGGCGACCTGACCGGCCAGGCGTTCGCGCTGTTCGTGCTCACCGTCGCCGCCGCGGAGTCCGCGATCGGGCTCGCCATTCTCGTCGCGTTCTACCGCAACCGCGGCTCGATCGCGGTCGAAGACATCAACGCGCTGAAGGGCTGAGGACGCATGTACGAGCTGATCGTCTTCCTGCCGCTGATCGGCTTCCTGATCGCCGGCCTCGCCGGCGAGAAGATCGGCGCCCGCGCCTGCGAAATCGTCACCACCAGCCTCTTGGCGGTGAGCGCGGCGCTTTCCTGGGTCGCCTTCTTCTCCGTCGGCGCCGGCCACGACGAGGAGGCGCTGATCGTCCCGATCGCCAACTGGCTGACCTCGGGCAAGCTCGCCGTCGCCTGGTCGCTGCGCGTCGACACGCTGACCGCGGTGATGCTGGCGGTGGTCGGCACGGTGTCGTTCCTCGTCCACCTCTACTCGATCGGCTACATGGCCGAGGACCCCGGCCGGCCGCGCTTCTTCGCCTATCTGTCGCTGTTCACCTTCGCCATGCTGACGCTGGCGACGGCGGATAACCTGGTGCAATTGTTCTTCGGCTGGGAAGGCGTCGGCCTCGCCTCCTACTTGCTGATCGGCTTCTGGTACGAGCGCCCGTCGGCCAACGCGGCGGCGATCAAGGCGTTCATCGTCAACCGGGTCGGCGACCTCGGCTTCGCGCTCGGCCTGTTCCTCGTCTTCCGGCTGACCGGGTCGGTCGGCTTCGAGCAGATCTTCGCCGCCGCGCCGGGGCTCGCCGGCAAGACCATCCACCTGTGGGGGGCCGACCACGACGCGCTGACGCTCGCCTGCCTGCTCCTGTTCATGGGGGCGATGGGCAAGTCGGCGCAGTTCCTCTTGCACACCTGGCTGCCCGACGCGATGGAGGGCCCGACCCCGGTCTCCGCCCTCATCCACGCCGCGACCATGGTCACCGCCGGCGTGTTCATGGTGGCGCGGCTGTCGCCGCTGTTCGAGCTTTCGCCGACGGCGCTCGGCGTCGTCGCCGTGGTCGGCGCGATCACCGCCTTCTTCACCGCCACCATCGGCCTGGTGCAGAACGACATCAAGCGGGTGATCGCCTATTCGACCTGCTCGCAGCTCGGCTACATGTTCGTCGGCCTCGGCGTCGGCGGCTACTCGCTCGGCGTCTTCCATCTCTTCACCCACGCCTTCTTCAAGGCGCTCTTGTTCCTCGCCGCGGGCTCGGTCATCCAGGCGATGCATCACGAGCAGGACATGCGGGCGATGGGGGGACTGCGCAAGGAGATCCCGGTCACCTTCTGGATGATGATCGTCGGCACGCTGTCGCTGACCGGCGTCGGCCTTCCCTTCACCTCGATCGGCTTCGCCGGCTATGTGTCGAAGGACGCCATCATCGAAGCCGCCTACGCCTCGCATGGGATCGGCGCAACCTTCGCCTTCGTCTGCGTCGTCCTCGCCGCGGGGCTCACCTCGTTCTATTCCTGGCGCCTGGTGTTCATGACCTTCTTCGGCCGCCGCGGCGACTGGGCGGCGTCGCCGCCCGCGCCCGCGCATGGGGCCGACGCGCATTCCGCGCATGGCCACGGCGACGATCACGTCGCGCATGAATCGCCGATGACGATGCTGATTCCGCTCGCCGCGCTGGCGCTCGGCGCGGCGATCGCCGGCGTCGTCTTCCGCTCCTGGTTCATCGGCGCGGGCTACGACGGCTTCTGGAAGCACGCGCTTTATCTCGCGCCCGACAACAAGCTGCTGGAGCGGATGGAGTCGGTCCCCTGGCTGGTGTCGTTGTCGCCGACCTTGATGATGATCGGCGGCCTCTTGGTCGCGATCTACATGTATCTCGTCGACCGGACCGCGCCGAAGGCGCTCGCCGACGCCGCGCCGGGGCTCTATCGCTTCCTGCTCAACAAGTGGTATTTCGACGAGCTTTACGATTTCCTGTTCGTCCGCCCGACGTTCTGGCTCGGACGGGTGTTGTGGAAGGGCGGCGACGGCTTCCTCATCGACGGCTTCGGCCCCGACGGAATCTCCGCCCGCGTGCTCGACGTCGCGCGCGACGCGGTGCGCCTGCAGAGCGGATACATATATCACTACGCCTTCGCCATGCTGATCGGCGTCGCGATCTTCACCACCTGGTATCTGTTCGGAGGGATCCGCTGATGTCCGGCTCCTGGATCCTTTCCGGGCTCGTCTTCCTGCCGCTCGTCGGCGCGGCGTGCATCCTCATGCTGCGCGGCGAGGACGAGGCGACCAAGAACAATGCGCGCTGGATCGCGCTGTGGACGACGCTGATCGCCTTCGGCCTCAGCCTGGTCGTCTGGGCGCGCTTCGATCCCGCGCAGCCCGGATTCCAGCTCGTCGAGCAGCGCGAGTGGTTCTCGAGCGCGATCGCCTACAAGCTCGGCGTCGACGGCGTGTCGATGCCGTTCGTGCTACTGACCACCTTCCTGATGCCGATCTCGATCGCCGCCTCGTGGAGCCCGATCCAGAACCGCGTCAAGGAGTACATGGTCGCGTTCCTGGCGCTCGAGACGCTGATGGTCGGCGTGTTCGTCGCGCTCGACCTGGTGCTGTTCTACCTGTTCTTCGAGGGCGGCCTCATCCCGATGTTCCTCATCATCGGCGTGTGGGGCGGCAAGCGGCGGGTCTACGCGGCGTTCAAGTTCTTCCTTTACACGCTGACCGGCTCGCTGTTGATGCTGCTGGCGATCATGGCGATGTACTGGACGGCCGGCACGACCGACATCACCGCGCTGCTGCAGACGCATTTCCCCGCCTCGATGCAGAAGTGGCTGTGGCTGGCGTTCTTCGCCTCCTTCGCGGTGAAGCTGCCGATGTGGCCGGTGCACACCTGGCTGCCCGACGCGCATGTCGAGGCGCCGACCGCGGGATCGGTGATCCTCGCCGCCATCCTGTTGAAGTTGGGCGGCTACGGCTTCATCCGCTTCTCGCTGCCGATGTTCCCCGACGCGTCGCACTACTTCACGCCGCTGATCTACGCGCTGTCGATCGTCGCCATCGTCTACACCTCGCTGGTGGCGCTGGTGCAGGAGGACATGAAGAAGCTCATCGCCTATTCCTCGGTCGCCCACATGGGCTTCGTGACGATGGGCCTGTTCGCCGCCAACCCGCAGGGCGTGCAAGGCGCGGTCTACCAGATGATCAGCCACGGGCTGGTCTCGGCCGCGCTCTTCCTCTGCGTCGGCGTGGTCTACGACCGCACGCACACCCGCGAAATCGCCGCCTACGGCGGCCTCGCGCAGCGGATGCCGCGCTACGCGACGGCGTTCATGGTGTTCACGCTCGCCAACGTCGGCTTGCCCGGCACCTCGGGCTTCATCGGCGAGTTCCTCACCTTGATCGGAACGTTCCAGGTCAACGCCTGGGTGGCGCTGGCGGCGACGACCGGCACGATCCTCTCGGCGGCTTACGCGCTCTACCTCTATCGTCGGATCATCTTCGGCGTGATCGACAAGCCGAGCCTGATGGGCATCCTCGACCTCGATGGGCGCGAGATCGCCGTGCTGGCGCCGTTGCTGATCTTGACGATCTATTACGGCGTGCATCCGCAGCCGATCCTCGACGCCAGCGCCGCCTCGATCGACGCCCTGCTCAAGGGCTTCAACCAGGCGGCGGCGCTGACGCAGTCGGCGGGACTCTAGAAGGGGCGACGACGGCGCCGCGAACAACGGGAATCGATCAGCACATGAACGTGACCGCTCTCTCCCTTCCGATCGTCCTGCCGGAATTCGTCATCGCCACCGGCGCCCTCGCGCTGCTGTTGCTCGGCGCGCTGCGCGGCGAGCGCTCGGTGTGGCTGGTGACGGAGATCGCTGCGGCGCTGCTCGCTGCGGCGCTGGTGGCGGTGATCGCCGACCGGCATGACCCGGGCGTCACCTTCTTCGGCGCCTTCATCGACGACGCCTTCGCCCGCTTCATGAAGGCGCTGGCGCTGATCGGCTCGCTCGCCACGCTGTTGTTGTCAGTCGAGTTCATGCGCCGCGAGAAGGTTGGCGGCTTCGAGTTCCCCATCCTCATCCTGTTCGCGACGCTCGGGATGATGATGCTGATCTCCGCCGGCGACCTCATCGCCCTCTATCTCGGCCTCGAGTTGATGAGCCTGTCGCTGTACGTCGTCGCCGCCTACCGCCGCGACAGCCTGCGCGCCTCGGAGGCGGGCCTCAAATATTTCGTCCTCGGCGCGCTGTCGTCGGGCATGCTCCTCTACGGCGCTTCGCTGATCTACGGCTACGCCGGCACGGTCTCGTTCGCCGGGATCGCGGCGGCGCTCGGCGATCGGGCGAGCCTCGGGGTGATCTTCGGCCTGGTGTTCCTGCTCGCCGGCCTCGCGTTCAAGATCTCGGTCGCGCCCTTCCACATGTGGACGCCCGACGTCTACGAAGGGGCGCCGACGCCGGTGACGACCTTCTTCGCCTCCGCGCCGAAGATGGCGGCGATGGCGATCCTGGTGCGCATCGCCATGACCGCCTTCCCCGGCGTCGCCGCCGACTGGCGGCAGATCGTCGCCTTCGTCTCGATCGCCTCGATGGCGCTCGGCTCCTTCGCCGCCATCGGCCAGAACAACATTAAGCGGCTGATGGCCTATTCGGCGATCGGCCACATGGGCTTCGCGCTGGTGGGGCTCGCCGCCGGCACGGTCGAGGGCGCGCACGGCGTCGTCGTCTACATGGCGATCTATCTGGCGATGACGCTCGGCGCGTTCGCCGGCATCCTGTCGATGCGGCGCGACGGGGCCTATGTCGAGGACATTTCCGACCTCGCCGGCCTCGCGCGCACCAACGCGCCGATGGCGTTCTTCCTCGCCGCGATGATGTTCTCGCTCGCCGGCGTGCCGCCGCTCGCCGGCTTCTTCGCCAAGTTCTACGTCTTCGCCGCCGCGGTGAAGGCCGACCTC
>Ga0326727_10009189_pt1 | contig 24501 bp, 25 predicted proteins | sample MB2enrmetagenome_FD_207643 | JGI IMG/M metagenome (GOLD analysis project Ga0326727, IMG submission 207643) | Lab enriched peat soil microbial communities from McLean, Ithaca, NY, United States - MB29MY | ecosystem: Environmental > Terrestrial > Soil > Wetlands > Peat | place: USA: New York... | reverse complement strand
AATTGCTGTTCGACCAGTTTGAGGACGGTTGGGCGAGCGACCAGGAGCTTGCGGCTCAGGCCCGGAACAACACCATCGACAACTTCCGGCTGGTGTTCGACCCGAAGTTCATGGCCACCATCGTGACTCGCATGGACTCCAACGAGGCCATTTTCAAACAAATTCTCGATGACGCGGACTTTCGAGACGTGCTGGCAGAGTTCTACGTGCGCAAGATTTACGGACGGCTTCGACAGGAAGGTTCCTAGAAGAGGGCGTCTCGGGACAGCTCGTTGTCGTCGGACAGCGGGTCAGCCGACGGTATCGCCGGGGGAGGGACGTGTCAGAGCCGTGACGGTCTACCCGTCAGGTCGTCCTTGATGCGGTCGTCGATGTCGGCCTGGCGCATCCAGCGATGCAGCGACGACTCCGAGATGTCGAAATTGGCGGCCACCTCAGCGAGGGGGACACGCGAGATCAAGCGACGGACCGCCTCCACTCGGCAGCCGGCACGCCCGCCTGGGACGCCTCGCCTGGAGGGTGACTCTGATCGCCGGGCTGATGCCGCTTCTTCGCGCCTCTTCCACGCACCTATCAAACTCGCGCGGGGCCTCGCTCGTTGTTCCTCGAACTAGCGGTACGAGTCATGGCACGACGGCGCAGCTTTCCGTTAGGTCCGTGACCGGAGAACTCCGAAAGTCCCATCCGTAGTAGAGAGATGCAAGCTCTTCTGCGTCGATAGCCGTCGCAAGGCCGTAGACGCCAGCGTCGCGGCACGTCATCGCGCGCACCGCGGCGCCAGTCGCGGAGCGACCGACACCAAAAATCCGGAGACCCTCTTTCGTAAACCACCACCATGCGGCGACGTTCAGCCGTCCGTCGTTGCAGAACAGTGGCCGAAGATCGACATAATCGAATGTCATAAAGCACTCGGCGTCAGCTGGACTCGTTGTTGCCGGGCTCAAGATCAGGTACGCGCCTGGCTTCTTGATAAATACAGCTGGACCGCGGTGACGAAGAACGGGAGCCAGGGCTGAGAACGGGATCGTTATCGACGGCATTCCGAGCGCGTACGCGGCGACCTGGTATTCACCGAACGTTAGCTCGAGCCCAAATGGAGTGAGCATCCAATCAGCGAAATTTGCCTCCTTTGGTGTAGTTCCGCTATTGCTGTCGCCGGAAATTGCCTCGCTACCAAGGGCCGTTGCCAAAAGCGCCCGGCTCTCGCGCGATAGCAATTGCAGCCACAAAGATCTCGGTCGAAACAGGTCGGAAAGGCCGTAGTGCTCACCAGTTGTACTGTTGAACGTCAACGATATCTGCCCGTCGAATCCGTGTGCCGCCTCGGCGAACATGGTGTAGAAAGACTCGACGTATCCGACGAGTGGGCTTGGCAGCTCGTCTCTTGTGAACGTGCCGGTGAGCGACGAAATCGCTCCCGCCGGCAATTGTTCGGAGTTCGACTCGTATTGTTTGAGTTCCTTCAAGAACCCCGCAACCTCGGCCTCGGCGTCTTGTCTCAGCACCCCGTTGATCTTGCGATCTGCCGTGGACTTACCCGACAACTCCGGGTACTTAACGGCGATCGCGTAGTGGGGACCTCGTCGGTCGATCGTGCGAGAGTGCGCGGTCGACGACGCACCCGGCCGACCAGCGGCACCGACGAAGGTTGTCAACGTCATCACGATCGAGAGCACACTGGAAACGATCGCGAGAAGAAGGACGTGGGGTCGGCGCTCGCCCATGCTACTGGCCCTCGTAGTTGACCGTCATGGTTCCGTAGCCGTTACCGGTCTCGGATGGGAGCGATCCGTCGGCGAGTGTCCGAAGCGACCCGTGGACTTGGTGCACCATGTTCACGACATCGGTCGGATCGAAGATGCCGAAGGAGTACGGCTGATACGAGGGTGGCCTGTTCGTCGTGAGCAGCATCCGTGTGAAGGTGACTGGGGAGAACCCGACGAATGGCTGATTCGCGTTTCCCACGCCGAACACACCGGGGTCCTCGACGACGAAGTCGGCGGTAGTTGCCGGACCGTCGTAGTCGACGGGCGCTTGGGCGGCCATCGACTGTCCTGTTGTGACGTCCTCCAGGTACCACCACCAACCGAACTGCCCCTTAAGCGACGCATGCACGACCAGGGCGGTGACGACATCTCCTGGATTCACCTCGAGGACGGGATTCGACAGGTTGACCGGGTACCATTCCCACCACATGAAGTCGTTCTGTTGACCGTCGGTGCAGACACTCTCGGACCCCGCCTGGAAGAGATTGTTGTTCGACTGAAACGTGTTGCCGAGTTCGGGACGGCCGTCGACGCCGACCCACGCAGCGAGTGCACCGTTGCCCGTAGCGCAGTGCATCATCGGGATAGTCCACGTGCCGGAAACGGCAGTTAGCGGCTTGGTACTTCCGGCGACATAACCCGCCCAATTGGACGAAGGTTGACTGATCGCCGGGTCGACGATGACCGAGAATTGGTGCGACGCGTGCGGTTTTCCGCTGCCGCGACGCGCGAGGAGATCGAACGTCACAACGACGGTGCGCTGAACAACGTTGGTCCCGAAGTCGATCTGTCGTGAAAACCGATTATCAGCGCACGACACCGGCCCGCTCGAGAACGTGACTGGGACGTATTGCTGCCGCGTGACCAGTCGTATCTCACACGATGTGGCGTCGCTGACCTTCGCGGACACATCCAGAATGCCACCTGAGAAAGGTAAGGCGTAACGAGTAGGGATCACCCATAAGAAGGCCGGCGCGGGTTGAAAGATCCTCGGAACAGCCTCGACGAGTGCAATAGTGGCACCTGCGACGACAGCCACAACAATGATCGTGATCGTCGAGATGCGCCGTCCGCTATGGCGTGAAGGAATCGATGGAGGCGGAGCAACAGCTGAGTCGGCGACCTTGACGGTCTGCGCCGGACGGACCGTCGAGCGCCCACAGTTCGTGCAGAACCGTTGCTCGAGACTCAGCAGTTGGCCGCACTCAGAGCAGTACGGCAAGGACACCCTCCCCATCGGGTCACATTCGAAACGATGCTACGTACGAAGACGGTCCATTTGCTGGATCGCCCTTGTGACCAGGCACGATGGGCTCAGATAGGCACCGAAGCAAAAAAACTGGCTCTGAAGATGACCTCTCGCCAAGTGGTGGAGAAGTGATCTCCGGAACACTTAGCCTGTCACGCTCGACCGCCAGCCGTCACTGTTCGGCTGCATAACGAGCGCGCGCTCGGGCGATCGCCGCTTCCGGGGAGTCGCCTCGGCCGTAGTCACGGATGATGGACCCGCTGGAGCGTCGGACCAGGGTTGCCCAGAAGTAGCCGCTGTGCTCGTCAACGGCGACGTCACAGTCGTGCTCCCGAAGCCACGCCGTAGCCTCGTCGCGGACCGCCACATCAATGGTCTCGGAAGAGATCGAGGAGCTGGTCGACAACCTCCACGGCACGACCCCGAACGAGCACGCCGAGTTCGAGGTTGGGGCCGGCGATACCAGCATCCGTGACGTTGGCACTACCGATGTAGGCGGCGGCCGAATCGGACACGAGCACCTTGAGATGAGCCCAGGGCGCGTCGGGTCGCAGAGCCGCAACCGAGAATCTCTGGATTACGCCGTCACGCGTGATCGTTTGTTCCAGATCGCCAAGCGCATCTCCCGCATGGGTCGATCTAGTGGGGAGCATGATCTCGAGGACGACGCCGCGTGCGGTCGAGGCGGCCAACGCGTCCGCGAGAAATGCCATCCCCGGTCGATCGATGAATGGGGCGGCCAGACGAAGGGACCTGGTCGCCTGCGTCACGAGCTGCATCAAGGTCTCGCCCGTCGTGCGTCTGAGGCCGAACGGGAGCGTCACGCCGACAGGGAGCGAGGCGACAAGCTCCCATGGCGGCTCCGAATCGACCGACCGCCTACCCAGGACCCATGCCGCCCCGAGATTGCAAGCTGCCTCGATTCGGGTTCGATCGTCTTCGAACCGAGCTCGCAGTACGCCGACCAAGTCAGGATCGAATGAGGAACGGGATGGGGGTCGGACCCCGTTGTTCGGCTCGGTCAGTATGGCGGCGAGTTGTCTGGCTGCTGTCCAAAGATCGACGGAATCGATGAGAACCCCGCCGACGAGCTCGGCGTCGTCCACCTCAGCTGGCTCCAAGGAGGAAGCCGTGTGCCCCAAAGAGTTGGGAGCGATCCAGGAAGCGATTGAACCAGCGACACGACGGCTCGCCGAGATGGAGGCATGCCATGCACGCACCGCCTCCACTGCGACAACCGGGGTCGAGCGGACACCGAGACTCCCCTCGGACGAAGTCCTCGAGGGAGCGGTGGAGCGAGGTCTCGAAAACGGCTTGGAGGCCGCCGAGCACGAAATCTCCGCGCGACGCGGCGTAGACGATGAAGGCGAGATGGTGCGGCAAGAGGTACTCCGCGAGACCATCTCGTTCGATTCCGGCAAAGGCAGCCAGACGCCGGATCGTGCGATGAGCGTAGGAATGGAGGAGCGTGAGGAGCGCGCCCCCCAAGGGCTGGAATTGCTCCTGTGTCGGCCACGGGATGTCAATAGCCTCCAACAGCCCGAGTCGGGCGGCTCGCGCGTCCGCTGCTATCGGCAGGTTGTAACCGCTGGAGACCAGATGGTGGTAGACGGCGAGCGGATCGAGCCGAAAGAGGAGGGCCTCGGTCCGAGTCAGTGAACCGTAGGCACGGATGTGGCCTCTCTCTCGGAACGGAACGAGGCGTGCAGCCCCCGGGTTCATGTCTCCACGCGTGTATCCGAACGCGAGGGTCGCGACTGGGAAGTTGGCGAGGAGATCGACGCTCTCGAGGTGGGCCGCGCGCATCGCAGCCCCGTACGCACCTTCGTACAGGGTGCGGAGTGGAGGGGTGGTTGCGTGCACCATGTCTGACACGCGGGTGCGCCCGTCGACGACCGCGGACGCGAGACTGAGCGCCTCGTCGTGCGCCTTCTCACGGACACGGTCTGGCAGTACCGTGACCGGACCAGCTCCGGCATCATCGATCTCACCTCTCTCTGCTGCCTGACGAGCGAGGTCCTCCGCTGTCTCCTCCGACAGACCACCTTGCCGGAGGGCTTCGATTAGGCCAGCGACGGTCTGCCGACCAGCAGTCGGGTCGTTGGTCGTCATACCGTCGAGAACCCATTGGAGCGCTCGTGCACCGCCACCGCCGGAACGGAGCCGCGCTGCAACAGTCGGATCCGGCGGGTTGACGAGGACCGCGAAGTGCGGGGAGAAGACCACCGCAGCACGATGGACCGTCACGCCCATCGCTCCGTTCCCACAATCGCACGCTTGGTAGGGGAATCCGTTGGACAGGGTGGTGTTGCACTCGGGGCAGAAGAAACGGAGTTCTCCTGCAGTGGCTGTTCCCGGGAGGCGCACGGCCAGGGCACGGTGTGCGGGGCACTGGCGAGGCAGATACGGCTCTCGCGCTGCACCGCACGTGTGGTAGGCGACGAAATGCATCTGAGCACGCGACCTCCCGCCACAGGGACAGTTGTCGTCACGTGCCCGAGTGATTCTGCCGCAAGTCTTGCATCTCCACTGCTGCGGAAAGGCCTCGACCAGGACGCCACGATCCATGTTGAGGGACACGACCTCGACGGTGACGCGTCCCCTCAACTCGGCGGTCAATCCATCGTCGTTGTTGGTGAGCGCCCACGGTGCTGTCGCATTGATGAGCGCCTGACGCACGCTGTCCTGATCCAAGGCCATCGCCACCGGATCGGACCAGTTGGTCACGCGCCAGATGCGCCCTTCGAGGTCCGCGGTCTGCCCGGGCAGGAAGCCGAAGAGGATCTGTGATGCGCCACGATCGACTCTCATCGTCGGCCTCCCCGCGAGTACACGGGCGCTTGCTCCTCCACGTCGCGCAGCGACCTCATCGGTTTGCCGGTCGAGAACAGGTCGTTCACCCAGTCTGCATTGCTGGCTGGGTCGTTGAGAGCACGATAGAACTCACGCAAATAAGTTGCGAGGTCCTGACGCAGGTTCTCGTCCAACGGCCCGCTGAAATCCAGCATCTCGATCAGGGCGTCCAACTCCGACTGTTCGAGCACAGGCAGGCGAGCGAACGCCCGCCGTACCGTGCCGGGCTTGGTCAGTTGCTTAAGTCCCGCTGCTATGGCAGCGGGCTCGTGTATCCCGTACAAGCGCGCCTGCACGAGACCCGCGAACGTCAGCTCGAGGACACGGCGACTCTTCGACGTGATCGGTATCGGGTCGATGAGCCGATCCGCGTGCGCCACGAACGAGGGAAACGTCCGATAAACAGCGGCGTCGCGCTCACGCCCGATCTTGTGCAGCACCATGACGAGTCCAGCGTGCAGCCGACCGACCCGCGAAGTCGTCTGGATGAATTCTGCTGTCGCAAGGGGCAGACCGAGCATGACCATCACGTTGAGGCGATCGATGTCCACTCCGTGCGAGAGCATCGAGGATGCTGCGATCAGGTGGAGCCGGTCGTAGAAGTCCGCCTCAGGATTGGTGAGTCGATCCAGCGTGGAGCGAACCTCGTCGAGTGGGGTACGTCCTGTGAGTGTCGCAGCATTGACGCGGTCGAGCCGTATCTGGGAGTCGAACGATCGCGCTACGGCCTCGACGTCCTTCAGCGTGGAGCCGTACACGACATCCACGCCGTAGGCCAGCACGAGATCGGGCATGACCTCGCCGTCGACACCGATCTCGCTTGCGACGGCATCCGGATCATCGACTGCCCTGCGCGTCACCCACTGCAGCGACTCGGTGAGTTGGTCGGTTGCGTACTCGAGCGTCACCCCGCGAGGAGCGACTCCAGCGAATCGTCGAGCGAGCCGATCGGTATCCCTCGTCCACAACGAGTGGCCCACCCGTGGCCCAGGAAGAGGGAAGGTCCGGCCACCTCGTCGGTAGAGGGTCCGAACCTGCGTATCGTGACCAGCCAAGGTCGCCGAGGAGGCGATGATCTTCGGGGCCGATCCATAGTGAGTCTGCAGGTTGTCGAGGACCGCCTCGTAGTGAGCATCGACGGCCCCAAGGCTGTCACGGAGGAGGTGGAGTTCATCCTGCATCCGGATGGTGGGCGCGTAGAGAACAGGATCTTGGCCAAGTGGTCCCGCTGTGGCCGTGCAACCCGGGAACAGACAACCGCTCGGTGTCTTGCTCCGCGGCGCGTACGTGTACCCGTGGGTCTGATGCGGACACCGCCCGGAAGGCGACCCGTAGAACCCTCGCATGGCCGCTTGCATCGAGATGTTCGCCGCCTTGTCCAGAGTTCCGATCACGACCGTGGGGAGCGACCGATAGATCTCCTCGTCGACGATCCGGAACGGGAGCGGTTGCCCTCTCCAGGGGCAACCTGTTCCAGTGCACAGGTGATCGAGCGCCCAGCGGCTCCTGTCGAAGCGCATCGTGAGGTCGTTCGACGCGCAGAACGGACAATGAAGGAGGATCTGATAGTTCGCAGGCATGTCGGGGTCGTCGGGATCGGGTTCGTTCAGTCCCGGAGTGGAAGAGATCTTGTTGGGCGTCCCGTTGCTGCCGACGAAGAACCCCAGGGAGAACGGGCTGCCCGCGATCCCCTCTTGTCGGCGCAGCAGCTCTGCCGCGCCAAGGACGTCGGCGAATCGCTGGGTCTGCTGCAGCGACAACATGCGCAGCGGGAAGCGAGCCCACATCGTGATTCCTTCGCGTTTGCCACGGAGACGATCGTGGAACGCTGCCGTCAGGACGAACAGCAGATACGTCTCGGTCTTGCCGCCGCCCGTTGCGAACCACACCGTGTCAACGACATTTCGTGGGCCTTCGACAGAACCGTCGACGATCGAGACGAGATTGGCGAGCACGAATCCCAACTGGAATGGTCGCCACTCCGTATGACGCACTGAGGGGGTGGCCGAGAAGGATCGGTTCGCGAGCACGAATGCGCGCCGTAGCGACTCGTCGGACTCGACCAACTCCAGACCTTGGCGCAGACGCGCCACCTCGTCGAAGAAATCGGTCGACTCACGAGCTGCCTGTTCTCGCATGTCGTCGTCCCATCCTTCGACGTGGCCACGAGCGTCCAGGACCTCTTCGGACCAATGCGCAGATCCCCAGTGTTCTGCTGATGCGACAAGTTGTCGCAACGATGGGCACGGGTCCTCTCCGAGCGCCGTGAAGCTCACGTCGGGACAAGGACCAGCGTCGTCATCCCAGTAGGAGGGCCGCGGTTGGTCTCGGACAGCGACATCAGTGGTACTGAACACAGTCGCGGAGACTGATTCGACTCCACCGTTGACCCCGTACGCGGGCACGGTGCGGTCGTAGCGGAACGAGTCGGGCAGGTTGTCGAGAGTGAAGGGCTGGGTCCGACCGACGTCGACGCGCAGGCTCGCCTCGTAGACGTTGGTCTCCCAGTTCGGCAACTCCTCAGGGGAGACGTTGACGAGAGTGACGACCAGTTCGAGTCCGTCCTTCCCGAGCTCGAGTTCTGCATGGAACTCGCACGCGAGCCCGGAGGCACCGACAGCCGCGAAAGCGGTCGTGAAGTCTTCTCGACCTGCGGCATTGACGACGCCGACTCTGCGAGGAGCTCTAACAGTAGCCGTGACCTCGATGGGATCGGACTTCCTCCACTTGTCCGCGTCCGGTTCCTTGCCACCGTCGAACTCACCCCAGACGACGAGTCGCGCCGAGCACGCCAGCTCCCGATTGTCGACCTGGGTCGGTCGTACCCGGACGCCTATTTCGCAGGGCTCGAGTCGCTCGCTGCGCTCGCCGAGGCTGCTGTTCTGAACGACGACCTCGGGAGCCAGTCGGCCCAACCAGAAACGGCCTTTGGGCGCTACTGGCAGCGTCTGCAGGCGATCACCACGAGCGTCAGCGACGACGCTGTCCAACATCCAATCGAGAAAGGCAGTCTCCGCTCCCGCTTCGAGACCGTTCGTCATGGTTCCTCCAGACGGCCGAGCACTGTCAGCGGCATCGGCGAGTCGCATGGTGCGACAGTGATGACAGTCGCCTCGATGATGGCATCCCGGAGATCAGCGACGGAGAGACCCGTCTCCGTATCGATGCGATCTCCGTCTGCGACGACGGTCGAGCCACGCGCCGCCTCGGCGAGCGCTCGGCCAGCGGCGCGCCGAAACACTCGCCGGCGTTGTACACCCGCAAACAGCTCCTGCACGAGTCGGTCAGACATCCCGAGATCGAGAGCGGTGTTGAGCCACCTCAGGTCGACGAGGTCTCGTGGTGCCATCGTTGCTCCGTCGATGACCCAACTCCTGATCGCGAAACCAGTCTTCTCGCAGCCGAGCGTCGCCATCTCTCGGTGCAAGTCCGCGAGACTCAGACGCGATTCAGCGAACTTGGTTCGCACGAGCACGTGATAACGGTCGAGGAGGTATCGGGCGGCGAGGAGGTCGGGTCTGTTAGCGAGTCGCTCCTCCAGCGCCTCCAAGAGACCTACTCTTCCCTGACGCCTCCCGACTAGCAGGACGTCGCCTGGCTCGAGCTGCTCGGATCGGCGGTCTACGATCTTCGGCCCCACGCGGACCTCGACCGAGCGGCCGACCTCGAGGAATATGGAACCGCGATCAGTGCGCGCCTCGACTGCTGGAACCGCGGCATCCCAGTCACCGTCTTCGCCCAGGCGCGCGAGACCACTTTGTGGACCCTCACCATCGAAGTCGAGCGGATCCAGCTCGAACAACGAAGCGAGGGACTCGAAAGGATCGGGCTCGGGGACGAACTCCGCCCCGCCGATCGTGATGACCGCCTTGGAGGGAGTCACCGCCGTCCGTGGTCCTGGGGGTGGGTCACTTGCGAGCAGGGCGCGCCAGGTTCGAGCACGGATCCGTTCACCTCCCCACTCGTCGCGTGCAACACGGACAGCCGAGACCAAGGCGACGCAACTGGTCGCGGCGGACTCGCCCAGGGTGAGCACCTCGAGCTGAGGAGCCAGACCTGATAAGAGTCGGTGCCAATCCCATGGCGACGGTTCGCCGATCATCAGTGCTCTCGGCCACGTACCCTCCCGATGGAGCCGTCCGATCGAGCAGACAGTGACGGATCCGGTGCCGCCCGCGTCGGGATCCGATCCGAGTGCGTCGAGTAGTGCCCGTGATGCAGTCCGGGTTCGTGTCACCGCAAGGGTCTCGGTGCCGCACTCAGCGTCCTGTTTCAGAGCGGTCTCCGCCGGATTTCCGTGGTCGAGGGCTGCCCGCAGATCACCCATGTCGCTCGCCAAGACGGTAGCGAACTCTCCGAAGTCGCCGGAGAACGTCCTCGCCCAGGCCGACAGTTCCGGTTCGAACGTGTTCGTGGCTTGCGCGGCCCACGGCGGGATGCCTGCGAACCGGTCGAAGCGTTGAGGGGCGCACGGAAGTGAAGTCAAGGTCGCCAGATGGTGCCAGGCGACCGAGAGGCCCCGCTCGACGTGGCGATTGCTCCGGTCCGGTGTCAGTGTCCTCAGGAGTCGCAGGTCCTCGCGCACGCGCCCGAGCGCAGCCTCTGCTTCGGGGTGGCGAGTGATCGAGATGGTGACGTCGACCCCGTGCGCCATCGTCTCCAGACGGTCGGAGGCCACCGAGAACGGAACCGTGTGTGATTGACGCACCTCGAGGTGGGTATTCCAGCGCGCCAGATCGCCTTCGGACCAACCCCAGATCAAGTGTCCGTCCTCGTCGGCCTGTCGGAGGGCAGGATCGAGCGGATCCGAGAAGATCTCGGCCGACGGCTGGTCTCCCCGCACGTTGACTCGACCGGCCAAGTGGTCCACGACCAAGAGGTCCACGGGCCAACCATCGCATCGTTGGCCGATGATCAGGCCCTGGAGTCGTCGCCCTCCCCACGGACTCTCTCCGTCAGGACCGGCTCGGTACGGCGGGAACACATTCGTGAGTGGTTCACGTGAACCAGTCGTCGAGATGCGGAGTGCTTCCCACGTTCTAGTGGCCATTGTCGTGTCGGCTGTCACGAGTCCCAACGAGGGCGACCGAATGTGGCGGAGGAACTGGTGGAGCAAGAGCTGCGCGGCGAGGAGGACGGCTACCTGACCTGCCGGAGCCGGATAAACGAGATCGATGCTCTGCCCTCGACTCACCGCGAGGTCGATAAGCGCGAGTGCGACCTCGTCCACCCAGCAGAGGTCGACCCATTGCGGGCCGCGGCGGTCCTCGAGGACGAGCCGGCGGTCGCGAGCGATCGAGACGAGACTCGTGGGGTCTTGGTCCTCGATCAGGAGCTCATCCCACGGCGGGATCTGTTCGGTGATATCTGATACTCCCACGCTGCACATTGTTGCCGAAGGGTGTGACGCGGGTAGTGGGTCAGTTTGACTCAAGGAGCTTCGCGATTTCCCAGTAGGACCAAACGTGGTCAGCAATGCCAGCAGCCATCGCCGGAGTCATCTTCTTCCCGTACCGCTTCGTGCCGCAGGTGAACGACGACGACATCGAAGCTATTGCGCGCGGATTAGAGGCGCACGGTGAAGCTGTCAGAGCTGCACTGACCGCGGCGACTGACGCTGTGTACGCGTCGCACCACGGACGCCCTGTTCCAGAGGTGATGGAGGTGCTAACCGAGGCTATGGCCGCGCGCGGAATCGAGCTGACCAATGAGCAGCTCACCGCTTACGCGGCCCTCATCTCCGATGGTCGCCCGATCGAGTGGAAGCTGTAGGAGCTGACAAGGGACGGCGCAAACTGCTACCTGCACCCCGTCATCGCGGACGCAGTGTAAAGGGGGATCGGCGCGTCCATTTCGGCTGACTCAACCGCTGGGCGTGGAACTCCTACTGATTCGGGCTGGCTCATGCTGCTCCTTGTCGCTTGACGGGGCTATCGGAACGAGTCCGGTAAGTCACCCCATGGGAGACTGTGGGTCATGAGCAGGGATGATTTTGAAACAACTGTCCGCCAGTTCGCGAGCGCCCACAGAGTGCTCCGCGTGATGTGCGACCTCATGGTCGAGTTTGGTGAGTTCGACCGCCGTCTGGTCGTGACCAAGGTTGGTGTCGAGGCGCCGAGCACCCTCTGACGGTTTTCCCGAGCTGGGCTTATCGAAAGGTCGCCGCGCGGGACGGGCAGCGGAGGGAGGCTCTACTACGTGATGCCCCGTCATGCGGAAATCAGGCAGTTTCTCGACGCTGAGTCGGGCTGACCGGGATGTCCAGCGCGAAAAGGCACTTCGAGGACACCGCCAACTCTTTCGTCCACAACAAGCGGCATGCTTGCCCTGTCTGCGGCGCTGAGTTCACGCTACCCACCATCATGCAGAACACGACCTACAGGTGCTCATGCGGGACGCGGGTAACGGTCGCTCCCGAAATGTGGCGGCAACGGATCATGGATTGGACGGACAGCTGATTTGAAACTGACGCACGGGTAGAGCATGGGACTTCGAGAAGAGCTAGAAGTGCGCCTCGCGGCCCTTGCGGATCGCGTCGACGAGCCGCTCGGCGAAACCCCGGGTGTCAACCCGCTGGTCGTCGTTCAAGAGACCGCTCTCGAACTTGTCGCCATCGTCAGGATGATCGCCGACCGCGTGGACGCCTTCGAGGCTCGTGGAAACTGACTCGGGCTGGCCCATGCTGTCTCCTTTCGTGCCTGCACGTACCGTTGCCGACATGACGGACGTCATAGGTGACCAGTTACCCACGTCGTTCTGGGTCTTCGTAAGCCGCTCGAACTTCCTGGCCGCGCACAACGTCGCAGCGGTTGGCCAGATCACGTCACCGAGCGTGGTCGCTCGAATTACCGGCAAGGAGGAGGAATACCTCGCCGCGATACCAAACCCCGACGCCACCGGTGCCGTGTCTCAGTTTGGCCTCTCACTCCTCGGTCGCTACTGGAGCGAGTACAACGGTGAACTTCTCCGCCGCCAAGAGTTCCCCGGGAAGCCGTCCCGGTTCGGTGCCCTGTTCGCGTTCGGCGATTTCCAGACGTGCGAGAAGGTGGCCGAAAAACATCATTGGGACATCTCGGAAGTACGTGAGTTCAAACCGCTGTTGGTTGCCAACTGGGGGCGATTCGACATGTCGCTCGTCACTCTCATGAACGGTGTCACTGCGCGGAGCAACCTGCCCTTTTCCGACATGACCTTATGGCGGGCCTACTGGAGTGGCAGCGGTGAAGGTGCGGCCTGGACGATGCCGAGTGCGACGAATCTTGGCGAGATGGAGACGTTCTCGTCCGGCGAGCCGGTGTGGGAGTACCTCATCGACGGCTCTCTCAAGCTCGCGTGACCCCCGACTGCGTCAGGTAGCTCAGGACCGACCTCGGTCCCTGCCCGTTCAAACTGACCCACTACCGTGACGCGGGTTCGACGCCGAGCCGTTCTCCGCGATCAGCGGCCGGGTGTGCCCCGTCCGGCCATGTCTGCGTGAAGCTCTCGCCGCACCGCCGCGACGACCTGGGAGGCTGCCGCCACGGGATCATCGTGCTCCCAGAACCGGAGGACGACCCAACCAGCTTCCCGGAGTCGGGCGTCCGTGTGAGCATCCCGAGAGCGGTTCGCCTCCAGCTTCTCCGTCCACCACGACCGGTTTCTCTTCGGCGTGGTCCCGTGCAGCGGGCACCCGTGCCAGTAGCACCCGTCGACGTACACCGCGACTCTGGGTCCGCGGAAGACGATGTCCGCCCGCCGCCGACTCGGCCCGTCGACCGGCCGATCAACTACGTACCGCAGTCCGCGTCGGTGCAGCTCCGAGCGCAGCAGCATCTCCGGCTTCGTGTCGCGACGTTTGGTGTTTGCCATACGTTGGCGGATCGCTTCAGTGGAAGCAGTCGGGTTCCCCGACGGGCGACGGGCTGGCACCGATATCGATGCGTTCGCCGGGGAACGTATCGAGGGAGCCGATTGTCGCTCCGTCTTGTCCGGGTTCTTCACAAGGACACGGAGCAGGGGTACCCCGATGTGGACCCCGAGGAGTGGAGGGACAGCATTCCCTATGACGTGCGCCCACGTCCGACGGTGCTTGTCGGCTCCGAGGTCGAAGAAGTCGGGCAAGGTTTGAAATCGCGCTGCCTCGTGGGGCGTGATCGTGCGCGGCTCGGCCGGATGCACGTAACGGCCTTGCCCCATTGAGCCGTACCCGGTGGTGATCGTCTGCGCGGGAGCATCCCAGCGCAGTCGCCCGTACATCGAGACGTAGCTGTGGGGACCGTGGTGACATGCTGGGCGCATTTTGTTCGGCAAGTCGTACTCGTCGTTGTCGATCAACCAACGCATCCGTGCCGCGTTCTCCGGAGTTGGCATGCTGGACACATCTGGACCCGTGGTTGACGTGATCTGGGCGAGGTCTCCGATCGCCCACTCGACAGTGCGCGGGTCGTGGCGGTCGCAGGCGATCCTGCGAGCGAGGATGGTCGAGGGGTCGATTCGCCCGTCCCGAACGGCCAGGAGGAGGTGCCGCCGACGCCTCTGGGGTACGCCGAACTTGACGAGGTCGAGCACAGCGGTAGCGACCCGGTACCCTGCAATCTCCAGAGCCGCGGTCGCCTTCGGCACGGCCGTCCCGACGTCGTGCTGCACCGCTGGAACGTTCTCGATCAGTACGGCTCGGGGTCGTAGGACCTCGGCAGCACGGGCAACTCGTACATAGAGACCGTTGCGCGGATCGCGTCGCCGGCTGTGGTTGTTGAGATCTGAGTGTCCTTGACAGGGCGGACCTGCCAGCAGTACATCGATCCTCCCGACTTGTGCTCGAAGTTCCGACTCCCTGCGGGTGGGCGCTCGGCCCAGCGCGCCATCGAACACTTCGATGATGTCGCGACGAAGGAGGTTGGCCTCGGGGAAGTTCAGAGCGTAGACGTCTGCCGCGTCGGGGTCCCTCTCGACGGCGGCCACGACCGCCGTGCCGTGCCCGATCCGGCGCGCAGCTTCCGCTAGGCCCAGCGAGAGGCCGCCACCACCGGCGAACAAGTCGACGATCCTTATCTGCGGCGAACGGGACTCGTAGTCGGGCCGGCGCGCTGATCGAACGAAGCGGGCATCACGAGCACAGACCGGACATTCCTCCACGTTTGCATCGTACGAGGGCTCTGTGCCGTCTGGTGGGATCTGGACCAACACAAACGGGCCAGATCGCAGAATCGGCACCAGCCAGGGACAACCTGACCGAAGTGCCAAGGGGCCCGAGGGCTGCAGGAGTTACAAGCGTGAGACTGAGGCCTTTGCCACTTCGGTCAGAGCATCGGCTCCAACCCAACCTATGCTGCGCCAATCGACCGCGACTACGACGAAAGGCTGCGAGCTGCTGCGATGCGGTGGCTCGATGACAAGATCGGCACGGGTCGGGAACTGCTGCGGTACGACGAGCTTGCGGAGTTCACCTTCGAGGGCAGACGGATACCGCTAATGGACCCGCAGCGAGGGATCCGGAAGCCGGCGCACATGGAACCGGCGTTGTCGATCCGGACGAGCTTCACTCGGCTAGGTAAGGCTCCCCCTTACGACGACGCCGAAGGCGTGGACGGCCTTCTCCGGTACAAGTACCGCGGAAACAATCCGCTCCATCCTGAGAACATCGCGCTCCGAAGAGCGTGCGAGGAGAGGTGCATTCTGATCTGGTTCGTGGCAACTGCTCCCGGGAGCTATCTCCCGATCTACCCCATCTGGATCGTCGCGGATGAACCGAGCCAGTCCCAATTCGTGGTGGCTTTCGACATCGGCCAGAAACTCGTCCCCGTCGGAGACGTCGGTGAGAAGAACCAACGACAGTACGTCGAACGGCTCACGAGACAACGACTCCATCAGCCAGTGTTTCGTGCACAGGTACTCGCGGCATATGAACACGAGTGTGCGATGTGTCGGCTCTCGTATCCGTCATTGCTCGACGCGGCTCATATCCTTCCTGACGGTCATGCGCGTGGAACGCCGGTGGTCCCGAACGGTTTGTCGCTCTGCAAGATCCACCACGCCGCGTATGACCAGAACTTCCTCGGTGTGCGGCCTGACCTCGTGGTCGAGGTGAGGGCGGACGTGAGGACAGAGGTCGACGGGCCGATGCTCCTGCACGGTCTGCAGGAGATGGGCGGCGTGCAACTAGTCGTTCCACGTTCTCGCAGCTTGAGGCCTGATCCGACTCGGCTTGAGGAACGATACGAGGAGTTCCTCCGTGCAGGATGAACCTGATCACGACTTCGGAAGTCCGGGTAGGGAGCTGTGGGCCAGTCTCCGACAGACGTCGAATTCAGGGCTCCTTGGCCCTCACGGGATCGAGACAGCCGTGAGACGGTCAGGCCCGAGGACGTGCTTTTGCGGCACGCATCTGGCTCCCCCGACGTCTCTGGCAGTGACGGTCTAGTTTGCCTCCATGGAAGACGACTCCGGGTCTGGCGCGTGGGTGCCGAGCGAGGACGGTCGGGCCTTTGCCACCGTCATGGGGGCACAAGATGCGTGGTTGCGGGAGACTCTGGCGAAGCAGAGAGACTCTTTCGTGAAGGGATTCGCCTGTACCGAGAGGGTGGGGACGGAGTCGACTACGCGCTGGTGGCCATGAGTCTCGCGCCTCCGTTGGACCCTGGCTGATGCTTTCCATCACTTCGGTGGACTCGAAGGAGGAACGGTCAAGAGCTGTGGACTGTAGCGGCCCGAGTTCGGGGTACTTTCTGTGCTGGAGCAGATCCTCAGTCGAGCGCCCGGAGGGAGACACCAGTCCCCTCTCCGGAGCGTCTCCGACAGACCTTCGGGGCGGAACCCGAAGGTCTGTCATCCCAAAAAAATCCCAAAAACTCTCCGAAACGTGCAAGATGGGTCGTCGCAGCGCAGCGGGCAGAAGCGAGCAAAGACCCAGGTAGAGTGGCGAATCTAGGCCACGTGGAGGACTGCAGAAAACGGGGCGGACGGGCGAACTAGGTCTCATAATCCGAAGGCTATGGTCTGAAACCGGGGAAATCGCATGCACGGTTCGACGGGGGGAGCTGGAGAAGGAGCGAGCTTCGGCAGCCGATCCATGGCGTCCCTTAGGAAGCCAAGGCCCTGAGCCCGGTTCACCTACGGACTGTCACCTCGCCAGCTCCCTACCCGGCTGCGATTATTCCTTGGCCAGATCCCCGGTTCGGACAATCGTCAACTTGCGATGGCGAACGGCAGACCAGACGTGCGCTTCGAGGTCGTAATCGCCCGAGCCAAAGCGTGCTAGTAGCAGAACCGGCGGCTTGGCGACCTGCGACGCAAGTCGGCGCATGGTCCGGACGTCGGTTTCGCTCGGTCCAGCGTCCGCGGGATGCACGTGCCATTCCCCGAGATAGCCGATGCGACGGTCAACACGTCGAGCGCAAGCAACCAAGAGGTGAGTGACCCCGGCGGGAACTACATAGTGTGCCGGGCGCGGCTGGGGAGGAGGAACTTCGACCACGTGGGTGACCCAGGGCCGTCGTCTGCTCCACGTACCGAAGAGCAGGCCGCCTGTCTCGGCTGGATGCGCGTCATGTGCCGCCCGCACCAACACCGTCTCGGCGCTCTCCGCGAGCAGCACTTCAGTTGCGCTCAACACGACCGAAGCGGTCAAACGGCGGCTCATCGAGCGGCTCGTAGGCGTCGATCACCTCGTCTGAGTAGCGCATCCGGCCGGTAAGAGCGTCGATGGCTACCTGGGCAGCTAGGGCCGAGAGGGCCGCGACTGCGGAAGGAGGGGCATTGTTAATGGGTGACGAACATCCCGGCTCGAGAAGTTTCGCTTCCAGGTCCCCGTCGTGATCGGACCCAGAAGGGATCACGGGATAGCGCTCGTCCTCCCCCCGGAGATAGATGCTCGTATCGCTGCCAGGGAGCTGCCGCCGAACTCGTCCGACAGCGCCGCCCCGGTAGAGAGAGGCAGAGATTAGCGAGACCCCAGTTTGCTCGGCGATCCGGCTCAGGATCTCCACTATGGGTGACGCTCCTGTGGTGTCAATGACCAGATCCTCGCCTTTCATGAGCTCGGTGAAGGTCGGGGTGTCCCAGACCACCTTGTTCGTCACGGCGATCGACGTCCACGGCGCATGCGCGCGGATCGCGGTCTCGACGGCGCACACCTTAGGGAGGCCATCGGCATCACGACCGGCCGCGTGCCTCACGACGTTGCCGGGTCGGAGCAGCTCCCCGTCTACCAGGTGCAGCTGGCCAACGCCGCTCTCGGAAAGGAGCAACGCAACGTGCGAGCCGATCGCTCCGAGCCCGAAGCACACGACGCGCTTCGTCCCGAGTTCCGCCGCGTCCGGGCCTGCGCGAAGCGCAAGCGTTGCGCAGTCAGTAGGTGCCGGCTCGAGCGATTCGACTCTCACGCGTCCAGCCTCGTCCGGGCAGAGCCGCAGGACGAGGGTGTCGCGCCGATCGTGGCGCCGTCCGATGATGAGGGCGACCTCGGCCTCGCCTCCAGCGACGACACGCGACATGCTCTTATTCAGGCCCCCGTTTTGCGCGCTCGTCAACAAGCTACGGAGTTCGTCCAAATTGCGTGGAGGCGGTGCGAACTCGCCTGCATGGAGCCACTGGCCTCGATATGACCCCGCGGGTCCCGTGCCCGGACGTAGCTCGATGAGCGAGGGGTGTCGCTGGATACCGTGAAGCCGTCCTGATTGGCCATCCCGCATTCCGGTGGGCTTCAAGACGTCGAGGTCGAATTCGGCCAATATCGCCACCGTCGTCGTGAACCCGATGTAGGCGTCGAGGGCATGATCAGCTTGACGAAATCCGACCCTGGCGCGTTCGCACCAGCTCTCGATTCGACTCATGACGCCGTCGAGGTACATCCACGTCCGAGAGTTGTCATCCTCCTGCCAGAGGCACACCAAGCCTTCGTCGTTGACGTGTTCGACATTCAGGCCACTCACCTGCAAATGGGGGTGCCTGAACGGCCAGCCGTCACGGAGCAAGAGGCGCATCGTCGTGGCAGAAGTGAGGCCGGTGAAGGCAGACGAGATCGGTCCCTGCCAGCAGCGGCGATCCGAGTCGGCGACGGGTTCAAAGCCCGCGACGATCAACTCGGTCGCGAATCGCTCCAGCGCAGCCTGATCGAGCGTTACCAGCTCAGCCAAAGCCCCGGGCCTCGTTCGAGCCCCGGCCGCGGTTGGCCGTCACCGCCGGCACCTCTTTGCCCGTCTCGTCGCAACCCGGCGGGAGCGGGAAAACTACCCCACGGTCGTTGTGCCCCAATACCTGCCGCCAGAGGAACGCCGCCTGGCAGCGATCCGCCTCGAGGGCTTGAGCAGCCTGCTCGGCAAGGTTCGAAAAAAGGCTGGCGGCGGCGGCGACATCATCGGGATCCGGCACTGGCTGGTAGGCGGTTCCAAGAGCCGGGTCGAGCAGGGGCAACATGTCGACTGTCCCAAGGCGCCCCGCCACTGCACTGAGCGTCGCGGCGAACAGCTCAGCGAAGCTGTCGCCGATGATCCCGTTGCGAAATGCGTCGTATGTGGCGAGTTCGATGTAGAGGCCACGCGGTCTGGCATCGCCCCGGTGGTGCTTCCGGGCCTGGCGCATCAGCTTCACCACAGGGACGTAGGCACCTTGGTCATTCACCTGTGGCTTCTTGTTGGCATCCAGGGTGAGTTCGGAGAGCCGCTCGGGATCGGTGACGACCCAACGGGCACTGCTGCCACCCCAAACCTCGCGCTCGTTGGCTGGGATCGCCCATTGATTGTCGGAGCGGACCGCTGGCACGACGTCCACGCTGAAACCATCGTCCGAGAAGTGGATCTTCACCGAGCGCGTTTGGGGCTCCGCTCGCTCGCGGTAGTGGTCGGTGAGAATGTCGCACACCTGCCCGAACACCTCGGCTGGTGATACATCCGTGTCCAACTTGGTGAACTTCGTGAACACGTCCACGTCGTTGCCGGGATGGACGCCGGTGTTTCGCTTGTAGGAGCCGATCAACACGGTGTCCACTCCCCATTCGTTGAGCTGACCCGAGGTTTCAAGCAGGGCCCGCACCTCGACGTGGGCTGCGATGGCCCGCGCTTGCTTGGTGCCGTTCACCTCGATCTTCGTGAGGGCATCGGCGAACTGACCGGGAAGCGTTTCCATGTGGCCTCCTATGCACCTGTAGTCATCTCAGCAATCGGGCTGGCGCCCCGGCCCGAGGCTACGGTCACTGTGGGCACGTAGACGGGGGGTACTGCGCCGTCCTCCCACTCGAAGAGTTCGACGGTGAGGGTGTTCAACATCCGGCCGAGATGAAGCGCCAGGGGAAAGGGGACGCGCAGGAACAGGGACACCCGATTGGTCTGGCGCCTGGCGGCGGCGTCTCGAATCAGGCGTGACAGCTCGGTTGCGGTGGCAATCGCCGATTCAGCCGGGATCATCCTGTCCTCACCCAGGGAGATCCGGAGACTGGCGCCATACGGTGTCGTCCGCGCGGCGAGATGGGATTCGAAGGTGTCTATGGGCGCCGGTCCGGGGACAAGGTCGATCGCCACGGCCAGGATGCGTCCCTCCTGATCAAGGGTGCGTTCCTCGTCGACCAGTGGGATTGCAGCGCAATCAACCTCAGGACCCCAATCACCCGAGCGGTCTGTGACCGTGAGTGGCCATCCGCTCGTGAGCGGGAGCGCGGCACCGAGTGCGAACGCCACGCTCAGGTGCGCGCCGCCGCGAATGACGACGCGCGATGCCCCCGACTCGGCCATCAGCTCTGGCAGCGCGGCCAGAAACGCCGCCATTGGCGCCCAGATGTCGGTCGGTGGAGCCCGATAGCCGGCCGCGGGTAGTCTCGTCCGCACTGCCAGGCCGGTGTCGCGGACAGCTGCGCGTGGCTCCACTCGAGTCTGCAGGTCAATGACGAGGGGGTCTCGGCCCAGACGAGCGTGCATGGCCATGCGCTGAAGCGCGATCAGGTGGGCCAGCGATTCGAAGTCGTCGTCCTCGAACAAGCGGTACTGCTTGAAACGTTGGAGGGTCCCGGTCGGTTGCCCGAGTAGGCGATCGGGAGCCTCGAAGTCCAGTTGCAACGGCTGGGTGCGGCTCTCGACCACACTCGCAATGGCCAGCGTGAACTCACTGTCGCGTTCCAAGCCCAAGAGTGCGGGAAGCTCCACGTTTCGCACTACGTCTGACCTTTCGATGTCCGGCGTCACGACCAATACCGCCCCCGACAACCCCGCAGCGAGTGCTTCCTCCAGCCGCCGGGTCGTATCTCCCGGTGGAAGGTCAGTCTCGTCGTGCCACACAGGAACCCCGGTGGCCCGAAGAGCCCAAGCCAGCTTGAGCGCACGAGCAGACCCGTCCGACACCCGGTAACTCAGGAACACCGGCCCGAGAAGGTCAACGCCAGGCGACGCGGCAGCTGGCAGTGTGATCGCCGTCATCTCGCTACCGGACACCGGACGACCATTTGCTACTTCTTCTTCTTGGATGGCAGTGGCGGTTTTGCATCACTGCGCTTCCTCCGCCACGAACCGTCTTTATTCCGTGACCGCGGTTCCAAACCACCGCCAGGGCTCGCCACGTACGGCCCCTGCTTCGATCCTGCACGTCTATCTGCCACTGGCCTCACGTCCTCCCGGTTCACCTATCCGTCGTCCACAATCTTACAATGACAAGACCGTAGTTACGCCTCTGTCATTGTAACCGACCGAACCAATGTCGCTCCCCTCTGCCCGGCAAAGCTCCAGCTCTGCGCGCGCCCTCGGGAAGCTTTATTCGCGCGGAGAGTGATTCAATGAGCGCTAAGCGCGCGCGACTATTCGGTTAATCCCGACCGACCTCTTATGCTGCGATGTGATCCGGCCAGGAACGACGCTGGCGTCCGCCGACGGCGACTCGACTCCTCGTGTTTGAAACCTTCGACGGCTGGGGGAGCAGTCGATAGCCGGAAGTGATTGCTCGGCACTACTAAGGTCGCGGAGGGCTGAGTGAAAGAAGTCGAGTTGAGAACTTCCGCCAATCTCGTTCTGTAGCGCGGAGGAGTGAAGGGAATCGGCTTCGTCGGGGCGATTTCCGTCCTCGAGAAAGCAAGTTACGTCTTCGACCGAGTGGCCGGCATGTTTGCCGGGTCGCTCGTGGCTGCGAGCATGACGTCGACCGAGAGCACGACGGCGTTGTTCCGCTGGGTGCAGACGAAGGCGACTACCTCTTTGGTCGACCGTCGAGCGTCCAAAGCCCCTGAAGAAGCGTGTTCGTGTAGCCATTTGTGTAGCCAAGCGCTCAGATCCAACTGGACGCGGACAGACGTCGACGGACACAAGCCCCTGGTCAGAGTCGCTCCCTGGGCTCTGATGGACACCCGGATACCTATTTGATCTCTCTGGCAGTCAGGAGGTTCGAAGGTTCAGGTTCGGCCAGCCCGACTCAATGAGATCAGGTCAGCGGCTTCGTTCGCTTAGTAGTAGTAGCTCCGAAGGGCCAAGATGCTACCGAATTACTACCGAAGGGATCGTCGATGGCTGACGACGTGGTGTCCGCGGAAGTGCGACTCGTACTGACGATCGGCGGCGGCTGGAAGCTCACTGATGAACGGCGCGAGCCGATCGAGCACTTAGCTGAGAAGCTTCGCAGCGACGAGCTGGAGGTGAGCATCGTTCCACCCGAGCCGATGCGGGGCGTCGGACTCATCTTTGGTGAACTCGTGCTCGTCTACGTCGTCATGAAGACCGTCGATAACCTCACTAATCGAGCGTTAGATGCGCTGATTGATCGGCTTACGGAACCGATCAAGAAGTGGGCTCGGGACCGAGTTCAAGAACGTCTCGACGCCAAGAACGCGAGGATCAGGGGAACCACCGTGGTCGTCATGGACGAAGAGGGGCGCCAGATCGGACCGACGATCAGGGTGACAGCTGAACCCGAGGGAGAACCGCAAGTCGATGTGCTTCCGCCTCCTTCCGAGGGGGAGCCGTTAGTTAGGCGGCCGATGCCGCGACCCGAGGAGGGTGACCGCCCAGCTTGCACCTAAACGAGTTCGATCTGAGCGACCATGTCGTCACCAGGCATCCCATGAAGATCCCATGAACACCGTTGGGATCGACCGAACCATCATTCCTGCCCCGAGACCATGACGGGTATATCGTCGCAGGTCACAGCCATGATCTGGGATACACCGGACAACTGCGCATAACACGTCAGACGGCCGAAATAGCTCTCATAAACCGAAGGGCACAGCCTCAAGTTCTGGCCCGCGACCTCGGGAGGAATCAGGACTTGTGGGTATAGGCACAGGACCGACTGCCGCTGATCACTGTTGACGCCCGTCAAGCAAGCCACCAAGCACCTCGGCGGCTACATGGTCCGATGCGGGAACAAAGTGGGCGTAGATATTGAGCGTCGTTGCGGGACGCGCGTGACCCAGGCGGTTGCTAACGGTTCGCACGGGCACTCCCGCATTCAGGAGTCGCGTCGCCGCGAAGTGGCGAAGGTCGTGAAGTCGGTACGACCGGTCGATTCCGGATTTGGCTCGAACGCGTCGCCACGCACTCGTCCAATGGAAGGGCTTCCAGGGTACCGACCCGTCAACCTCGGGGCTGAAGACATAGGAACCCTGTTGTAGTTGGATTCCACATGCGTTGGCTCGTGCCACGCACGTGGTCTTCCACTCGGCGAGCGCCGTCACGGTTCCCTCATCGAGCGCTACACGTCGGGCCTGATGCGATTTGGTGTCCTTCTCCAAAACCGTTCCACCTGAGGATTCGATTAGGGCACGAGAGATGACGAGTTCACGACTCTCTAGATCAACCGCTAACCATCGAAGGGCTCCGATCTCTCCTCGGCGTCCTCCAACTGCCGCTGCGACGCGGAGAAAGATCGCAAACTCTGGGCTCGCCGACGCAATCGCACTCATGACTTCGTCAGGCGACGGGGGATGTAACTCGGCGCTTCGTACGGGCGGCAATGTCGCAAGTCGTGCTGGATTGTCCGATCGCCAGTGCCACCGAATGGCCTGGTCTAACGAACCGGTCAGAATATTGTGCAGCTGCCTGATTGTCGACGCCGAGAGCGAAGCGTCACGGCTGAGCGCACGATAGAAGCGATCGATCTGCTCGACGGTGAGTTTGCGCACTGGGATCTCTCCGAGTGCCGGTATGAGCCGAAAGCGTGCCTTTCCTGCATAACCCTCCCAGGTAGTCGGCGAGAGGGAATCACGCTTGAGCTCGAGCCATGCCTCAACGAGTTGTGCCAGCGTCGTATCCGCGCCGACAAGACCTCCGCGACCTTGCGATACCTCCGTCAACAGTTGAGCGAGGGCAACCTCAGCTTCCTTCTTGGAACCCCGGAAGGAGCGACTGACGTACCGATAGCGGCGCGTCAGCGGATCGCGGCCCGCGGAGACGCGAAGCTCCCACGCGTCTCGGCCCGGCCGTTTCCGGAGCGAACCACGTCCCCAGCGGGTTGCTCTTGTATCCACGGGTCAGATGCTACGCGCCCGCGAGTCACTTATGGGACATTTATGGGACGAGCTTGAGCTGAGCCAGCTGCCGGCCGCATTGCAGGCTATCTACTAGGGACTTTATTGAGGCGGCGCCCAGAATCGAACTGGGGTACAGGGCTTTGCAGGCCCTTGCCTAAACCACTCGGCCACGCCGCCGTTCCGTGCAAACTTACCTCGACGGCGTCCCTGGCTCGTCG
>Ga0326727_10009188_pt1 | contig 24503 bp, 18 predicted proteins | sample MB2enrmetagenome_FD_207643 | JGI IMG/M metagenome (GOLD analysis project Ga0326727, IMG submission 207643) | Lab enriched peat soil microbial communities from McLean, Ithaca, NY, United States - MB29MY | ecosystem: Environmental > Terrestrial > Soil > Wetlands > Peat | place: USA: New York... | reverse complement strand
CTTCTTCAAAGGTGGGCATTGGGAGAAATCATGCGATTTAGTACCGCCGTCGCTACAATCAAATGCACTAGGCTCGGGGGAAGAGCTGGCGTAGCCGATTTCGCTACTGTCAGGAAGTATTTGGAAAGTGGAACTATCGACTATACGGAGATTGACGAAAGGGTGAAAAGATATAAGAAAGGCTTTTTCAGAGATTGATAAGATCGGGAGATTTTCGATTGAGGAGAGCCGTGGGGCGGCACGAGCGGCGAGGGGCCGGGGGCAACTCGATGCGAATCATCCGCCGCGGTTCCCTGCGACTCAGCCATCGGAGGCGAGCAAAGCGCTTGAATGTCTCGTAGCTGACTCTCAACTCGTACTTGCTGTTGATCACCAGGAACGCTGCCTTGGGTTTCAGAGGCTCCGTGCTACGATTGATCAGCTCCCGAAGTTCGTCCGCATGTTGGCAAAGCTGCTCCCAGGTCGGGCCGCGTCGAACAACACGGGTCGGCAGCGTGGCGCCCACCAGCTCGTAGAAGCGGTGCTGCTCTATGGCAGCACCGCTCTATTTCAAGCCCACCGCCACGAACCGCTTCAAGTACTGACGCACTGTATGGCTGCAGAGGCTCTGGAAAGCGCTTCTCCGCGAAAGGCGTTCTTTCAACCGATGGCATATTCCCCAGGTAGAAGAGCGAGGCCCCTCAGGCCTTGTGGGGTGGCGCAGGCATTTTCCGGAGATTGGAAAGAAGACCAGAAGTTTTTTAGCGCTTCCGGAATCTGTGTGGGTGGGAAACGGGGCCTTTTCTGTCGGCAATCGCTTGGAATGGCCTCTTTTGGGCCGAATTCCGAGGGCGAAGCTCATTCTCAGAGCCATCAGCAGCGAATTTCCGGCCCACACATTCCTTCCCCTCGTAACCGTATTTTCTTTGTGGAAAAACAGTTAGAACAAAAAACGCCCAAATTTCACCCACACGAGTTCCGGTAGAGCCAATTTTTTCTTGACTAGCCAAGATCCAACCGATAACTTAATGAATTAGTTCAATCATTGAATTGATTCATCGATTCAATGATAACGACTCATGGTAAAGATGATGAAACGGGGTATCAACCTTGAGGACGTCCAGGACCAGAACAGGGCTTTAGTCATAAGGCTTCTTCGCAAACTTAGGTTGTGTTCCCGCGCCGATCTTGCCAAACAATCCGGACTCAAGCAGTCCACGATCACGAACATCATCAACGACTTCATTGACTGGAACCTTGTAAACGAGCGCGGGATCATCGATGGCGAGAAAGGCCGGAGATCGATCGGCATCTCACTGAATACAGATTTGTTCAAGGTGATCGCCGTTCGTCTTGCCCGTAAATACTTCTCTGTTGGCATATTCGATCTCTGGGGATCAGGAGATATCGTTCTTCAGGAATCCCTCGAGGTCTTCGAGGGCTCGACAAAGGCTGTTAGTCGAATCGTCGACGCAGTAACCGCCTTGATCGCCTCCTGCGCGGAGGATCGGATCCTCGGCATCGGCGTAGCAATCCCCGGTCCGTTTTTCCGCACAGAGGGGAAAATCGCCCTCATGACGGAGTTTCCCGGCTGGGAGCAGATTGCCCTAGAAGATGAGCTGCGATCAGCCTTTCAGATTCCCGTCTACCTGGAGCACGATGCGAATGCGGGAGCGCTTGCCGAATGGTGGCTGGGCCCCCATAGCCGCGAAACTGGGACGATGGTGTATGTGGCGGCAGGACTGGGCATTGGCGCGGGCATTGTCATCGATGGAAGGCTGTTCCGCGGCACCCTTGGAATAGCCGGGGAAATCGGGCACATGAGTATTGAGTTCGACGGGCCCAAGTGCGAGTGCGGCAACAACGGCTGCCTTGAGCATTACTGCTCCGCAATCGCCCTGGAGCGCGAGGTGAAGAAGGCACTCGTAGATTTCCCTGAAAGCCCCTTGCAGCATGACCATTCCTTCCCCGCAATTATAAAGGCGCTGAAGGCCGGTGACGAATTGGCGGTTCGCGAGCTGCACAGGGCCGCCTGGTACCTAGGATTCGGGCTCGCCAGCGTCGTCAACCTGTTCAATCCGGATGTTATTACGATTGGAGATGAGCTGGCGAAAGCCGGACTGCAGCTCCTTGAGGGAGTCCAGGAAGCGGTGCTTAGCCACGTGCTGCCTAGCGTCTACCGTAGGTTGCACATTGAGCTCAGTTCATTCGAGACAGACCCGGTGCTCGTGGGCGTCGGCACTCTCGTAGTAGAGAAAGAGCTTCAGAGCCCTTCGGCGTTGCAAAGGCTCGCGCAATATGCGACTTTGCCCGCGGATACCGAATCGACGGAAGGCTGATCGCGATGCAAGCATTCCTGGGCATCGACCTTGGCACCTCCAGCGCAAAAGCGCTCCTCCTGCGAAAGGACGGCGTCGTGCTCGGAACCTGCGGCGACGAGTACCCCATCATCATCCCGTCTGTCGGCTGCGCGGAGCAGGACCCCTCATCCTGGTGGTTCGCCGTGACGGGGTCCGTTCGTCGCCTGCTGGCCGAAACAGGAATCGCGACCCGCGATATCGCCGCTGTGGGACTCTCTGGGCAGATGCATGGCATGGTGCCCTTAGACAAGGCCGGCGAAGTCGTGCGGCATGCGATCATCTGGGCCGACCAGCGTGCGTCGGAGTACGTTGACTATGTCTACGAGGTCATCGGGAAGGAGGCGTTCGGCCGGATTACTCTCAATCCGCTTTCTCCCGGCTTCCAGTTGGCGACGATTCTGTGGATGCGCAGCCACGAACCGCTCAACTATCGGCGACTCGCCAAAGTCATCCTGCCGAAGGATTTCATCCGCTATCGATTGACGAATACGGTCGGAACGGAAATCACCGATGCCTCTTCGACTCTCCTCTTCGACACCACGGCCCGACGATGGTCAAAGAGAATCATCGAGGCTCTCGGCCTCGATGAATCCCATTTTCCCGGCCTTTCTGAGTCCCTTGATGTTGTGGGCGGAGTCACGGCGGCCGCGGCGGAGCAGACGGGGCTGGCGGCTGGCACCCCGGTAATCGCGGGTGGATCGGACCAGCCGATGCAGGCTATTGGAAATGGCCTTACCGCACCTGGCAGCCTCTCTTTGACAACGGGCACGGGCGGGCAGTTGTTTTCCGTTGTGGAGCACCCGGTGTTCAACCCGGACCTCAATACACATACGTTCTGCAACGTTCTTCCCGGAACCTGGTATGTAATGGCCGCCACTCTCAGTGCAGGGCTCTCTCTGTCGTGGTTCTCAGAGAACATCGCCCACAAAGAGAGTTTCGACACTCTTTCTGCAGAAGCCGCCAAGATTCCGCCCGGCAGCGAAGGGGCATTTTTCCTGCCCTATCTCGCGGGCGAACGGACGCCACATCTGGATCCCGACGCACGAGCCATGTTCTTCGGGCTGACCCTGAAGCACACCCGCGCGCATATGACGCGCTCAATCATGGAAGGTGTCGCATATTCCTTTCGGGATTGCCTTCACGTCTTGGAAAACCTTGGCATTCGAGCGCACCGCATCATCGCATCAGGCGGCGGCGCCCGCAGTGCGCCGTGGCTCCAGATCCAGGCCGACATTCTCGCGCGCGAAATTCATACAACCGGGGTGAGGGAGCAAGCAAGTTTCGGGGCAGCCCTTGCGGCTGGCGTCGGCGTCGGCCTGTTCCGCGACATCCCGACCGCGTGCGCCCAGCTGCTGCCCAACGAAGAGCGGGCGATTCATCCAGACCCGGCCCGCAGCAACTTCTACGAAAAATGTTACCCGATCTATCGCGATCTTTATCTAAGCGTCCGCCCGTTCGGACGACGCATTGCTCAACTCGATCCGCGTGACGACAGAGCGCGGAAAATCGGGCTGAAGAAAAACGCCGCGAGTGAAGCGAATACAGTCCAATAGCGGTGCAACTGAGGAGAGGAGGTGATGCGGTTCAGGGTTTCCGGTCTTTGTGGATCCGAGTGTGCTCGGAGGACAATTTTCAGGAACTAGGAGGTTCTTATGAGAAGGATTGCCGCACTTGCTTTTTGCGCTGCCCTGATATGCGGGGCGGCACTGTGGGGTCAACAGCTCAAGAAGGTAACCATCGGCGTCGATATCCACGGTATTGCCAATGCCTATTGGAACCAGGAGCTTGAGGGGGTCAAGCTCTTTGCCGCGTCGCTCCCTCCCGGGACAGCCACCGTCCAGCCCCTGATTTCCAACGGGGACCCCAACACGGAGCTTCAGAACATAAAGAACTTGGTCGCAGCAAAAGGATCGGACGTAATCTTCTATATCGATCCGTGTGGCGAAGCCAACATACCGCCGATTGCAGATTTTCTTGAAAAGGCCCATGTGTATTTTTCGACCACGTGGCACATTCCTGTTGGATTTGATCCGACGCAATACAAGTATTACGCAGCCTTCTCAAGCGTAAACGGCGTGCACCAGGGATACGAGACTGCGACGGCCTTGTTCAAGTCCTTCAAGACTCCTTTCCATGGAAAAGTACTTGCGCTGCAAGGGCCACTGAGCGATGACGCTGGGGTTCACCGGTTCCAGGGGTTACAACAGGCACTCAAGGAAAACTCCGGTGTCCAGCTTCTCGATGCGGAAGTCGGGAACTGGGACCCGCAACAGGCGTTGAGTATTACGCAGGACTGGCTCGCGAAATATCCTGATGTCGACGGAATCTGGTCTGCAAATGATGATATGGCGTTGGCGGCCGTGCAGGCGCTCAAGGCAAAGGGACTTAACGGCAAGGTGGGAGTCACTGGAACCGACGGGGTTCCTGCCATGGCCAAGGCGATCGAAGACGGGGATGTGGTCGCGACTGAAGTAAACAACGGATTCCTTCAGGGCGGCTACATGACGGCATTCGCTTACGACGCCTTCATCGGCAAAATCGACACTATGACGGAGCCGAAGGATATGCGCTTGTTCAACACCAACGCGCTTTTCGTCGACAAATCAAATGTTGCCCAGTTCAGGAGGGACTTCCTGAGTGGCAAGCCGAAATATGATTTCAACGATCTCAAGTTTGCGATTCAAGGTCCCTACGAACTGGCGACACAGTAGTTGTAGGTCTCGATTGAGGGGGTGAGATCGCGCCAGTCGCGATCTCACCCTTTCGATTTGCTTTCAACATGACGAGACGCAATTCCGATGGATATTCAACCGCGTTGGAAACGCAAATTGACAGGTTTTGGCGAGAGGTCGCGGAAATGAATCGGATTCTCAATAGTTCCGTGGTTCGTTTCCCAGGCGTTGGCTTCTCAGGGAGCCTCTCCAACAGAAAATCTGCTTCCTATCGAAAGGTACCCAACGAAGGTTTGGTGACGCTTTGGTTTGGTCGAAACAGCACTTCGTTCTTCTTTTGCCGATTTTAGCCCGGACGAGGATGCGGAGTTAGGAGCAATGGCCACAGAAGAAAACAACTCGAGGGTGAAAATGGATACGACCACTCGAACGGTTGCCGACGACTTTTCCGAAAGAATTGCCGCTGAACGCACCAAAAATAGAATTGTTGAGCTGGGTCCACTCTTGATAATGTTCGCTTTGATAATTGTCCTATCGGTTTTCGTGCGAGGATTTTTCACTTGGAATAATCTGGCTGGTCTGCTTCAACAGATTGCCACGCCGCTCGTTCTGGCAATGGGACTGACTTTTGTGCTTCTCCTGGGGAGTATTGATCTTTCCCTGGAAGGAGTGATGGGTTTTGCCGGTTCGATCGTCGCTCTTCTCGTGTTGAACACGAAAAACTCCTTTAATCTGGGTGTGCTTGGGATTCTCATTGCAATTACGGCTGGCACATTATTTGGAATTGTTTCCGGGGTTTTGCACACGAGGTTGAAGATACCCTCTTTCATGGTGACCTTTGGGATGGGAAGTGCCATTACCGGTTTTGGAATCCTCAGCTACCGAGGGATCCCCGCATCGGTTAACGACCCGATGTTCGCTCATTTTGCAGGGGGAACGTTCTTCGGCATGCCACTTTTGACATGGTTTGCGCTGGTCATTTTTTTTATCGCGCTTTCGATCGAGCGATATACAGCCTTTGGCAGGCGTCTCTATGCGATTGGTGAAAATGAAGCTGTGGTCAGGGCCACTGGAATCGACGTCGATCGGATCAAGGTCATGGTTTTTGCCTGGTCGGCGTTTTGCTCTAGCGTCGCGGGAATCTTCGGGGCAATCAAGCTCAACATCGGACAGGTCATCATCAGCAACGGGTTCCTCTTCTCCACGATTACCGCGGTTGTGGTTGGCGGCACTTCGTTGGTCGGGGGCAGCGGAGGAGTGGTGCAGTCACTTGTCGGCGTTGTGATTGTCACAATGATTCAGGACAGCATGATTTTACTCGGAGTGAACGCCTACGTTCAACCTGCAGTTCAAGGCATGATCGTCATTGCCGCCGTATCACTCACAGTCGCGAGAGGCAAGAAAATCATCTTCAAGTAGGGGGAGGACGATGGCCGAAGATGTGCTGTTTCGTACCAGAAAAATAGGAAAGCAATACCCGGGGACGGTGGCTCTTGAGGGCATAGATCTAGAAGTTCGCAGAGGTGAAATCGTCGGGCTCGTAGGTGAAAACGGTGCCGGGAAATCGACACTACTGCGCATAATTTCCTGCGTAGAGCAGCCTACGACGGGAAGCATGGAAATGCATGGCAGGCAATTCCGCGGAAAAAACCTTTTGGAAGCCAACCGCATGGGCGTAGGAATGGTTTTTCAAGAGCAATCATTGATGAAGAAACTGTCGGTTGCTCAGAACATCTTTTTTGGAAGGGAAAAAAAATTCAAGACGCTGTTTTTCATCAACTGGAGAAGAATGAATATCGCCGCATCAAAGGTCCTCGAATCCCTGGGATTAGATGACATACTCCCTGCAAGCAAGGTGCTGGAGCTGGATTTCGCAACCAGGCAAATGGTAGAAATCGCGAAGGTCCTGAACATCGTCGGGGACAAGCACGAAGGATGCCTTATTCTCCTCGACGAGCCGACGTCCGTATTGAATGAAATTGAAATCAAGAAGCTGTTCGGAAAGATGAAGATGATTAGAGACCAAGGCCATTCTATAATCTTTGTTTCCCATAGGCTCAGCGAAGTTATCGAGATATCTGACCGCATTTATGTCTTCAAGGATGGTCAGCAGACAGCCCTTGTCGAAAGGAAAAACGCGAACGAAGATCTATTGTATGAAAAAATGGTTGGCAGAAGCACGAGCGGAGAATACTTCAAGGTCGATCGGCAAACCGACCCTGGTCAAGACGTCATCCTGGAAGTAAGAAATCTGGCTCTGAAAGGCTACTTCAAGAATGTCAGTTTTCGCGTTCGCCGCGGTGAGGTATTGGGCATTTGCGGCGTGGTTGGTTCCGGCAAAGAGGAAGTCTGCGCCGTACTCTGCGGGGACGATCGGCCTGACGAAGGCGAGATGTTCGTGAACAACGTGGAGCGCCATTTTTCGGACCCGTCCGACGCCTTGGACGCGGGAATACTGTCAGTCCCGAAAGAAAGAAGAGAAGAGGGAATCATTGCAACTCTAAGCGTTGCGGAGAACATAAGTCTTTCGAGCATGAAGGCGATCAGTCGCCACAATGTAATCTCAGATCGGGGACGCTCAGATCGAGCGAGAGAATGGATCCATAAGCTCAATATCAAGACCTCGGGACCAAAAGAACATGTTGAGACCCTCAGTGGCGGCAACGCTCAGAAGGTTGTATTCGCAAGGGTAATCTCGGGAGAAAACAGGATTTTGATACTCAATCACCCTTCGCGCGGCGTTGATGTAGGGGCCAAAGAGGAGATCTATCTGCTCATCAGAGAGATTACAGAGAGAGGCATCGGTATCGTGCTGCTCGGAGATACTCTTGACGAAACTATTAGCCTAAGCTCAAGGCTCATCGTAATGAAAGACGGGCTCGTTGTCGCGGAGTTGGAGTCGCCTAGGGACAATAAGCCTTCACAGATCGATATCGTACGGTACATGATGTGACAAGGTGGTAGGGGTCGGAACATGGTACAAAGGGTAACCGCGCGAGCAGTTCTCGATAATCTCCCATGGTTGACACTCATAGCCCTTTTGGGAGTATTCACTTCTATCAACCCGCGCTTCATTGGGGCGTACAGTCTCGCAAACATATTCTCGGTCGCCGCTCCGCTCCTTGCCCTGTCCTTCGGCGCGACATTCGTCATTATGACCGGATCAATTGATCTTTCGGTCGGTGCAATTGTTTCTGCTGCCTGCGTGATCTACGGAACGACATTTCCGGTTCTTGGCAACTGGAGTATTCTCGTCGCAGTCATATTTGGCTTCCTCGCCGGTAGCGTCAATGGCCTCTTGTTCACTTGGTTAAGAATACCTTCCTTCATAGTTACCCTTTCTACTCTAAGCCTGTGGAAGAGCGTTGCCCTTCTGATTGTGGGCGGAGGTGCCAAGGGAATCCCTATGAAACTTTGGAAAGGGCTGGCATGGGCAGACCTGTCGCTTGGAATTGTGCCTCTCTTGTTTCTCATTTCGATTGTCGTGTTTGCCGTGTTTTATTTCGTCGAGGCGAAGACAGCGCTTGGCAGATCTGTTTTTGCGATCGGCGCCAACGAACGGGCCGCGAGGATGTGCGGGCTGAAGGTGAACTCTACCAAGTTCTGGGCTTACGTTCTGTCAGGGATTGGAAGCGGTCTGGCCGGCGCTTTCTATTCGATTGAGCTAAAAACCAGTCTGGCTACAATAGGCGATCCGCTGACCCTGCTGTCGATTGCGGCAGTGGTGTTGGGAGGCACGCCCTTAACAGGAGGAAGAGGGAGCGTTTTAAGGACCCTTCTGGGCGCAATGCTCGTCATAATCATCCAGAACGGGCTCAACACAGTAGCCCTGGACGTTTATTGGCAGCAAATCGTGTTCGGGGCTTTCGTAATACTTGCTGTGTTTCTTAACTCCGAAAAAGGTGGACGGGCTCTGATTACCAAGTAGACGCCCGGCTACGATCAACTACGATAGCTTCGAAGACACAGCTACATCGATTATTGTGCATTTGAAAACCTGGACGACCTCGTGGCTTAGCGGCGATTCAATTTGAGACCCAACACTGGAGATCCGGCAAAGTCTTTGAAGCGTTTGGTGGAGCAAGGAATTGAGATGAGCGATCCGGATCAGACTTATATCAGGATCAAACCTATATTTGTAGCATTTATTCCCGTTGTAACGAAACGCGCGACACGAGTTCTTGGACCATTTGCTAAGTTACAAAGATCAGCTCACCGAAGGCTAACGGCACCCGTGCCTCCGCGCCGGATGTCTTGTTAGAGCAGTAACCCGGGCTTGCTCATGGAGACGAAAATGGATATCGAAGGCATTAAAGCGGTTGCGACGGCAATAAGAACCATTTCCATGGATGCGGTTCAGCGGGCTCGCTCCGGACATCCGGGTTCGCCGATGGGTTGTGCAGAGCTGGGAGCGCTGATATTCGGTGAAGTACTGAAGCATTACCCGCAAGACCCGAGATGGATCAATCGAGATCGGTTTGTGCTGTCTGCCGGACATGCCTGCGTGCTGTTATTCGCCCTCCTACATTTGAGCGGATATGATATCTCCCTTGAGGACATCGGGCGTTTTCGACGAATGAACTCCAAGGCAACTGGCCATCCCGAGCTCGAAGTCACTCCAGGGGTGGAAATAACTACTGGCCCGCTAGGACAAGGGATTGCAAACGCGGTTGGCATGGCCATCGCAGAGAGAATGCTTGCGGCACGGTTCAACACTAATAGAGAGATCATCGACTACTACACATATGCCATGGTGGGAGACGGAGACCTTATGGAGGGGGTGAGCTACGAGGCAGCCTCGCTAGCAGGACATCTGGGATTGGGAAAACTGATTGTGTTCTACGATTCAAACGGGATTACGATAGAAGGATCGACCCAACTGTCCTTCACGGAGGACGTGCGTAAGCGGTTTCAGGCTTCCAACTGGCAGGTGTTCCAGGGAAGCGCCTATGATCTTCGTCGGATTATGAAGTTCCTTGGCGCGGCAAAAAAGGAAACGCGAAAGCCCACTCTGCTTATCATGAAATCCGTGATCGGGAAGGGATCCGCGAACCTCGCCGGCTCGAACGAAGTACACGGATCGCCCCTTGGTGAGGAAGAGGTGAAAGCAAGCAAGAGGGCCATGGGAGTTCCAGTGAACAGTGAGTTCTACATTCCCGCCCACGCTTCTGCATATATGGCCGAGCGGATGAACAAGTGGGAAGAGGGCCATACACAGTGGCAGGAGATCTTTCGGTTGTGGGAGATAGAGAATCCTGAGAAGCGGTCTGAATTGGAAAAGGCCCTCGGATCAGGCTTAACGAATGCGCCGGTGCACACGCCGTCGCGCGCGAGGGAGGTGTTGAAGCTTCCCGTATTTCAGAAGGGTGTAGAGATAGCAACCCGCATTGCAAGCGGCAAGATACTGGAAGCTTTGGCGAACCAGCTTCCCGAGCTTGTCGGTGGCTCGGCGGATCTTTCGCATTCTACTGCAACACACATAGAATCCCTCGGTCGGTTTGATTTCATGAACCCTCGCGGGAGGAGCCTATATTTCGGCGTACGGGAGCACGCAATGGCAGCGATTGCAAACGGCATCGCAGTCGGTCGATTTTTTCGTGTGTTTTGCTCGACCTATCTCGTGTTTTCCGACTACATGAGACCCTCGATACGACTCGCCGCAATGATGAAACTTCCGACCATTTATGTTTTCACTCATGACTCGGTATTTCTTGGCGAAGACGGCCCCACGCACCAGCCAGTCGAACAGCTGGCGTCTCTGCGGGCGGTCCCGAACCTGCTGGTGCTGCGGCCGGGAGATGCAGAAGAAACGGCCACAGCGTGGAAGATGGCCATTTCCAGGGAAGACGGCCCCACCGCGTTGATTCTGAGCCGTCAGCCGCTCAGAGTATATGAGAAAGCTGATGCAGACTGGGAGGACAGCCTTCGTCATGGCGGATATATCGTCTCTGATTCAAAGGGCCAGCCGAAAATTGTTCTCATCGCGACGGGGTCCGAAGTGAACCTAGCTCTTGAAACCAAGAGGCTTGTCAGTTCGGACGACCTGCGAGTAGTGTCAATTATGAGCAGAGAGCTTTTTCAGAAAGCGCCTTCTGACGTTCAGGAGAAACTGATTCCTGCCGAGGCTAGGAGGATTGTCCTGGAAGCAGGCGTTTCGCAGGGCTGGGAAGGAATCGCGGGTAAATCAGGTCAGATCTTTTGTGTAGAAACCTTTGGGAAATCAGCTACGATGAAAGAGTTGCAGGAGCTCTTCCAGTTTGAAGCACCTAGGTTATGCACAACGGCGAGAGAGATGTTAGCCGATGAGAGTCAACGCTGAAGGGGGAGGCTGGAAAATAGCGGCTCAGCATTTCTCTCAAAAACTTGCCTTTTCGCAGAAATGGCACGCTTGTGATTGACATGCTCAACACATGATACTATGTTATAAGCATGTCGCGAATGATCCAGATCCGGAACGTTCCTGAAGAGTTGCATCGGCAGCTCAAGGCGCGGTCAGCAATGGCCGGAATGTCTCTCTCCGACTACCTGCTGAAAGAAGTTCGGCAAGTAGCTGAGCGGCCGACCCTCGAAGAACTACGCGCCCGACTTGAGCGGCGCTCTTCGGCTAAGCCCGCCGTGTCCCCAGCGCGTGCCGTTCGGGCAGAACGCGACAGCCGATGATTGTCGTCGATGCCTCCGCAGCACTTGAGGTACTCCTTCGCACTCCCGCTGCGGCGTCGGTAGAACAGAGGCTGTTCGCTCAGGGACAGAGTCTTCACGCACCACACTTGATAGACATCGAAGTGGCGCAAGTTCTTCGCCGGTACGCCCTCACGGGTCAGCTCGCTGTCGAGCGCTGCCAAGAGGCGTTGGCTGATATGGCTGATCTTCCGTTAACACGATATCCGCATGATTTCCTATTTCCACGGATTTGGGAGCTACGCGATAACCTGACAGCCTATGACGCTGCCTACGTTGCGCTGGCTGAAGCCCTTGATTCCCCTTTACTGACTCGTGATCAACGAATAGCGTCTGCTCCAGGATGCCATGCACATATCGAGCTGGTTTAGCGAAAAATGAGCCGTACCTTCCTATGACGGGCATTCTGCCAACGCGGCGGGAAAGGGGCTACTGTCCCCGGTACAAGCGGGAGGTTCTGCCGCAGATGGAACGCCTCCCGCAAACGAGCGACCAGCTATCAAAGTGGTGCTTACCGGCCCTTTCTTCGGCGAGTCTGCAGGGTTTTCGACGAGTTATCTGACACGAGCCTTTTGATCTGAAGGGAAGTTTGGTTCTCTATGTCTCCTCCCTCGCTCCCTGCGCGACCTGAAAAATGACCGCACCCCGGCCCGGAGAACGGCGTGCCGATTGCCTGCCACCCCCCCCGAAGCCGACTTCCTGGTGCGTAGCGCCCGTCGGCCCGCTGGCCTGGCACGGGATGCACACAGAGTCCGCGCACGATCTGTACTACGCTTCTGGGAGTTCCGACCTCGGCAACGGCGGCAGTAGCGGCCCTTGCAGCATTCGCTGCCCACAGAAGCATGCGGCGGCGGTCCTCCCAACAGGAGAAGTTTTGCCGCGTCCGGACCGGCAACTGCGATCTGAGGCTTATTGGTCACCCGCTGAATGGTTTATGCAGATCGCCCTTAGCGACGGTTCCAGAGAGGGAACCGTCGCCAGGAAAGATGAGATGGAATACCGCTATTTTCGGACCCTGCAAAGCTCGAGACCAGCCCCGTGTGGGTCACTGCGAATAGTGGGTGGGGGGCTCAGTATGATCCGAGGGCTGTAGTGACCCCTGATTCTACCTGAATTAATTCACCCACCACAGTCTGATCGTTTTTCTTGTTGGCGTAAACAGATTTCACCATGTAGCCGGGCACTGTGTCGCCCACCCACAACTCCGCGCTACCTTGAGACGTCGCGTCGGCGTACAGGTAGTGATCAGTTGCAAAGCTTCCGGCCTGTACAGTGATGGTCTGCTGGTTGACCTTGTACTTCGCCATCTCCGCCCTACTATTCGGCATGTTGGAAGGCACTGCCGAGGGCATTTGCATGCTCTGGCTAGGGACGAACTCATCGACTGCTCCGGATTCGGGGTCTTTGTAACGGACTTTCGTCACACTCGCGTCGGGGGCGACAAGGAACTCGTACAGAATCGATTTTTTTCCCATGTCCAGCCTTAACCTCCACCACTGAGAAGAGTCTGCGTTAACCTTCAAGAGCGCCCTTTCGAATGTAATGGGCTGGCTCTTTCCCGTAGTGGTGAACTTCCAGACGGTCCCCTGGCCCGTCTTGTAATTACCGTCCTTATAGCCGAACCAGCCCATACTCCAGAAGCCGCTATAAAATGCGCTGAACTGATACTCGTACGCCATTGCCGCGCCCGAGGGGGCCGCATAGAGCGTGCAAGCCGCCACGAGCAGCAAGCCCACCAACGAAAAAAAGACTATGCCGCGCTTTGCAATCACTCGGTTAGCCTCCAAAAGTTGAATTCGATTCAGACTTAGATGCCTGCAATGGATATATCGCTGTGGGCGCGCGTAGGCAAGGAAATCGTGGCATGTCTCAATTAGTTCCGCCAGTATGAAAAAAGATGAAAAAAGCTCCTTTAGTGAGCCGGTAGGGTTTAATCACACAATAGTGACCATTTCTGCTCCTCCGGGACCGCGTTTGAAGCTCGGAGTCCAATGAGGCCGGCTGCATGTAACATACTATGGGAGAAAGGGATCGGCGCACCGTTGCAGCAAAAGTCGGGTCGTTCGAAGTGCAACAACAGTGGGCATCAAGAACGGCAAGCGCTTCGGATGGCTCCGCCCTACCAAATGCATCGTCGTGCCACTGAGGATTTCGCTACGTGCGAAATGGCAGAACGGCCTTACGGCTTCAAGACAGGAGCGGTAGGTGCTCGGTGAAATCTATGCGATCAAGAGGCTGCGGAACGCAACCCGTTTCATTTTGACGTTGGAAACGGGTTGCGTTCGGTGAAGTCGCTTTGGTGCCAGTACGGATAGGGAAGCGGCAGCTTGCTCGCCGCATCCAATTTCGCAACTTGTTCGGAGCTGAGGTTCCAGCCAACGGCCCCCAGGTTGTCCCGAAGCTGCTCCTCGCTACGAGCTCCAATTATGACTGTGCTCACGGTCGGTCGCTGCAGGAGCCAGTTGATGGCTATCTGGGGAACCGTCTTCCCAGTCTCTCGCGCAACATCGTCGATGGCGTCCACGACCCGAAATAGATGTTCCTCCGCAACGGGAGGGCCTGCCATTGCCGTTTCGGGAAGTCGGCTCACCGCAGGAAGAGGCCGGCCGCGGCGGATTTTGCCAGTCAGACGCGCCCATCCGAGGGGGCTCCAAACAAGAGTCCCGATCCCTTGGTCAAGGGCCAGGGGCATTAACTCCCATTCGTATTCTCTTCCTACAAGCGAATAGTAGGCTTGGTGAGCGACATAACGGGTCAGGCCATGGCGGTCAGACACCGCAAGCGATTTCATGAGGTGCCACCCGGAAAAGTTGGAGCAGCCGGTATACAGGATCTTCCCGGCGCGAACAAGGTCATCCAGGGCCCGTACCACCTCTTCCACAGCTGTCTTTGCGTCGAAGCCGTGCAACTGGAAGAGGTCTATATGGTCAGTACCCAGCCGGCGTAGGCTCGTTTCCACGGCACGATTCAAGTGGAAACGGGAAGAGCCGACGTCATTTGGACCCTCCCCTGTTCGGAATGTGGCTTTGGTGGATAGCAGGACCCGGTCTCGTTTGCCGGCGATAGCTTTGCCCAGAATCTCCTCGGAGAGCCCCTCTGAGTAGCCGTCCGCGCTGTCGAACATGATCACGCCTGAGTCCAGGCAGATGTCGACGAGCCGAGTCGCCTCACGCGCGTCTATCGATCCCCAGGGCTTGAAATAGCCCCCCTTGCCTCCAAAGGTGCCCGTGCCGAGGGTCAAGGCGGGCACATTCAATCCTGAGCGACCCACTAAGCGATAGTCCATGGCGTCAGTTTAATGCGGTTTGCCGCCTCCAGCAACTGATCGCAAGTCACGGGAAGCGCTTCGCAGGTGATGAGTCGTTTTCACTTTTTTCTTCGCCATCGTACCGTCCCGTCAGTTCGTTGACGTTGTCCAGGGCCCTACCCGCTCTAACAGGACGACCCCCTACACCCCAACCAACAGTATCCTATGTGCGCTACCGAACGGAAACACCGAAAATATTATGCCACCTTGTGGAGAGCTTTTTCTCAGGGTATGGGGGGTTGATGTTGTTGGCCTTCCGTAGTTACACACCGGATTAGACGTGCGAGTCAAAAACCTCAACCAAAAAGTGCAGACCAAATGCGGCAGCGATAGTTGGCTTGCCCACTGGGAGAAAATCAGTGGCCATAGGGCTTGGTTATGCGTTGTGAAGAACTGCTACAACATGCCTTCCGTTGGTGGGTTGGTTCAGAAAGACAGCCCGTCTGATAAAACCTGGTATGTGATCCCGCTCTGCAGCGACTGTAATAAGCGAATGGGACAGGATCTAGACATTTGGGACATAGCAAAACTTATCTCTAGCCAGGACAGGAGGGCGCCGCGCGCGAGGTCCGCGTTCCATCAACATCCGGCGTCTCGGATTGCCAGCTCCGCCGCGGCCTCAGGCGACCTGAAGCGGGTAGAGGCCTCCCAAAGCAGGTATTCATCGTTATCGCTCTTTATGCACGAGAAAGGGAAATCGGGATGAGAAGCGTTTGCGCCTGGTGTGGAAGACCGCTAAACGATGAACCCAAGGATGAAAGCGACATCAGCCACGGAATTTGTGGCCGCTGTGTCGAAACCCTTGAAGGGCGAACGACAACGGAAGCCATGGACTGGCTTAGACCTGCATTTGACGAGGGTGCGAAAAGCACAAACAGCCCGCACGGTCAATTTGGCAGACAGAAAGGCTGGAAAAATTCTTAACAATCATTCGGAGGTCCCATTAGGGAGCAGTCGGCGGAATTCCTTTCTGACGACTTGGTAACACTCGCACACACGTGCCTCCAAGCCGAGTCGATCCAGCACTCTGATACGGCCCCGGCTATAATGAATCAAGCCTACCTCCTGCAGTTTTCTGGCAGCTTCGGTCACGCCTTCGCGTCGCACTCCCAGCATGTTGGCGATCAGCTCTTGGGTCATTCTCAGATCATTCGCAGGCAACCGGTCCAGGCTGAGCAGCCGCCAGCGGCAAAGTTGTTGGTCCACCGAATGGTGCCGATTACAAACGGCGGTCTGCGCCATCTGGGTCAATAGGGCCAGAGTGTAGCGCAGCAGCAGATGATGCAACGTCCCTGCTCGGTTAAACTCCTGCTTAAGCAATTGTCCTGGTGGACGGAAGGCATGGCCAGCACTTTGGACCACTGCGCGATTCGGCATGGTGTCACCACCCATGAACAAGGCGATGCCCACGATGCCCTCGTAGCCAACCACAGCGATTTCAGCGGAGGAACCGTTTTCCAATTCATAAAGAAGGGACACGATCGCGGTTGTGGGAAAATAAACGTGATCCATCCTGTCCCCAGATTCGTAGAGGGCTTCTCCAAGCGGCAAGGAAATAGGTTCCAAGTGGGAAAGCAGTCGCACCGATTCGGATTTGGCAAGGGCAGCGAGTAGTTGGGTTTTGCCGCGGACTTGTGGCGTTCTTCGGGTTGTCCATTTCGAACATGAGCAACCTCCAGAAATTTGGTGTTAAATCGTATCACATTTGTGCATTCGAGCAAAGCTCGCGCACTGCCGCACCGGAATTCTAACCCAACGGACCGAGTTGCCTCACTCAAAAATTTGACCCTGAAAAATGTCCGCTTGAAGCGAGCTCGTCTCCAACGCGATTGGAGACTTCCAAAGCTTAACACCAATGGAAACCGCAGCTTTAGCCTCCGTTTGTCAATGCTGCTCTCGCGTCCGCGCTGGGGAAAACAATCAACAATGAAGCGGACGGAGTATACCTTCGGGCTCTAGCAGCGATGCTTTGGTTGACTCGGGTCACTTTTTGCAAATTACCTGAGACGTAACTTGCGACTAACTCATGACAATCACTGACTGCCAGAAGTCCAATATTGCCTTCGTTGAATAGGTAAGGGCGAACCTTGCAACCGCAGCAGACAAAGAGGTTGCGGCTCAATTCGACTGCGGTAACTCCTCATGTCGGTGGTGCGTTATCCTCGGCAGCAGACATAGCCTCCGTTTCCCGCAGCTTCTTCAGCTTTCTGCGCTCCCGCTCCATGGCCTTCCTGTAGATGTCCCGAAAATCCTCGTGCCATACAGCGTCATGCCTGCCGTCCGCTGACGCCTTGACCTCCACGCGCATCTCGCCTTCGTAGCGCCAGTGATGATCCCGGGAGAGGCGTTTCTTCTCCTCGTTAGCCAGCCGAAGACGATGTCGGGATGCTAGCCAGGTCAGGTGACTCTCCACTTGGCAGAGATCGAGGTCTTTCTGGAGATGCCCGACCGCGAAGTCGAAGTCTACCCACGGACCCAGCGTCTCAAGCCAGCCCTTGAGACGCGCATCGACGACGTTTAGGTATTCCGCCGCCGCTGCAGGGTTTCCAAGCTTCTGCATCCAGTGCTCGCGGATCTTCTGGAAGTTGAAATCGAAAAGCGGCTGGGAGTCTTCGTGCCTCATGCGTCTCTCGTGCTTCGAGCAGCGTGCCCGTCAGAAGCTGTATCGAGCGTGGGCGAAGACTTCGTTCTGCCCGCTTAGCGCACCGAATACCGTCGAGCTGGAAGCCTGGATCCAGTGGAAGCCGATCACCAGCTCTGCGTTGTCCGTGGGGTGGATACTGATGGACGGGGCTGCTAGGATAGCGAAGTTATCCGGAATGTCGCTCCAGTTCCTTACCTCAAAGATGAAGCTCAGCAGCGTGAGCTTCACTTTTTCGTCGAACACGCGCCATTCGAGGTCTATGGAGAAATAGTCATTCAAGTTGCCTGCGCCCGCTTCCTGGAAAAGCCCGTGCACGTACTGGCCGTTTAGATAGACATCGCCAGGAAAAGTGTAATCACCCCCGATCACGTACTTCACGTACGGCGTGCTGGCCAGCGCAGTGGACTGAGCCACCCCCCCGCCTATTGCCGTGGAGTCAGTTGTCAAGGTGACCTCAGCCGGGAGGAAGAGCGCGGCTTCCGCCCAGACGCCGACGCCGAAAATTGATCCTGCGACGTCGGCACCGAAGATATGCTCTCGAGGATACGTCAGGTCCGTTGTCACATTCACCACGGGCAGTCCGGACGGCGCGATGACGATGTTGTCGATCACAGGAAGGCTCTGTCTTCCGTACAGATAGGACACGGAAAGGTCATACCCGAGGAGATTCCCCTTGAGCCTTAGGCCCGCTGTCAGGCTGTTTGCGATGGAAAGGCCGGGCAGCGTGACGGTCGAGCTGACGCTGCCAAGGGTCAACCCGGGAGGGGCTTGCACCGCGGAGGGCATGAGGGCGGTGGCCCATTGCCCTGCGGGTAGAACTGCAGGAGTGAACTGGGCCACCGCGAGACCTGTGATCTGCAGTCCTCCGGCGTACACATTGAGCTGGGCACCGTCTGACCCGAGGTGCCTTCCGAAGTCCCACGGGTCGCTGAGATCCAGCGGGTTCACGTTGTCCACGACGTTCAACTTGTCCGCCGTTCCCCACGCGATCCGCTGGCGGCCAACCTTCAGGTCGACATTGTCGAAGATGAAGCCGTTCAGCTCGAAGTATGCCTCACGAAGGTCCAGAGTGATCGGGGCAACACCGCCAAAGGAGAAAAGAGCCGCCGACTCAGTGCTAGGAAGCTCGGTGGGGGAGAGGCCCGGGGAGCGGATCCATGCCTCAGTATGGAACTGCGTGGCGTCGGAGGGTTTTGCATCCGCTGTCAGCTCCAGGCGGTACTCTTGGAAGGTGAGCTGGGGATCTGCCTCCGTGGACACCCGGTCATCCGTGGAAACAGCGCCGCCCAGCGAGATACCGCCATTTGAGCCAGAGCCAGACTGCTGCTCGGCCCACACCACCGGGCTCACGCCCAGGGCCAGTAGGCCGAACAGCGCGAGGAGAGTTTTTGTTTTCATGACGCCCTCCTACTGGCTGAGATAACGCTCGGTGAACTTCTCGTCCCCGATCCCCGAGTCGAGCTTGAGATCAGATACGAGCATCTCGCTCTTGTGCTGTTTTTTGAGATCCTCCATAGTCGTGCTCATCGCGACCCAGTACCCCTGCACCTGTTTCAGGTCCCCGCGGGTGAGCACCTTTGCGAGAGTCTCCGATTTGTCGTAGTACTCAACGCGGACGGAATAGAAGCTGTCGTTTTTGACCGTCACGATCTGTTTGGAGTAGTCGGAGGTCCTGCCGGACTTGGGCGTCAGCTCCAACAGCGTGGTGTCCTTATCGCTGCTCTTGACTACAGCGTTCCACTTGTCCGACCACTTCGCCGCCTCAAGATCGTCATAGGTGAAATCCGTCCCGGCGAAATTGGTGTTCTTCACGGAGGTCGCGATCCTGCGCACCTTGTTGAAGGCGGGCAGGTATAGGTATTGAAGGTCCCCGGGCAAGGAGAGGAACGCGATGCCGCGCTGTTCTGCCGGTGCTATGAAGCGCACCAAACGCTTCTCCCGTCCCTTTTGAAGCATTACCATCTCCCGCGTCTGTTGCGTGCCGTCCTTGTCGATCAGAACGAGGTGAACCGTGTAGCTCTGGTCTTTCGGACCGTTGATCGCGTCATCCACCTTGTCAAGGATCTGCGCTGCCGTCAGACCGCTGTCCTGAGCCAGGGCCGGGACTGCGGCCCCGATCAAACACAGGACGGCGGCCAGGGTGATGATCGTTTGCGCTTTTCTCATAGAGTCGCTCCTTCACGCGTCAGCGTGGTGCTGTCTGCCTCCGTCGTGGTCCCATGGAGCCTTTCCCACCGCTTGCCCATGAAGGCAGCCGGCGCGCTCAGCATGAGCGCGGGAAGCAGGCTCAGCGCGCCTGCCCCACTGCCGATCATCGCTATGGCGGTCAGGATCCCGAACTGCCGCAAGGGCAGAAGATCGGCAAAGAGTAGGGCAACGAACCCCATGGTGACGGCGAGCACATTGATGATGATTGCCAGACCAGTGGTCTGGATGGTCTTTGCCACGGCTTCGGCAGCCGTGGCAGGACCCCGGTAATACGTTGAGAACCTAACGCTGAAATGGATGGAGTAGTCGATCCCGATCCCCAGGGCAATAGAGCCGACAAGGACCGTTGCCACGTTGATGGGGATGCCTGTGAGGCCCATGAGGCCGAACATCAGCACGACCGCAAGAAGGATTGGGGCGAGCCCCATGAGCCCGCCGCGCCATGACCTGAGCTTCAAGGCCAAAAGCAGGAAGATGAATACGATTGCGATCGCCAGGCTTTCCGCCTGGCTCGACAGGACGCTTTGATCGAGATGCCAGGAAATGAGCGGCATGCCCGTATAGCGGACGTTGAACGCAATGAGCTCGGGAGCAGTCTGCGCTGCGCTTCCAACGCTTAGGCCACGAAACAGCTTCACCGGCACGGCAGCGGTGAGTTGGGACAGGTCCGCCAGCTCGCCCTCCACCTCAGATCGGAAGTCCTTGTTTCCCTTCAGCTCCGCCGGCATGAGAGGAAGAACCTGAGGGAGAGCGGTGATCGGATCAGGCGCCGGCCAGGAGTCCCGATACAGGGAGGTGACCTCTTCCTTGACCGGTGTGGGATCGAACTCGATGCTGTCCGTCCGCTTCTCGATGAGCCACTGCAGCTCTTCGCAAGCCCTCTGCGCCCGATACTGCATCACCAGCCGACGGTCCTCGGGGGACAGGGATGCCATCTTCACGACCACAAGGTCCCTGTTCATCGAGCGGATGTACGCATCGAGGGACGCGATCATTTCCTTGAGCTGCATGCTGTCCAAGAGACCCACCATAGATTGGATCTGACCTTCGCTCTTGTTTTCGCTCACCAGGCCATTCACGATGTCCTGGCCTTCCAGCATGAACATCAAGTTCGCCACTTTTGCCCGGTCATCCGGCACTGTCTTGTAGTTGTCGATCAGGTCGTTCATCTCTGCGATCAGATCCGCGAGGGAAAGGGGGTTGTTCGCGAGGTGCTCGCCGGCAATAAACCTCTCGAATCGAAGCATCTCCTTGAGGACAAACGGATTTGCGAGATCTCCTGTGAAATCGATGTCCAGCGGTCGCGAACCGCCGAACTCGCGCTGCAGGAGCGCCTCGGTGACCCGCACGGGGTTCTTCTTGTCCAGGAACGTGGTGAACTCCGATTCGCGCCTGATCAGGGGGATGCCGGCAATCCCCAGCACAAGGATGAGCGCGCTCACCGCGATGATCACCCTTCGATGACGGACGACGACGCCGGCCCACTTCGCCACGAGCCTCTGGATAAGACGGCCCTGGCTGCGCTTGGAGTGTCGGGGGGGAACCCTGATCGAGCCGAGCACTGCCGGCACGAACATGATGGAGATCAGCAGGGAGAACAGAACGCCGACCGAGGCGAAGATCCCGAAGTCCCGGATGGTCGTGAGGTACGAGCCGACGATGAATGAGGAGAAGCCGAGGACGATCGTGAGAGCCGCCAGGACAACGCGAACGCCCACCTCGCGAAATGCGCTCTGGGATTCTTCTCCCCGGCTGCCATACCGACTGACGTCCTCGTCGAACTTGCTGAGGATATGGATGCAGGGCGCGGTCCCGATTGCTACGAGGAGCGCTGGGATGATGTTGGAGACGAGGGTCAGGGCTACCTTCACCAGAGCCATGAAGCCCATGATCCAGATGGTGCTCATGAGGACAGAGCCGAGAGGGACGAGAACCCCCCGTATCGTGCCGAACGCGAGGTAAAGGGTCAGGATGATCAGGGCGGAAACGATCGGAATCAGGATCTGCAGGTCATGAAGGATGACGGAGCTGAGCTCGGTGGTCAGCATCGGGTTTCCGCCGAAGTACAGCTTCGCCTTCACGCCGCTGGCCGCGGCGGCCGCCTTCAGCCGCTCGACAGTGGAGCCGGACTGGCCCCCCGCCCTGATCTGGCAAACGACGAGCGTCGTGCGGCCGTTGTTGGACACGATGCCTCCTCGGTATCTCTCATTGCCCATGACGGTGGTCCGCAGGGTCTGAATCTGCTGCGGCGTTGTTGGCGGGCTCCCTGGCTCAAAGAGTCTCCCGATCTCGATCCCGCCGTCCGATGCTTTGCGAATGTCCATCATGTCGGCAAGGCTGACGACCGTGGAGACGCCATCCACTCCCTGGAACGCCTGAGTCAATCGGTCGACGTCCTGGAGGGTCCGGGGGTTGAAAACATCGTCAGATTCCACTGCAACCACCACGACATCGTTCTGTTTGAACGCGTCCCCGAGGTGATTGAACAGCTGAACAGCTGCGTCATCCTTGGGCAGATAGGAGATGCTGTCGCTGTTCACCTTGAGGTTCTTGATCCAGAAGGCGAAGAACACGGTCAGGGCGAGAAAAGCGACGATGATCGGCGTGCGGTTTCGAAAGATGAAATCCGTAAGACGTTTCATGGGTCACCTTCTGAGAAGCCCCTGGAAGACTACGTCGAGCAGGGAATCCAGGGTTTTCTCCGTATCAGCGGGTTGTAGGGCTGCGGAAAACGGGTATTCGAATGCTCGAAAGGCTGTAACCATGGCAGTAGCCGTCGTAGGGATATCCCAAATCGAGAACCGTCCCTCGGCCACCCCCTGTTCGAGGATACCGGAGATGATCCTGATTTCATCTGGGTCAAACATTTCATGGATCCTCAGGAGCAGCTCGTAGCGTTCCGTCGTGGCTTCTATGAACTCCATGTGTTGGTTCAGTTTCCGACTGTACATTTCCGTGCGTTTCAGGATGTAGGCTCGGATCTTGCCTTCAGGGGTCCGTTCGGCGTCGATTGCCTTGAGGAACTCCTCCCGAAGATCCGCAACTTCGTTCTTGAATACCTCGAGGAAGATGTCCTCTTTGCTAGTGAAATAGTGGTAAAGGGAGCTTTTTCCCATATGAAGGGCTCTTGCGATGTCGTTCATAGTCGTCTTTCCAAAACCGAATTGCTGGGTAACCAGTGCAGCGGCTTGTACCACCGATGACTTCTGATCTTTATACGTTTTGCCGTACATCTGATGCCTCCATGATTACCCAAGTTACTGCAAGAATCTATTAGACCAAATACGACTTTTAGTCGAATGTTCTAATAGTCGAAATGTATCCCCACTTTTCAGGGTTGTCAACAGCCTGCTGATATGAAGTGTTGTTATGATCAAAGCAAGCATCGGTCCCTACGGTCGGCGGATAGATGGAAAGAAGCCAGTGTGGGTGATTAAGTGGTGCTTAAGGTCCTATCGCTACTGTGATTAGCCTCATTGTGGAGGACATGCTTGCAGCTGCAATTCAGTATCGCCGTGCGGGGCAGCTCAGGTTGACGATAATGCGCGTCATCTGACACCAGCTCCCATTGTCTTATGTCGGTTCAGTATAAGACATGAACTGGGGCAGGTCCCTTTCTTCTTGGCCCGTCCTGCATCCGGTTGTGGCCCCCCCCCACCATGTAGAGGCCCTCCAGGTCCCGTGCAGCGGGGTAGATCGCGAGCTGCACGGATGGTAGTCTTTGTTTCAACCCGTCCCGACGAGCGTGGGCACCCTGGCGGTGTCTGTCCCGAAAAGCAGGAGCGATCGATGGAACTGACGTTTGTCCCACGAACTGAACTGAAGGATCGAGAGTGGGACAACAAGGCTAAACTGTGGGACCGGCCGAAGATCGACCGCGAGACCCTTCAGGAACTAAACCGGCGGAGCACTTCGGAGGGGATGCTGCGTCTCCTCGCGCACACGGCCCTGATTTTGGCGACGGCTTGGCTGACGGTTCTTGCCTGGCGATACTACATACCTTTCGCGGTGGTCCCGTTCCTGTTCTACGCGTTCCTTGTAGGTTTCCTCAACGGCATCGAGCACGAGATGCGTCACATGATCGTCTTTTCCAGGCGCCTGGACTGGTTCAGTGATGCTGTCTACTTCCTGATCCATCTACTCTGGAAAATCGGGTCGCGCAATCAGCGGGTTTCGCACCGAATCCACCATCGATACACAATGGTGAGGGCCATTGATCCGGAGACCGCCTTTCCGGAGTCAATTACCAGACGGTGGGTCTGGAAGGTTCTGCTGGGGTTGTTGGTAACTGTGCTGACGCTGGGCATTCCGTCGTTCTTCAAGATGCTCTGGGACTTGTTGCAGCGCTCCCGAGGCCGCCTGAATCCGAAAATCAAGGCGCACTGCGAGGCCGGAGATCTGAAGTTCATTCGGCGAGAGTCTGTCGTCATTCTCGTCATCAACTTCGTTGCCTTCGCGGGTCTGGTGTGGTGGCAACGCTGGGACCTCATCCTGCTTCTGATGCTAGGTCCGCAGGTGGGCCACGCCATCGCCGCATTCTGGCATCTCACCGAACACATCGGTATGATGTATAATTCGAATGATCAGCGGCTCTGCACCCGAGGTGTCAAGGTTACGCGGTTCGTGAAGTTCCTCTACGGCGGTCTCGACGAGCA
>Ga0326727_10009186_pt1 | contig 24507 bp, 21 predicted proteins | sample MB2enrmetagenome_FD_207643 | JGI IMG/M metagenome (GOLD analysis project Ga0326727, IMG submission 207643) | Lab enriched peat soil microbial communities from McLean, Ithaca, NY, United States - MB29MY | ecosystem: Environmental > Terrestrial > Soil > Wetlands > Peat | place: USA: New York... | reverse complement strand
GCGGGCAATGGTGGTTTTGCCCGTGCCGCGCGGCCCGACGAAGAGGTAGGCGTGGGCAATGCGGTTGCGCCCGATGGCGTTGGCCAGGGTCTGGGTGACGTGCTCCTGCCCCACCACATCCTCGAACCGTTGCGGACGATATTTGCGCGCTATGACTTGATAAGACATCTGTTTGATTTCGGATTGCGGATTTCGGATTGCGGATTGAAAGCGACGCAGGCGCAAGGCCACTTTTGCCTGCCTTTCAATCCGCAATCCGCAATCCGCAATCCGCAATGGAGAAAATGCCAGGGTGACCACGGCGGATGCGGAGCAGACTGCCGTTGCTGCATTCCTGCCCTCGCGGGGTTCGTCAGTCCGCATTCCATGGGCCCTGGCAAATTCCGCCTTCACATTAGGGCGCGCCTCCCACCCCGGCAAGGTTTTGTTTTGCCGAGTTGCAGAGTGCCACGGCTGGCTCATGAGAGGCTGGTTCGCTTGGAAACAGAGTGCGGAAAGCAACATGCGGAGTGCGGAATCACCCGGCAGGTGGACCGGTTTCGGCGAAAGATTCCGTCGGCGGGACGCCGACGGATGCGGTCGGGACGACCGCGCTCCCCGGGCCATGGCGAGACAAGGCGGCGGTCAGACGGGCGGCGGCTCTTCGCCTTGTTCGCGGAACCATTGAGCAAGAAAAACCAAATCGCCCGCGTCTTTTGCCCGATGGGTGATGGCTTTCATCCGCCAAAGCAAACGCGGCGAGGCAAACGGAATGGGAACGCCGTCCAATTCACGCGTCACCACCTGGCTCGCGGCTTGGGCATAATCAATGCCGCCCGCCGAGCGCATCAAGTCCACCAGGATTTCATCGGCGACGCGGATGACGTTGTATTGTTGCAGTTCGCCCGGCTGAAGTTCGCGCGCGGCGTGGTCGGGCAGGGTGGATAGCGCGGAGAAAAGCCTGGCTTCATTTTCCAAGTCGGCGGCGACGAGCAAATCCACGTCCATGGTCCGGCGGTTATAGTTGGCGGCCCGCATGGCGAACCCTCCCACGACCACATATTTTGCGCCGCGCTGATTGAGTTCGCGGCACAAATCGCGCAAATCCTCCACGGTCGGTTCGCGCGATTCCAGTTCGTTTAACGGGCGATCATCCGCCATAGCCAATGGTCCGCTTCCTCGTGAGTCTTGAAACGATGCACCCCGCGCGGCACCCGCACCCCGCCCAGGGCCTTGCGCCAGGCGATGGAATCAGCCTTGCTGCTGGTCGCCGTCGAAAGCGCGTCGGGCGTTTTGGTGCGCCGGCCGACAAGGCGGTCAATCCTTTCCTCGACGTTGACAAGCGGTTGTTTCACAGCTTCATCACCTTAGCGCGGCGCGCTGGACAAAGCAAGGCGCGTTGCAGGGCCGGTGGTGGATGTTAAGAAATGCGACGGTCATAGACCGCCGCTACAGTGCAAGCGCGCCCACATTTTTCTTGCCGCAAGGGCGCGCGAGGTTCAACTTGGGACTGCGCTCTACACTCAACCGGACCCGCAATTTTTATGCGTTGCTTTTATCATCAAGACCGGGAGGCCGTCGGCACCTGCAAGTCGTGCGGCAAGGGTCTCTGCCCGGAATGCGCGGTTGACCTTGGCAAAGGTCTGGCCTGTCGCGGCCGGTGCGAGGCCGACGTGGCGGCGGTCATCCAACTCGTCGAACAAAACGTCGGCTTCATGGATGATACGAAACGCATCATGGAACGGAACAAGTCCGTCCTCAAGCACACCAGTTCCACTCATTACCTCAACGGACTTTTTCTGACTTTCACGGGCGCCATTTTTACCTTCATTGGATTGGCTGACATGGATAGATTGAAATCTGTCTTCGCTCTGGGCGTCGCGTTCCTGGTTTTTGGCGTGTTTTGGATTCTTCATGCGCGCCGCTTTCCAAGAGACAAACGGCCTCCCAAAGAAAATCCTGAAGGGTGAGTTTTTATGCCGCGTTGCACCATCCGGTGCGTCCTGTTGGCGGTGTTTCTTTACGTCGGATGCCGGGTAATGGGTCAGTCATGGTGGTAGGGCGCGCACTCGTGCGCGCCGCGGCGGGTCCCGATGTATCGGGACCCGCCCTACCTTTTTCCCCTCCATCACTGACGCATTGCGATACCGGGCGGTTTGTCCTTGATAAGATAAACAGCGGGAAGGAACAATATCGGGGTTATGATTGAAAATGTTCCTCCTTCTACGGGCGCAAGATGTTGGCAATGGCTTGTCGCATGGTTTTTGCCGGCGCTGTTCATCGCGGGTTCGGTCGCGTCGGCGCCGGCTGCCGATCTCCGCCAAAGCGTGAATTTCAATCGCGAGTGGAAGTTTCAACTGGGCGACGCCAGCGGCGCCGAGGCGGCGGTTTTCGACGACGCGAAGTGGAACGACGCCGGACTGCCGCATTCGTTTTCCACGCCGTATTTCGCGGCGGAATCTTTTTACACGGGCTACGGCTGGTATCGAAAGCATTTCGAGGTGCCGGCGGCGTGGACGGGCCGGCGCTTGAATCTGGAGTTTGACGGCGTGTTTCAAGTGGCCGAGGTCTTTGTCAACGGCCAGCGCGTGGGCGGGCACCAGGGCGGTTACACCGGCTTCACGATTGACATCACCGGCGCGGTGAAGACCGGCGACAACGTGGTGGCGGTGCGCGTGAACAATTTCTGGAACGCCCGGCTGGCGCCGCGCGGGGGCGAGCACGTTTTCTCCGGCGGCATTTACCGCGACGCGCGGCTCGTTGTGACCGCGCCGCTGCACGTGGCGTGGTACGGCACGTTTGTCACCACGCCGCAGGTGTCAAAAGAATCCGGCACGGTGAACGTGAAGACGGAAGTGGCTAATGATTCCGGCGCGGCCAAAACCGCAACGGTGAGAACCCGCGTCCTGGATGCAAAAGGAAAAACTGTCGCGCAGATGGAATCCACGCAAAGCATCGCGGCGGGCGCGAGCGGTGTCTTCGATCAAACCAGCGCGCCGGTGGCAAACCCCAAACTGTGGTCGCCGGAACATCCCAATCTGTATTCGGTGAAAACCACCGTGTTGGACGGCGGCAAGGCGGTGGACGATTACACTTCGCCGCTGGGTTTCCGTTGGTTCAAATTCACCGCCGACCAGGGATTTTTTCTCAACGGCGAGCATTACTACTTCAAGGGCGCGAATGCGCATCAGGACCACGCCGGCTGGGGCGACGCGGTTGCCGACAGCGGATTTTTCCGCGACGTGAAGCTTGTCAAAGACGCGGGATTTGATTTCATTCGCGGTTCGCATTATCCACACGCGCCGGCGTTTGCCGCGGCGTGCGATCAAGTGGGGATTTTGTTTTGGTCGGAGAATTGTTTTTGGGGCACCGCCGGTTCCAGAAGCCCCTGGGGCGCCAGCGCCTATCCGACGAACCCGGCCGACGAGCCGGAATTTGAGGCCAGCGTCAAAGCGAGCCTGCGCGACATGATCCGCATCAATCGCAACCATCCGAGCATCATCGTCTGGAGTATGGACAACGAGGTCTTTTTCAGCACCAGTTCCGTGCTGTCCAAAGTGCGAAAATTCCTGCGGGAATTGGTCGCTTACACGCACGAACTGGATGCGACGCGGCCGGCGGGCATCGGCGGCTGCCAGCGCGGCGATATTGACAAACTGGGCGACGTGGCCGGCTACAATGGGGACGGCGCGCGGCTGTATGCCAATCCGGGAATTCCGAATGTGGTGACCGAATACGGTTCCACGATGGTGGATCGTCCCGGCCGGTATGAACCCGGTTGGGGCGATTTGCCGGGCACGCCCGGCGCGAACCGAAACGCGGCCGGTTCCTGGCGCTTGCCGTGGCGCAGCGGCGAAGTGCTTTGGTGCGCCTTTGATCACGGCAGCATCGCCGGCCGGCGGTTCGGCGGCATGGGCATGGTGGATTATTTCCGCCTGCCGAAGCGGCAATGGTATTGGTATCGCAACGAGTATCTGCACATCCCGCCGCCGGCCTGGCCCAGCAATGGCGTTCCCGCCGCGCTAAAACTGACGGCGGACAAAACCGCGCTCAATTCTGTGGATGGCACGGACGACGCGCAGATCATCGTGACCGTCGTGGACAAGGACGGGAAGGCGATCAGCAATTGTCCGCCCGTGACGCTGGCGATTGAATCCGGCCCCGGCGAATTTCCCACCGGCCCGTCCATCACCTTTGCGCCGGATTCGGACATCGCCATTCGCGACGGCATGGCGGCGATGGAATTCCGGTCGTATTATTCCGGCAAGACAGTCATCCGGGCGACATCGCCCGGATTGAAGGACGCGACCCTACAAATCACATCGCGCGGCGAACCGGGATTCATTGCGGGCAAAACGCCGTCCGTAAAACCGCGTCCTTATTTGCGATATACCGGCGCGGCGGCAGGCGGTTCGCTTCTCACGCTGGGCTTGAACAATCCGACGCGGGCCAGCAGCGAAGCGCCCGGCCACAGCGGACGGTTGGCCAACGACGGCAATCCCGGCACGTTCTGGCAGGCGGCGGATGGCGACACGAACGCGTGGTGGCGCGTGGATTTGGAACGCACCGTGACGATCAGCCAGACGAAGCTCACGTTTCCGACGGAAGGCAACTGGCGTTACAAGATCGAAATTTCCGATGACGGCGAAAACGGTTGGAAAACGGTTTCCGACCAAACGCAGAACGCGGGCAGCGCGGCCATTCAGAGCCAGCCCGCGGTCAGCGGCGCGCATGGACGCTTTTTGCGCGTGACGTTCGCCGGAACACCGGGAGCAAAACCCGCCGCCGTGGCCGAGCTGGAAGCGCTCGGAAGTTTGTTCGTTCAATGAACACCGCCAGCGTCTCCCCGATGGAATCCTTCCGGTAGTTGAAACGGCATGGATAACGATCTCATCATTTTTTGGTGTCTGTTCTTCTACGTTCTTGTTGGGTTGACGATGACGCTGGTACGGGTTCGCTCCGGCAGGCGCGGCTGGATCGCGCTTTATCTGGTCAGCCTGTGTGTGGCCGTGTTCGGGCAACTGGAGAAACAGAAGGCTTGCCTGTACGTTGCGGTCGCGATGTGGCTCGTCCTGATATTGCTGCCGGGGTTGATTGTGCGGCTCTATACCCGCCAATTCCTGCAACAGCATTACTCGGCAGCTTTCCGGTCGGCCCGGGTTCTAAGCTGGCTGCATCCGGCCGACGGCTGGAGAGAATTGCCGGAGGTTGTTCACGCGCTTGATCTGGCTCAACGAGGCGAGCTGGCGGCGGCGTTGGAAATTCTGAACCGCTTTCAAAATGTCAATTCGCCGACCGGCATGGCGGCGGTGATAAATCTGTACCGGCTCACCCACCAATGGGAGGAGCTTCTCGCCTGGAACGCCCGGCATCAGCATGAAGTTGACCGGCATCCGCAACTCCTGGTTTCCTTTCTTCGGGCGCTGGGTGAGACGGGCGACTTGCGTGGATTGGTCGAATACTATGACCGGCACAAACAGCAGATCGGAAAGCTCATGCCGCAGGCTGCGCGCGACATGTGCCGGCTGATGTTGTTCGCGTTTTGTGGGAGGCGCGACCTGACCGAACGCCTCTTCTTTGGCGGCAGCCTTGCCAGCTTGCCGGCTTCCGTCCGCGCCTATTGGCTGGCGACGGCCGATCAGGCGGGCGGCGCGTCTGAATCTGCCAAACGGCAACTGGAACTGCTATTGCCCGCCGCCGATCGGCCAACGCGCGCGGCCATTGAACGCCGTCTGGCGCGGCCATTAACGCCGGCCTCGTCGCTGGACGCATCCGCCCAGAGCGTGATCGAGAGCGCCGCGCTGGAGCATGGGCACGACGCGAGTTTTGGCGCGCAGCCCTCGTTGTTTTCAAAGCGGGCGCGAGCGACGCAAATTCTGATCGCGCTGAATGTGCTGATGTTCGCGGCGGAGATGTGCTTCGGCGGCGCCAGCAATCCGGAGACCTTATATCGCCTGGGCGCCTTGTTTGCTCCCGCTGTTCGCGCCGGGGAGTGGTGGCGGCTGGCCGCCTCGCTGTTTCTGCATTTTGGACCGCTTCACCTCGCCATGAACATGCTGGCCTTGTGGGTGTTGGGACCCTTTGTGGAATTTGCCCTGGGCTTCAGAAGATTTCTCCTGGTCTATTTGCTGGCGGGCGTGGGTTCAATGGGCGTGGTGATGGGGTTTGCCTCCGGCCCCAATGGAGAACAACTCACGGTGGGAGCTTCAGGTTGCATTATGGGCCTGGTTGGAGCGACCGGGGCGCTCATGCTCCGAGGCTGGCTGCGCGAAAAAGCGCTCGCCGCCCGGAAGCGATTGCTCGCAGCGCTGCTAATCGTGGCAATGCAGAGTGTTTTTGATTCACTCGTCCCTAACGTCAGCATGACCGCGCATTTATCCGGCGCTTTCATCGGCTTTGCGGCAACGATGATTCTGCGTGACCGGCTGAGGATCCCGGATATCGAAAGCCCGCGTCATTGATCGCTTTTCGAGGATGGTTGGGGAAGTCGCGCGCAGAAATGATAGAACTCGGGCTGGCGCGATGCTTCACAAGTCCCGGCAGCGCCCCTCGCGCAAGTCACGGACGGCTTCATCTGCAAGGGCGTCCAAATGTCCGGCGGCAACGTCCTTTTCAAACTGTTTGTCCCACGCGCCAGCGTCGAACTCGGAGAACCATTCGCGGAAAGCCAAAAGCTCCCGGCGGGAAAGCTTGCTGACGGCGGTTTCGATCTCATGCACGGAACTCATGCCGGGAAAATAAACCAACTCACATTTCAGGGCAAGCGCAGCGCAGAGCTGTCAAGGCCGGGCGGGGGAGAATCATCTTTACATGCCCGCGGTCTCCTTCAAACATGGCGCCATGCGGATGAACCCTTGGCGGCTCGCGGGGTGGCTGGTGGCGCCCTGTCTTGGCCTGGGGCTGTGGCCCGGCCCCGGCTCCACGGCGCAGGCGGCGGCGCAGCGCTTTCACGTGGATGCCTGGGGAACACACGAGGGCCTCACCGCCAACGAGGTCGTCGCCATCATCCAGACGCGCGACGGCTACTTGTGGCTGGGCACGCTCAACGGACTGGTTCGTTTCGACGGGCTGCAATTCAAGGTCTTCGACGAACACAACACTCCGGGCCTGACCAGCGGACGCATCGTTTATCTTTTTGAGGACGGCCAAAGCAATCTCTGGATTGGCACCGAGACGGCCGGCGTTTTGCTCCTGCAAAGCAATCAGTTCACCGCCATTGCCTTCGGCAACGGACGCCGCGAAGGCCGGTTGCGCGCCGCCTGCCAAGATTCCACCGGCGCGGTCTGGCTGCGCGCTTATGACGGCGAACTGGCCCGCTATCACGATGGGAAGCTGGATCGTTTTGGCGAATTCGGCTCGGACCACACGCTCATTGCCGAAAAATCCGGCCTGGTTTTCGCCGGAACGGACCAAATTGACCTCGCCGCCGTGCGCCCTTCGACGCCCCTGCCCAAGACCCATGTTTCCGGCATGTCCCATGTTGATTTCCTCCTGGCCGGCCGCACCGGCGGGCGCTGGTGCCTCGGTCTGGACGGCGTCACGCAAATGGTCGAAAAATGGAACGGCGACAATTTGGAACTCAATTTGGGAGGGCCGTATCCGTGGAAGGACAAGGAGGTCACCGCCGCGTGCGAAGACCTTGACGGCAACCTGATCGTCGGAACGCAGGGGGCCGGCGTCTGGTGGTACGGGCCGGACCGCAAAGCCACGCGTGTGGAAGGGCTTTCCGGCAATTACGTCCTGGCGCTGCATACGGATGATTCCGGCGGGCTGTGGGTCGGACTGGATTCCGGCGGACTGAACTGCGTCCGGCGCGAGCGGTTCCATCCGCTGGATGCCTCCACCAATCTTACCGTCCATTCGGTTTGCGAAGACGGGCAGGGGCGGCTCTGGTTCAGTTCCACCACCCGCGGCATTGATTATTGGAAGGACGGCATCCTCAAAAATCCCATGAGCAAGTTAAACGCCCGCGCCTTGCTGGTGGATCGCGATGAGAATATCTGGGCAGCCACCCTCGGCACTGGTCTCTTCCGTTGGGTGAATAACCAATTCGTGCCGGCCGGCTCCGGCTATCCGGCAATGGACCTCAACATCTACGCGCTTTTTCAGGATCGCTCCGGCTGGCTTTGGGCCGGAACGGCCAGGGGCCTGGAGGGTTGGGATGGTCATGCCTCCACGTTTTTCACCACCAACGACGGCCTTTCCGCCAACATCGTCCGCGCCCTGGCCGGCGACGCGGAAGGCCGTCTGTGGATTGGCACCGACGGCGGCGGGCTGGATTGCCTCAAGGATGGAAAAATCACTCCCGTCCAGCCGCCCAGCCAGTTCCCCGCCAAAAGCATCACGGCTCTTTATATGGACCAGGAAGGCGTGCTTTGGGCGGGAACCTTTGGCAACGGCCTCATCCGCCTCCAATCCGGCCATTTTGTCAATTATACGACGGACAACGGACTCCCGGGCAACGATGTGGATTACCTCATCGAAGACGGCCAGGGCTGCCTTTGGATCGGCTCCCACGCTGGACTCACCCGTGTCAAAAAAAGCGATCTCAATGCCTTCGCCGCCGGAACGCTGGATTTCGTCCCCTGTCATTCCTTCGGCCGGCGCGACGGCCTGCCCAGCGACGAATGCACCCTCGGCTCGCAGCCCGCCGCCTGCCGCGCCGCCGACGGCACGCTTTGGTTTCCCACCATCGCCGGCCTGGTTTCCATTGAGACCAACCAAATCCAGATTTACACCAATTCCCCGCCCGTGCTGATCGAATCTGTGCTCATCGAAGGCCAGGAACAAGGCGCCGGCGGCCCGCATGCCCGGCCGCCGCGTTCGGTGGTGGTTCCGCCCGGCAAGGAATTGCTGGAAATCCGCTACACCGCCCTCAACTGGGACGATCCGCAGCAAGTCCGCTTCCAATGCCGCATGGATGGTTACGAATCCAAATGGCGGGACGCCGGCCAACGCCGCGCCGTGCAGTACAGCAAATTGCCGCCCGGCATCTTTCATTTCCTGGTCACCGCCCGCAACGAAGATGGCGTTTGGGACCCGTTCAGCGCCGCCCGGTTGGAGGTCGTTGTCCTGCCCGCCTTCTGGCAGACTTCCACCTTCCGGGCCGCCGTGGCCGGCGGCGTTCTGGCGGGCATCATCGCCCTGGTTTATTTCATTTCCACCCAGAAATTGCAGCGCCAACTCGCCGGACTCCGCCAGCAACAAGCCCTGGAAAAGGACCGCTCCCGCATCGCCCGCGACATCCACGACCAGGTCGGCGCCAGCCTCACCCAACTCTCCCTCCTCGGTGAAATGGTGGAAAGCGACCGCCAGGACCCGGCGGAAGTCGCCGTCCATGCCGCGCAAATCTCCCAGACGGCCCGCGAAACCGCCCGCGCCCTGGATGAAATCGTCTGGACGGTCAACCCTTCCAACGACACGCTGGAAGGTCTGGTCAACTATATTTGCAAGCACGCCCAGGAATACCTGGCCGTGGCCGGCCTGCGTTTCCGCCTCGAAGTCCCGGCCCAACTGCCCGCCGCCCAGATTTCCCCCGAGGCGCGCCACAATGTTTTTCTGGCGGCCAAGGAATCGGTCACCAATATTGTCAAGCACGCCGCCGCCACCGAGGCCTGCATCCGCCTGCGCCTGGAACCGCGCCGCTTCACCCTCGAAATCGAAGACAACGGACGCGGCCCCGCCGGCCTGGCCGGCCCCGCCGCGCAATCCCGCAACGGCCTGCGGAACATGCGCAAACGAATGGAAGACATCGGCGGCACATTTGAAATCGGCCCCGGCGAAAAAGGCGGCACGCGCGTTTGCCTGACGGCGCCCCTGAATTGAGAATTGAGAATGTTGAATTCAGACATTTCACCGTTCATAATTCGCCATTCATAATTCACCATTCACTATTCCTATGATCAAAGTGTCCATCGTCGAAGACAACGACCAGTTGCGCGCCACCCTGGCCCGCCTTCTCAATCGCGCCGAAGAATTCCAGTGCCTGAGCCAGCATCCCGACGCCGAATCCGCGCTGGCCGCCCTGCCCGCCGCGCCGCCGGAGGTCGTTTTGGTTGACATCAACCTGCCCGGCATGAACGGCGTGGAGTTTGTCCGCCGGTTGAAGCAGGCCGCCCCGCCAATCCTCGCCGTCATGCTCACGGCCTACGAGGACACCGACAACATATTCAACGCCCTGGCCGCGGGCGCGGCGGGCTATCTCCTCAAGCGCGCCCCGCGCAGCGAATTGCTCGAAGCCATCCGCGAAGTCCGGCGCGGTGGTTCGCCCATGACCACGCACATCGCCCGCAAAGTCGTGCAGTCCTTTCAAAAAGCCAGCCCTTCTCCACAAGCCGACGGCGCCGGCGACACCCTTTCCACCCGCGAGCAGGAAGTGCTCGACCTGTTGAGCAAGGGCTTTCTCTACAAGGAAATCGCCGACAAACTCGGCATCAGCTACGAAACCGTCCACACCTACATCCGCCGCATCTACGAAAAGCTGCAAGTCCGCACCCGCACCGAGGCGGTGGCGAAGTTTCTGCGGCGCTGAAACCAAGTTGAGCAGGAGCACAACGAACGAGATTGAGAATATGAAAAACCCCTAAGTTCTGGAGAAACCCTTTTTCAATCCCAATGAGGTGCTTGTCATAAAAATGAATTTGTGAGTATAGTTTGAGCGAAGTCCTAAAGTTCGAATCATGACCGGACAAAACAACAGGGTCATTGAGAGGTATCTGGAGCGGTTGCTGCGCTCGGTGCGACGGAGCGGGTTGTTGTATGCTTCTCCCACAAGATCGGTCAAGCGCCTTGATTTGATGCGACTTCTGGTCGCAGATCATGATTTGCCGGATGCCTTGCTTACCAAACTCATCAAGAGCGACGGCGGCAAGATTCAGTTTGAAGTCGATTTGTCCGAACGTGAATTGGGCGACGAAGTTGAAAAGGAAACTCCACAGGAGGCTCTTTATTATGCCCTGACAAATGGGCTGGCGCGAACGGCTGAGGCTTTCAAGCGTGAAACTGGTGTGCGCAGTTTGTGGCTGGCCTATCCTTTATTCTACGCTCGCATCACCGACAACATGGGCGATTCGAAGAACATTCTCGCTCCGATCTTTCTTTGGCCAATCAAAATTGAAGCACCCCTGCAAATACAGGGACGCATTATCATTTCGCGCGATGAAGAATCAGGCGGGCCGAAATACAACAAGGCGCTTGACGTCTGGATCACTGAAAATCTCCATTTTAATCCAGATAATCCCAGCCGCGAGGATTTCGACGAGATTTCTCGTTCTCAACTGGAAGAGGTTGTGAGGCGACTTTACGCTGGTATGAAGCCTGCTCAGAGCGTGCGGCTGATTGGTCCGCCGCAACCAATCCCTGACAAACAATTTTTCGGGAAGCTTCCGACTCCTTGCGTCCTCAACTCCTGCGTGGTTGGATTGATTCAGTGGGAGAACCAAGCTCTGACGCATGATTTGGAATACCTGTTGAAGAACGGCAAGTCCACAGAACTTCTGAACGACTTTCTTTCTGGCAAAGGGCGCGAGACGAACAATAGCGTTACGATTCCTCCGGAACACGATCGCTTTCTTGTAACGGACACCGACCCGTCGCAAGAACGCGCGGTTTGGTCGGCGCGCAGCGGGGATGGATTGGTGGTTCACGGACCGCCAGGCACGGGGAAATCACAGACAATCGTGAACATGGTGGCTGATGCTCTCGCACACGGGCAGCGCGTCATGGTGGTCTGTCAAAAGCGCGCCGCTATTGATGTGGTCGCAGCCCGACTCAAAGCGCAGGGACTTGGTGATTTGTTTTGCGTGGTTCACGATAGCGAATCTGAACGGACGCAAACGATTCTGGGAATCAAAAATCAAATATCTGTATCAAGCGCCAGGAACTTTGGATACTCTGTTGTTACCAAACGCGCGCGGTTGGCGGCGGAAATTGAAAAGCTCGAAGCGCAGTTGCATGAATTTACTGAGGCGATTTGCGGACTTGGTAGCTTTGGCCTGTCTTATCGCGACCTTTTGGCAAAGGCGGCAAAACTTTACTCGGAAGAGGCGCAACCCCAGCCCAACGATCGCTTAAAGCCACTATTTACGGAAAAAACTCTGGAGGATCTTCTTGTGGTCGAAGGCGAGATAAGATCCACTGGTCAACTCTGGGGGCAAGCCCATCCCAAAACAAATCCGTGGCGATTCCGCCGCAAGGATGTCGCGATTGATTTCATGGTAAAAGATGCGCTCGTTCGTGACCTAGAAGCGATTGCTTCCGCTGACAAAGCACATTCGCAATTCGTGTCCGAGCGAGGTAAAGGATTCCGCATCGCTTGCAATCCGACAGATTTTCAAAAAGCCGGCGCGCAGTGGCTTGCCCAAATCAAATCAGCCTCGGAACCAGTCGTTTTCGAGGCGTGTTGTGCGTGGTTGAGCAAGGCTTCAAACCATGGTCGCGCCGTCGTTGACCAAACAATTTCTGAAATCCAGCCGCTATTGGGTCGCTTTGCGTCAATCGCGAGAGAGCGCTACAAAGATGCCTATGTCCAGGAATTCCATTTGATGGATGTGGGGCAGGCGCAGGAGCGACTTGAGCTTACCGCTGCACTTATCAAGCTTGAAACAAAGTGGTGGCGATATTTCGCTTTAAGGTTTCACAGACTGCACCGGCAATTGAAACTTTCCCTTGGTCGGGCAAGCAAAGTTGCTCCTGACGAATTAAAACATCTCCGTGAGTTTTGGTTGCTATGGCTCGATTGCCAGCATTGGGCCTTGTGTTTTTCATCCGAATTGTTGTCCGAGGCTGAAAACAATCCGTGGTTCAAACAAGTTGTGGCTCATTTCGTGCAAGCGAATTTACCTTTTCTGGTATTTGATGCGCAACAACTCACACTCACTGTCGAACGAGCTCCGCTTGCTGCGAAGGTCGTAAGGGCGCTCGCTCGACTTAAGATTAGATTCAAGGACGATTATGTCACGCAATTGGAATCAAGGGTCTGTGCCGGTGAATCAATCTCACAGGAATTGACGAACATTCTCGATGGATTTGCAGGTTTGGAATCACTTCAAATACTCGATCTCAATCGGCCTTCTCGCGAAGCGCTTGCTGGCGATGTTTTGGCGGTGCTGGAGGAAGACGAGCCTGAGGATTCAGACAGCACTAATACGGAGGCGCGTTGGTGGCAGATTGCCCAAACTTCCGCGTTTATGAGTTGGAAAGAAGTTTGCGAGACAAAACGGCCTGTCCTGCGTCGGATGAACGTCGCGCAATTTGAGCAGAGTCGTCAGCGGCTAGCCAGGGCAATTGGAGAAAAGCGCTCCCTGGAGGTGGAATTCATTTCAGAATTGTGGCGTGAACGTCAATGCAACCGTCGCAAGGGGGACTTCAATGGAATTCTTGTCACGCGCGGTCCAAACAGCAAACGTCTCCGTCAGGTTGTAGAGTTGGGACATACTGTCGGCTTGTTTGACTTTCGGCCTTGCTGGCTTACGAATCCAAATACAGCCAGCCAGATTTTTCCGCTAATCGAACATTTTTTCGACTTGGTGATCTTCGATGAAGCGTCGCAATGTCCGATTGAACAAGCCGTCCCTGCTATTTATCGCGCCAAGCGTCTGGTCGTTGCTGGCGACGAAAAACAACTGCCGCCGACGGCGTTTTTTCAATCGAGTTTCAGTTTTGGTGACGAACCGACAGGCGAACTTGATGAAGAGACGGTAATTGAAACCGACGTTCAAAAGGAACTAATTAAGGCGGGTCTGGATCAAGCTTTAGCCGTGACTGATCTGCTCGAAGCATCCAAACCTTTGCTTCGAGAGTCTTTGCTGAACATACACTATCGTTCGGAACATCCGTCTTTGATTTCCTTTTCCAATCACGCGTTCTATTCGGGCCAGCTCCAAATGCCACCTTCGATGAACGAAAGCCCCACCGAAGCTCCGCTAGTGTTGATCGAAGCAAATGGCATTTATGATAAAAAGAAGAACGTGGTTGAAGCCCAAAAGGTCATCGAGCTGCTCCGTAAGGTCTGGCTGACCGAAGGGGTGCCACCAACGATTGGAGTCGTTACGTTCAATGAAGTTCAACGCGACTTGATTGAGGACATGCTTTTGAACGAGGCCACGAGAGATGCGCGATTTCAAGTCCGTTATATTGCCGAACGCAATCGGGTCGAGCATGAACAGGATGTTGGTTTTTTCGTGAAGAACCTTGAATCGGTGCAGGGTGACGAGCGCGACGTTATGATCTTCTCGACGACTTTCGGGCGCGACCCCCAAGGCCAGTTTCGCCGATTTTTCGGCCCGATCAACCAGCAAGGTGGTGAGCGACGATTGAATGTGGCCGTGACGCGTGCCAAGAAACGGAACTATGTCGTGACCTCGATGCCGCTGAATGAAATTTCCGATGCGCTGGCTTCTGGAGGGGTGCCTATTGGCACAAGCGTTAGCGGACGCGATTACCTGCACGCATACATGCAATATGTGAAGGCCGTTTCACACCACGATGTGGAGGCCCAACGCCAAGCGCTCAGTGTGGCGGGAAATCTCGCTGCAACAGCGGGAACGCTTCGGACTGTCGGCAAAGAAGAATCCTTGTTTGAAGCTGAAGTCCGCGATGCTCTGACCAAGCTCGGCTACAGTACAGAGGCACAAGTCGGCGAAAGCGGCTTTCGAATTGATTTGGCTGTTGTAAATTCCTGTCCCGAACTCGGTTACGTCCTTGGCATCGAGTGCGACGGCAAGGCTTATCACTCGGAATGGTCCGCGCGCGCGCGCGATGTTTGGCGTCAACAAATCCTTGAGAAGCGTGGTTGGAAAATCCACCGAATCTGGTCCACGAATTGGTGGCTCGACCGTGATTTCGAAATCAGAAAAGTTGTGGCGAGAATCAAATCGCTCACTGGTGGTTAATTCCGAATCCTTACCCCAACCATCCGGCAAATTTTTCCCTTGTAGGTTTGGCGCGGCAAGCCCATGCTTTAGGCATGGCGGACCGAATGATCTCGGATGTGCTGGCCAAGCCGGACGCCGCGTTGGAAGCCCGTGAAAAGCGCCGTAAAATTTGAAGAGATTCTCAGACAACGTCTCCAAGATTCAGAACAGGCCGCCGAATACCTGACGGCTTGTTTTGAGGAAGGCCCCGAGGTTTTCCTGTTGGGGCTTCGCGATGTGGTTGAGGCCCAAGGTGGCGTTCGCCGGGCCGCCCGATCCAGCAAGTTGAACCGGGAAAGCCTTTACCGTCTTCTTTCGCGGGACGGGAATCCCCGCCTTTCCAGCCTGAATGCCGTTTTATCTTCCCTGGGCTTAAAAGTCCGCTTCACTCACGTTTGAGCCCACGGTGGTTTGGGTCACCTGACAGCCCCTTCTCCTTCCTCGTCGAATCGGATGCCTCCCGCCGTATTGATTGGTTTTCGGCAATAGAGCTTGCAATGCGCGAGCATATCCGGTGATGATTCTTGGAAATCAAGCCATGAATGATGCCGGCCAAATCCCCGAAACACGCATCGCCCTTTTCCAACGGAAGGAAGTCCGCCGCGCCATTCATAATAATGAATGGTGGTTCGTCATTACCGACGTTGTGACGGTATTGACCGATTCGGCAAATCCCCAGGGCTATTTCAGGGACATGCGCCGGCGCGATCTGCCCCTGGCCGAAGCCCTCAAAGGGGGGGGGCAAATTGCCCCCCCCCTTGGCCTTGAATTCGATACGCCCGGCGGACGCCAGTTGCTCCAATGCTGGAACACGGAGGGCATTTTCCGCCTCATCCAGAGCATTCCCAGCCCCAAGGCCGAGCCGTTCAAACGCTGGCTGGCCAGGGTCGGCTACGAACGCATCCAGGAAATCGAAGACCCAGAGCTTGCCACCAAGCGCACCCGCGCCCTCTACAAGGCCAAGGGCTACTCCGACGACTGGATCGAGAAGCGAATGCGCTCCATCGCCATACGCGACGAACTGACCGACGAGTGGAAGAAGCGCGGCGTCAAGGAGCAGCGCGAATACGCCATCCTCACCGCTGAAATTTCAAAAGCGACCTTTGGCCTCACGCCCGGCCAATACGCCGAATTCAAGCGCCTCAAACGCGAGAACCTGCGCGACCACATGACCGACCTCGAACTCATCTTCTCCATGCTGGGCGAAGCCTCCACCACCGAAATCGCCCGCACCCGCGACGCCCAGGGCTTTCCCGAGAACCAACAAACTGCCCGCGACGGCGGCGCGATTGCCGGCAACGCCCGCCGCGAACTGGAAAAGAAAAGCGGACGCAAGGTTGTCACCAGCGAAAACTATCTCTCCCTCGCCCAATCTACGAAGAAGGCTCAACGCTTGCGCCACGAGGCCGCCTCCAAACCGCCCACAAAAGCGCCTTGACCTTGCTTCAAGCACGCCAACCAGCCCATCCACGCGTTCATTCTTCATTTTGCATTTTGCATTCTGCATTTCCTCCTTGTCGCCCTCTGCCCGCTTGCCCATGCTTGAGGCATGGCGGATCGAATGATATCGGAAGTGCTGGCCAAGCCGGACGCCGCGTTGGAAATGACGCTGCGCCCCTCCCTCTTTTCCGAGTTCACCGGCCAGGAGAATGTCAAGCAACGGCTGGAAATCGCCGTCCAGGCCGCCAAACAGCGCGGCGAGGCCTTGGATCATCTCCTCTTCAGCGGGCCGCCCGGCCTGGGCAAGACCACCCTGGCCCACATCATCGCCAAGAGCATGGGCGTCAGCATCAAATGCACCAGCGGCCCCACCATTGAAAAGGCCGGCGACCTCGCCGGTTTGCTCACCAACCTGGAGGCCGGCGAAGTTCTTTTTATTGACGAAATCCACCGCCTGCAAAAAACCATCGAGGAATATCTTTACCCGGCGATGGAGGATTTCAAACTGGACATCATCATTGACTCCGGCCCCAACGCCCGCAGCGTCCGCCTGAATCTGCCCCGCTTCACCCTCATCGGCGCGACCACCCGCAGCGGACTGCTCACCGCCCCGCTGCTCACCCGCTTTCCCATTCGCGAGCGGCTCGATTATTATCATGCCGATCAGCTCCAGAAAATCGTCGTGCGCTCGGCCAACCTGCTGGAGGTGGCGATTGATCCGCAAGGCGCCGCGGAAATCGCCCGGCGCAGCCGCGGCACCCCGCGCATCTCCAACAACCTGCTGCGCCGCGTGCGCGATTACGCCCAGGTGCGCGCCGACGGCAAAATCACCGTCCCCATCGCCGACCAGGCCCTGGCCATGCTGGCGATTGACCAAAACGGTCTGGACGAAATGGACAAGCGCATCCTCGAAACCATCGTCCAAAAATTTGGCGGCGGGCCGGTCGGCCTCGGTTCCCTGGCCGTCGCCGTGGGTGAGGAGCCGGACACTTTGGAAGAAGTCTATGAGCCGTTCCTCATCATGGAAGGCTACCTCAACCGCACCCCGCAAGGCCGCGTGGCGACCGAATTGAGCTACAAAGTTCTGGGCCTCAAGCCCCCCGGCGGCAGCCAGTCCCGGCTGCTCTAGGGATGCGAGCTGACTGCCTTGCAAAAAAGCTTTCGCATCGGCGAGTTGACTGTGGTAAAGTTTTGCCATGCAAAACGGCGCAACGATTGCTGTGTTGGATGAAATTCTTGAACCGGTGACAAATGCCTTTTCGCGCGATGTTGCCCAGGCGCTTGTGAATATCAAAGCCGGCGAAGCCGCGCAAACGCGCATCGCCGATCTGGCGGAGAAATGCAATGAAGGCCGGCTCACGACGGACGAACAAGCGGAATACGAATCCTACGTGCAAGCTGTGGATATGATTTCTGTGCTCCAAGCCAAGGCGCGCGCCTGGCTGGCACGCCACCGGGCTGCCTGATGGACCCGGCTTTGCGCAGGTTGGTCATGGAGAGTTCTTCAGATGAAAACGCCTAACCGAATCGAACAGCGCCATCAATTGCTTGCGGAAGGGCTTTGGGAGCCAGCCGAAGTCCAAGCATGATGAAAACCTCATTTGGAAACCCGCTTTTGCCAAAATTGCGGGCTTCGTTTGACGTGGACAACGCCAATAACCTCTGCTTGGGCGTCTTCAACCAGATACAGTGCTTTGTACGGAAACCTGCCAACCAATGCCAGACGGACATTCTGATATGCTACTGAATAGCGAAGTGGGTTCTCCTCGATTTTCGCGAGAACCAACCTCACCCGCTCGAGGAATTCAAAGCCCAAACCGGCTCGCCGTTCTTCGTACCAGTTGAAACCTTCGGCCAAGTCCGCTTCGGCTTCGGGCCGGATGATCAAGAAATGGCTCACTTCTTCCGCGCCGTAATGCGGGCATAAACCTCCCGCCAGGGCGAACCCGCGCCCGGATTTTGGAGGCGCGCGGCCAGCCGCTCGTCAATGAGTTTCTTGTCCTCGGCCGTCAATTCCAGTGCATCGGGAGCGTCGGCAATGCCGTCCCAAATATCGGAAACCAACTGCAACCGTTCGGCGACGGGAAGTTGCAAAACATCGGCTGCGGAAAACTTGTTCATCTAATAAAGGCTAACACTTCATCTGCCACTTTTCAACAACCCAGTCGCAGGCGTTTTTCCGGCAGGGCCAGCAACAAAGTGTAGCGTGGGCGTACCGCTGCGGGTCTTGGCCACGTCCCGCCGCCAAGGAGGCCAAACATCACCGGGCGGGACGACCGGCGAACTCGCCGGCGGGGACGCCCGCGCTGCTTTGTCAACCGCCTTGGTTTTTCCGGGGCGAAGCCGGGTTTGACAATCGCCGCCGCTGGCCTATCCTATAACCGGACTGGATTTGTCCGAATATGGATGCAACGACCGATACCATTGAGAGCTTTGTCAATTCCGAATACAAATATGGCTTCGTCAGCGATATTGAAACGGAGGCCTTCGCGCCCGGATTGAGCGAGGAGACGGTCCGCCGCATCTCGGAGATCAAAGGGGAGCCGGATTTTATGCGGGACTGGCGTCTGAAGGCCTATCGCCACTGGATCACCATGACCGAGCCGCACTGGCCGAACGTCCATTACCCGCCCATTGATTATCAGGCCTACATCTATTACGCCGCCGCCAAGGAAAAGAAAAAACTCAACAGCCTGGACGAGGTGGACCCGGAATTGCGCCGGACCTTCGAAAAGCTCGGCATCTCCCTCGATGAACAAAAACGCCTCTCCGGCGTGGCGGTGGACGCCGTGCTGGACAGCGTCTCCGTCGCCACCACCTTCAAGGAGGAACTGGCCAAGCAGGGCATCATTTTCTGCTCCTTCTCCGAGGCGGTCAAGAATCATCCCGACCTTGTCAAACAATATCTCGGCACGGTCGTCCCGCCCAACGACAATTTTTTTGCCGCGCTCAATTCCGCCGTATTCAGCGACGGCTCTTTTTGCTATATCCCCAAGGGCGTGCGCTGTCCCATGGAGCTTTCCACTTATTTCCGTATCAACACGGCGGGCAGCGGCCAGTTCGAGCGCACGCTGCTCATCGCCGACGAGGGCAGCCAGGTCAGCTACCTGGAAGGCTGCACCGCGCCCATGCGCGACTCCAACCAGTTGCACGCCGCGGTGGTGGAACTGATTGCCCTGGACAACGCCAGCATCAAGTACTCCACCGTGCAAAACTGGTATCCGGGCGACAAGGAAGGCCGGGGCGGCATTTACAATTTCGTCACCAAGCGCGGCAAATGCGCGGGGCGCAATTCCAAGATTTCCTGGACGCAGGTGGAAACGGGTTCCTCCATCACCTGGAAATATCCGGGCGTCCTCCTGCTCGGCGACAATTCCGTCGGCGAATTCTATTCCGTCGCCCTGACCAACCACCGGCAGCAGGCCGACACCGGCACCAAGATGATCCACGTCGGCAAGAACACCAGCAGCACCATCGTGTCCAAGGGCATCTCGGCGGGCCGGGGACAGAACAGCTACCGCGGCCTGGTGAAGATTCTCAAAAGCGCCACCGGCTCGCGCAATTATTCACAGTGCGATTCCCTCCTGATGGGAGACCGCTGCGGCGCGCACACCTTCCCTTACGTTGAGGTCAGGAACAGTTCTTCCACCGTCGAACACGAGGCCTGCACCTCCAAGATCGGCGAGGACCAGATTTTTTACTGCAACCAGCGCGGCATCTCAACGCAGGACGCTGTCAATATGATTGTCAACGGTTACTGCAAGGAAGTGTTCAAACAGTTGCCCATGGAATTTGCCGTCGAGGCGCAGAAGCTGCTCGGCGTCAGCCTGGAAGGCAGCGTCGGGTGAGCGGCGGCGGCGTGGCGGAGGCCGCGCGAGGTTTTTTCTCCTGAAAACAAAATCAAAACAAAATGGAACTGCTGGAAATTCGTAATCTGTCGGCGGGGGTGGAGGGCAGGCCGATTCTCAAAAACCTGAGCCTGTCGCTCAAGGCGGGCGAGGTCCACGCCATCATGGGACCCAACGGCGGCGGCAAAAGCACGCTGGCCCAAATCCTCGCCGGCCGCGCCGAATACGAGGTCACCGGCGGCTCCGTCCTGTTCCAGGGGGCCGACCTGCTGGCCATGAAGCCCGAAGAGCGCGCCCGCGCCGGGATTTTTCTAGCCTTCCAATACCCGGTCGAGATTCCCGGCGTCAACAGCACTTACTTCCTGCGCGCCGCCCTCAACGAATGCCGCAAAGCCCGCGGCCAGGCCGAACTGGCCCCGATGGAGTTTCTCAGCCTGGTCAAGCAAAAAAGCAAGATCCTCGAACTGGACCCCGGGCTGCTCAACCGCTCCGTCAACGAGGGCTTTTCCGGCGGCGAAAAGAAACGCAACGAAATCTTCCAGATGGCCGTCCTGGAACCCCTCCTCGCCATCCTCGATGAAACCGATTCCGGCCTGGACATTGACGCCTTGAAGGCCGTCGCCACCGGCGTCAACCGATTGCGCCGCCCCGACAACGCCACCCTGGTCATCACCCATTACCAGCGGCTCCTCGATTACATCGTGCCCGATTTTGTCCATGTCCTGGTGGACGGCCAGATCGTCAAGACCGGCGGCAAGGAGCTTGCCTTGACCCTGGAAGAGCGCGGCTACGATTGGCTGCTCGAAGAAACCGCCGCCCGGCCATGACCACCGCTTTGGATCATCAGCCGGACAAGACGCCGGCCCCCGCCGCACCCGCCGTTTCCCCGGAGGAGCGCCCATCCCGGCCCTCCCTCAGCCTGGCCGATTTCCTGGCCGCCTTCGCCCGCGGCGAGACCGGCCCCGATCCCGCCTGGCTCAAGCGGCGCCGGCAGGCGGCGCTGGCTCAGGCCGCGGAACTCGGCTTTCCTTCCGACAAACATGAAGAATGGCGCTTCACCCGGATCACCCCGCTTTGGCAACTCCCGCTCCATCCGGCGAAGCCGCCGGCGCGCCAGTTGACCGCCGCCGAAATTGCCCCTTTTGCCTTCGGACTGGAAAGTTGCCGGCTGGTTTTTGTGGACGGCCATTTTTGCGCCGGTCACTCCTCCCTGCCCGGCCCGGACAGCGGCCTGGAGGCCGGCAGCCTGCGCGCCGCGCTGGCCGGCGCCGCCCCGGAATTGGAATCGCATCTCACCCATGTCGCCGGCGATGGGGCGGTTGTTTTCACCGCCTTGAACACCGCGCTTTTTGAGGATGGCGCGTTGGTCCGCGCCTTGCCCGGCAAAGTCGCCGCCCAGCCGGTGCATTTGCTCTTCATCTCCACCGCGGGCGAACCCGGCGCAAGCGTCCATGTCCGCAACTTGATCGTGGCCGGGCCGCGCAGTGAAATGAAAATTCTGGAAACCTACGTCAGCCTTTCCGGCGCGCCTCACTTCACCAATGCCGTGACCGAACTGGTCGTGGGCGCGGAGGCCCGGCTGGACCACTGCAAGATTCAGGAGGAGAACACGCGCGCCGTTCACATCGCCGCCGTTCAGGCGCAACAGGACACGGGCAGCCATTGGACGTCCCACTCCATTTCCATCGGCGCGCGTCTGGCCCGGCAACAGATCGAATCGGTTTTCCAGGGCGGGAACGGCTGCTGCATCCTCAACGGCCTCTATCTGGCGCGCGGCGAGCAACTGGCCGATCATCACACCGTGGTGGATCACGCGCGGCCGCATTGCGAAAGCCATGAGTATTACCACGGCATTCTGTCGGGCCGCGCCCACGGCGTCTTCAACGGCAAGATTTTTGTCCGGCAGGACGCCCAAAAAACCAACGCCAAGCAAAACAACCGCAACCTGCTTCTCTCCGACGAGGCCGTCATCAACACCAAGCCGCAACTGGAGATTTTCGCCGACGATGTCAAATGCACGCACGGCGCGACTGTCGGCCAGATGGACGAGGAGGCCGTTTTTTATCTGCGCTCCCGCGGCATCGGACTCGAACACGCCCGGCAGATCATGGTCCGCGCCTTCGCCAGCGACGTGGTCGAGCGCATCCCGCTGGAACCCGTCCGCGCCCACCTCAACCTGATGTTGACAGAACGATTCAAGGACAAGGTGTGACCGCCGCGCCTCGCACCGGATGGCGTCCTGGCTATTCGGCCGGGATTCCGAGTTTTTCAAGCGCCTGTCGCACGGTCAGAATTGGTATGCCTCCAAAGGTTTCCATCGAGAGCAGATCGTTATCGCCGGTGACGATTGCATTGGCGCTTGCGCCCATCGCGCAGGCCAGCACATGGATGTCATCAGGGTCGCGCAAGGAAGGGGGCGCAGGAATGGCGGGGACTTCGACGATAAGTGCCGCCGCGCGGAAGCGCGAGATGATTTCCGGCGCGCTTTGGCCTCGCCGTTCCAATCGCATTTGGAATTTTTTCCGCTGGATCACCTCCTCGAATTCCGCCATGACAGGGGCGGAGGCACAGAGCGTGGCTGAACCGTCCAGCAGCGCGTCCACCAATCGCGAAGGATTTCCCCACCACAGCGAACCCGACACGAGCACATTTATATCAACGACGAGTTTCACGCGCGCGCCGCTCTGTCCGGGTGGCTTTTATTTCAGCGCCAATCTCATCCATGCTTAACGGTTCGCCTGGCACGGAGCGAATCTCGTCCAGCGCCTTCTTCAATTCCAGCCCGGCATTCCGGCGGCGCACTTCGTCGGCCAGCAATTCCGCCATCCGCTGGTTGTCCAGCAAACCCATTTGGCGCGCTTGCCGGATGAGTCCTTCGGGCAAATCCAATTCAACAGTGACACTCATAATGCGCTATATTCTACCGGAAAACTTACACCGATCGCGGACCTTGGCCAAGAACTGATTTGGGCAATTGCCAGACTCTAATGAACTACCCAAAGGCGAACTTGCTCTGAGCGTCCAGTCGGTGTTACGTTATGTCCTTTGAGTGCGAATGAAATTTCCTATGAAGATCATCATTCAATTAAGCAAGAAAGAGGAGGCGAAGGCGCCGCCCATTCTCCTGCGCTACACTCCGGGAATGATCTTGCCGGAGCGTAATTATGCGCTTGGCGAAGAAGCAGTCGCATCACTCCGGAACACCGGCATCCGATTTACCCAGGCAAGTCGCGAAGCCATTGCGGCGTGTTTGGAGAAGGTTGCCAGGGAAAGAGCATGAGCATTTACGCGACACTTTGGAAGTTGAAATTTCCCAAGGACGGAGACGATTTCAGGGGGTGTGATTGGATCGAGGTAACAGCCCAAGGAGTTCCCCCGCACATCGGGTCACCAAGCCCAGGCGCGGGATACGAGAGCGGTGATCCGTTTGGCGCGTTTCTGCCGCCGCCTGTGGCGGTTGATGGCGACGGAGAGGCGCTCCACATGCGAGCGGTGGTTTTCGTAACCGAGTTTACCCATAAAGGAACCGAACGCAGCGGCCAGGAATATCAATTGCCATTGCTTGTTTTGACCGGCGAAGAATATGACAAAATCACCTTCGCGGACTTGCACGAACGCATCTGCTCTGTTTTGCGGGGCAACCGCGCGCCGGTTGTTGCTCAGATTTTCGATGCCGATGGATCAATGAACATTATTCGCCACCGGCCAAAACACTCGAGCTGACCAGACTCGGTGTCCTTCAAAAAACCGCATGGACAAAACAGAACCCTGCGATTAGAATCCATCAATCGAAACCGGCGGTTGGAGGAAAACTCCCGAAAGGCAGGCGTCCAGCCTTCACGATCCGCCGCCAGACTGCGCCATGAGCGACGACTTGAACGATCTCTACCAGGAAGTGATTCTGGATCACAACCGCAACCCGCGCAATTTTCGCGCTCTTCCGGACGCCAACCGGCGCGCCGAGGGCGACAATCCCCTCTGCGGCGACCACTTCACCGTCTTTCTCAAGCTGGACAACGACATCATTCGCGACGTGAGTTTTCAAGGCGCCGGCTGCGCCATTTCCAAGGCTTCCGCCTCGATGATGACCGAGCATCTCAAGGGCAAAACGGTGGCGCAGGCGCGCGATTGCTTTGCCCGGTTCCAGCGGATGCTTGCCACCGGCGAAACCGGGGATGAAGAGGCCCTGGGCAGCCTCTGCGCGCTGGGCGGCGTCCATAAGTTTCCCATGCGCGTCAAATGCGCCATCTTGTCCTGGCACGCCATGCTGGCAGGCCTGCAAGGCGAGGGCAAAGTCTCAACCGAAAAGGCGTAGCCGCCAAGCCGGC
>Ga0326727_10009185_pt1 | contig 24512 bp, 33 predicted proteins | sample MB2enrmetagenome_FD_207643 | JGI IMG/M metagenome (GOLD analysis project Ga0326727, IMG submission 207643) | Lab enriched peat soil microbial communities from McLean, Ithaca, NY, United States - MB29MY | ecosystem: Environmental > Terrestrial > Soil > Wetlands > Peat | place: USA: New York... | reverse complement strand
TTTGGTAATCCCCCCCCCCCCTCACCCCGGGGGGGGGGGGGTTTCTCCCCCCGCGGGGGGGATACCACCGGCCCACCGCCCTTTGCCCCCACGGAGGGATTATTCTTCGCCATAGCCATAGCCGCCGCCTGGGGTTTCGATGCACAGGCGGTCGCCGGGCAGCAGGTTCAGCCAGGACAGTCCCAAATTTTTTTGGGGATGGGGGTTCGGGGGAAGGACCTTTTCTTTTAAAAAAGGTCCTTCCCCCGATTCCTCCCCACTCTTCCTCTTCTTCTCCCCGCTACTTCGCCGCTTCCAAGGGATAGCCCGCGCCCATCCAGGCGAACAGACCGCCGGGGACGCGCGTGACGTCGGTGTAGCCGAGCTTGACCGCCCACATGGCGGCGTTGTGGCTGCGGGTGCATTTGACGAAGCCGCAGTAGAAGACGATTTTGCGGTTCTTGTCCGGTCCGAGCAGATTGGCGAAATCGTCCACGGTTTTGCCGCCGGTTTCCTTGGCGTCCCAGACGCCCATTTCCTGCACCGGGAACAGGAAGTTGACCGCACCCGGAAAGTGTCCCTTGGCAAAGGAGTCGCCGGGCATGGTGTCGACCAGGAGCATGGGGGTTTTGGCGTCCAGGGCGTCTTTGAGTTCGGCCACGCTCATCAGTTTGTAGCCGCCCGTGGCGGTTTGGGCGGCGAGCGCCTCGGCCGGTTCCTTCTGCTGCGGCTCGGTGGGTTCGGTTTTGTTTTGTACGAAGGCCATGACCGCCTTTTCCGTGGCCACTTCCTCGGTGAATTTGGTGTCGAAGGGCTGGGCCGAGGCGACGTGCGCCGCGAGCAGGAACGCGGCGCAAAAAAACAGGCCGGAAAGTTTTTGGACATTCGTCATGTGGGGTTGCCTCCGGATGCGGGTTTTGGGTTGGGGCCGACGGATCGCCGGTGTTGTCGTTCGCCCAGGCGGCGGCGCCAGAACAAGAACGCGCAGACCGCCAGAAAAGCCGCGTCACGCCACAAGGCCCGGCGCATGCCGCCATGGTAGATCGTCTCGGGGTCGGCGGGAGAAAAGCAGCCGCAGTCGGCGCCCAGGCCCAGGACCAGGCCGTAGCCGAGCACGCACATGAACAGGACGAGCAAGGCGGCGACGATTTCCAGGCAATAGCGCCGGTTCAGAACCAGTCCCGCTCCGGCGAGCGTTTCGGTCAAGCCCAGGGCCAGGGCGGTCGGGAAATGCAGGAATTTGGGCAAAAGGCCGTAGTCGCCGACGATGCCGGCAAAGGCCGCAAGCGAGGCCAGTTTGTAGACCCCGGCCGCGGCAAAGGTCAGTCCGAGTCCCGCCCTGGCGGCGAACGCCAGGCGGCCGGCCCAGACGGACCGGGCGGACCGGCCAGACCGGCCGAACGGGGCCAGGGGTATTGACTCGAAATTCCTCATGATGTCGCATCAATAGTCTTTGGACCCAGGCATAACAAATTGATTGCATTGATTATTTCAATGGAAATACATTTGTATTACCTATGTTGCGCCGATTTCGCGCCCTCAAAATGACCGCCGGGCATTTGGGCTCCGGCCCGGACATGGACAAGGCCCGGGGAGATTTGCTATCATACCGGAAACAAAGAAGAGGATTCGGGAAAGGGATTGAAAACGCATATGCGCGACCGCGTTTCCCTTAAAGACGCCAGGTCGGCCTATGCGGGGGAGTAAAAGCGGCATGACAGTGGCGAAACGTCCTTCTCCGCCAATGGCGGCCCGGATGCGGTCGGACCCCGAGCCGTTGGCCGAACCACGGGGACAGGCCGATTTTCCCGCCTCCTCGGCCGGCCGCGAACCGGTTCTTGCCGATACCTATCGTTCGTATTTCGAGTCCGCCCCGGACGCCATGCTCCTGCTCGACACCGAGACCAAAGCCGTGCTCGACGCCAACGCGGCCGCCCTGGTCTTGTACGCTTATGATCGCGAAGAAATTTTTAGCAAAACCGGGCTGGATCTGTCCGGCGGCCCGGAACCGGCCGCCCTGGGGACCGGGGCGTTGTCCGCGCCGATTTCCCCGCGCAGCCATCGCCGCAAGGACGGGACGGTTTTCCCGGTCGAGGTCGGCCTGACCGAATTCGTCCTGCACGGACGGGCGGTCGCACTGGCGGCCGTGCGCGACGTCAGCGGGCGCATGGAGGCCGACCAGGCGTTGCGCGAGTCCGAGCAGCGCTACCGCATCGTGGCCGACTACAACTACGACCTGGAGATGTGGCACGGTCCGGACGGGTCGTTGCTCTACATCTCGCCCTCCTGCGAACGGATCACCGGCCATACGACCGCCGCCTTTTACGGCCGTCCGAATTTCCTCGAAGAGATCACCGCGCCCGGATACAAGGCCGTCTGGGACGAACTACGCGAGTCCCTTGCCCGGGGAGAACGCCAGTTCGCCGCGGATTTCCAGATCATGCACGCCGACGGCCTGGACCGTTGGATTTCCATTCACTGCCAGAAGGTTTACGGACTTGGCGGCGCGGACCTGGGGCTTCGTTCCAGCAGCCGCGACATCACCGATCGCAAACGCCTGGAACTCGAATTCCAACACCTGGCTTTCCACGACCCGCTCACCGGGCTGCCCAACCGCAAGCTGTGCCTGGACCGCATTGCCCAGGCCCTGGAGCGCTCCAAACGGCGCGACAATTATCACTATGCGGTCATTTTCCTGGATCTGGACCGTTTCAAAGTGGTCAATGACAGCCTGGGCCATTATGTCGGCGACCAGCTCCTGGTGGCCGTCAGCCGCAAGATCAAGGCCCAGGTGCGGACTCTCGACACCGTGGCCAGATACGGGGGTGACGAATTCGTCGTGCTCCTCGAGGAAATCGCCTCGGCCGCCGACGCCATCTACATCGCCAAACGCATCAAAAACGAAATCAAGGAGCCGCTCTCCCTGTGCGGCTACACCATCCACATCAGCACCAGCATGGGCGTCGTGCTCAGTCCGGCGATCTACGACCGGCCGGAGGACCTTTTACGCAACGCCAGCATCGCCATGCACCGGGCCAAGGATCAGGGCCGCGACAAGCTCAAGGTCTTCAGCACCGGGCTTCTCGAAGAAGCCATCAACATCATGCGCATGGAGACCGACCTGCGCCGCGCCCTGGAACGCGACGAATTCGTGATCCATTTCCAGCCGATCATCGCCTTGACCGACAAGCGCCTGACCGGTTTCGAGGCGCTTTTGCGCTGGAACCATCCCCAACTGGGCATGGTCCAGCCGGCCGATTTCATCCATATCGCCGAGGAAACCGGGCTTATCATCCCCATCGGCCTATGGGTCATCGAACAATCCTGCCGGACCATGGCCGATTGGCAAGCGCGCCATGCGGACGCAAGCGGCCTGACCGTCAATGTCAACCTGTCCGCCAAACAGCTCTCCCAGACGGATCTGGTGGAGCGGGTGGACGCGATTTTGCGCTCCACCGGCCTGCCGCCCGAAGCCTTGAAACTTGAAATCACCGAGTCCGTGATGATGGACAATCCGGAACTGGCCGTAAACCGGCTCAAACGGCTCAAAGCCCTGGGCGTCAAACTCTCCATGGACGATTTCGGCACCGGCTACTCGTCGCTGGGCTATTTGCAGAAATTCCCGGTGGACACCCTCAAGGTCGACCGCAGCTTCATCATGCGCCTGGACGTCGAATCCGAGTCCCGCCAGATCATCAAGGCCGTGATCGCCCTGGCGCACAGCATGGGCATGGACGTGGTCGCCGAAGGCATCGAGGAACCGCACCAAGACAATTTGCTGGTCGAGCTCAAATGCGAGTGCGGCCAAGGCTTTCTCTATTCCCGACCGGTGGAGACCAATACCATCGAGGCGATCCTGGACGGCCGGCTCCTCATGACCGCGGAACCGAACGAACCCGAGTAACACTCACGACCGCACGGCCGTTTCCGGCCGCATCCCCAAAGAGGCCGATCATGCGCGTTCTGGTGGTCGAAGACGACCGGCAAGCGAGCGCCTATCTCGTCAAGGGGCTCAAGGAGAGCGGCATCGGCGCCGAGTATGCCTTTGACGGGAAAAAGGGGCTGGTCATGGCCCTTGGCGGAGGCTTCGACGTCGTTATCCTGGACCGGATGCTGCCCGGCCTGGATGGGCTGTCGCTGGTCGCGGCCCTGCGCGCCGCCGGAGACAAAACCCCGGTGCTCATCTTAAGCGCCCTCGGCGCGGTGGACGACCGGGTACGGGGGCTCAAGGCCGGCGGCGACGACTACCTCACCAAACCTTACGCCTTCGCCGAATTGCACGCCCGCATCGAAGCCCTGGCCAGGCGCGGCAAAACCTCGCTGGCACCATTGGTCCTGGCCGTGGGCGATCTCAGCCTGGATCTGGCCTCACGCTCCGTCACCCGCGCCGGTCGCCCGATCGAACTCAAGCCCAAGGAATTCTCCCTGCTCGAATACTTCATGCGCCACGTCGGCCAGGTGGTCACCCGGACCATGCTGCTGGAACACGTCTGGGATTACGCCTTCGATCCCCAGACCAACGTCATCGACGTCCACGTCAGCCGCTTGCGCGGCAAGTTGGACAAGGGGTTCGACAAACCGCTGCTGCACACCGTGCGCGGCGCCGGATATATGTTGCGTGATCCCGGCTAGATTCTTCAAGGCGACGTCCTTCCGCCTGGCTTTCTTGTACATGACCCTGTTCGGGGTCTCGGCCTTGGCCCTGTTCGGGCTGATCTACGAGATGACCTCCGGCTTTATGAAACGCCAGACCGACGAGACCATCGAGGCCGAAGTCCTGGGACTGGCCGAACAATACAGCCAACTCGGGCTGTCCGGGCTTCTGCGGGTCGTCAACGCCCGGGCGGCCGGCGACGATCTGGGCGAAAGCCTCTATCTCCTGACCGATCCGGACCTGCACCCCCTGGCCGGCAACGTAAGCCGCTGGCCCGAAGCGGCCCGCGACTCGGTACTGGCCGAACCTCCCGAGGGAGGGGGGGACGGCTGGCTCAACATCAAAGTGGAAGATAAGGGCAAATCGACCTTCGCCCGGGTGCGCCGCTTCGTGCTGCCCGGGGGCTTCAGGCTGCTGGTCGGGCGGGAGATCACCGAACGCGTGCGCATCGAACGCCTGATCGAGCGCTCCCTGGCCTGGGGACTCGTCGCCACCCTGGCGCTCGGCTTCGCCGGAGGCATCCTCATGAGCCGGGGCATGCGCCGCCGTTTGGACGGCATCAATCGAGCCGTCGCGGAAATCATGCGCCTGGGACCGGCCAGACGCATGCCGGTGAGCGAACTGGGCGACGAATTCGACCAGCTGGCGGCCAACCTGAACGCCATGTTGGACCAAATCCAGTCGCTCATGGACGCGGTGCGCAACGTCGGCGACAATATCGCCCACGACCTGCGTACGCCCCTCACCAGATTGCGCTCGAAGCTGGAAATGACCCTGCGCCACGAGGATGATGCGACTCCCTGCCGCGCCGCCCTGGAAGAGGCCATAACCGAAACCGACAAGCTCCTGGCCACCTTCGCCGCCCTGCTGACCATCGCCCAGGTCGAGGCCGGCTCGCAACTCGAAGACTTCGAAACGGCCGACCTCGCCCGCATCGCCGAAGACGCCCTGGAACTCTATGAACCCCTGGCCGAAGAAAAAGGCCTGAGCCTGGTCATGGCGCCGGGCCCAGGCGTTCCGGTCCTGGGCAATCGAGGCCTGATCGCCCAGGCCGCCGCCAACCTGATCGACAACGCCGTCAAATACACCCCGGCAGGCGGTAAAATCAGCCTGTCCGTCCGGCAAGACGGCGCGCAAGCCATCCTGCGCGTGGCCGATTCCGGACCGGGCATTCCGGCAGACTCACGCGAAAAGGTTCTGGAACGCTTCGCCCGCCTGGACGTGAGCCGGGCCACCCCCGGCAGCGGACTGGGACTCTCGCTCGTGGCCGCCGTGGCCAAACGGCACGGCGCCAGCCTCACCCTCGGCGACAACAACCCCGGCCTGGCCGTGGAATTGGCCTTCCCGACGGCGGAGTGACCAGGGGCTCCGCCCCTGCCCCCTCGGGGCTCCCCCGCTGGGGGGACAATTGTCCCCCCAGCCCCCCCGTGTAAGGGGGCTCGCCCGAGCCCCTTACCGAGGGAGGCCGGGGGGCATCATGCCCCCCGGCGGGGTCTGGGGCGGAGCCCCAGAGGCTTTATCCCACCTTGGCGGCGAGGCCGGAAATGCGCTGGGTTTGTTCGCCGGCGTAGGACACGACGGCGTTGCGCCCGTTGGATTTGGCCGCGTACATGGCGGTGTCGGCCCGGCGCACGAGCTCTTCGGCGGCCAGGGGTTGGCTTTGGTCGGAGCTGGCCACGCCGATAGACAGGGTGACCTTGATCGGCCTGTTTTCGTGTTCGAAATGGTGTTTGGCGGTTCTGGAGCGCAGGCGTTCCGCCAGAAGCCAGGCTTGTCCCGCATCGGTGCCGGGCAGGATCACGGTGAATTCCTCGCCCCCGTATCGCGCGGCGAAGTCGGAACCGCGGATGGTTTGCAGGATGATCGCCCCCAGTTCGCGCAAGGTCTCGTCTCCGGCCTGGTGGCCGTAGGTGTCGTTGATTTGTTTGAAGTGGTCGATATCCAAGAGCAGAAACGAGAGTTGTCCGCCGTAGCGGCCTTGCCTGGCCACTTCCTGGGCCAGGTGTTCGTCGAAGGCCTGGCGGTTGGGTAGCCTGGTGAGACAGTCGCGGTCGGCGCGGTATTTCAGGCTGCGGTAAGCCAGGGCGTTGCGGAAAGCCGGGGCCAGCTGGCGGATAGCTGCGCGCAGAAAGCCGCGGTTTTCGTTCGAAAGGTCGGCATGGGTCACCACGGCCAGACAGCCGAATATGCGACCGTCGGCCTCAAAGTCGACGAGCAGCGCCCTGCCGGGCGTGGACGGCGCGGGGCGCAGTTTCTTGGACAACCCCTTGACGCGGGAGACCAGATACTCGGCCGGGACGCCCCCCAAGGCCTTGGCCGCCAGATGCAAAAGGTATTTGGCCCGGGCCGATTCCTCGTCCCCGGACAATCCCCGGGAAAGAAACATTTCCGTGGCCACGCCCGAATCCCCGCGCCAAAAGGCCGCCAGCAGTTCGGAGACCGGGTAATGTTCGCCAAGATCGCCCAACAGGCCGGTCAGGATGCGTTCGGCGTCCATGGTCGACGAAGCCCGGGCCAGGAGGTGGTGCAGGAAGACCAACCGATCGCGCTGTTCGGTCAGGGTTTTGCGCTCGGTGATGACCGTGCCCACCAGACGCGAAATTTCCTCGTAAATCGAGACCGATTCCCTGGCCTTGGTTAGGGCGGCCCTGATCCTTTCGGACCCGGCTCCGGACGGAATGGCCGTCAAAAAGCCCTGCGACACGATTTCCTCAACGCTTTCCGGGGAAGCCGCCTTGTCGAGCAATAAAACGCGTTCGCTCGCGCCGAAGGAATAGGCCAGGGCCTTGTCTTCGCCGCGTAAATTTTCCCAGACGCTCAACGGCGCGAAGATGAGTTCCGGCGTCTGGCCGCCGGCTTTCCCGCGCAACTGCGCCGGGAGCTTGTTAATCAACGCGTGTCCCGGCCCGAGGGCTTCGAGCACGCGGCGTTCGGTATCCGGCGGCAGGGCGATGCCCCATACGATCCGAACGTGGCTTGCACTCTCACTCATGGTCTCTCCCTTTCCTTTCCCCCGCGCGGGGTCCAAAAGAAGAAATGCAAAACAGAGGCCAAGAATGAATAGTCATATTTTACAATAATTTGCGATTGGAAGCCGTTGCCGCGACAGGCATTTGACGCCCCTTGGGCGAGCCGCCCTCGCTATGCGTCTTGCCGTCGCGGGTCCTTTGGACTATTTACCCGCTTGACTTACCAAGCCTGCCGGGTGGTCGAATCTAGTCGCGTTTCATGGAGGCTTTGATGCAGGAAATTGCCCACGCCTTGCACCAGCCCAGAGTGCTCATCGTCGACGACGACGTCCTCAGCTGCAAACAGCTGGAAAAATATTTTGCGCCCCATGCCGCCTGCGACGTCCGCACCGACGGCCGGTCCGCCGTGGACGCCTTTGCCCTGGCGCTCGGCGAAGGCTCGCCTTACGACATTGTGTGCATCGACATTGTCATGCCCGGGCTCGACGGCTCCCAAACCTTGGAAATGATGCGGGCCATCGAGGACGAGTTCGGCGTGGAGGAGATGAACCGCGCGCGCGTGATCATCACCACCGAGAAAAACGATCCCAAAAGCATCTTCCAGGCTTTCTTCGACCAACACGTCTTCGCCTACCTGGTCAAACCGATCAAAAAGCAAACCATAGAAACCGAGCTGCAGAAACTGCGTTTGGTGGAATAGCCAGCCGGGCGCTTTCCGGGCTGGGAATTTTTTTCCTTTTTGCCTCCTGCCGCTGTTTTTTTCCGAATCCCTTTTGAAAAATTACGGCCCGCGCTCACTTCTCGCTATCCGAAAGTGAGCGCGGGCCGGCCGGCGTTTTTTGGGGGGAAAGCGGGGAGAAAACACGACAAAGGATTCGTACCCTCACGTTGCCGCCGCTTCAACATGAGACACCAGCTCTATTCTACCCCAGGTACCCGAGAAGGAAGAACCGTATCCTTCCCTTTGCCATCAGGCCCTGGCTTCCCCGGCTATTCAGTATGGGAGCACTGCGCCGAAACGAGATAGGCGCGGACAAGCTCTCGAATTTCAGCCAAGAGCATGCGGCGCGGCGCGGGATCTTCTTGAGCGGCTCGGGACACCGCTTTGAGGCTATGCAGGAGAATGACCGCCATTGCCTCGGACTTCGCCTGCGTCAGACAGGGAATGGCTTTGCGCAAAATGCTCCCCACGCTCCCCTGCATGGCCTTGCGAAACCGCAGCCGTATGTCATCGCTGCCGCCGCGCGCATCCACCAATGCGATCGCCAGGCTCCGCTGCGACTGAAGCGCCAGCTTAAAGTCGATGAACGCACCAGCCAGTCCGTCCAGCGTCATATGCTCCGCCCGCTCGCCCAACTCGGCAAACCCATCCAGGGCGTGTTGTGCGTATCGCAGGAGCAACGCGTCGGCCAGGGATTCCTTGGACGGGAAGAAGCGGTAGAGCGAGCCGATCGCGGTCCCTGAGCGGGCCGCAATCTCCGTCATGGTGGCCGCGTCATAGCCCCTTTCCGTGAACACCTCGGCCCCGGCTTCCATAATCGCGGCCACGCGGATGTGGCCCCGTTGCCTTTTCGGCTCGCGCGCACCGGCGGAAGATGTCGTTGACATATGCGAGGACGTCCTCTAGTAACTGTTTTGCGAGACTATCCTCGCATATTAACACCGAGCCGGCCAGAAGCCAAGGCTCCGGTTGCCCGCTCGGCTCAGCCTTTGAGAAAAATGCAACGGCCGGCGGGGTCGGCGAACTGGCGCCGGCAATCACGAGAAGGAGAGCACCATGACGGTAACCACGCTGGACGCAAAGTCGGCGCTCGTTGTCATCGATCTGCAGAACGGCATCCTGTCCTACCCCACCGCCCACCCGGTCGACGAGGTGGTGGACCGCGCCGGCGCATTGGCTGACGCCTTCCGCCGTCACGGTTTGCCGGTCGTGCTCGTCAACGCTGCCGGGGGGGCACCGGGCCGAACGCAGCAGGCTCGCAACCGAGGTGAACGTCCCGCCGGCTGGACCAATCTCCTCCCCGAGCTGAACCCGCGGCCGGAAGACCACACAGTGACGAAGCGGACCTGGGGAGCGTTCACGAACACGGACCTCGATGCGCATTTGAAGAAGCTGGGCGTCACGCAGGTTGTGATCGCCGGCATCGCCACCAGCATCGGGGTCGAGTCGACCGCGCGCCAGGCGTACGAGCGCGGGTTCAACGTCACCCTCGCCGTCGACGCCATGACGGACGTGAGCCCAGAGGCTCACGTCAACAGCGTCACGCGAATATTCCCGAAGCTGGGAGAAACCGGCACAACAAAGGAAATCATCGATCTCCTCGGCAGGACACACGCGTGAGCGTGTCCTCCTCGCAGCTGGCACTGCCATGAATAGTCCCGTGAAAGGCACCTTCCGTTCGTTGCACGGCTTCAACTACCGGGTGTGGGCCGGCGGCGCGCTCGTGTCCAATGTGGGAACATGGATGCAGCGCACCGCCCAGGACTGGCTCGTGCTCACCCAGCTGACCCACAACAATGCGACCGCCGTCGGGGTGGTCATGGCGCTCCAGTTCGGACCGCATGTTCTCTTGCTGCCCCTGACCGGTTTTGCGGCCGATCATCTCGACCGGCGAAAGCTCCTTATCGCCACCCAGGCGGCCATGGGTGCGCTCGCCCTGGGACTGGGCATCCTCACCGTCACCGGGCTCGTCCAGTTGTGGCAGGTATACCTGTTCGCCTTTCTGCTTGGCTGCGTCACCGCGTTCGATGCCCCGGCGCGTCAGACATTCGTCTCGGAGCTGGTCGGGGAAGCCGACCTGTCGAACGCGGTGGCGCTGAATTCCACATCGTTCAACGCCGCGCGGATGATCGGTCCAGCCATTGCCGGCGTCCTGATCGCCTCCATGGGCTCCGGGTGGGTGTTCCTGATCAACGCGGCCTCTTTTACCGCCGTGCTTTACTCGCTGGGCCTGCTTCGCGTCGGCGAACTGCATCGCAGGGGGAGCCCCCCGCGAACCAAGGGCGGTCTCGTCGAAGGTTTTCGCTATGTCGGGAAACGCCCCGACCTGAAAGCTGTCCTGCTCATGCTTTTTTTGATTGGCACGTTCGGGCTCAACTTCCCGATTTTCATCTCAACCATGTCTGTCACCGCCTTTCACGTCGGAGCGGGTCGATACGGGCTCTTGACCTCGATCATGGCGATCGGATCGGTCGCCGGCGCGCTCCTCGCCGCCAGGCGGGCGAAACCCCACATCGCCCTTCTGTCCGCTGCCGCCGCAATCTTCGGGGCCGGCTTGGCGCTGGCCGCAGTCATGCCCGGCTACTGGCTCTTTGGCATCGCTCTTATCATCATTGGAATGTCCGCGCAGACCTTCACCACCTCGACAAACAGCTTGGTGCAACTCTCGACCGAGCCCGCCATGCGCGGGCGTGTTCTGGCGATCCTGCTCGCTCTGGTTTTGGGAGGCACGCCCATCGGCGCGCCCATTGTCGGTTGGGTGGCGGATACCTTCGGCCCGCGCTGGGCGCTTGGCCTCGGCGCCACCTCGGGTTTTGCCGCGGCGATCGTCGCGATCTGCCATCTCACGAGGTACCGTCAGCCGCACGCGCGGACCGATCCGCCACGATCGGATGGCGATTGAGCGGTCGCGCCGATTACCGCGGCGCCGCCGGTTGCCGCACCGGGCAACCCTCACCCCCGCCAGAGGAGACCATATGAACTACGTTGCCATGTTCTTTGCCGGCGCCTTTCTCTGTAATTGCATCCCACACCTGGCTTGCGGACTGCAGGGGACGCCGTTCCCCACGCCGTTCGCCAAACCGAGAGGCGTGGGGCTTTCCTCCCCCCTGCTGAATTTCCTCTGGGGCGCATTCAATTTATTCCTTGGCGTTTATATCCTTTCACGCCATCAGGTGCCTATCGGGCTCAATGCAGACTTCGCGGCGCTGGCCATCGGCGCCTTGGCGCTGGGCACGAATCTTTCGCTCCATTTCGGAAAGGTGCGGCGGGACAGGCAGGCAAAATGCGAGCGTCCCCGGAAAGCGTCCGAGCGCCGATAGGCATTCGGAGCGCGGGCCAAGCGGGGGAAAAAACCTTTTTGTGAACAAAAATGGGGTTTCCCCCGACTCTAGTTCGCCTTGACGATCTCCCAGCGGCCGTTGTTCAGGCAGGCTGTGCCAGTGACGGCTTCCTGTTTGCCGTCGATCTCGGAGGCCTGGGTGTATTCGCGGCAGTACGAGCCGCCTTCGCGCTGGTAGGATTTTGTCGGGGTGACGGAGTAGCGGTTGCCGGTATTGGGGTTGCGCCAGGCACCGGTGTCGTTGTCCCGGTTGTTGTCGAGCACCTCGCTGGTCTTGACCCGGTCGGCGTCGTCGAATTTGCCGCCCACGTACCAGCCAACCCCGGCGCCGATGAGCACGCCGGCGATGGTGGCGATGGTTTTGACGGTCGGATTGTCGCCGCCGATCGCCGCGCCGGCCACGCCACCGGCCACGCCGCCGGCCACCGCGCCGACGTCTTTCTTCTTCACGCCGGAACAACCGCAGACCAGAATCAAAACCAGAAACATCGCCGCCAGCCTTCGCAGATGGATACGCATCGCCGCCTCCTCATTTCGCTTGGAGTCTTATGGCCGGGCAATTACGGCGCGACGCAAGGCCACGTCCGTCCTGGCCATCTTCATATAGCCAAGGGGAATTTTTTGCAAGAAAATATTTAATCATTGTTATCGTCAGGCAAATATTACGCGGACGGCTTTTCCCGCTTTCCATTATTCGGAAAATACCGCATACTCCTATTATAGTGGGGAACCCTTGCCGGAGGTTGGCCATGCGCGCCGAAATCGTTTATATCCACCACAATTGTTTCATCCTGGGGCTTGGCCGGAAAACCCTGCTGTTCGATTATCCCGATCCCTCGCACCTCCCCCAAAACGCCGCCCTGGAGGTCAGCCGACGCATCGAGGGAACCGACCTGACGGTTTTCATCAGTCATTGCCATGCCGACCATTTCGATCCGGACATCATGCACGTCACGGACAGCGCGGCGCGGTGTTCCTATGTCGTTTCCGACGACGTGCCGGACATGTTCCCGGGTTCGGTGCCGGACGACGCGCTGGTGGTCGAACCCGACCAAACCTACGAATTCATGGATATGCGGATTTTGACCTTGGAAAGCAACGACCTGGGCGTGGCCTATCTCATCGAGGACCAAGCGACGATCTATTACGGCGGCGACCTGGCCGATTGGGCTTGGGACAACCTCCCGCGTGAATCCCTGGCCGCGAGCCGGTCGTTTTTCCGGGACGCCCTGGCGCGGCTCAAAGACCGCGCCATCGACGTGGCCTTCGTCAACCTGGATGCGCGGCTGCCCAACTTAGCCGGCGGACTAGAATTCGCGCTGACGGTCAGGCCGCGGATCTTCGCGCCGATGCACGCCTTCGGCAGCATCGCCTATCTGGGCGATCACCGCGCCGCCATCGACGCCATGGGAGTGACGCCGTTCATTTATCGCCACACCGGCGACATCATGACCGTGGAATTATAGCCAGACGGGCGCGAAGGTCTATTCTGACGCGGAGGCCGGGGGCGATAGCCCCCGGAGAAAACAACCTGATTCTGGTTTTGATTCTCTGTCGGCCGCTCTTGCAATAACAGCCGAAAACGCGCCCCGGGCAGGCCGGGACGGACTATTTGCTTCCCACGGCGGCTTCGATCAGCCGTTTGGCGGCCGGGAACAAATGCCGTTTGCCGTGGTAGACGACGTAAAAATCGCGTTCGAAACGCAGTTTCGGGAACCGCACCATGACAAGTTCGCCACTGGCGAGAAACATGGCCGCGGCCAGACGCGAGGTCACGGCCAGACCCATCGAGCCCCGCGCGCAGTGCAAAACGGTTTCGTTGCTGGTTACTTCCACGGTCACGTGCAGGCGTCTTGGGTCGTAGCCGGCCGGGACGAGCGCCGCTTCAAAGGCCTTGCGCGTGCCCGAGCCCTGCTCGCGCATGACCCAAGGCCAGGTCACCGCCTCTTCCAGATTCAGCTCGGCGTCGGCCGGATCGATTTTGCGCGCGGCAAGAAGCTGGGGCGAGGCGATGACGATCAGTTCGTCGCGCATGACCGGGGTATGGACCAGGTCCTGGTCGGCGTATTTGGCGCCCACCACGCCGAGCGTGAGCACGCCTTCCTTGACCCGCTCGGTGACCTGGCGGGAATCGCCCATATGCAGGCGCACCTTGACTTCGGGGTAGCGCGCCAAAAAACCGGCCAGGATGCCCGGCACGATATAGTGCGCCGGAATGGTGCTCGCCCCCAGGTCCAAGTCGCCGCCCACCCGCTCGCGCAGGGCCTCGATTTCGGCCTTGGCCTCGCGCAGTCGCGCAAAGACTTCCTGGCCGTGCTTGTAGAGGATATCCCCGGCTTTGGTCGGCAGGATCGCCCGCCCCAAGCGGTCGAAGAGCGGCGTATCGAGTTCCTCCTCGAGCGAAGAGACATGGGCGCTGATGGTCGGCTGCGACAGAAAGAGCGCCTGTCCCGCCTTGGAGAAACCGCGGTTTTCGTAGACTTTGCAAAAGGCTTCCAAACGACGGAAATCCATGCTGCCTATCCTTCCTATCGGTTTTATCAATGATTTCAGATAAAAAAACGGGGCCGCAAGGCCCCGTATAAAACGCCGTTATTCGGTCGTGGCTTCGGGAGTTTCCGGTTTGGCCGGTTTTTCTTTGGGAGCTGCGGTCTTGGGGGCGGCCTTGGCCCGGGTCTTTTTTTCCGGGGCCTTTTCCACAGACGCTTCCTTGGCTGGCGCGGTCTTGGTTGGCGCGGCCTTGGCTTTGGCCTTCGGTTTGGCTTCGGACGCGGCGGCCGGCTGACCCGGCTTGTGGGTCAGCTCGATGATGGCCATGGGCGCGGCATCGCCGGCTCTGGGCAGGCCCAGCTTGACCACCCTGGTGAAACCGCCGGGAACGCCGACGAAGCCCGGACCGATGTCGTCGAAAAGCCTGGCCACCAACTGATGATTGCACAGGATCTTATAGGCCATGCGGCGGGAATGCACGTCGTCGCTACGGGTCAGGGAGACCAGCTTGTCGGCGAAGCGGGAGAGTTCCTTGGCCTTGGCCTCGGTGGTGCGGATTGCGCCGTGGATGAGCAAGGCTTTGGCCATGTTGCGCAACAGGGCCTGGCGGTGATCGCTGTTGCGGCTGAGCTTGCGTCCTAAATTCTTATGCCTCATTGCTTTGCTTCCTCTTGACCCATTCCTGGTACTTTTGCTCGAAATTATCCAATTTCATGCCGAAGGAGAGTCCCATGTCCTCCAGGACGCGGCGGATCTCTTCCAGTGATTTCTTGCCGAAATTCTTGGTCTTGAGCATCTCGTGCTCGGTCTTCTGCATCAGCTCGCCGACAAGGGAGATGTTGGCGCTTTTGAGGCAGTTGGTGGCCCGCACGGACAGCTCGAGTTCGTCGATGCTCTTGAACAGGTTGGGATTGAGCTCGATATCGGAGCCCGAGCGTCCGCCGTCGCCTTCGGATTGCTTCTCGTCGAAATTGATGAAGACGCTGAGCTGCTCTTTGAGGATCTTGGCCGAATAGGCGATGGCGTCGTCGGGCGTGACCGAACCGTCGGTCCAGACCTCAATGATCAGCTTGTCGTAGTTGGTCATCTGGCCGACGCGCGCCTGGTCCACAGTGTAGGAGACCTTGCGCACCGGCGAGAAACTGGCGTCCAGCGGGATCAGGCCGATCTCGCCGTCGAGGTCCTCGTGGTATTCGGCCGGCACGTAGCCCTTGCCCATGCGCACCTCGAGGTGGATCTTGAGTTCGCGATCCTCGGACAAGGTGGCGATGTGCTGATCCGGTTCGAGGATGGTCACGAACTGATTGGCGACGATGTTGGCCGCCGTGACCGGACCTTTCTTGTTGGCGACCAAGGTCAGGTGCTGGGGTTCGTCGGTGGCGAGCGCCAGCCTGACCAGCTTGAGATTCAGGACGATGTCCGTGACATCCTCGATGACCCCGGGGATGGCGGTGAATTCGTGTTGCACGCCCTCAATGCGGATGGCGGCGATGGCCGCGCCCTGCAGGGAGGACAGCAGGACCCGGCGCAGGGCGTTGCCCAGCGTCGTTCCGAAACCGCGCTCCAAAGGCTCGCAGGAAAATTTCCCGAACGTATTGGTGGTCTTGGAGCTGCGTTGGAGTTTTTCGGGCTTGACCAAATCCGACCAATTTCGGGTATTGATGAGCCTGTCACCGTTTTTAATAAGCATGTTGGGCACCCGTGCCGTTTCCCTGGGAAACGGAGATTGAAAAGATTGGGTTGACTAGGCGGCGCCTCGCAATAGCCTTCCGGAGCCGGGCGCGCCCCGGCCCGGAAGGGGTGATAACGTCTTACTTCGAGTACAATTCGACGATCAGGTGTTCGTTGATGGGGAATTGGACGTCTTCCCTGACGGGCATGGCCTTGACCATCCCCTTGAACGCGGCGCCGTCGGCCTCGAGCCAGGAGGGGCAGCCGCGGCGGGCGATGACCTGCTGGGCTTCGAGGATGACCGGGGTCTGACGGTTCTTTTCCCTGACCTCGACCACGTCTCCGGTTCGCACCTGCAGCGAGGGAATGGTGACGCGCCGGCCGTTGAGCTTGAAGATGCCGTGGCGCACGAGCTGCCGGGCCTGGTCGCGGGAGTTGGCGAAACCCAGGCGGTAGATCACGTTGTCCAGGCGGCGCTCCAGGAGCATGAGCAAATTGACGCCGGTGACGCCTTTTTGCATGTCGGCGCGTTGGAAATAGGAGCGGAACTGCTCTTCGAGGATGCCGTACATGCGGCGGACTTTCTGTTTTTCACGCAACTGCACGGCATAGTCGGACAGTTTCTTGCGCAGGCGGCCGTGCTGGCCGGGGGCGGCGGGACGGCGGTCCCAGGCGCACTTGTCGGTAAAGCAACGATCGCCCTTGAGGAACAGCTTTTGTCCCTCGCGCCGGCACAGGCGGCATTTCGCTTCGGTATAACGGGCCAAGGCGGTATCTCCTTAAAAAAAATTAGACTCTGCGACGTTTCGGGGGACGGCAGCCGTTGTGCGGAATGGGCGTCACGTCACGGATATAGCTGACCCTGAAGCCGGCGGCGTTGATGGCGCGCATGGCCGCTTCGCGGCCGGCGCCCGGTCCCTTGACCAGGATGCCCACGGTGCGCATGCCGTGCTCCATGGCCTTTTTGGCCGCGGTTTCGGCGGCCATCTGGGCAGCAAACGGGGTGGACTTGCGCGATCCCTTGAACCCCGCGCCTCCGGCCGTAGCCCAGCTGACAACGTTGCCGCGCTGGTCGGTGAAGGTCACGATGGTGTTGTTGAAGGACGCCTGGATATGGGCGACCCCAAGCGGGACGTTCTTTTTCTCTTTTTTCTTGCCGCTGCGGCGAGGTCTTGCCATGCTATTTCTCCAATAAATCGACCGTGGTGGCGTCCCCAGGCATTGCCTGGACGCCCTGCGGCCGGGGTTGTGGCCAGGCTACTTCTTTTTCTTGGCCATGACGGCGCGGCGCGGTCCCTTGCGGGTGCGGGCGTTGGTGTGGGTGCGCTGCCCGCGCACGGGCAGGCCGCGGCGGTGACGCAGGCCGCGGTAACAGCCGATGTCCATCAGGCGTTTGATGTTGGCCGACACCTCGCGGCGCAGATCGCCCTCGACCTTGTGGTTGGCCTCGATTTCCTTGCGGATGTTGTTGGTCTCGTCCGCGGAAAGATCGTCGGTCTTCTTGGTCCATTCGACGCCGGTGGCGTCCAGGATCTGAAGCGCCGTGGTCCGCCCGATGCCGTAAATATAGGTCAATGCGATATCCAGCCGCTTGTTCTTCGGCAGATCGACTCCAGCTATTCTCGCCACGATGACACCCCTTTAATTATCCCTGACGCTGCTTGTGCCTGGGATTTTCACAAATAACGCGAACCACGCCGAAACGCCTGATGATCTTGCATTTCGGGCACATCTTCTTGACCGAGGGCCGCACTTTCATTGCCAAACTCCTTATCGGAACACTCAAACCAAGAGAGACTTTCGCCTGGTTTTCGAGGTTTGCCTCATTTACCGCCAAGCGGCAGCGGACTTACGCCGCCAGGTCGCTCAGCACCACCGGACCAGCCTGGGTCAGCGCCACCGTATGCTCGAAGTGGGCTGAAAGACTGTGGTCCCTGGTCACCGCCGTCCAATTGTCGGCCAAAATTTCAACGTCGCAGCCTCCGGCCGCGACCATCGGCTCGATGGCCAGGACCATGCCCGGCATCAAGGGCACGTCCTTGGCGCCGGGAGCGACGAAGTTGGGCACTTCCGGCTTTTCGTGCAGGCTCCTGCCGATGCCGTGACCAACAAAGCGCTTTACTACGGAATATCCCCGGCTTTCAACATATTTTTGCACCGCCCGGGACACGTCCGTGAGACTCCCGCCGACCTTCACCGCCCCGATCCCTTCCCAGAGGGATGCGCGCGTGACCGCAAGCAGGTCGGCCGTTTTTTCCGCAACCTCCCCGACCGGCACGGTCAGGGCGGCGTCGCCGTAAAATCCCCGGTAGACCACGCCCATGTCGAAACTGACGATGTCGCCGGGTTCGAGCCTTCTTTGCGACGGGAAGCCGTGCACCACTTCCTCGTTGACCGAACAGCACAGCGCAAAGGGGAAGCCGTTGTAGCCCAAAAACGCCGGTTTCACGTCAAAGCGCCTGCAAAACTCCCGGGCGATCTCTTCAAAATGCAGGGTCGGCACTCCCGGGGCAACTTCTTCGGCCATCGCGACCAAGATCTTGGCCACAATCTGGTTGGCCTCACGCATTACCTGGATCTCGGAATCGTTTTTCAGGTAGATGCCGCGGACTTTCTTCAACTCAGCGCCTGCCCTTTATTCTCCCCTTCTGCATCAGTCCCTCGTACTGGCGTGAGATCAGGTAGGACTCGATCTGGCCCATGAAGTCCATGGCCACGCCGACCACAATCAGAAGCGAGGTGCCGCCGAAATAGAAGGGAACGTTGAATTTCTGGATCAGAATCATGGGCAGGACGCACACCGCCGAGATGTACAGCGAGCCCCACAGGGTCATGCGGGCCAAGACCTTGTCCAGGTATTCCTTGGTCTTGAGCCCAGGCCGTATGCCTGGAATGAAGCCACCCTGCTTGCGGATATTTTCGGCGATGTCCTTGGGATCAAAGATGATCGCCGTGTAAAAATAGCAGAAGAACACGATCAGGGCCACGAAGAGCACGTTGTAGAGCACCGTGCTGGGGCTGAAATAGCTTGAAAGCGACTTGACCCAGGCGATGTTGGAAAAGTTGGCGATCGTGGCCGGGAAGAGCAGGATCGAGGAGGCGAAGATCGGCGGAATGACTCCCGCGGTATTGATGCGCAACGGAAGATGGGTGGTCTGGCCGCCGTACATTTTGCGCCCGACCATACGTTTGGCGTATTGGATGGGGATACGCCGCTGCCCCCGTTCGCAAAAGACGATCGCGGCCAGGGTGGCGACCATGCCGGCGGCCAAAATCAGCACCAAAAGCAGGTTCAGCTCCCCGGTCTTGATCAACTGGAAAGAGTTGATCACCGCCCGGGGCAGCCCGGCGATGATACCGGCGAAAATGATCATGGAGATGCCGTTGCCCACGCCCTTTTCCGTGAGGCGCTCGCCCAGCCACATGATGAAGATGGTCCCGGCGCACAGGGTGACCATGGTCATCAGGCGAAAGCCCCAGCCCGGCATGATGACCACCGGGGCACCGCCCGGGCTGGTCATGGACTCCAGGCCCACGGCGATGGAAAACCCCTGCACGGCGGCGATGAGCACCGTGCCGTAGCGGGTGTACTGGGTGATCTTCTTGCGCCCGGCCGCGCCCTCCTCCTTGGAGAGCTTGGCCAGCTCCGGGCTGACCACGGCCAAAAGCTGCAAAATGATCGAGGCCGAAATATAGGGCATGATTCCCAGGGCGAAGATGGACAGGTTGCGAAGGCCGCCGCCGGAGAACATGTCGAACAGGCCGAAAAGCGTGTTCTTGGCGCTCTCGAAGAAGTCGGCCAGGGCCCGGGAATCGATTCCGGGCACGGGCACGTGCACCCCGATGCGGTAAACGGCCAGCAAAAGAAGAGTCCAGAGGATCTTCTTTTTGAGCTCCGGAAGCTTGGCCAGATTTTCGACGCCCGATAATGCCACGTTAACCTTCCGCTTGGATCAAAATTGCGCTGGCCTTGCCGCCGGCGGCAGCGATCTTGTCCCCGGCCGACTTGCTGAAGCGGTGGGCCTCGACGCTGACGGCCCGGGTCTCGCCCCGGCCGAGGATCTTGACCAGGGCGCTGCGCTTGGCCAAGCCCCGGTCGTAGATGTCTTCGAGCGAAATCGCGGTCGCGCTCGGGAAGGCGGTCATCAGGTCGTCTAAGTTGATGGCCTGGTATTCTTCCCGAAAGGGATTCTTGAAGCCGCGCTTGGGCAGACGGCGGGAGAGCGGCATCTGGCCGCCCTCGAACCAGGGACGGGTGGGCGCCCCGGCCCGGGCGTTCTGGCCCTTGTTGCCCTTGCCGGCGGTGCAGCCCTGGCCGGTGCCGCGGCCGCGGCCGATGCGCTTTTTATTCACCCGCTCCTCGGGGAACGGATAGAGATCGTGCAGATTCATGACGCACTTACCTCGACCATATGCTTGACGTTTTCGATCATGCCCCGCACGGACGCGTTGTCCGGCAGGGTCCGCTCCTGGCGAATGCGGCCCAGGCCGAGCGCGGTAAGCGTGCGGCGCTGATTGGGCGAAGCGCCGATCAGGCTTCTGGTCTGTTTGATTTTCACCGTGGCTGACATAACTATTTCCTCGGCGTGGTCAGTTTCTTGCCGCGCAGGTCGCCGACCGCGTCGGCACAGCGCAGGGAGACGAGACCCGCGATGGTGGCCTTGAGCACGTTGTGCGGGTTGTTGGTTCCGATGGCCTTGGTCAAAATGTCGGTGACGCCGACGGCTTCCATGACCGCGCGCACCGGGCCGCCGGCGATGATGCCGGTACCTTTGGAGGCGGGCTTGAGCACGACCTGGCCGGCGCCGAAGCGGCCCTCGGTCTGGTAAGGCAAGGTGCCGTCGAGCAGGGCGATCTTGACCATGCTTTTCTTGGCCTGCTCCGATGCCTTGCGAATGGCCTCGGGCACCTCGTTGGCCTTGCCCAGGCCGTAGCCCACGCTGCCCTTGCCGTCGCCCACAACCACCAGGGCGCTGAAGGAAAACCTCCGGCCGCCCTTGACCACCTTGGCCACGCGGTTCAAGTAGACGATCTTTTCAATTTGAGTAAGTTCCGACTGATCCATGCCTTGTATCCCGCTTCGTTTATACTCTTTGCCGCCCACCCTAAGTGTCGTGGGCGTTCGGTCGCCATTTCGCTAGAAGGCCAAACCGCCCTCGCGCGCGCCGTCGGCCAGGGCCTTGAGGCGCCCGTGGTAAATGTAGCCGTTGCGGTCGAAGACCACGGCGGTGATGTTCTTCTCCAGGGCCCTCTTGGCCACGTCCTTGCCCACCTTGGCGGCAGCGTCCTTGTTGAGCTTGACCGCCTCCCCGGCGCGGGAAAGCATCAGCGTCGAGGACGCGGCCAGGGTCACGCCCGTGACGTCGTCGACCACCTGGGCGTAGATGTGGGCGTTGGAGCGGTACACCACCAGCCTGGGCCTGGCCTGCGTGCCGTTTATCTTCTTGCGGATGCGGATCTTGCGCCGTTTGCGGGCGCCTTGCTTATCCATGGCCATAACGCACCTCTATTTCTTGCCGCCGGATTTGCCGGCCTTGCGCCTGATGGTTTCGGTCTCGTACTTGATGCCCTTGCCCTTGAAGGGTTCCGGCGGACGCACGCGGCGGATGCGGGCGGCGACTTCGCCGACCATCTGCTTGTCGATACCGGAAACGGTCAGCTTGTTGCCCTCGGCCTTGGCCTCGATGCCGGCCGGCAGGGTAAATTCCACCGGGTGGGAATAGCCCACGGTCAAGACCACGTTCTTGCCGGCCACCTGGACCTTGTAGCCCACGCCGATGATCTCCAGGGTCTTGGCGAAGCCCTTGGTCACGCCCTCGATGCAGTTGGCGAGCAAGGTGCGGCGCAAGCCGTGCTGAGCCCGGGCGGTGCGCGAATCGTCGGCGCGTTCGACCAGGATCTTGCCGTCTTCCTGGCGATAGCTGACCAAGGGATGCGCCGGCAGGGACAACAGTCCCTTGGGGCCCTTGACCTCAAGCCCGTCCGGATTAATCTGGACATTGACCCCGGAGGGCACGTCCAGGGCTTTTTTGCCTATGCGCGACATACTCTATTCCTCGCTGCCGGTTTACCAAATTTCACAGAGAAGCTCGCCGCCCATGTTGTCGGCGCGGGCCTTTTCACCCGAGAGAAGCCCCCCGGAAGTGGACACGATGCAGATGCCCAGACCGTTTTGAACCCGGGGGATATCCTCCACGCCGACGTACACGCGCCGGCCGGGTTTGCTGATACGCTTCAGTCCCGCGATGATCGCGCGGCCCTTGGCGTATTTGAGCGTCACGGTCAGGTTCTCGCCTGTCTCGCCAACGGCGGAGGCGAAGTCCTCGATATAGCCCTCGTCTTTCAAGATCGCGGCGATCGCGGTCTTCATCCGCGAGGCGGGCATAACCACTTTTTTATGCAACGCCGTGTGCCCGTTGCGCAAACGCGCCAGCATATCGGCGATGGGATCGGTAACAGCCATCGATAATCTCCTCGTAAGCTTACCAGCTCGATTTGCGCACCCCGGGGAGCACCCCGGCCAGGGACATGTTCCTGAAACAGATGCGGCAAACGCCGTAGCGGCGCAAAAACGCCCTGGAGCGTCCGCAGATCGGACAACGGTTATGCGCCCGCGTGGAAAATTTCGGTTTGCGGCGGGCCTTGACCTTCAGACATGTGCGAGCCAATTTCGTATCCTCCTGCCAAGCTTGGCGGCTAGACTACTTCTTAAACGGCATCCCGAGGAGATCGAGGAGCATTTTGCCCTCTTTGTCCGTGGGCGCGCTGGTGATGACGGTGACGTTCATGCCGGAGACGCGCTCCACCCGGTCGATGTTGATCTCGGGAAATATGGTGTGCTCTTTGATGCCCAAGGTGAAGTTGCCGCGCCCGTCGAACCCCCGGTCCGGAATGCCGCGAAAGTCGCGCACCCTCGGCAGGGCGAAGTTGACGAGCTTGTCAAAGAAGTCCCACATGCGCTCACCGCGCAGCGTCACCCGGCAGCCGACCGGCTGGCCCTCGCGCAGCTTGAACGAGGCGATGGACTTTTTCGCCCTGGTCACGACCGCCTTTTGCCCGGCGATCTTGGTCAGGTCGGCGACCGCTTCATCGATCAGCTTGGCGTTCTGGCTGGCCTCGCCAAGGCCGATGTTGAGCGAAATGGCCTTGATGCGCGGAATCTGCATGGGCGAGGAGTAGTTGAACTCCTTGGCCAGCTCCGGGGCCACTTTTTCCCTGTAAACAGTTTCAAGCCTAGTCATGTCGGGTTCCTCGCGCCGCCGTCGTGTCCCTGCGCGGGACTATGAGCGGCGCCCGTTTTCGTCCGGACGAACGGACTAATCGATCATTTCCGAGCACTTCTTGCAGAAGCGCTTTTTCTTGCCGTCCTCGGTTTCCTTGTAGCCGACCCGGGTGGGCTTGGCGCAGGAGGCGCACAACAGGGCCACGTTGGAAACCGCCAAGGGGGCTTCCTTCTCGACAATACCGCCGGCCTGCCCCTGGTAGGGATTGCCCTTGGTATGCCTTTTCACCATGTTCACCTTCTCGACCAGGACCTTGTCCTTCTTGGGAAGGAGCTTCAAGATCTTGCCGATCTTGCCCTTGTCCTTGCCGGCGATGACCATGACCTTATCTTCTTTGCGCAACTTGAACTTTTTCATGGCGTAATCCTTGAGTTCCAAGCGGTCCTTACAGGACCTCGGGAGCCAGCGAAACGATCTTCATGAAATTCTTCGACCGAAGCTCTCTGGCCACGGGCCCGAAAATGCGGGTGCCCACGGGTTCGTTCTGGTTATTGATGAGCACGGCCGAATTGGTGTCGAACTTGATGTAGGAGCCGTCGGCGCGCCCCACTTCCTTCTTGGTCCGCACCACCACGGCCCGCATCACCTGCCCCTTTTTCACCTTGGAATGGGGCATGGCCTCTTTCACCGAGACCACGATGATGTCACCGACGCTGGCGTAGCGACGCCGGCTGCCGCCCAGGACCTTGATGCACATGATTTTCTTGGCCCCGGAATTGTCGGCGACATCCAGGGCGGATTGCTGTTGAATCATAGCTGCCTCACACCGCTTTTTCGATGATTGCGTCCAAATGCCAGCGCTTGCGGGCGGACAACGGCCGGTGCTCGATGATGCGCACCTTGTCGCCGACGCCGCATTCGTTGGCCGGATCGTGGGCCATGAACTTCTTGCGGCGGCGGATGTACTTTTTCAGCAGCGGGTGCTTGACCAGGGTCTCGACGCGCACCACGATGGTCTTGTCGTTGGCGTCGCTGACCACAATCCCGGTCATTATCCGTTTGTTGCTCTTGGGAGCGCCCTCGGTCATTTCATTACCTTCCGGCTTGTTTTTGGAGCATGATGGTCTTGGTCCGGGCAATGGTCTTTCGCACTTCCGGAATCCTGTGCGTCTGCTCGAGCTGCGAAGTGGCATGCTGGAAACGCAGCTTGAAAAGCTCCTCGGAAAACTCGCCGAGCTTTTCCTTCAGTTCGTCCGCGGAGAGATCCCGCAGTTCCGTGGCGTTCATTTTAGAGCGCCTCCTTGATCAATATCTTGGTCTTGATCGGCAGCTTGTGGGTGGCGCGGGTGAGCGCGATCACCGCGACTTCCAGATCCACGCCCTTGACCTCATACAGGATGCGGCCGGCCTTGATCGGAGCGCACCAACCCACGGGAGCGCCCTTGCCCTTGCCTTGGCGCACTTC
>Ga0326727_10009183_pt1 | contig 24514 bp, 20 predicted proteins | sample MB2enrmetagenome_FD_207643 | JGI IMG/M metagenome (GOLD analysis project Ga0326727, IMG submission 207643) | Lab enriched peat soil microbial communities from McLean, Ithaca, NY, United States - MB29MY | ecosystem: Environmental > Terrestrial > Soil > Wetlands > Peat | place: USA: New York... | reverse complement strand
CTTTCTCACGCACCTCGGCGTCGGCAGCGTCGACTGGCAACTCGTACTCCTCCTCACGGCAGGGACTGTAAGCGGGGCAGCGGTCGGTCCGCTCGTACTAAAAAAGCTCGACAAGCAGAAACTGGAAAAGGCAATGGGACCGCTGATGCTGGTCATCATGATAGGATTGAGCGTCGCGCTGCTTATCAAGTAAAACGGCGAAAGATCGGCCGGCTGAAGGGCCTCGACTACCTCTGCGCCGCTCACTCGGGATATACGGCCGACTTCAAGGCCGCGACGTCCGCATGGAGGGGCCAGGAGGAAACAACTGTGGAGTAAAGGCGCTAATACATGTTGAAAAATGCAAGCGCCAGAGTCAGGCAGATGCCCTGCCAGAGTCAGACAGGAGCTTTGCCAGAGTCAGGCAGACGCCATGCCTGACTCTGGCAATCCGAGTTCTTAGCGTAAAGCCGCGGATTTTTGTTGCCGGGAAAGTACTTTCTGAGGGAAGATTTGACCGCCCTATTAATCTATAGGCACAGCGCCGAAGTTAAGCTCACCAGTTAAGCTTGCCTTGAGTCGTTACCCGCCTAGAACCTTTTACGATCTCGCCGATCCTATAAGCCGGGAAGCCGTGATCGCCCAAATGCGCGATAACTCCCTCGGCATCGGAGGGCGAAACCACCGCGACGAGGCCTACGCCCATGTTGAAGGTACGGAGCATCTCGTCGTCGGAAACCGCGCCTTCGTCACGGATACGGCGGAAGAGGGGGCTCACGCGATAGCGCCCAAGGTCGATGGCCGCGTCGGCCCCATCGGGAAGGACGCGGTTCAGGTTTTCCTTGATGCCACCGCCCGTGATATGCGCGAGTCCTTTGAGCTTACGCGTGGGAAACAGATCCTTGATGCCCTGGTAGTAGCAGCGGTGGCTCTCCATGATGCGATCGAAGAAGGATACGCCGTCGATATCGGCATCGGCCAGAGCCGGATTTTCGGCGAGGAGGCGGCGGATGAGCGTATAGCCGTTCGTATGCGGGCCGCTCGATTCGACGCCGATGACCGTATCGCCTATCGCGATGCGTGAGCCGTCGATCACGAGGTCGCGCTCGGCTATCCCGACGATGCTCGAGGTGAGGATGTAGGTTCCCGCGGCGAGGACGCCAGGCTGCTCGGAGGTCTCGCCCCCGGTTAGGGAGCAGCCTTGCTCGCGGCAAGCTTCCGAGATCGCGCTGACGATGCGCTTGACTATCGCCTTGTCCAGCTTGCCGCAGATCACCGCGTCCTGGACTACGAGGGGACGGGCACCCATCACGACGCAGTCGTTGATGAGATGGTTGATCATGTCGCGGCAGATGCCCTCGACCCTGTCGGCCTGAAAAGCGAGAAGCTGCTTCGAGCCCGGCTCTTCGGTCTTCATGACGAGGACAGGGTGGCGGTACTCGGACATTTCGATGTCGTAGAGCGAGGCGAAGGCACCGAGCTTGTTCATCACTCGCGCGTCGGACGAAACGAGGGAAGAGGCCATCTCGGCCTTGGTCTGATTGGCTAGGTCGATGTCTACCGCGTATCTGCGCTCTTCCATAGGGCCTCCCTGTCTTAAGGATTGATCCCGCCGACTCCGCCGTCGTTGGGCACCGAGTTCGCCGCGGCTCGCTCGACCCGCTTCGTCCTGACGACACGCGCCGCCATAAGGTAGAGGGGCGAGAGGATGAAGCCGAGCATCGCGAGGACGAGGAAGGCGTCGGCCGCGTTCGCGTAGACATAATCGCCGATCGAGGCTCGATAGATGCCGAAATAGTCGACAACGACGAAGGGCGGAAGGAGTATCGATGCGCAGTTGCCTATCGTGCCGGCCATGAAGAGCCTCGTCATGGTCGCGAAGTAAGGCTTCTTAACGTCGACGAAAAGTGCGAGCGCGACGGAGAGGGGCCCGAGCGCTCGAAACAGGCCTCGCAGGTAGGGCGAGAGGCTGATGCGCAGATTCTCGCAGAGCGCGAGGGCGAGGCAGGCCGCGGCTACATAGAGGAGGATCGCGGAGAGCGTCTTGATCCAAGGCCGTATGCGGAGCTTGTGCCAAAGATGAATGACGAGGGCGAGAAGGAGGAGGACGGCGAGGCTGCAGACCACGAAGGCGTCGTTTATATCCACGCCGTAGTTCGCGAGGAGCCTCGTCTGATCGAAGCCGAAGCCCGAGGAGTTCTCGACATAGCCGAGGCGGAAAGGCCCGAAAAGCGCAATCGAGTCGCTGCCCCCGCGCAGAAAAACGCGGGCCGCGATCTTGAGCGCGAAGTCGATGAGCACGAGGGCGGCGAGCCTTGCCATGGCCTATACTGCCATGTCGAGAGCCCCTTGATCAATCGGAAGCGCTCCACTTGAGGCTATCACGCGTCGACCGAATGAGCGTAGAATAATCCATGCCCACAGTCGCCGACCTCCACATCCACTCCCGATACTCCCTCGCCACGAGCGATAAGCTTCGTAGCACTTACTCGGAGCGATGGGCGCGCATCAAGGGCATAAGGCTCCTCGGCACGGGCGACTGCACTCACCCGAAGTGGCTCGCCGAATTGAAGGAGAGTCTCGAGCCGGCCGAAGAAGGCTTTTTCAGGCTCAAGGACGAGCTAAGACGCGAGTTTGATTCGGGCGAAGCCTTGGCCGAGGGCCTGCCCGAGCCTCGGCCTGAGCCGGGCGAGTCAGGCGACGCAAGTCCCCGCTTCGTGCTCACGGGCGAGATCTGCACGATCTACCGCAAGGACGGGAAGACGCGCAAGGTTCATCACCTCGTCATCCTGCCGGGGTTCGAGGCGGCCCAGGCCTTCCAGGAGCGGCTCGAAAAAGTCGGCAACATAAGCTCGGACGGCAGGCCTATTCTCGGTATAGATTCCCGCGACCTCTTCTATCTTCTCCTCGATGCGGACGACCGATCCATCCTTGTGCCCGCCCACATTTGGACTCCCTGGTTCTCCGCGCTCGGCGGCCGCTCGGGCTTCGACTCTATCGACGAGTGCTACGGAGACCTTGCGCCGCGCATCGGAGCGATCGAGACTGGCCTCTCCTCGAACCCGCCGATGAACTGGGCCTTAAGCTCCCTCGATCGCTTCGCGATCATCTCGAACTCGGACGCGCACTCGCCCGAGAAGCTCTGCCGCGAGGCAACGGTCATCGACATGGAGATGAGCTTCGCCGGCCTTTCCGACGCGCTCTCAGGCTCAGGGAGGACGCGGGAGCGCAGCCGGGGCGAGATACTCGAGACGGTCGAGTTCTTCCCCCAAGAGGGCAAGTACCATTACGACGGGCATCGCGCCTGCGGTGTAGTCCTCGATCCCGAGGAGAGCGCCGCCGCGCTCGGTATATGCCCTGTCTGCGGTAAGGCCCTCACGCCCGGCGTGCTCAGGCGCGTCCGCGAACTCGCCGACCGCCCGGTCGATGAGGAAGCTCCATGTCCGGGCGATGCAGCGGATACCAATAAGCGCCCCTATCTATCGCTCATTCCGTTAAAGGAGCTTGTCGCCGAGCTCCTCGAGTCGGGCGAAGGTTCAAAGAAAGTCGGCGCCGCCTACAACGCTCTTATCGCGAAGGCAGAAAGCGAACTTAGGCTGCTCACGGAGATGCGCCTCTCCGAGATCGAACTTTTGTGCGTCCCCGGCCTCTCGGGCGAACTGCTGGCCGAGGCTATCGGGAGAATGCGCTCGGGAAAAGTTTCTATAAAGCCTGGATACGATGGCGAGTACGGAATAATACGCGCTTTCGCTCCAGGCGAGCGCATCGAGGGTAGAGCCGAGAAAGCGCTCTTCGATTCGGGAATCGATGCGACAACGATTAAAGCCGATGTCGGGACAAACGCGAAGCCGCGAAAGGCAAAGCGCCTAAAAGGCGGCAAAGGCAAAGCGATACCTGCCAACGCGTCGGACGATACCGGATCGCCGCGAGACTTCAAGCTTGAGCCGGCTCAGGAGTGCGCGGTGGCGCACGAGAGCGGACCGGCCCTCGTGATCGCCGGTCCCGGCACAGGAAAGACGGCCGTCCTCGCCCTCCGCGTAGAGCGTCTCGTCACGGGTTCGGCCGCGAAGGCGGGCCTCGACCCTTCCGCGATCTTCGCCCTCACCTTCACGAACAAGGCGGCCGGCGAACTGCGAGCGCGGCTGGGCAGGACGCTCGGCGAAGGGAAAGCGGCCGCAATAGCCGCCTCGACCTTCCACTCCTGCTGCCGCGCCCTCTTGAGCGAGAACGCAGCCCAGGCAGGCCTTGAGCCCGACTTCAAGCTGCTCGACGAGGACGAGCGTTACGCGATACTCGAACCGATCGCAGGGAGCACGGCGAAGGCCAAGCGCCTGGGCGCCTACATCGAGGCGCGCAAGCGCTTCCTCCTGAGGCCCGGCGACGCGGCGCCGCCTCTCGGTCCGGCGGCCCCAGCAGGCCTGGCCGAGCTCGCTAAGGAGCTCGGCGTCCCCGATAGCGACACAGAGCTGGAAACGCAGTACGCAGCCTATCGCGATGCGCTCAAACAGAAAGGAGCTCTCGACTTCGCCGATCTCCTCGCTGGGGCGGTGCGTCTCCTCGCCTCCAGACCAGCGATCCTGCAAGCCTGCCGCGAGCGCTTCAAGGCAGTCTTCGTCGACGAGTACCAGGACGTCGACTTCGCCCAATACGCCCTTGTGCGCCTCCTCGCCCCGGACGACGCTTCCGACCTCTTTGTCATCGGGGACCCCAATCAGGCCATCTACGGCTTCCGCGGTGCGGACAAACGCTTCATAGACCGCTTCCTCGTGGACTATCCTGGGGCTGTTGTATATCGCCTAACGCGGAGCTTCCGCTGCGCTCCCAGCATCATCGACGCGGCGAGCGGAATCGTCGGCGCGGCCGGCCTCGAAGGATCGGGCACGGCAGTCGCCCTCGCCCGTAGCGAGTACCCGACGGACAAGTCCGAGGCAGAGGCCATTGCGCGAGAGATTGACAGGCTCATTGCGGCACCCGCTTTTTCGCTCGCGACTCGGGGGTCGCGGAGTCCCAGGAGGGGCAGCTCGAGAGCCTCGCCGAATGCGCGGTTCTCGCCCGCGCGGCTGTTCTCCTCGAACCGATCGCGAAGGCGCTCGACGACCACGGCATACCCTACCGTCTCGTTGGCGAAGATCCGGAGACGCCTTACGAGATACGATCGGAACGAGTCTCGCTCATGACGATCCACGCGGCCAAGGGTCTCGAGTTCGATTACGTATTCCTGATCGGTCTCGAAGAGGGCCTTTTGCCTTTCACGCTCTTCGATAAGGACGAAGGCGGCGAGGCCAGCGAAGAGCGGATCGCGGAAGAAAGCCGCATCCTCTATGTCGCTATGACCCGCGCGAGGATCGGCCTCCATCTGAGCTGGGCGAGGTCGCGACTCTTCAAGGGACGCATGCTCGAACTGCAGCCCAGTAGCTTCCTCTCGCGGCTCGAGGAGCTCGTACCCCTCGTCCAGGCCGAGCGGCACAGGGAACGCGATCCCCAGCTTGGGTTGTTTCCCTCATGACTGCGCCGATCCCCGAAGTCGAGAGAATCCTCGTATCGCGCTACGGCCCCTACCACGACGAAAGCTCAAGCCCCGTACTCGACCAGCTCGTCTGGTTCGCCTTGAGCACGCGCACTACTGTGGAGAATTGCGAGGCCGCATACTCCGCGCTCCGCGCGCGCTACCCAAGCTGGGCCGAAGTCGCCGAGGCCGAACCCGAGTACATCGGCGCGTGCATCAAGCCTGCGGGCCTCTACCGCGGCCGGACCGCCAACCTCCTCGGCGCCTTCGCCGCCATAGAAGAGCGCTTCGGCAAGCTCAGCCTCGAGGGCCTTCGCTCGTGGAGCACCGAAGACGCCGAAGTTTTTTTGCTCAACCTGCCCGGTGTGGGCCTCAAGGTGGCTCGCTGCGTCCTCTCTTTCGGTCTCGGCAGGAGAAGCTTTGCGGTCGATACCCACATATGGCGCATAACACGCCGTCTTGGCTGGCATGCCTTTCCCGGCGACGCGCCGACAAAGGCAGGCGCGGACGCAATCCAGGCCATCGCTCGCGAGGCTGCAGACCCTCTGTCCCTACACGTCGACCTCATCCGCTTCGGCAGAGAGTTCTGCCCCACGGGGAAACCGAACTGCTCTATCTGCCCCCTCGGGGGTATCTGTCCGAAGGTCCTTTAGGGCCGCTTGCCACTAAGCATCCAAACGGCGAATACTCGAGCGATGGATCGACGCATATGATGGAAATGGCCGACATCGAACAGATCAACGCCTGGCTCGACCGCCTTCGGACAGACGGCAGGGATTTCGATTACGTCCATGGCTTCATGACGGGCATAGTCTGCGCCTTCTCCGCCCAAGAGGCCGAGGAGGAAGACCTAGCCCTCCTCTCCATCCTCGACGACCCGGATCACGCCGTCCTTCCCGACGGCATAGACGTGGACGATATCCTCGACTGCCTGTCCGCGCTCTTCGATGACATTGAGGGAGAGTTGGACGACAGTACGTTCAGGCCGTACATTGGCGGGCGCTACGTGAACCGCATCCGGCAGGACGCGCCCTGCAAGTCCTGGTGCCGGGGCTTCGTCCACGCCTGCCTCGCCTTCGCGGAAGAAATGAAGGACGACGAGTCTCTGGCGATGCTCTTGATGCCTTTCCTCATCCTCGCGGATCCTTCTGATTCCTCGGGCGTCCTCGGCGAGCTTCCGCCCGAAGAGCGCCCCGGCGCAACGGACCTGGCGAGGGGCGAGCTAATCAGGAGCGTCTTCTCGGTCCACGCTCTCCTGGGCGCCATATAGCGCGAGTTCGTCCCGATCGCGTTCAAGCTTTATAGGCGACGAAGAATTGCCGGTCAAAGGGGAAAAGCACTTTCCCGTCGCTCTGAAGCTCGTAGCGCGATTCGAGTTCGTCGAAAAGCTCGCCTTCGAAATCGGCGCGCTCGGAATCGGACGATAGGCGGTCGAGGTAAGGCTTGAGGCCCGTGCTCCTGCAGAAGTCTACGAGTGCCGAGCGCGAATCGAGGACGTGGTAGTACGAGGTCGTCCACATATCGATGCGGGCCGCGAGACCGGAGAGCAGGCGGTAATAGAAAGCGGGTTCGCGATAGGTGAAAAGCCCGGCACAGATCCGGGTCGCCTCGCACCAGCGCGAGCGGGAAGCGACCGCCTCGATCGCCAGGTTGAGCGGCATATCCTTGAACATCGGTATCTGGGAGGCCAAGGCGCCGCCCGAGCGCACGCGGGACATCAGGCGCGGCAGGAGGTTCTCGTGATCGGGAATCCACTGTAGCGCCGCATTCGAGAACACGAGGTCGTACTCGCCCTCGAGCGCGGCCGCGTCGCCCAGCCGCCACTCGATCTCGGGATAATCGCGCTTGGCCTTCTCGATCATCGCCTCCGAGCTGTCGATTCCGACGATATGGCTCCGCGCCCAGCGCCGGCGGAGGACGGCGCTGCTGTTGCCCGGGCCGCAGCCTACATCGACTATCGCCTTCGGCGAGTCCAGCTCGATCCTGGAGACGAGGTCTATCGAAGGCTGTGTCCGCTCGGACTTAAACCGCAGGTAAAGATCTGGATTCCATGCGCTCATGTTGTGGAGTATAACAAGGAAGGGAGAAAAGCGCATGGCCAAGAAAAAGCTCATCCCGATGGCGATTCTCTACGATTTCGACGGCACCCTGGCTCCGGGGAACATGCAGGAGCATAACTTCCTCCCCTCTCTCGGCGTGGAGAGCGCGGCCTTCTGGGCGCGCACGAGAGAGCTAGCCACGGAGCAAGACGCCGACGAGATACTCGCCTATATGAAACTCATGCTCGACCTCGCGCACCAAGCGCGCATCCGCGTACGGCGCGAAGACTTCCGCGCGCTCGGCGCCCAGCTCGAATGCTTTCCGGGCGTATCCGATTGGTTCGGCCGGATAAACGCCTACGCGCTCGGCAAGGGCATACGCGCCGAGCACTACATCATTTCCTCGGGCCTGCGCGAGATGATCGAAGGATCGACCATCGCCCACTCTTTCGCTCGAATCTACGCCTCGGGCTTCATGTACGACGAAAACGACGTCGCAGTCTGGCCCGCCCTCGCCATCAACTACACGACGAAGACCCAATTCCTCTTCAGGATCAATAAGGGCACCTTCGACGTCTTCGACAACACGGTCATCAACAAGTTCGTCCCCAAGGACGAGCGCCCGATACCCTTCGAGAATATGGTCTACATCGGCGACGGCGAGACCGACATCCCCTGCTTCCGCCTCGTGAAAGAGGAGGGCGGACACTCGATCGCGGTCTACGAGAAGGGCAAGAAGGGCGCTCGCGAAAAGGTCGAGCGCCTTACATCGGGAGGACGAGTCAGCCGCATCGCGGCCGCGGACTACAGCGAAGGCTCCGAGATCGATCTCTGCGTGCGTGCGATCGTGGATGAGATAGAGGCTCAGGCGCGCGTAACGCCGCGCGAGTAGCGGCATAGCCGCGAAATGATAGGCAGGGAGTCGCGATTTTGCTATCATTATTAGCTACATCATGGACAACAAACTAAAAACCTTTGCTTACAGCCTTCGCTCCGATGAAGTCGATTACTTCAAATCCTTCAGCGCCGCAAACGGCGTCGATCTCGCCACATGCGATGAGGCGCCGAGCCTCTCCACCATCGGCCTGTCCGCGGGATATCCGTGCGTCAGCATCATCACGACGATCATCACGCCCGAGATGGTGAGGGCTTTCTACGACGCGGGGGTGCGCTTCATCTCCACGCGCACAATAGGTTACGACCACATCGACCTCACCGCTGCCCGAAAAATCGGCATGCGAGTCGGCAACGCGCCCTATTCCCCGGACAGCGTGGCGGACTACACGATCATGCTCGTGCTCATGGCGACGCGCCGCATGAAGGCAATCTTGCGCAAAAGCGCAGCCCAGGACTTCTCCCTCGCGGGCGCGCAGGGCGTGGAGCTCCACAACCTCACCGTAGGCATCGCGGGCACGGGCCGTATCGGTCGCAAGATAATCAAGAAGCTCTCGGGCTTCGGCTGCGAGATCCTCGCCTGCGACCTGTACGAGAGCGAGGAGCTCCGCGGTATCGCGACCTACGTGCCCTGGAAGGAGCTCTGTCGCCGCAGCGACCTCATCTCCCTTCACATGCCCGCCACGCCGGACAACTTCCATATCGTTGGCCGCGACTCGCTCGCGTCCATGAAGGACGGCGTCTTCATCGTCAACACAGCCCGCGGCACCCTGATCGACACGTCCGCCTTCATCGACGCTGTCGAGTCGGGCAAGGTTGGAGGGGCAGCCCTCGACGTCATCGAGGACGAGGCCGAGCTGTACTACAACGACCTCCGTGGCGTTCCGCTCAAGACCCGCAACCTCGCGTTGCTCAAGTCCTATCCCAATGTCCTCGTGACGCCCCATACGGCCTTCTACACCGATCAGGCGGTGCGCGACATGGTGGAGAACTCCCTGCGCAGTTGCATAGCCTTCCAGCGCGGGGAGGACAATCCCTGGGAAGTGAAACTCTAGCTTTAGTCCAGGTCGGCGAAGAGCTTTTCAGGATCGATCGAGAAGCCCTCAAGGACACGTGAGGCGATAGGCGAAAAATCGCGACCATGCTGGCGCAGCTCGCCGTCGTCGTATTTCCCGGTCGCTGTCAAACGCCAGACCTGCAGCGCCACATTGCCCGGGTCTATCACCCAGTACTCGCGCACGCCGTGCTTCTGATAGAGATCGAACTTCTCATGGAGGTCTTTCTTCGAGGTCGAGGGCGAGAGTATCTCCACGGCGAGGTCTGGAGCGCCGCGCGCACCCGCATCGGTTAGCTTCGAGCGGTCGCAGTAGACGACGACATCGGGTTGAACGACCGTATCGACCTCTCCATCCTCCTCGTCGCCTGCGGGCAAGAGCACATCGAAGGGGGCGTTATATGCCTGGCAAGGATGCCCCTCAAGGAAAGTGTGAAGCAGCCCCGAGATGCGCCATTGTATCTGCTGATGCAGCCTTCGGGGCGCCGGGCTCATCGACCAGGCCTGCCCTTCGATAAGCTCCCAGCTCTCGGAGTCGGGCCAGGTTAGGTATTGCCGATACGTAAATCGCTCGTGCGGCGTCTGCGCCGGATCCCCCATGCGTTCCATGTCTCCAGTATATAACATACGCGCAAGCAGAGTCCAAATGCTTCAAGGCAAGCCAGAGAAAGCACTAATTCTCGTTGAGCCTGCGGAAGAGTGGTCCCGTCGCTTTATAGAGATCGCGGAAGACCCTGTAGTTCCGTTCGTGGACCGCGCGATTCGCGGGGTTCGGCTCGAAACGGCCGCGCACTCGCACCGTCGCCGCCGCGGCGTCGAGGTCCGGGAAGCGCCCAAGGCCGCAGGCCGCGACGAGGGCCGCCCCGGCGGCGCCGGCGTTCTGCGGGTCGACGACAGGCTCGACGCTCCGTCCCGTCACATCGGCCAGGATGCGGCAGGTCTCGTCCGAGAGGGCCCCGCCTCCCGCAAAGCGCAGCACGCTCGAAGGCTCGAGCTTGCGCGCCTGGGCTTCGAGGAGCAAACGCTTGTTGTACGCGAGCCCCTCGACCACCGAGCGGATCATCTGGCGCTTGCCCGTCTCGAGACTGAGGTTGAAGAACATGCCCCGGACATAGGGATCCTCGAAGGGCGAGCGGCTGCCGTGCAGCCAGGGCGCGAAAAGAAGACCGCCCGAGCCCGCGGGCACTTCGACGATCGACTTCGTAAGATAATCGACGAGGCTCTTGTCCTCCTCCTCGAGGCCCGTGGGCAGGACGCGCTTTTCCAGGTAAACCCCGATCTCGTCGAGGGCGAGGTGGTCGCGCACCCACTCGAGGCATTTGCCCGAAGTCTCCTGCTCGCCGAAATACGCGTAGCGGCCGCTCACCGGCCCGGGCACCGTGGCCATCATCGTGCTCGTGTCGACGAGGCGCCTATCCGAGACCGTCGACACCCAGCCGCTTGTGCCCACGTAGATGTGCGTGCTGCCAACAGCGACCGCGCCCGCGCCGACGCCGATGAGGGAAGCGTCGCCGCCGCCTGCGAAGACTGCGGTTCCCGCAGCCAATCCCAGCTCCCGCGCGGCCTCGGCGCAGAGGCCGCCGACCCGATCCGCGGGCGAGACGATCTCGGGCAGGTGCTCGCTCTTTATTCCGAAGCGACGGAGAAGCCATGGACTCCACCGTATTCGATCATGCCGAGTGTCCGCGAGCATGGTGCCGAAGGCAGAGTCGCCGCTCATCGTGAAGCGGCCGGTACAACGCGCAGTGAGGAAGTCTTTCGCGTCGAGCCACGCGTGGACGCGGCCGAAGGCCTCAGGCTCCTCGTCCATCACGCGCAGGTATTTCCAAAGGGGATCCTTGGCGCTCGCCGCCACTCCGCCCGCGACGTAGAGCCAAGGAAGGATGAGGCCGACCCCAATGTCTGCGACTCGCGGCCCGGCCGCCGTCAGCTTCGAGCGCCGGACGGTCGCCCTAGAATCGAGGTAGCTCAAGGCCGGACGCACCGCTTTGCCGACCTTGTCGACCAAGACTAGGCACTGCATCTGGGCGCAGAAGGTGATCCCGCCGATAGCCGAAGAAGCGATCCCAGAGGAGTTCAGGACCTCGGGCAGCGAAGAGACGAAGGCTTCCCACCATTCCTCTGGATTCTGCTCTGCCCGACCGTCCGGACTAACGTCGAGGGAGAGCTTCCGCGAGTCAGCGGCTCTAAGCATGAGACTCTCGCCCACTTCATATACGCAGGTCTTGAGGGCCGTCGTGCCCAAATCGACTGCTAATAAGTAAAGGGGCGTTGTCATGAGTCCTCCCAAAGTGGGCCTTCTGGTGAGCCATGGCTCACGAACACCTTACCCCCGCCTTTAAAAGGGCGCAAGAGTCTATTTACCGTTCAGCCCGTAACGAAGAAACTTCAAAGTCTGCTCGATGAGCCGCTCATCGTCCGTATCCTTCTCGTCCCCGAGATAGACATTTTTACGCAGCTTATGGTAGCCACAGGCGAAGGAGAACTGGAGGGCCATAAAGATATTGTCTAAACAGAAAGCAGCGTAGTTCTCGTCGAGGTCCGCTCGCACAAAGCCCGCAGAGCGAGCCTCGGCCAAAAGCGCGGCATAGCAGCGGCCGCTCAGGCCCTCGAATCGCTTGCAGAAATCCTCGGCCAAGGCCGAAAGTCCCTCGCTTCCAATCTCCTGGTAGAGGCGGATGATCTCGGCATGCCGTCGCGAATGCTCGGGTATGAGCCTGACTATGGCTTCTATGCGCGCCCAAGGCTCGGACTGGCTCGTCATTACATAGTCGAGCTGGGCTTCGAGCTCGCGCATCCCGTCCTCAAGCACGGCGAGGAAGCAGTTCTCTTTACTCCCAAAGTATTTATAAAGAGCACCAACGCTGATTCCCGCCTGGGAAGCGATGTCATCCACTTTGGCGGCGGTGAAACCCAAGCGAGCGAAATCGGCAGCGGCCGCATCCAAAATGGCCCGCTGTTTATCTTGGGCCAGTCGCTCAAAAAGCGCGGTAACTCGTGAACTCATGCAAATAAGCTAACCCAGCGAAGCAGCCTTTGACAGCCCCCGAAGATCGTGCTATTTTTAAGTAAGTGAGCCGCGGCTCACTTCGTATAAAGGAGGCTCTCTATGGCCGATACCTTCGCTATTTCTACCTATCCTGATGTTCACAAGGTTCTCGCCGATCTCGACAGTCTCATTCGTCAGCCTATAAGACAGCTCAAGCGTGATGCCCTCGACCGCTATGTCTCCGATTTTTACGAAAAGGGCTGCACGAAGTCGAAAGCGATGATCGACGAAGCCCAAAACTATATCCCCGGCGGCGTCCAGCACAACCTCGCTTTCAACTTTCCCTTTCCGCTCGTAATTACGAAGGCCGCGGGGCCTTATCTCTATGATATCGACGGCCACCGCTATTTCGACTTCCTTCAGGCGGGCGGCCCTACGATCCTCGGCTCGAACCCGCCTGAGGTGCTCAGTCAGGTCATCGATCTCCTCAAGACCTGCGGCCCCTCCACCGGCCTCTTCAACGAGTACGAACTCAAGCTCGCCAAGTTCATCGCCGAGCACATGCCTTCGGTGCAGATGTTCCGCATGCTCGGCTCCGGCACCGAGGGCTGCATGGCCTCGATCCGCGTCGCCCGCCTCGCCACCGGAAAGAAAAATGTCGTGAAAATGGGCGGCGCCTACCATGGCTGGAGCGACCAGCTCGCCTACGGCCTGCGCCTGCCCGGAACCAAGTATCTCGAGGCACACGGGGTCTCCAAGCATGTATTCAAACACACACAGGAGTTTTTCCCGGGCGATCTTGCAAGCCTCGAACGAGTGCTCAGGCGCAATCGCCTATCAGGCGGCACGGCGGCAGTCATCATCGAGCCGCTCGGCCCCGAAAGCGGGACGAGGCCCGTGGCCAAGGACTTCAACGCGGGCGTCCGCGGGCTCTGCGACAAGTACGGGGCCCTCATGATCCTAGACGAGGTCGTCACGGGCTTCCGCGTGGGACTCTCCGGAGCCCAGGGCTATTTCGGGGTCGAGCCCGACCTCACGGTATTCGGCAAGGTCGTCGCGGGCGGCTATCCATCGGCGGGCGGCCTTGGCGGAAAGCGCGAGTACATGAAGTTCCTCTCCGCCGGCATCCAGGCGGGCCAGAAGAAGGCCCTCGTCGGCGGCACCATGGCCGCCAATCCCCTCTCCTCGGCCGCAGGATTCTTCACCCTCACCGAGATGGAGAGGACGCACGCGAGTGAAAAGGCGGGAGCCATGGGCGACAGGCTCATCGCGGGCATCCAAGCCTCGATCAAGAAATATGAACTGCCTTTCGTCGCCTACAACCTGGGCTCGATCTGCCACGTTCAGACAGTCGGCACCATGCATTTCGCCATCGACTGGTCGAAGCCCTGGAAGATCCCCGGCATGATGAAAGAAATCAAGGCGCGCAAGACGGTCATGGAGGAGATGGGAGCCGCCTACACGGCCGAAGGCATCATCACCCTCGCCGGCTCTCGGCTGTACACGAACGCCGCTTACACCGACGCGATGATCGACGAGGCGATAGCCTCCTTCGACCGCGTCTTCGCCCAAATTGAGGGGGCACGCCCATGACCGACGGCGTGAACGAGGCAAAGGCTCGAAAGGCCCTAGTAGCGGCAGGCCAAAGGCTCCTCGCCGAGAACCTCGTCGCGCGCAGTTGGGGCAACCTCAGCCTCCGGCTCGACGATAGGACCATGGCGATTACCCCGAGTGGGATCCCGTATACCGAGCTGCGCGAGGACATGATCGTCCTCGTCGACATCGAGTCGGGCGAATGGTCGGGCGAATGGAAGCCCTCCGGCGAGCGGGCCCTGCATCGGGCGATCTATAAAACGCGCCCGAAGGTGAACGCGATAGTCCACAGCCACCAGAACGCGGCCACAGCTTGCGCCGCATCCCGCGCCTCGGTAAGGGCGCTCTGGGGCGAAGTGCCCTGCGCAGCCTACGCACTGCCGAGCACGGCGGCCCTGGCCAAGGCCACGGTCGCCGCATTAGGCGATAGACCTGCCGTCCTCCTCGCCAACCACGGCGTCTTCACGGTCGGGAAAGACATGGATGAAGCCTTCGATCGTGCTCGCAGCCTCGAGACGGCCTGCGCTTCCTTCCTGGAAAGCAAAGTCACCGCGAAGCTGCCCTGCGCCCCGGACAAGGCCTGGAGCGCCAAAGATCTTGCGCCCGCCGACTCGTCGCTCGGCTTCCCCGCTTTCATGAGCAGGGCGCCGTATACCCTCGCCTGGGCCGAACGCGGCATAAGCCTTCCCGCGGTAGTGGATGACCTCGCTCAATTCGTAGGAACGAAGGTGCCTGTCGCGGAAGCATTGCCGCCGCGCCCGCCGAGACATGACGCCCTCTTCGTAAAAGGCAGGGGCCTTCTTGTGAGCGGCCCGGACGCCGAGGCCCTGGCCATGGTCGTCGAGAAGGCGGCTCGCGCGGCGATCTGCGGCGAAGCCATCGGAGGGGCGGTAAAGATCCCGGCCATCGAGGCTCGACTTATGCATTTTGTATACAAGCAGTCCTATGCGAAGCGCGCAAGGAAGGCGGCCGTCGGGAAATAACCGCTTGTTGAACGCCAGGCGCCCAATTTGTTATTTTTTTAAAACTTCTATTGATTATCATTTTTAATGACACCACCAACCTCCCTGCGGGCTATGAGCCCATAGGGAGGATTTTATGGAAACGTGTAGCCACACGGACGCCCTGCGCCCTACTTCTTCGCCACCGCCGGCGACTCATGCAGCTTGAACGACAGCAGCGTCATGGCCACGGCCGCTATCGCGAAGGTCAGAAGCCAACCCTTCACGCCCGAGCTCCCGCCCGCGGACATGCCTGCGGTAAAGACGAGGCCCGACACCTGCCCGGCCAAGAGAAGCACGCCTTGGCTGGCGGACTCGGGCAAGGGCGAGGTCACTTCGGCCGCATACTGGAAGCCGATCGGGCCGGCGCTCATGAGAGCGAAGCCGAGCAGCGCCATGGCAGCGATGCCTAAGGCATACAGGCCTTGAGGGGCGAGGACCAAAGCCCAGAGCGCAGGTATGGTCAGCGCCATGCATAGGACAAGAAAGGCCTTGCGTCTGCCCATTACGTCCGAAAGGATCGGCAGGACGATTGCGCCCACTATGCCACCGAGAATAAGACCAACGCCCAAAAGGCCGTTCGAGTCTTTCACGCCCATTGAAGCGGCGATGCCGTCGGTCATGGCGGTCACCGTATTCATGATCCCGAGCCCGATAAAGAAGAGCAACAGCGTCCAACGAAAGTCGCGCTGAGAGACGAGAGCCTTGAGCGAAACGACGAAGTCCGAGGGCCCCTCGGCTTTCTCCCTGTTCGGGCCGCGCCTGACCAAGGCTAAAGCGAGGCCCCCGGCGACTACGCTGACGATCGCGAAGACCGCAAGGGCCTTCCCCAGGCCGGAGCCGTAATTGGGCAGGCTCGGGTCGATCTGGACTAAGGCGGGCGCGACAACGAGTGCAACAACGAATCCCAGATACTGCGCGAGGCTCGCGAGCCCGCTCGCCGTGGCCCTCTCTTTCGCGGGGAACCAATCCCGGGCGAGAGTAGTGGCCGCATTGGTCAGAAAGGGCTGGGCGACAGCCAAAATCAATTGGAAGATTATCTGAGCGACAAAGCTGCCCGCCCAGATCGCCTTGCCCACTGAGCCGATTATCGTCAGAGCGGCACCGATCCCGACGCCCGCGCCCAAGCCCCAGCGGTCCAGCACCCAGCTGGCGGGCAGGCAGACGACGAGGAAGACCAGCATGTACGACATACTAAGAAAGTCGATGTTGAAAAGCGACGACGGATCGAACTGGCCGATGTAGAAAGCCGCAGCCGGGCGGGCCACGGCCGCATGGGCGAGCCACTCGACCTCGCAAGCCAAAGTAACGGCCATAAGCGCCGCCAGAACCGCCCAGCGATGTAGAGAAGAAGGTCGAGAAGTCATGGTGAGCCTCCGCTCACCAAGCTAGCAGCCTATTTAAAATCTGTCAAACTCGAGCTTTCAACCCCAGCCTTCGCGCAGGTAGGAAAGCTAGAACAACTGCCCGACAACGAGCATGCATAGAGGTATGGTCGCGAGACTCAAAACCGTCGTCAACGCAGTACCAAGTCCCGCGTACTCCGAGTCTGCGCCGTAGGCGCTCGCAATAATAGGCGTCTGGGTCATGGCGGGCATTGCGGCTTGCACGAAAAAGACCTGTTTCATAAGGAAGGGAAGAGCCGTCGGCCTCACCAAGAGTACGAGGAGGCAGGGCGCTACGAGGAAGCGCCCCACGAGCACGACGACGAGGTCGCGCTCGAGTCGAATCTTTTTCCATTCGACCCGCGATATCACGATACCGATGAAGAGCATCGACAAGGGCGTCGTCATGGCGCCGGCGGTTTTGCAGAAATCGAGGGCGATCTTGGGCAGATGGACGCCAAGAAGGATAAGGAGGACGGAAGCGAGGAAGGCAGTGAGAGGCGGCGAGAATATGCGCTTGAGGCTCTCCAGCGAGAAAAGCTTCGGACGCGATCGGCCCGAAAGCGCCGCGCCGTCGCTCGCTATGCCGAAGACTCCGATAGTCCAGAAGAGGCTCGTATTCGCGATGTAGTACAGGAGTACGTAGGGCAGGCTCTCCCCGCCGAAGAGCGCGATGTTTACGGGCAGGCCGACGAAGATCGTGTTCGAAAGCGCGAACATGGAGGCGAAGGTGCCCCGCCTATCGCGCCTGATTCGCAGGATGGCGACTAGTGCGAGAGCAAGACCGTAGGAAATAAGCATCACCGCGAAAGGTATGGGCAGGCCCGGGAGCATGGATACGAGCTTCTCGCAGTCGTAGCCGCCCATGAGGTTCGCGACCATGTAGGCGGGCAGGGCTACGCCCACCACGAGGCGGGAGAGGAGGGCGCTCGAGTCGCCCTTGAACCAGCCTCGTTTCGCGAGGGCGAAGCCGAGGGCTATCATGAGAATGATGGAAAGGACGCCCTCGATAGCGCTAAGCATGGAATAATCCTAGACGAGCTCAGGCTTCCACGTATAGTCTGGCCCATAGCCTTCGAGTCGACCCTCGCCTGAAGGCCGGCGCAATCCGCCAATCGCTTATGGCGACAGGCCATGCGATCGCCTATACTCGAAAGGGTGAGGAAGCCGGCTTGCAGACGATTTTGCTCGTAGAGGACGAGTCCATAATCGCCCTTGTGGAAAAGAAGACACTCGAAGACTTTGGTTATAAAGTCCAGCTCGCGCATACGGGCGAGGCCGCTATCCAAGCGGCTCGCGTCGGCGGCATCGACCTCGTCCTCATGGATGTAGACCTTGGCCCAGGCATCGACGGCACGGAGGCGGCGCGAAGGATCCTCGCCGAGCGCGAGCTTCCCATCGTCTTCCTCACCGGCCACGCCGAACGCGAGTGCGTCGAGCGCGTCCGCGGCGTCACTCGCTACGGCTATGTGATCAAGGACTCCGGAAGCTTCGTGCTTCAATCCTCGATCGAGATGGCCTTCGAGCTCTTTGCCGCGCACGAGAAACTGCGCGCGGGCGAGGATCGCCTCTCCGCTGTGATCGAGACTATACCCGACCTCGTCTGGCTCAAAGACGGGAACGGGGTCTACCTTGCATGTAACGCCTCCTTTTCTCGCTATTACGGCGCCACCGAGGCGGAGATCATCGGCAAGACCGATTATGACTTCGTCGCCGCGAGTATAGCCGATTTCTATCGCGGCAAGGACCGCGAGGCCATAGAATCAGGCTCCAAGCGCAGCAACGAGGAGTGGATCGTCTATCCCGACAACGGCCAACGCGCGCTCCTCGAGACCATCAAGACGCCGATGTTCGACGCCATGGGCAAGCTCGTCGGGATACTCGGCATAGGCCGGGACATCACCGAGCGCAAGCGGATCGAGGAAGCGCTCAAGACGAGCGAGGCGAGCGTCCGCCGCAAGTTCGACGCGATCGTTGAGCCAGGCGGCGACGTCGGGGAGCTCAGCCTCTCGGACATCATCGACGTCCCGATGCTCAAGGCCCTCATGGACGACTTCTCCACGCTCACCGGAATGGTCACCGCCATCCTCGACACCGACGGGAAGGTCCTCGTCGCCACTGGCTGGAGCGACATCTGCACGAAATTCCACCGCGCCTGCGCAGAGAGCGCCACCGCCTGCAACGAGAGCGACCTTTTCCTATCCGCGAACGTGAAAAGCGGCGAATACGTCGAATACCACTGCAAGAATAGCCTCTGGGACATCGTGACGCCCTTTTACATAGGCGAGCGTCACGTCGGCAACATCTACTCGGGGCAGTTCTTCTATACGGACGATGCCGTCGACGAAGCGCTTTTCGCGGCTCAGGCCGAGCGCTTCGGCTACAACAGGGACGCCTACCTCGCCGCGCTCAGGCGAGTGCCGCGCTACGGCCGCGAGGAGATAGCCCTCCTCATGGATTTCCTCATTCGCCTCACGGGCTTCGTGTCCAAGCTCAGCTATAGCAACCTGCGTCTGGCGAGGACGACGACCGAGCTGAAGAAAGCCGAGGAGAGACTCTCGGCGTCCGTCTCGGAGAAGGAAGTGCTCCTCAAGGAACTTCAGCATCGAGTCAAGAACAGCCTCTCCATAGTCTCGAGCCTCCTTAGGCTGAACATGGACGACCTCGCCGACGAGCGCTCGAAGCGCGTCTTCCAGGAAGCGATCGATCGCGTCCGCTGCGTCGCGATGATCTACGACAAGCTCTCGGAGTCCACGAGCTCGGATAGAGTCGAGCTCAACAGGTATCTCTCCGATCTCATCGAGCTCCTCCGCTCGACCTATACTATCGACGCCTCGCGAATCGTCGTCGATACGAGGATGGAGGCCATGGACTGCGATCTCAAGCGCGCCGTCTCGGTCGGGCTCATCTTGAACGAGCTCTTCACCAACGCGGTCAAATATGCATACGCCCCCGACGAGGCGGGAGCGATCAGAATCACGTTGTGCGGAGCCATCGGATCGGCCGAACTCCGCGTATCCGACGACGGCCCGGGCTTTTCTCCCGGCCTCGGCGTCGACAACGCCACGAGCCTTGGCCTGCGCATCATGGGGCTTCTCGCCGCCGAGATCGGCGGAAGCATCGAGTATTTATCGGGGAAGGGCGCGACCGCGATCCTGCGCTTCTAGGCCCAGGCGAGAGCGATCGAGGCTCGATACTTCATGCCCCGTCGGCCGCCGCCTCGAGCACGGAGGCGATAATTTTTTTCACCCCGCGAATCAGAGCATAGTGTCTACGGCGTCCATCTGTGCGCGCACAAGGCGCGCCGACGTGTACAATGCCGCTCGTTCGTTCTCATCCATGGTAATGGTAGCCCCGCCCGGCGCTGCCCCTTCGCGGCCCAGGCGAGTTGGCAGGCTCAAATAGACACAGCGCCCACCGTCGAGAGCGGCTTCTCCTTCATCGCGGAGAGCCGACACCGACAGGACGCCACCCTCGGCAGAGAGCAGCGTCTCCACGATTCTCGCCGCTGAAAAGGCGATGCCGTAAGTACTGTGCTCTCCCGCGAGCCGTATGTCCCAGCCTGCGCGGCGGGTGCGCTGAAGCAGCGAGGCGCGTGACTCCTCGTTGAAGTCCGTCCCTGCCTCTGCCAAGACCGTGGGCAGAGGCAGGCCATCGTAGCTCGCACCGCTCCACAGCGGAACCATCGAGTCCCCATGCTCTCCGACTACCTCGATGCGCAGCCGAAAAGCGTCGAGGCTATAGGCCTCCGCAGTAAAGGCGCGAAGGCGCAAGGCATCGAGCGCCGTGCCCGAGCCGATGACGCGGCCGCGAGGCGAAAGCGCGAGCCGATACGCCGCGTAGGCCATGGCGTCGAGAGGGTTGGTGACCACGAGGAAAACGGCGGAGGGGCAGAGCTCGGCCAGGCGCGGCACGATTCCTCGGTACACCTCGATATTGTCCCGAAGGACATCGGCCCTCGTGCCGGTCTCCCTGGGAAGCACCCCGACCGTGAGGACGACCACCGCGGCCCCGGCGCAGTCCTCGATACCCCCCGACCGTACGCTCCGGTCCGGAAGTTCGGGCAGACAGTGCGAAATGTCGAAGGCCTTTGCCCAGGCTTTCTTCTCGTCCCGATTCGCGAGGACGATGTCCACGGTCCTATTTCTTAACGCGAGCGCGTAGGCGAGCGTAGTTCCGATTGCCCCGGCGCCGATGATCGCAACTTTACGACACATACGACGATGAAGACGCGGACTGCACCGATCCCCTCCCGTCGGCCGCCGCCTCGAGCTCGGCGATGACGAGCTTCTTCATTTTCAGCATCGCCTCGGTCGCGCGCTTTGCTCGTCCGGGATCGGGATCGCCGAGCAGACGGCCGAGCGCTACGGGCACGATCTGCCACGAGAGGCCGTATTTGTCCGTAAGCCAACCGCACTGCCCCTTCTCGCTGTCGGCGGATAGGAGCGACCAGTAGCGGTCTACCTCGGCCTGGTTCTCGCAGTCCACGACGAAGGAAACGGCAGGGTTGAACTTGAACACCGGCCCTCCATTGAGCGCGACGTAAGGCCTGCCGCGCAGCGTGAAGGCAACAGTCATCGCCGAGCCTGGCGCGCCCGGGCCCGCTTCGCCGTAGCGGCTTACGGAATCGATATGAGAGTCAGGGAAAATAGACGCATAGAATCGTGCGGCCTCTTCAGCTTTATCGTCGAACCATAGGAAAGGAACTATATCGCCTGCCATGGATCCTCCGAGGAAGAATGCTTGATCAAAACATAGCGTTTTTAGAATATAAAAGCAAACGCCAGATTAGTGATGGCCGTTCGTCTAAGTCCTTCACATGAATGAGTGAATCAGTTAGGCTTTCCCCATGGCATCGCCGAACCCCAAAAACGAGAACTCCGCTTTTTCCATAGGCTCCCGCGTCCTGGCGCGTGTACATCCTCTCGAGCTAGACCGCGGCGTTTTCATCGTAGGGCACAGGCTCGAACCACTTTGCGGCCCCGATTTTTTCCCTTGGGATGTAAGCATCGAGGACGAAAACGGCAAGCTTATCCCGAAGCGGACGATAGCTTTCCCCCTTAAAAACGCGATGCTTTTCTACTCGTTTTTCGGCGCGCCCATGTTTTTCACATTCCTTATGGCGCAAGACGATAAGAACGGGGAAAATATCTCAAGCACTTCCGAGGACTCGATAGTCCGACTCGTTGCATTCGATCTCAAGGAACGCTATTCGGCCTGGGGATTGTCGGCGGGCGACTATCTCGAACTGGAGCTCCAAGACCCCGCCGGTCGAAGCTTCAAGGCGCGCCCGGTCAAGGCAGCCGACATCGAGCCGAACCTTCACACCGCTTGGCTCGGAGCCATGGACGCGGCGGTCAAGACGGCGATGCGTAAGTTAAAGTCTCCCGTGCCGCCGGAGACATTGATTCGCGAGGCTTTCCTTGCCGCGCCTAAAGAGCTTCTGGGAAAGCCGGCGGCGGCCTTTTCGGAATACTACAACGAAAGCGGCGCTCTTCAGATACGCGACGTAGGAGCCTCCTCGGTAATGTGGAAGCACGGCGCCGATATTCCCGCGCTCGTCATTGAAGCTTCCTCGCACCCGCGCAAGGGTGCAGACGCCTTGGAAAAATCGCTCGCACGCTGCAATCTCGGCGTAGATAAAGCCGAGATCGCCGCATTCGTAAAGGACGCGATTCACCGTGGCAGGCCGGCGAGCGAGGGGATCGAGCGCTGCTTCGAGGGCGTCCGCGAGCTCGGCCTTCCCAAGGCCGACGTATCGAAGCTTTTTTCGCAGAGCTTCGCCTTCGCCGAAGAAATCGCGCAGACCTACGACAAATCGAGCGAGAGCGCGCATATTCCCCGCCTGCGAAGCGCTTTGCTCGACATCTACGCGGACTTTCTCCTGTGGATGAGAGGTCTGGAGTCTGTCGTACAAGATCCCAAAGACCTCGAGACGCAGAATTTCACCATGCTCAGTCAAATGATGAGCCAAGTCTGCGATCTCATCGGTCTTTTGGAAGAAGAGAAGCCTCCGACCGCGAAAGAGATAAAACCGCTCAAAGACGCGCTGCCATCGCTCTGCGAGGCGGCCCGGAGCCTCATGGAGGATATCCGGAGCGAACTTGTCGAAAGATCAGAGGGCCCAAAGCGCGAAGGTTCCGCTTCTCGCCCGCCTTCGCTCAAAAATTACATCATCGTGGTTCGCATCGCGGACATAGAACCGCCGATCGTTCGCATGCTTTCCGTTCCCGGAAACCGCAGCCTTGGAGAGCTCCACGACATTCTGCAGGATGCTTTCGGCTGGAGCGATTCGCATCTTCATCATTTCGCGATCAAGGGCATAAAGTACGGGCAGCCCTCGCCCGACGATTTCGAAGTCCTCGAGGACGAATCGGAAGTGCGGCTCGACGAGCTCGGGCTCAGGGGCCAAAGCAGATTCGAGTACGTTTACGATTATGGCGACGACTGGCGGCACGAAATCGTCGTGAGAATGTCGAAAAAGGCCGATCCGGCCTATCCCGATCGCCCCGTCTGTATCAGCGCGAGTCGCAACGCGCCGCCCGAAGATTGCGGAGGGTCGCCCGGTTACCTGGCCCTCATCGCGGCGCTGGCCACGCCGGCTAAAAAGCGCAGCCCGGAAGACAAGGAACTTCTCGCCTGGGCGGACGGCTGGGATCCGAAGGCCTGCGATATGCAAGCGATCAACGAGCTGCTCGCGGACGATTGACGGATCATTGAAATGGGCCTTACTGCACCTAAGCCTTTCGCTAGAGCTATGGGGCATTCGAGCCGACGGTGTATCAAAAAGCCTAGTATTCTATGTCCAAAGCGATTCTGAGAGCTGCGTTCAAAGCTTCAAGTTTCTCATCCGACAATTCCCCGACATAATCAGTGAGCATCGATTTGGGGATGCTTATAAGCTCGTCGCAGTGAATAGAGCTATCGTGCTTAAGCCCTTCTTCGATTCCAATTTCCACCTGCGTCGAAAGATCGTTGTGCACCTAATAGACTGGAGAGCGCAGGTCACCGTTGAAAATCTTGAATCAATGACCACCTGTCGGCTTACGACGATAAAGACGCGAAAAATGCTTTGTATCAGTCTTTGAGCCTCTATAGACTCTGTATAATTCCCCTCGCCTCACACCGGCGCCTGAAACCCAAGGGAATCCAAAGCCTCAGCATTCAAATTTTCCGACGCCGAGTTAAGAAGATCAAGATCCCTGCGATTTCGAATTTCTCGAGTGGCAAGCTCAAGATACTTCCATGTCGCCTTTTCGATGAGGTCTGACCGCCCTCCCTCGGGGGTAATCTTATCCAATTCCTCGAGAAGATCAGAGGAAAGGGTAACAGAGGTCTTCACTTTCATATGATGAATATACCGCCATGGCGGTATGGGATCAATTATCTTTGGGACCGCTAGAGGGCCATATGGGCTTTCTGGCCCCAGCCTTTCGCTAGAGCCTCCAAAGCAGCTCGATCCTAAAGACCCGGTCGGGATCGTTGATCTGATGCTTTATCTCGACGAGGGCGACGCCGCATGGCGTATCGCGGCCCTCTATGCCGACGGCGAGATCGGGATAGAAAAATACGTGGCCGGGCACGGGAAGCGTGATCGAATAAGGCATTCGTACCGGAATGCGGTGCCACCAGCGCACTATACCCGAGGTGTCCGCGTCCAGTAGTTCGGCGAAAGGCCGCTCCCAGGTATTGAGGTCGGAAGGATAGATGCCGTAAAGATTGAGTCGAGCGCCAGAAAGGGGCGCGGAAGTCCGCGTCACCGTGTGCCTCGCAAAGCTCTCCTCGACGGCGTCGCTCAAGAAGGATGGCCGCAAGGCCAATATCCTCGCGAGGGCGAAGACAGAGTCATCCCAACGGAAACGGTCTACGGCTTCGCCGAGCACGTCCTGACCAAGCACGTCTATCTCTGCGCGCGTAAAAGCCTTGGGAAACCCGGAACCGGACTTTAGTCGGTAGACATGCTCATCGTTTTCTAATCCAGCAGGGCCGGTATGGTCGTAGCGCATCGCGCTCTGATGCTCTCTCGTGTCGCTGCCATTAAAGGGCATGATCGCTGCCGCTCGAGGCGACGGGC
>Ga0326727_10009180_pt1 | contig 24517 bp, 20 predicted proteins | sample MB2enrmetagenome_FD_207643 | JGI IMG/M metagenome (GOLD analysis project Ga0326727, IMG submission 207643) | Lab enriched peat soil microbial communities from McLean, Ithaca, NY, United States - MB29MY | ecosystem: Environmental > Terrestrial > Soil > Wetlands > Peat | place: USA: New York... | reverse complement strand
ACCTGTCGTGTATCACACCATAACCCTGACCAACGGCGCCATTGCTGACATCAGGCAATTCGGAGTTCGCAAAGGAAAAAGATGCGAGTCGATATCGCTGGACTATGAAAGTATCAAAATAAACGGACTGCCAACCGAAATCGAGCCCATCCATTGGTTGCGCCGCTACGCTTGAGCCTGGGCTAATTCCCCGGCATTGACGGAACCCGGAAATCCATCCCTGCGTCGCGATTCACCTTCTCCGTCGCGTCAAGATCGAGTTCGTCCAGCGGGATCTCCTCGCGACGCCCGTCCCCCACATAGAGCGTGGTCTGGGTCAGCACGTAGTTGTGAATCGTCTCCGGCGGGCGGCCGTCGTTGAACACCAGCGTGTAAGCCGCCTCGAGGGTCGTGGATGGCGCGGGGCTGGAAGGCGCAGGGTAGGGCTCGTACGGTGCGGGATACGGCGGCAGCCCCTGGTCGTCGGGCTGCAAAGCGTTTCCCGCCGCGCATTGCGGCGACAATGGATCGTCGTCGCAATCGCTCGCATCCGGATAGGCCAGATAGCCGGGGCCGGTCCAGGCCGGCCACAGCGTAAATCCATAGGCCGTTCTCGCTCTGTACGGCGAAACGTAGGGCCTGCGATGGCCCTCTCGCCCTCCGCCATTCCCACGGCTCGCGCCAAAATCGGCATACACTACATTGCGATCGGCGGAATGGCTGCGCACGCCGCCCTCATACCCCGGAGGCAGGTGCACATTGGCGCCGCCGCCAGCGCGCGGAGCGGCCGCGTACCGATTGGGCGCCGCCGCCCGGTACCCCGGTCGCGCCGACGGGGCGGAACGAACAGCTGGAGCGGAGCGGAAGCCCGGAGAGGAGTGGAACGCCGGCGCAGAGTGGCTCGCGCCGCCTCCGCCCGCCGAGTGCCGCTGGGCGCACGCAGGAAGAGCCAGCCCAAGAACGAGAAGCATAACCGGGAACGGGGCGAGTCGCTTCATGCCGATATAGTACGCCTGTTTTCGCCGTTATTCGAAAATCCCGAGGAACTGCGTCCGTTTCCCTACCGCGCCTGCCCGCTTGCTATCATCAATACATAAGTCCGGCCGCATCGCGTCGGAACACCTTCACTGAGGTTTTCACCCTTCCAGATGACCCCCATCTCCCAGGCCGCGGTCCCGGCAGCGCTGAATGCGGCCTCCGCCGGCAGCGCCGCGCACGAGCCGGGTTCGCTTCATGCGCCGCAGCCCGGCGTCACGGCTGGCCTGATCCACGACTGCCGCGAGCTGTTCAAGGTGCGCGTCACCGCCATGGTGCTGGTCACCGGCTGGGCCGGCTTTTACCTGGGATCGATGGAGTCCGGCATCTCCAGCGTGCAGCGCGGCCTGCTGGACACGCTCTTCGGCATCGGGCTGGTCTCGGCCGGCGCCAGCGCTCTGAACCAGGCCTTGGAACGCACCACCGACGCGCGCATGATCCGTACCGCCGACCGGCCCCTGCCCGCTGGACGCATCTCGCTGCCCGTCGGCATCCTGGCCGGCCTCGGCTGCCTGGCCGCCGGCGCGCTCTGGCTGCTGTTTCACACCAACCTGCTCACCGTCTCGCTGGCGCTGCTCACCGCCTTTACCTACGTGGCCGTCTACACGCCGCTCAAGCGCGTCACCACCATGGCCACCTTCATCGGTGCGTTTCCCGGAGCCATGGGACCCATGCTCGGCTGGACAGCGGCCCGCGGACGCATCGAGTGGCAGGCCGTCGCGCTCTTCGCCATCCTCTTTGTCTGGCAGTTCCCTCACTTCATGGCCATCGCCTGGCTCTATCGCCACGACTACGCTCGCGCCGGCATCCGCATGCTGCCGGTCGTCCAGCCCGACGGATGGTCCACCGTGGCCGAGGCGCTGTTCTTTGCCGTGGTCATGATTCCCGTCAGCCTGGCGCCCTGGCGGCTGGGCATGGCCGGCATCACATATGCAGTTCTGGCCGCCGCGCTGGGCATCTTCTACCTGGCATACACCATTCGCTTCGCCCGCATCCTGCGCGGCCCCACGGAGACCGAGAGCCGCATGCTGGCCCGCGACCTGCTCAAAGTCAGCGTGATTTACCTGCCCATGCTGTTAACCGCGCTCATGCTCTGCGCCATCGCGAAGCACTAAGGAGACATGACGGCCACCGTCGCGCCCAAATCGAGCACCGCTCCCGCCATCGCCGCCATTCTCGTCATCAGCGCGGCAGCTTCGCTGTTTCTCTTCTGGCTGATTTACGTGCATCCCGCCGCGGCCGCCAGCACGCAATACGCCTTCCTGCCCGCCCTGAACGCGGTGCTCAACGGCCTCAGCGCAACGGCCCTGCTCATCGGCTACACCTTCATCCGCGCCCGCCGCATCCCGGCCCACCGCGCCGCCATGATCACCGCATTCGCATTCTCCACGCTGTTTCTGGTCAGCTACATCCTCCACCACGCCCTGCACGGCGACGTTCGCTATCCCGCACATGCGGCGCTGCGCTCGGTCTACCTGCCGCTGCTGGCCAGCCATATCGTTCTGGCAGTTGTGGCGCTGCCGCTGGTGCTGGTGACGTTCTTCTTTTCTCTTTCCGGACGCATTCCGCAGCATCGCAAGATCGCCCGCTGGACCTTCCCGCTGTGGCTCTACGTCTCCGTCACCGGCGTCGTGACCTACGTGATGCTGCGCCTGGCGCAAGGCTAGTAACGGCGATCCCGCCGGGTGCCCCATCCATTTCACGTACTTTGTGAAATGGGTGGGAAACCTCAAACCTCAACCCGACCCATGATCACAACCCCCGACCATGCCGACAGACACCCGCAATCCGCATCCAACCCCGCCCGATGACGGCACCCGCCAGCTCCTCCGTTGGGGCGGATCGATGCTCGGCAGCGGTCTCCTGTCCGGCCTGCTCCTGATCACCCTGCTGGGCGGATTCTCGCCCACCGGCGCCAGCACCAACACCGGCTGGTTCGCCCTCATCGTCGCCCTGATGTGCATCCCCTTCGGCAGCCTGCTGCTGGCCCTCGGCGTAGCCAAATGGTTCCGCAACCAGCGGCTCGGACGCGAGCGGTAATCGTCTGCTATTCTTTTCCCTTACTGGAGAGGGTGCAATGGCAAGAAGCGTCAACAGAGTTACTCTTTTGGGCAATGTGGGCAAGGATCCCGAAATTCGTTCCAGCCCCAGCGGCGTCATGGTCGCCAACCTGACCCTGGCCACCAGCGACCGGCAGAAGGACCCGCAGGGCAACTGGCAGGACCGTACCGAATGGCACAACCTGGTCGCCTTCACGCGCACCGCGGAGATCGTCCGCGACTACGTGAAAAAGGGCTCCAAGCTGTACGTAGAGGGCAAGATCCAGACCCGCAGTTGGGACGACAAGGAATCCGGCCAGAAGCGCTACCGTACCGAGATCATCGTCAACGAACTCGTCCTGCTGTCCTCCCGCGATGAAGGCGCGGGCGGCGCAAGCAGCTCCAGCCGCTCGACAGCCTCCGGCAGCTCCACGGCCAGCTTTGACCAGCGCCCCGCCGCCGGCCATGACGACTACGCCCAGTCCGCCGAAATCTCCGACGACGACATACCCTTCTAAAGGCTGGGACTGAGGGACTGGGGACTAGGGACTAGGGACTAGGGACTGAGAAGACGCCGATCTCTGCTTTAACCAGCCGTGATGCAACCCTGTTCCCTGTTCCCTGATCCCTAGTCCCTAGCCCCCGGTCCCTACGCCGCCTTCGCCAGCGTCGCAATCAGCGCATCCTTGCGGCTGTTGGCCAGCGCGTCGGCATTGCGCAGCCCGCGCCTCCAGGCCAGCACGGCGCCCGCTGCAAGCGCCAGGAAGATCGGCGCCGCCAGCCACTGCTGGTCCAGAAACCAGGTCAGCCCGAACACGCTCGCGCCCACCGCCATCGCCGCCAGCTGCACCAGCAGGCTGAGCAGCGCATTGGCCTGCGATCCGCGCTGCCGCGTCATGCGCCCAGGGTTGATGCGATAGGGCATCGTAAGCGAGAAGATGTTGCCCGCGGCCAGATTGCAGGGAAGAGAGAACAGCAGCCATGCCGCGGTGGCCGCGATCACCGCCGCGTCCGGCGTGCCCAGCCGCAGACTGGCCAGTACGCCGGCCTGCACGCCTACCAGCGCGAACAGCGCTGCGTGAAACAGGTTCTTGCCCAGCAGCACCTTCCCGATCGGCGTGGGAGAGAGAAAGTACAGCTGAATTCCCATTCCTTCCGCGCCCAGGTTGTTATAGAACAACTGCGTGAACCCCAGCTGCGCGTAGACCATGCACGCCGGCAGGGCCAGCGGGAAGGCATGGCCCTGCGATCCCGTCTTGACAAAGACGCTGGCGAACACCACCATCAGCACCAGCGGCGCGCCCACGGCATACAGCAGTGGCAGGGTGCGCAGCAGGGTGCGCAGCTCTTTTTCCATCACCGCGGCGATGGGGCCGGAACCGTCAAGCAGCCAGCCGCTTTCGCGCTTTTGCGCCTTCTTGCGGCTGGGGGCCTCGCCCAGGCTCTCGCCGCGATACTCGGCCCTCAGGCGCCAGGCCAGCACCCCGCCCGCCGCTAGCACATACATGCCCAGCATTCCCAGCGATCCCAGCGCGGCCGTCGGCCGCGCCGCCTGCGCCCGCCGCGGGGTTTCCGCGGCCAGCCCGGGAGGCAGCCATGCCTGCACCGCGTTTGCCCGCGACAGCCAGGGCCGCATGCCCGCCATCATCCGGCGCTGGCTCGCATACCGGTCTGCGCGGCTCTCCCGGCCCGCATGGCGGCCCTCATAAACCGCCGGATTCAGCAGTTGTATGCCCAGCACGCCCAACAGAAAGATCGCGCCCACGATCTCCCGCGTCCGCCGCTGCGCCAGCCATCGGTCGATCCAGGCAAAGATGGCCCGCGCCAGCAGCACATTGAACGCCGCAAAACCCGCCAGCCCCAGCGCCATCCAGGCAAACAAATCCGGCCGCGCCACCGTGATGCCGATCCAAAGTCCGAGACAGCACAACCCGCCCGTGATGGTAGAGACGTCAATCAAACCGAAGAGCAGGTAGAGCACCATGAAGGCTCCGAAGCTCACCGGAAAGCGCAGCAGGATGCTCAGGTCGAACTGTTCCTGAAACGAGGCCAGCATCACCGGCAGCATCTGCCAGATGAGGAACACGATCCACATCAGGATGGGCAGCAGCCTCCATCGTTCCCCCGCGGCCATGAAGTAGGCGGCCACTCCCAGGCCTGCGCTCAGCCCCAGCCCCATCACCCCGTAGATGAGATAGGTGAAGGTGCGTGCGCCCAGCTCGACGACACCCAGGTTGGAGCGCAGCCCGTTCTGGAACATCCGCCAGCGCATGGAGGCCAGCGCGGCATACTGGCTCCGCGCCGTGGCGCTCAGCGGACCGGCCCCGGCCATCCCCGACCCGCCTGCGTCCAGCCCGCCCATGCCGGCTCCGTTGATACCCACCCCGTCTATGCCAGCCATGACAGCTCCTGCGCCGGCTCCATCCCGCCCGCTCCCACAATGGCCAGAAAGATCTCTTCCAGCGTCAGCCGCTGTTCCTGCTCGGCGCCGGGCAGCGTGCTGGCCACCCCTGCCCGCAGCTCCTCCAGCGACCCGTTAGCCACCAGCCGCCCCTGCGAGATGATGGCCACATGGCTGCATAGGCGCTCCACGATCTCCAGCACATGCGTGGTCAGGAAGATGGTCGCGCCGCGGCTGATCATCCCCTGCAGCATGGCCTTCAGCATGCCCGCCGCGATAGCGTCCACACCCTCGAACGGCTCATCCAGAAACAGCACCTTGGGCCCGTGAATCACGGCCGCCGCCAGCGCCAGCTTCTTCTGCATTCCGTGCGAAAAATCCGTCACCAGCTTGCGGCGCTCGTCGGCCAGGTGCATAAAATCCAGCAGCTCTTCGGTGCGCCGGTTGGTGGTTTTGCCGTCCAGCCCGTACATGCGGCCCACAAAGCGCAGGTACTCGGGCGCCGTCAGCCGTCCCAGCAGCGCCATGCCCTCCGGCACCACGCCGATCTGGCGCTTCAGGTCGAGCGCCCCGGCGCCGAATGGCCGGCCCAGGATCTCCATGGTGCCCGCCGTCGGTTCCAGCAGGCCGGTCAGCATCTTGATGGTGGTGGACTTGCCTGCCCCGTTCGGCCCCAGAAAGCCGAAAAACTGACCCTGCGCCACGCTCAGCGTCACATTTTCAACGGCGGTCAGCGCGCCGAAGCGCCGGGTGAGGCCATGCGTTTGAATTGCCGCGGTTTCCATGTGGGCCAAGAATAACAACAATTGTTTCCGGGACCAAATGGCAGAGCGGCTCCGGCGGGCCCGGCGCGGCATTATGCGTGTCCATCGGATCTCTCTTGATGCGCCGCGGCGCTCATGGTTTACCCTGCTTGCGGGGCCGCGGCGCGCCTGGGATGCCGAAAAAGGAGCGCCGCCCGCATTTGCTGGTGACCGATTCCGGGTACAGGCAGTAACATCTTCATGCAAGGGGGAACCGATGCTCGAACCGCTGGCGGGCCGGCTCAAATGGGAGCGAACGCCCTTGGGCATTCTTGTCGCCATTCCGTCGCGGCGGGGCGCGATGTCCGCCCTCTATGGCCCCCTGATCGGCATCTGGCTCATCATTGCGGGGATTCACTACTGGAGCCTGGTGGGCGGAGGCACGCCTTCCGACGAGTCGCAGTCCTCGCTCCAGGGGATCGCGATCGTCGGCTATGTGGTGGGGTTCCTCGTCATCCTGTGCTGGCTGATGTGGGCCTTCACCAGCGAGACCATCCTGCATCTGGATGCGAACGAGATGAGGTTGCAGCGCCGCATCATAGGCATCGACCTGTTTACCCGCAGCTTTCAAAACAGCGAGGTGGAGCAGATTCGCTATGTCGCTCCTTCCCATGCCGCGACCAGCAAATCCATCACCGACCCCAATACCAGCAAGATTCAGTTCGTCGCCAAAGGCGTTCCGCAGGTCTTCGGCCAGGGAATCTCCGAACTCGAAGCCCGCGCCCTGATCGAGAGGATGCTGGACGTTTATACCTTCCCCAAGAGTGCCTACCTGCAAGCCCCGCACCTGCACGGCGACTGGTAAGGCGCAGAGAATCGGCATGCTCGAACCCCTGGCAGGCCGCCTTAAGTGGGAGCGGACGTCCTACGGAATTCGCGTGGAAATCCCTGCTCGGGTGGGCCCCATGGCAGGTCTCCTGGGTCCGCTCATCGGCATTGGCATGGCTGGGTTCGCGTTTCGATATTTGAGCAGGACGGAGATGGCTCCCTCAGGCGAAGCCCGGCTTGTGCATTCCTGGATTGGAATCGGCATCTGCGCCGGCGCAATTTGCGCGCTGGGGAGCTGGCTGCTGCGCATCCTCACCGCAAGGACAGTTCTTACTCTTGATCCCACCGAGACGCGAATCCAGCGCCGCATCCTCGGCTTCGACTGGCAGACGCGCAGCTTCTCGACGGTCGGCCTCAGCGACTTGGAATATATTCCTCCGCCGCGGATCTGGTCCGAGCAAAAGGACTCCGATCCAGTCACCAGCGAAATCCAGTTTCACGCCGGCGACAGGACTCATAGCTTCGCGGCTGGTGTTACAGAGAGCGAAGCCCGCGCGCTGATCGGCAAGATGATGGAGGTTTACGACTTCCCCAAATTCCCATAACCAGAAAGTGCTGCAATTGCATCCAACAGACCAGCCTAAATCGCGCCTTGTTCCTCCGCCGCGCCCAGCGGATCGTTATCCCGATCCGTAACTTCAGCTAACTCCGCCATCCTCACCTCTAACTCCGGCGTCCAGCTTCCTTCCGGCGCCCGCCAGCTCCAGTTACCCGCCGGAACGGCCGGCGTATTCATGCGCGCCTCCGAGCCCAGCTCCAGAAGATCCTGCACCGGAACCAGCGCTAACTCCGCCACGCTTGCTGCGGTAGCCCGGATCAACGGCCACACCGGCCTGCCGCCCACCGCGCCCACATACGCCTCCACCTCGCCCCGCGCCGCCTTGCCCGCCGTGTTCCACCAGCCCTGCGTGGTGTCGTTGTCGTGCGTGCCTGTGTAAGCCACCGTGCCCGGCGTGAACTGGTGCGGCAGATGCATGTGCGCGCTCTTGTCGCCAAAGCCGAACTGCAGCACCTTCATGCCCGGCATCTTCAGCTCCAGCCGCAGCGCGTCCACCTCGGGCGTGATCAGGCCCAGGTCCTCGGCCACCAGCGGCAGCGGTCCCAGCGCGCCCTCCAGCGCATGAAAGAGCTTGAGCCCCGGCGCCTTGATCCATTGCCCGTTGATCGCGGTCGCCTCATCCGCCGGGATCGCCCAGTAAGCCTCGAAGCCCCGGAAGTGGTCCAGGCGCACGATGTCGTAAAGCTGGCAGGCGCGGCGGATGCGCGCAATCCACCAGTCGAACCCGCGCTCCTCCAGCACATCCCAGCGATACAGCGGGTTCCCCCAGCGCTGCCCGGTGGGCGAGAAGTAGTCGGGCGGCACGCCGGCGATGCGGGTCGGCTCCAGCTTCTCATCCAGCTCAAAGATCTCCGGATTCAGCCACACATCGGCCGAATCCATGTTGACGAAGATGGCCACGTCGCCCAGAATCCGAATCCCGTTGCGCCCGGCCGCCTCGCGCAGTTGTTTCCACTGCAGCGCAAAGGCAAATTGCAGCACCTGCTCCTCGGCCAGCGCGCGCCCGTAGCGGGCGGTCACCTCGGCCAGCGCCTCCGGCTCGCGCCGGCGCAGCGGCTCCTGCCACGCCGTCCACGCCCCTGTATTCAACTGCCGGCGCAGCTCGGCGTAGACGGCATAGTCGTTGAGCCATCCCGCCTCAGCCCGGCAAAACTCCACGAACTGCGCCCACTGCTCCGCCAGGCGGGCGTCGCGCGCCCCGCGGTCGAGAAAATTCCCCGCCGCCTCGCGCAGCAGCGGCAGCTTGCGCTGCTCCACCTCGTAGAAGTCCACATTGCCCGAGCTTCCGGCCAGCCCGCCAATCCGCTCCGCCTCAATCCATCCCCAGTCCACCAGCAATTCCAGGCTGATCAGCGAGGGATTGCCCGCAAACGCCGACGAGCCGGCATACGGCGAATTGCCATAGCCCGTCGGGCAAAGCGGCAATACCTGCCAGACATGCTGTTTGGCCGCCGCCAGAAAGGCCACAAACGCGTGGGCCGCGGGGCCCAGGTCGCCGATGCCCCCACGCGAGGGCAGCGAAGTAATGTGCAGCAGAACTCCGGAAGAACGCTGAAACTCCATGCCTCCATTATCTCCGCCGCCACGGCCCAACCCGCCAGCACAACGAAAAAGGCCCGCATCCATTCCGGATGCAGGCCTTTCGCCGATCGTCTTCTCGCTGCTTACTCGCCCGGAATCTCCGGCCCCTGCTGCGACTTGGCATTCAGCTGGATGCGCTTTTCCTTCTTGTATTGGTCCGCGATCGTATTCACAAAAACCTGGAACGCCTCAGACTGGCGCTGGTCCAGAATCTGTTGCCGTGTCTGGTCGAAATTCTTGGCCATCTCGTCGGCGGTCGGCTCCTGCTTGTCCACCAGTTTGGCCACCACGCCATTGCGCTCCGCCGTAATAGGTCCGCTCAGGTCGCCCACCTTCATGTCGAAGAGCTGTGGCGCCGCCTGGCCCACTGCGCCAATGTCGGGCACCTGGCCGGATTCAAGCACCAGGTCGCTGGTCTTGAAGGTCGCGCCCAGTTCCTTCGCTGCCTTGGCCAGATCGTTCCCGGCCTTGGCCTTGTCCGCCAGCTCCTTGGTCTTCTGGCTGAGCAGCGCGGGCAGTTGCTCCTGGCGATAGTCGTCCAGGATGTGGCTCTTGTATTCGGCAAAGCTGGGCGCGTGCGCCGGCGCAATCCCCGTCACCTGGAAGATCGCATAGCCCTCGCCGGTGGGCGCGTACTGCGGCGGGTCGCCCTGCTTGGATTCAAAGGCCTTGGCTAGGATCTGCGCGCTGTCGGGCAGCGCCGAGATCACGCCCTGCCTGGCGATCAGCGGCGTGGTCGCCAGCTCCAGGTGGTGGGCCGCGGCAGTCTTCTCCAGGCCGTTCTTGATCGCCTCCGCCGTCAGGGTGCGCGCATAGTTATCCTCGGCCTGGGCCGCCTTCTCGCGAATCAGCGTCGCCTGGATGGTCGGCAGCACTTCGTTGATCGACTCGTTGTGCGCTGTCTGGCGCTCCTCCACCTGCACAATGTGATAGCCGAACTGGCTCTTCACGATCTTGATGTCGCCAATCTTCTGCGTGAAGATGGCGGTGTCGAACTCCGGCACCATCGTCCCGTGCTTGGCAAATCCCAGCTCCCCGCCCTTGTCCTTGCTCCCCGGGTCATCGGAGTTCTTGGCCGCCAGCTGGGCAAAGTCGGCGCCGCCCTGGAGCTGTTTCAGCAGCCCCTCGGCCTTGGCCTTGGCCGCGGCATCCGTCTTGGCGTCGGCGCCGGCGGCCACGCTGATCAGAATGTGCCGTGACCGCGCCTGCTCCGGAACCTGGTACTCCGACTGGTGCGCGCTGAAGTAGGCCTGTATCTCCTGCTGGCTGGGCTGCGGCACGCCACCCGGCAGTTGGTCCGGTGTAAAGGCAAAATACGTGATCGCCCGCTGTTCCGGCGCAGCCTTGGCATAGCGCGCGCTGTTGTTCTTGAAGAAGGCCTCAAGCTCGGTGTCCGTCGGGTTGATCTTGTTGCGCACATCGTCCGCGGAAACAATCGCATAGTCGAACTTGATCTTCACGTTCTGCTTGCGATAGCTGTCGCGGACCTCCTGATCGCTCACCGAGACTCCGGCCGTGATCAGCGCCTTGAGCCGGTTGGTGATGATCTCTTCCCTGACCTCTTTCTCAAACTCGCCCACCGACATGTTGAACCGCGACGCCACGAAGTTGGTGTACTGGTCTTCGCCGATGAAATTGCCCTTGGGAAAAAGGTACTCGCCAAAAGCGCCGGTGTGCAGGAATGTGGCGACATCTTCGTTGGTGGCTGAGATGCCCAGCTTCTCCGCCTCTGCCAGCAGGATCTGCTGCTGCACCATCTGCTGCCCCACCCGCTGCTCAAAGATGTGCAGGATCATGGGATTGTCGGGATAGCGCTGTTGCGCCAGCTGCTGCCGTGCAGCCTGCTCCACGCGCTGCTGCGTCACTACCTCGCCGGAGGAGAAAAAGCGGCTGTACCAGTGCGGATAAATCACGGCATAGGTGTCGGCGGAGGAGGCGCTCTGGCCGGTTAGGCCGGGGATCAGGTAGACCACCATCGACACCGAGGCGGCTCCGATGATGACCACGAAAAATGCCTTGACGACGCGGCTGTCTTTTTGCAGGAAACGAATCATGGATAAACCTGGGCCTTCAACTCTCTACGCGCGGGCATGAGCGAGGCCGTCCCGGACCCACGGTCTCCGGAAACAGGCGTCGCTCATGGCAGGATGCGCGATTATCGCGCAATTCTCGAATGGCGCGATTCTCTGCCATTATAGACGAGAGAGAACCTGCCTTGCCGGAAGCGGCGGCAAGTCGAAGGAGCGCATGTTCGAACGCTATACAGAAAAGGCGCGGCGCGCGATCTTCTTCGCCCGATCCGAAGCCAGCAAGTTCGGCTCGCCGCAGATCGAGACCGAACACCTGCTCCTGGGCCTGGTGCGCGAAGGCACCGCGGATTTTCTCGTGTTTCTGCCTCAGCTTGGCTCCTGGGAGGCGCTGCGCTCCCAGATTGAGGCGCATACGCCCAGCCGCGAAGAGATCCCCTCCAACCTGGACCTGCACTTCTCGAATGAAAACAAGCGCGTGCTGGCTTACGGCGCTGAAGAGGCCATGCGCCTGGACCACAAGCACATCGGCCCGGTGCACCTGCTGCTCGGCCTGCTGCGCGAAGAGGGCTGCTATGGCGCGCGTTTGCTCACCGAGCGCGGCGCGGATCTGAAGCGCATTCGCAGCCATTTAGCGGAGGCGCCTGTCACCGATAAGCCGGCCCCCACGCATGGGCAGGTCCGGACCATCCGCTGCGAAACTCCAAAGGCCGAGTCCAGCGAGCAGAAGGCGGAAAGAATGCGCAACGCCCTAAGAGAGTTCGCACGCCAAACCGAAGCGCACCTCCCCGGCCCGCAGCGCATCGACCTCTACAAAGTCCAGAGCGTCACGCCGTTACCCGTCAAGCTGCTGCGCGTCCTTTGGCATTCGGTGCAACTCCCATTTTTTGAGCACACGCCCCGGCTGCTGAGCCCGCTGCGCGTGTTTCTGCTTCGCTTGTTCGGAGCGAGGATCGGTAAAGCCTGCCACATCGGTCCCGGCGTGAAGATCTGGATTCCCTGGAACCTCTCGATCGGCGAGCGCTCGGCCATCGGCTTCAACACCGAGATCTACAATTTTGCCCCGGTCGAGATCGGCGACCACGTGGTCGTGTCGCAGCGCTGCTACGTCTGCACCTCGACCCACGACTACACTCACCCGCACTTCCCGCTGGTCTCCGCGCCGGTAAAGATCGGCTCCCAGGCCTGGGTAGCCGCCGAGGCCTTTCTCGCCCCCGGCGTCACCATCGGCGAAGGCGCGGTCATCGGCGCCTGCTCGGTGGTCACCAAGTCAATGCCGCCGTGGATGGTCTGCGCCGGCAACCCCTGCCAGCCGCTCAAGCCCCGCGTCGTAAAACCCCTCGATTAAGTCTCAAAAAACAGCGGGCATTCCGGAAACCGGAATGCCCGCCGTCTTACCCACGAAGTCCTGCTGATTCTAAAAACCCTTTGAACAAGTCGATGTTCTGAAAGGGCACGACTTTACTGCTTGCGGAGAAACTCAATCCGGAGGGAGGCGGGGGTTTTAACCCCCGCACAAGCCCAGCAGAATGAGGGCGGGCTTTAGCCCCGGGGAGAATGCCGAGGCCAATTCATACCTGCCCTACCGCCAGTAATAATACCCGCCCGCCATGTAATACGGCCGGTAGTAAACCGGCGGCGGATAAGGATATCCATACGGATAGCCATAGTAGCCGCCGCGCCTATAGAGCGTGGGGCCGCCAGGGTAAAGGCCCTGCGCCAGCCGGGCCGCTTCCTGCTGGCTCACCGGGGTTACGGTCAGCGGCGTATTCAGGTGGAAATCCACCAGCGCTTCGGCGGGAATCCAGACGCGCGGTCCGGGAGTGGCCGCCGAAGCCGCGACGCCCGCGCCTGCGCCTGCCGCAGCGCCAATGCCCGCGCCCACGCCGCGATCCGCGATGCCGCCGATAATGGCGCCCAGTACCGCGCCGCCAAAGGCATTGCCAGCCGTCTCACCGGCCTTGTTCGGTCCCTTCACCTTGAACTCGTCGGTGTCAATCGGGTAGCTCTGCCCGCCCAGGTCGAGCGAGGTGAGCTTCAGCGCCAGCACCGGGCTGCCGCCCAGCGTGCCGGCCTTCTTGTCCTCGGTCACCACGCCATGCACGGTTGCGCCGCGCGGAATCGCCAGCACTCCGCCAACGGCAATGTCGCGAATCACGGTGAACTGGACAGCAGTGCCGTCCTTGGCATGCTTGCCGTCCACCGGCTCAGCGGTTCTTAGCTGGATCAGCGTTCCCTGCGGAATCGTCACCGGGCCCTTGGGAGCCTCATAGGCCGGAGGAGGCGGAGCCTGCGCGTACTGTGGCGGCGGTGCGTACTGCGGATACGCCGGAGGATAACCCGGCGCATACTGCGGCCGCGCCGGCGGAGGCGGTGGAGGGCCAGGCTGACTGGGAGCCGGGGCCGCATTGGGCTGCGGCATCGGCTGCGCGTCCTGCGGCGCCGGGGCAGGCGCTGCGTCCGCCTGGGCGTCATCTGCTACCTGCTGGGCGCTGGCGTCGCCGGCACTGGCCGCGGCCTGAGCATCCTGCGGGTTGCCCACCTTCAGGTTGTTATTGACCTTGGTTACCCCCTGCACGTGGCTGGCGATCGACTCAGCCAGTTCGCCTGCCGCCGCGTTTGAAACTGTTCCCGAAAGCGTCACCTCGCCTTGAATGGTGGCTGCGGTAATCATGTCGTTCTTCAGCGCATTGGACGCATCGAGGGCGTGCACAACGTCCATCTCGATCTGTCCATCGGTGCGCTGCCCGCCGGCAGCGGCCTGATCCTGGCCCAGCGCTATCGCTCCGCACAGCGCGGCTAGCGCGGCCCAAGCCAGGGCCCGGGGGAAGATTCTCTTGAACAGTGGCCGATTCATCATGGTGTTTCTCCTCTGCCTGAGGTGTTGCCTTCGCTTCTGCTCATTGGATGCGATTTCAAACCGTTAGACGCATCCATGAGGAAGCTGTCATGGGTGGTAACCCCGATAGCGGGAAAAAGTTCCGCAGTTGCTTGCGGTTAGTTTGCCACATCTTGAGCGATCCCGCTCTCCGTTTTCCTTGACGTATTTTTTGCCGGACCCGGCAGCGGTCATCACCATCCAATCATGCGGAGGGCTGGCATGACAGAACGGTTGAGGTACGGCAAGGCATTTCCCGAGGGAATTCACGCGCTCCTGGACCTGGGCAAAACCATCAACAACAGCGGGTTGGAGCGGTCCCTGCTTCACCTGGCGTTCACCCGTGCTTCGCAGTTGAATGGCTGCGCCTACTGCATCGACATGCACACCAAGGATGCGCGCGCCGATGGCGAGACCGAACAGCGTCTCTACGCCCTGGACGCCTGGCGGGAGACGCCGTTCTTCACTGCTCGCGAACGCGCCGCCCTGGCCTGGACCGAGGCTCTGACCAACATCCAGCAGGGACACGCCCCGGACGAAGTTTACGAAGAGGCCCACCGCGAGCTAGGTGACGCGGATCTGGTGAAACTCACCCTGGCCATCGCCTACATCAACGCCTGGAACCGCATTGCAATCGGTTTCCGCAGTGAGCCGGGGACCTACCAGCCCAAACCGCGCACTGCATCGTAAGCGGCTCAGGCGCAGGCCGCGGCCTTGCTCCTGAAGAACTCAAGCGACAGCGCCAGGCCTTCCTTCAGCGAGATGCGCGGCTCCCAGCCCAGCAGGGTCCGTGCCCGGGTAATGTCCGGGCAGCGGCGGGTGGGATCGTCCTCCGGCAGCGGTTCGAAGCGCAGCTCGCTTTTGGAGCCGGTCGCCTCCAGCACCGCCTGGGCGCACTCCAGGATGGTGAACTCGGTGGGGTTGCCGATATTCACCGGTAGGTGTTCGCTGGAGCGCGCGAGGCGCAGAATGCCCTCGATGAGATCGTCAACAAAGCAAAAGCTGCGCGTCTGGCTGCCTTTGCCGTAGACGGCCAGCGGTTCGCCGCGCAGAGCCTGCATCATGAAGTTTGAAATCACCCGGCCGTCGCTGGGGTGCAGGCGCGGGCCGTAGGTGTTGAAGATGCGCACCAGGTGCGTGTTCACGCCGCGCGACCGGTGGTAGGCCATCGTCAGCGCCTCGGCATACCGCTTCGCCTCGTCGTACACCGAGCGCGGGCCGATGGGGTTCACGTTGCCCCAGTAGTCTTCGGTCTGCGGATGCTGCAGCGGATCGCCGTAGCACTCCGAGGTGGAAGCGTGAAGATGGCCGGCGCGGTATTTGTACGCGATCTCGAGCGTGTTCTCGGTGCCCACGGAGCCCACGCGCAAGGTGGCGATCGGCATGCGCCCATACTCCGGCGGGCTGGCCGGCGAAGCCATATTGAAGACGAAATCCACCCGCCCGGGATCGAAAGGCTCGCAAATGTCCCGCTCCTCGAAATCGAAGTGGGGCTCGCGGGTCAGATGAGCCAGGTTCTCGCGATCGCCGGTGCATAGGTTATCGACGCCGAGGACGGTGTGGCCCTCGCCCAACAAGCGGTCCGTCAGGTGAGAACCGAGAAATCCGGCGGCGCCGGTAACCAATATCCGCATGCTCAAGAATTCGTACTCCCTGGATTGAAGATGGACTGGCCCTCAGGAACGCGGAACCCGGCCAGTCAGGCAGGCGAGGCGTTTCGTTTACGACAAGATCAACTTGCGCGGCTTGCCCTGCTGCGCATGGTAAGCGCCCGGCCTGCCTACGCTCACGTAGGTGAATCCGTGGTCCAGCATCTGTTGCGGCTTGTATAGATTACGCCCGTCGATCACGATGGGGAAGCGGACCGTCTGGTTGAGCCGCACCAGGTCGAGTTCGGCAAACTCCTTCCAGTCGGTCAGGATCAGCACCGCGTCGGCGTCCTTTGCCGCCTCGTACGCGTTCTCGGCGTAGTGCAGCTTGTCTGTGGGCGGCATCGCTTCCCGGGCACGCTCCACGGCTGCCGGATCGTAGGCCGTGACCGTTGCGCCCGCTTCCAGCAGCTTCCGGATCACTTCAATGGCCGGCGATTCGCGGATGTCGTCGGTGTCCCCCTTGAAAGCCAGGCCCAGGGCAGCCAGCCGCTTGCCGCGCAGCGTCCACAGCGCCGAGCGCACCTTGTTGAAGAAGATATCCCTCTGCGTCTCGTTGATCTTGCTCACTTCGGCAAGCAGTTGGAAATCCACGCCCTGCTGTTGCGCCACCCAGTGGAACGCGGCCACATCCTTGGGGAAGCAGGAACCTCCGTAGCCCAGGCCGGCGCGCAGAAATCCGGGGCCGATGCGCCGGTCCATGCCCATGCCGCGGGCAATGTCTTCGATATCCCCATCCACGCTCTCGGCCAGGTTAGCCACGGCGTTGATAAACGAAATCTTCAGCGCCAGGAAGGAGTTGGAGGCGTGCTTGATGATCTCCGCGCTCTGCGCCGAGGTAACCAGCAGCGGCGCTGGATGCGTGGCGTTGCAGGCGCCCTTAAGAGCGTCGGGCTGGGTGTAGTAGCTGCCGCTGGTCAGCGGCTCGTAGATGCGCCGCAGCACATTGGCGGAGCGCTCCGTGTTGGCTCCCACCACGATGCGGTCCGGATGCAGAAAGTCGATCACGGCCGTGCCCTCGCGCAGGAACTCAGGATTTGAGACCACGTCGAAGCTGGCCGGGTCCACCCCGTGCCGGTGCAGCACACGCCGGATCCACTCGTTGGTGTAGACCGGCACCGTGCTCTTTTCCACGATCACCTTGTAGCTGTTGATGGCACGGGCAATCTGCGACACCACCGCCTCCACGAAGGAGAGGTCGGCGGCGCCGCTGTCGCCCTGCGGAGTGCCCACGGCAATGAAGATGGCTTCGCTCTGTTCGACGGCCGCGCTCAGGTCGGTCGTGAACTCTACCCCGCGGTTCAGGTGCCTGCCCAGCAACCCCGGCAGGTGCTCTTCAAAGATGGGCACGCCGCCGGTGCGCAGCGTCTTCACTTTGGCTTCGTCATTGTCGACACAAGTCACCCGGTGGCCCATTTCGGCAAAGCAGACGGACGCGACGAGGCCTACATACCCGGACCCGATTACACAGATTGAAACTGGCTCTGACATGCGCTGGCGTTCTCTTCTTCGCGGCTTGCCGCGAGCGTTGGCGGCACAGGCAGTTCGTGCCGGTTGGCCAAACCCTCCAGGGAATAACAGGCTCTAGGCTATCCGCAACAGGCGGGATGAGGCAATGTCTGGGCGGAGGTGGGCAGTGGTGCAGTTTCCGGTTTGCCGGTGATTCATCCAGAATCTCCGACAAACGCCTTTGATTAGCTGTCAACAGTTCACTCTGCGCGCGGGGGAATTGGTGAATTCAGTCATTCAGCTAATGCAGTTTCGCGTACTCGGCTTTGGCTTGCTTCAGGATGGGAACATCCGGGTCCGCGTCTTTCCACAGGGCGAGGAAATCCTGATAGGCACTCTTGGCTTTGGCCGAGTCGCCCTGCATAGCGTAAGCGCGTGCCAGGCCGAGGCGGGCCAGCGCGCCCCACGGGAAGTTCATCACCACTCCCCGGTGGTCGATGAACTTCTGGAATTCCTCTGCTGCTCGGCTGCCGTCGTGGAGCATGAGGTGAGCTTCTCCTCGCACATAAACCGGGCACAGAAATATCGTAAGGGAGGCTGTGGTCGAGCTGAGTTCGATGGTGTTCGCGGCCCTTAGTAGTTCGATTGCGCGGTTCGGATCTTTGCGCTCCAGGGCGATCGATGCCCGGATCGTGGGCAGCCAATACCTCTGGACCAGCGTGTCCAGCGGGAAAGTCTTGTCGAGTTCAGCCGCCAACTTCTCCGCCGCTGGCGTATCGCCTCCCCGCGCCAGGACCAGCGCCGCTATGGCCCGCACATCGCGGTTCGGGCCCAGCTTCAACGCGGCATTGGCCTCGGCACGCGCCTGCTCCCTGTTTCCGGATTCCACCTCGCGCAGGGCTTCCTCCGCCTGATATCCCGCAGCCGATTCTTTCGCGTCGTTGCGCTGAGCTGAATCCATCGCCTGCCTGGTCAGTTCGTGAGCGTTCTTCAGCTTGCCGTACCAGCCTTCGGTGTCCGCTTGCATGTCCAGCAACAGGTCTTCCGTGCCGGGCTTGCCCATAGCGGCAGAGGCCAACTGCGCCATCTGCGCTGTGTCGCCCTTCAGAAAGGCCAACCAGTAGCGCCCCTGGAGCAGGAGCTCGCTCTGCAGGTTGCGCTCCTCCGCCTGCTTCAACACCGCCTCCGCTTCATCCAACTGGTTGAGGCTCATGTAGGCGACGCCGAGGCAATAATAGTGGATCCCATTTTCTGGATCGAGGCGCTGCGCCACCCGCCATTCCTCCAGTGCCTTCTCCCAGTCTCCCAGCGTGGCATAATCGAATCCCAGGCCTTGGTAAGGCCAGCCCTCTCTTGGGTAGGTCCGCTGCAGCAGCTCACCATTCTGCGCAAGCTTCTCCAGTTCCCCCGTCACATAGGCGTAATATATTCCGTCGATAGCAAGCCGCTCCCGCTCGCTCACCTTCTCCCGCAGCGCGTAAGCCTTGCGTCCATTTTCGGCCGCGCCTGTCATTTGGTTATCTTCGAAATAGAGCTCTGACATCCAGCCGTAGGCCATGGCAAAATTTGGGTCAAGTTCCACCGCCCTTTTCAAGAAGGGAAGCGCGGCCGTGGCCCCTTTCGCAAACACTGTCTTTATTCCGAGGCTGTACACTCTCAGGGCCTCCAACGACGGCGTCGTCGTTCTCTCCAGCGGGGTGGCGTACTCCCGCACCGAGGTGAGAGACTCTCCCAGCTTGCTCCGCAAACTGATCGCGGCGGCGTCCAAAGCCTTGAGCACCGCTTCCTTGCCCGACGCCTCCTCCTGTGCTTCTGCCAGCACATCGCCCGTGTTGCAGTTCACCGCCTTCAGGCCAATCACGTACTGGCTGCCCAGCCCTGCAATCGAGCCGTTCACCATCGCCTTGCTGCCCGTCCGCTCGCAGACCTCGCGTGTAACCCCCGGCGTCAAGCGGTCACCGTCGGGACGGCCCATCAGCTTCAATGTCGCATTCACCTTGCGATCGGACACCAGAGCAAGGAATGGCGACTGCTCAAGCTGTACCGAGAGCCCCTGCTTCAGCGTATCGTCGAATACGCTGTCACCGGTCTTGTTGTCGAAATCGGAGAGGACGATGGTGTCTTTGTCGGTCAGGCGAGTGCTTTGCCGATGGAAACGATAATAGAGCCCGCCCGCGACCAGCAAGGCGGCGAGCAGGACGGGAACCGCAATCTTCCAGAGCTTCGCAAAGCGAGCCGCAGGAGCTTCTGCTGCCGTATTTCGTCCGCTCTCGGAGTCCCGCTTGAGGCGTTGTAAATCCGCCCGCATGTCGGCGGCGTGCTGATAGCGCAGATTGAGGTCTTTTTCCAGAGCCTTGTTGACAATCCGTTCCAGTTCGGGCGGCACATCGGGATTCAGCCGCACGGCAGAAACAGGTGTGCGGTTCAGGATCGCTTCGAAGATCGTCGCTGTACTGTCCCCCCGGAATGGCAACTGGCCAGTGACCATCTCATAGAGGACGGCCCCGAACGAAAACAAATCAGTTCGTGTATCTAGTTCCTTAGCCCTTGCCTGCTCCGGCGACATATACGCTACGGTCCCGAGCGTGGCTCCGGGGCTGGTGAGGTGCTCCTCTGCGTCTATGATCGCGGCCGTCGTGGCGTCGCCGCTCACGGGCTCGGGAGAGAGCTTTGCCAACCCGAAGTCCAGAATCTTCGCCTGGCCGCGGTCCGTGACGAAGATGTTGGCGGGCTTGATGTCGCGATGAACGATTCCCTTGGCGTGGGCGGCGTCAAGCGCGTCGGCAATCTGGATGCCTAGATCGAGAACCATCTCGATCTCCATCGGCTTGCCAGAAATGCGGTGCCGCAGCGTCTTGCCCTCCAGCAGTTCCATAACGATGAAGGTTCGCCCGTCGGCCTCGTCGATCTCGTGGATGGTGCAGATGCTGGGATGGTTCAGTGAGGACGCGGCTTTGGCCTCGCGCCGGAAACGGCTGAGAGACTGTGAGTCGTGGGCCATCTGGTCAGGCAGGACTTTGATCGCAACGTCGCGTTCCAGGCGGGTGTCCTGGGCTCGATACACATCGCCCATGCCACCGGAGCCGATCTTCTCCACGATGCGATAGTGCCCTAGGAGCTCCCCTGCGGTATGTTGCGGAGCCGACTTCTCGCCAATCATCCGGGAACCTCCAGGAGGCGTAGAGGGATGAGGGACGTGCCAGGCACGTGCTCGAATCAGCGCGTTCTGAAGGATGCCGTCCGGACGGGGTGACTGTCTGTGACGTTACTCACCTCACCTATCAGGCTGCTGGTTTGTCTTCCAAGGGGTGCCCCTGGGCGATGTGGGCCGCTGAATTGACTGCCGGATGATCGCATCCACCGATGCCGGCATGATCGCTTGGGATTCCACATGAATGCGGATTGCCGCACTCAGATCAGGAGTGCCCAGGCGGGAGCCAGGTTCTGGTAGACAGGACAGCGTTTGCTGGTTCCGGTTGGATTGTCGGCAAGCCGGCAATTACACCACTACCCGAAAATGCGCGTGGGAAAAGTGCCGTCTTATAGACTGTTCCCATGGCCGAAACCGGGCATTCTCCGACTTCCGACTGGGCGCCTTTCCGCGTCGAGCCCTACTATGACCCCCGTGTTTGGGGCTTCAACGATCTTCGTCCGTGGTACAGCTATGTGGGCGCGGAGCCGATCGGCGAAGTCTGGCTCACCGGCGACCAGTGCATCGTGGCCACCGGCCCCCATGCCGGAAAACCGCTCGGAGCCTTGTTCAGCGAGGCGTCCGAGGCTCTCCTCGGGCCTGGGGCCCCGTCGGCGGAATCGCCCCTGCTGATCAAGGTCATCTTCGCCCGCGAAAAGCTGAGTGTCCAGGTGCATCCCGACGACACGCTGGCCCGGAAGTTTGGCGAGCCCCACGGCAAAACCGAATGCTGGTACGTGCTGTCAGCCGATCCGGGGGCGCAGGTGGCCGTCGGGCTCAAGCCGGGCGTCACCCTGGATCAGGTCCGCGAGGAGATTCACTCGGGCACGCTGGAAGAGAGCCTGAACCCGCTGCCGATTTCAGCCGGCGACGTGGTCCTGATGGACGCAGGAACGGTTCATGCCATCTGGCCGGGGTCGATCCTGCTTGAAACCCAGCAGAACTCCGACCTGACCTACCGCCTGTACGACTACGGCCGTCCCCGCGAGCTGCACATCGAAAAAGGGCTTGAAGCTGTACGCCTCACCACCAGGTCGGGCAGGATTCCGCGCCGGGAACTCGTCGATCGCACCCTCCTGATCGATGAGAAATACTTCCGCCTGGAGCGCTTCCCCGTAAGCGGAAGCCGGTCCAGCGCCAGCCTCAGGGCAGATGGCGATCCGGCGCGCAGTCTGGCCTGGCTGTTCGCGGCCGGCGGAGCGGGCAGAATCACTGGCCCGGATTTTCAGGCGGTCGACCTGCCGGTCAGGACCATCGCCGCGGTGCCGGCGGCGTCACCGGAGTTTGCCGTCGAGGATCTGGGCGGGTTGGACCTGATCCGCATTACTCCGCATTGGCCTGGAGTTACCCCGTGATTGCCAATGGCTGGCGGGAGTCCGTGGTGGACTACATTCGCGCCGCCGCCCTTCCCGTCGACAAGTTCGGCCATCAGCCTCGGCTCTATGCCCTCGCTGTGCGCCTGGGCGAAGGGATGGATTACGACGACGATGTGCTCTTCGCCGCCGCCTGGATGCACGATCTGGGCGTTTTCCTCGGCCACCGGCCACAGGAACCCGCCGAGTTGGCGCGTTGGGATCACGTTCCCTACACCATTGCCCAAATTCGGGAATCTCTTCCCAAATGGGGATTCCCAGCAGAGAAACTCGACGCCGTCGCGGAAGCCATCCGGACTCACCAGCCCCAGGACAAGCCGGTGACCACCGAAGCTCTGCTGCTGCGGGATGCGGACATCCTGGAACAGCTGGGGGCCATCGGCGCCTTGCGCGCGGTTGCAAAAGTGGGCCGGGATTCGCGTTTTCCGACCTTTTCCTCGGTTCTGCCCGTCCTGCGCCGGGCCGTCGACGTGCTGCCGGGTCAGCTGAATCTGGCCTGTGCGCGGCAGTTGGCTACCCCGCGGGTCGAGTTCCTTCGCACTTTCATCTCCGCGATTGAGGCCGAAGCCGAGGGTTTACTTTATTGATTCCTGAGCCCAAGTGACCCATTAGTAACCTTCAGATTTGGTGACTTACGATGTTTAACAGAGTCTAGAGTTTGTATTTCGTTTCCAGCCATGTACACTTCCGTCAGGAGATCGCCTCGGGGGGGGTGAACTGCAAACTTGTCAGGAGATCCCGAATGCGTTTGAAGCTCGCTTTTGCAGCACTTTTCCTCACTGCGGCATTGCCCGCTTGCTCCCAGGTCGGTCCGGCTGCCACTCAGGGCGGGTTACCCCTTGTCGTCGGCGCAGGTTACTCCAATTTTTATACTGATTGGAGCGGCAGAGAGAGCGGAGCCACATTGTGGATCGATTGGAATGTCTACAAGGTCCCCAGGATTCTGCATGGGATCGGATTGGAAGTGCAGGGCCGGGACCTCAGTTTCAGCCGCACCGGCGATAACCCGAAGTTACGTATGGACGTGGCCTCGGGTGGAGCCATTTACAGATACAACCGATATCGCAATCTCCATCCCTATGCCAAGTTTCTGCTTGGATTTGGCAGCATCGACTTTACCAATCCCCCCAGTCCCTACTACACCCATGACACCCGGACTGTGCTTTCCCCGGGAGGCGGAGTCGAGTATCGCGTCTTCCGCAATATCTGGGTGCGCGGAGACTACGAATACCAGTTCTGGAACGATTGGTACCATCATCACGACCTCAACCCCCAGGGCTTCACCATCGGGGCGGTCTACGACTTCCGGCACATGCACGAGCAGTAATACGCATTCCGCGCATCGCGCGGAACAGCCCAGTGGGAACAATCGATCCGACCGCCGCCGGCCAGACCAATCGCACTGGCCGGGCGTCCGCTGCGTCCCTGTCTTATCGCCGGAATGTGGGAAATCCCCCATCGCTGGCCCTCAACCCCTTCCCGGCTGCACCGTCTAACCACTTTAGGCTTTTCGCAGCCAGGCGCCCCCGCCCGGCTGGCGAAAGACCTTTCCTGTAAGGACATTGGGGGCAATTGCTCTGATTTTCCACCGCAGGGGGTTCCAGATGTTTCCCTTTCATGAAATACTGGACCGAAGCGTCGCACCAAGTACATTGCAGAGCCGCCTTTAGCGCAATTCGAGCCAGGGTTTGTTTGCAATGCAGGTTGTTCTTTTGCCGATGATTGATTTGGGTACGTCACACTCCATTCATTGAGGGCTCTGCCACTGATGCAAATTCGAAACGCACACGCTTTAGTCTGCGGAGCTGGTGGGTTTATTGGCGGCCACCTCGTCAACGAACTTCTCGATGCAGGCGCGGCCAGCGTGCGTGCTGTCGACATTAAGCCCTTCGATGAGTGGCACCAGAAGAATCCCTCGGCCGAGAATCTGATTCGCGACCTGCAACTGCGTGAAGCCTGCCAGGAAGCAGCCCAGGGCATGGATATGGTATTCCAGCTGGCCGCCGATATGGGCGGCATGGGCTTCATCGAAAACAACAAGGCCCTGTGCATGTTGAGCGTGCTCATCAGCACCCACATGCTGGTGGCGGCGCGCGACGCCGGTGTCAAACGCTTCTTCTACTCCTCATCGGCTTGCGTGTACAACGCTGAGAGACAAAAGTCCTACAATGTGGTTCCCCTCTGCGAGGCGGATGCCTATCCCGCCCAGCCGGAAGATGGCTATGGATGGGAGAAGCTCTTCACCGAGCGCATGTGCCGCCATTTCCGTGAGGATTTCGGCCTGCAGACCCGCGTGGCCCGCTTTCACAACGTCTATGGTCCGTGGGGCACCTGGGCTGGAGGACGCGAAAAGGCGCCTGCCGCCATCTGCCGCAAGGTCCTCGAGGCCAAGATTTCCAATCGCCGCGAGATCGAAATCTGGGGCGATGGCCGCCAGACGCGCAGCTTCATGTACATCGACGACTGCGTCCGCGGAATCTTCGACATCGTGCAAAGCGAGATCCAGGAGCCCCTCAACCTGGGATCGAGCGAATTGGTGACTATCAATCAACTGGTCGACATCGCCGAAGAACTGGCTGGGATCAAGTTGCAGCGACGCTACAACCTCAATGCGCCCACAGGCGTGAACGGCCGCAACAGCGATAACACCCTCCTACGCAGTTACCTTGGCTGGGAGCCTTCCATTCCATTGCGCGAGGGGATGGCCAAGACTCTGGCCTGGATCC
>Ga0326727_10009179_pt1 | contig 24518 bp, 18 predicted proteins | sample MB2enrmetagenome_FD_207643 | JGI IMG/M metagenome (GOLD analysis project Ga0326727, IMG submission 207643) | Lab enriched peat soil microbial communities from McLean, Ithaca, NY, United States - MB29MY | ecosystem: Environmental > Terrestrial > Soil > Wetlands > Peat | place: USA: New York... | reverse complement strand
TACTCAGCGAGCGCCTCCACGTCCTGCTGGATGAAGCCGCACATGACGAGGATTGCGGGCTGGGCCGCAAGCGCGATGCCTGCCTCCGTGAGCGCCCGTCGCACGCGGGCGCCCTCCGCGGCAGAGGTGACGCCAAGCCACGGCGCTCCGGCGCGGGCCAGAGCCGGCGAGCAGAGCTCAATCCCGTGGCCGTAGGCGTTGGCCTTGACCACCGCCAGCACTGATGTCTGGGCGCCGACCGCCTCGGCGATGGCGCGGAAGTTTGCCGTCAGCCGTTCTTCGGAGATCTCTAGCCAACTGGTCATCGAAATTGCCACCGCCGTCTCACGCCCATGCCGATCTCAGTATCCGCCCGTTTCGCTGGGCGCGAGGTTCTCGAAGCGGGTGTAGTCGGCGCGGAAGGCGAGCTTGATGCTTCCGGTGGGGCCGTTGCGCTGCTTGGCCACGATGATCTCGGCCTGTCCTTTCACATCTTCATTGTCGCGGTCGTAGTACTCCTCGCGGTGGATGAAGGCGACCACGTCGGCGTCCTGCTCGATGGAGCCGGACTCGCGCAGGTCGCTGAGCAGGGGCTTCTTGTCGCCGGCGCGCTGCTCGCTGCCGCGGGAGAGCTGACTGAGCGCCAGCACGGGGACGCGCATCTCCTTGGCCAGCGCCTTCAGGCCGCGCGAGATGGAGCTGACCTCCTGGGTGCGGTTTTCGAAGCCGCGCTTGCCGGAGGTGTTGGTCCCGGTCATCAACTGCAGGTAGTCGATGACAATGAGGTCGAGCTGGCCCTGCTGCTGCTTCAGGCGGCGCGCCTTGGCGCGCATCTCGGGCAGGGTGATGCCGGGCGTGTCGTCGATGAAGAGCCGGGCGTCCATCAGCCGCTCCAGCGCCTTCATTAGCTTGCCGCGGTCCTCGCGCAGCATGGAGCCGGTTTGCAGCTTGCGCGATCCGACCAGGGCCTCGCTGGCCAACATGCGGCGCAGCAGGCTCTCCTTGGACATTTCGAGCGAGAAGACGGCGACGACTTTTCCGTCCTGCACGGCGGCGTTCTGCGCGATGTTGATGGCCCAGGCCGTCTTGCCCATGGAGGGACGCGCGGCGATGATGATGAGTTCGGAGTCCTGCAGGCCGCTGGTCATCTTGTCGAAGTCGGTGTAGCGCGTGGCCAGGCCGGTGACCTCGCGGCCCTGCTCGTAGAGCTTGTCGATGGAGACAAAGCTGCCGGCGACGATCTCTCCGATGCCGGCCAGTCCGCGCTGGATGGCGGAGTCGGCCACATCGGCCAACTGCGCCTCCACGTCGCCCAGCACCGTGATGGCGTCTTCGCTCTGGTCCGCGGCGCGAATGCCGCCGTCGTGGAAGATGCCCATCAACTGGCGCAGCAGGCTCTTGTCGCGGACGATCTGGACGTAGCTCTCGATGTTGAAGTTGCGCGGAATACCCTCGGTGAGGAACGCGAGATAGGCCGGGCCGCCGATGGAATCCAGCTCGCGCCGCCGCGCCAGCTCCTCCTGCACCGTGAGGTAGTCGATTCCGTGGCCCTTGGCCATCAGATCGACGATGGCGCGGAAGATCCGCTGGTGCGAGTCGAGAGAGAAGTCCTCGGCCTTCAGCTTCTCGGTGGCGTCACTGATGGCGACGCTGTCCAGCAGCATCGCGCCGAGGATTGCGACCTCGGTGTGAACGGAGGAGGGAAGACCGTCTGCCGGATTCAATTGGGCGAGGGAAGCCATGCATGAATTATCCTCCGCATGGGCCTGCGCAAAATTGTCACAAACTGTTGGAAACCGGGACAGACCTCGGGGCTGAGGAGAAGCCTGGGCCGTGGTTTCTATGGCATAGCCTCGTCCCGGTAGAATGAGCCATGCGCGTTGCGGCTATGGTGGCCGGGCTGCTGTTCTGTCTGGGTGCGGTGGTTGACGCATTCCAGACCATCATCCTGCCGCGCCGTCCGACGGGCCGGTTACGCATCACGCGGCTGTTCTATATCGTGACCTGGGTGCCGTGGGCAGCGGTGGCGCGGCGCATTCGCAACCGCAAGCTGCGCGAGATGGCTTTCAGTACCTATGGGCCGGGATCGCTGCTGTTTCTGTTGATGCTGTGGGCGCTGCTGCTGGTGAGCGGATTTGGACTGCTGCTGTATGCGCTGGGCACGCCGTTCGCCGATGCGATGGCCGCGCCGAGTGCGCTGGGCCGCCTGCGCACGGACCTCTATGTGAGCGGAACCACGCTGTTCACGCTAGGACTGGGCGATGTGGTCCCACGCAGCCTGGCGGCGCGGGCGTTGATTGTGTGCGAGTCGGGCACGGGGCTGGGCTTTGTGGCACTGGTGATCGGGTACGTTCCGGTGCTGTATGGGGCGTTTTCGCGGCGCGAGGTGAGCGTGGCGCTGCTGGACGCGCGCGCCGGATCGCCGCCCACCAGCATCGAACTGCTTCGCCGCCACTCCTTTGCCGGAGGGCAGGAGGCGATGGTGGTGCTGCTGATCGAGTGGGAGCGCTGGTCGGCCGAGCTGCTGGAGACGCACGTCTCCTACCCGATCCTGTGCTACTACCGCTCGCAGCACGACAACCAGAGCTGGCTCTCGGCGCTGACCGCCGTGCTGGACAGTTGCGCGCTGCTGATCTCGGTGGCGCCGGGAGCGGCGTCGCGCCAGGCGCAGTTGACCTTTGCCATGGCGCGCCACGCGCTGGTGGACCTGGGCCACGTCTTCCAACTGGAAAAACAGGAGGCGAAGTGGCGCGCGCACAAGGGCGCAGACCGGCTATCGCCGGCGAACTTCGAACTGCTGTGCGGGGCGATGAAGGAGATGGGGATGCGTCTGTGCGGCGACCCGGATGCGCCCGCTCGGCTGCACGCCCTGCGCGCGCTGTACGAGCCGCACGCCCACGCGCTGGCCGAGTACCTGGGCCTGTCGCTTCCGCGGTGGGTGCCGGAGCCGAGCGCCAGGGACCAGTGGAAGACGGTGGAGGCGGTGCGCTCGCAGGCCGTATCGGTGCTGAAGAACACGGTGGTCAGCGACCAGGCCGAGGCCATCCGCCTGCACCCCGAAGAGCGACGCTAGCGCTACTTGCCGCGCAGGAGGCCGCGGGTGTCCATCCAATGCAGCAGCAGCTCCGGCCAGTGGGAGAGGCCGCCAGTCTGGCTGAGGCGCAGACCGAAGCCGTGGCCCACGCCGGCGTACTCATGCAGTTCGGCCGAGACACCGGCCTTTTTCAGTGCGATAAACAACTCCGGCAACTGTTGCGCAATGTTGTCGCGGTCGTCGGCGCCGCAGAGCAGGAAGGCGGGTGGTGTGTCCTTGGTCACCTTCGCCTCGATCTCCGGCGTCAATCCGCCGGGATACATCAGCACCTGAAAGGCGGGCTTGTCGCTCGGGCGGTCGAAGGGGTCTGCGGCGGAAGGGTTGCCGTCGTCGTAGCGCGTGGCGGCCTTGATGGCCAGCTCGCCGCCGGCCGAGAAACCCATGACGCCGACGCGCGCCGGATCGACTCCCCACTCGGCGGCGCGCGCCTTGACCATGCGGATGGCGCGCTGGATGTCGTGCATCTCGTCGCCATCGACGGTGTAGGTGGAACCCTGCTCGCGGGCCAGGCGGTACTTGAGCACAAACGCGGCGACGCCGTGGCCGCTGAGATACTTGGCGACATCGTAGCCCTCGTCGTCCATGGTCAACTTATAGTGTCCGCCGCCGGGCGCGATGATGATGGCCGCCACAGGCGTCGCGCCGGCTCCGCGACCGCGCACCAGGTAGGGAACGATCGACGGATTATTAACTGTGGTCACGCTGCGTTCGCCGTCTGCGTCGGTGGTGACCACCTCAGGCGCGGTCTTGCCTTCAGAGCCGGGAGCGCCGTTCGGCCAGAGCGGAACCTCGGCATGCGGATTCGCCGGAGGCCGAGCGGGAGCTGCAGCCGGGGCCGCAGCCTGCTGCGCAAGAGCAGCCGTCGCCAATGTCAACGAGAAGACCAAACCGCCAAACAACTTCAGACCATCCATTGCTACTCTGCGCATCGCGGCACCTCGATTTGCGAACTATACCGCGTCGCGCGCAGGGTTGAATAGCGGAGGCACGCGTAGCAGTCCCATTTGCGTTTAACTGTGACAATTCGCAATCGTTAGCGGGCTGCATGCGCTACGCAGTGCGGCGCCGGGCCTGAATCTCGAGGAAGCAGTTGACCAGGGTGACAGCGGCGGGGGTGACACCCTGGATGCGGCTGGCCTGGCCGAGGGTGCGCGGACGCACTCGGCCTAGCGTTTCGACCATCTCGCGCGAGAGGCCGCTGCAGGCCGCGTAGTCGAACCAAGTTGGAATGATGCGCTGCTCGTCTCGCTTGAGGCGCTCCATCGACTTGCGCTGCTGCTGGAGATAGCCCGCGTACTTGATCTCCGTCTCGACGGTCTTCATCTCGTTGCGGACCCAGGCGGGGAGATGGGCTTCCTTGTTGGGTGCAGCGGCGAGTGCCGTGGAATGGATTGCTGCGGTCCAGGGCGCAAGCTCTGGGTTGGAGTCCATTGCGCTGGCGAGCAGCGGCCACAGCGACTCCACCGTGACCTCCGGGCGCTTCAGCATCTGCGCGTAGGTCTGCGCGGCGAGGTCGCTGAGATCGCCACGGAGGGATTCCGCGAGCGCAGGGGTCAGCGCGGAAACATCCACGCGCGTCTTGGTCAGCAGTTGCTCGTAGGCAGCGGCGCGAGACTGCTTTGCCTCGTACGCCGCCCAGGCCGCGTCTTCGATGAGGCCAAGGCGACGGCCATACGGGGTGAGGCGACGGTCGGCGTTGTCGATGCGCAGGTGCAGGCGAAACTCCGCGCGCGAGGTGAACATGCGATAGGGTTCGTCGGTGCCCTTGGAGATGAGGTCGTCGATGAGGATTCCGGTGTAGGCCTCAGTGCGGTCCAAGGTGAAGCCAGTAAATTCGGGTGCCCCATCCATCGCGGTCTCATCGCGATGGGTGGGATGGAGCCCAGCCCGAACCCACAGCGCTGCATTGATTCCGGCCATCAGACCCTGGCAGGCGGCCTCTTCATAACCACTCGTCCCGTTGATCTGGCCGGCGAGATAGAGGCCCGCGAACTTCTTGACCGCCAGCGTGCGGTCCAACTCGGTGGGGTCGATGGCGTCGTATTCGATGGCGTAGCCGGGGCGCAGCATCTCGGCGCGATCGAGGCCGGGGATGGAGTGCACCATCGCGGCCTGCACCTCCATGGGCAGGCTGGTGCTCATGCCGTTGATGTAGACCTCGTGGGTGTTGAGGCCCTCCGGCTCCAGGAAGAACTGGTGATGGGTCTTGTCCGGGAAGCGCACGATCTTGGTCTCGATGGACGGGCAGTAGCGCGGGCCGATGGCCGTGATCTGGCCGGTATACATCGGCGAACGATGCACGTTCTCGCGGATGAGGCGGAGGGTTTCCGGCGTGGTGGTGGCGATATAGCAATTGATCTGGGGCAGCGCGGGGACCCAGGCGCTGTTCCCTGTTCCCTGTTCCCTGTTCCCTGCGCGAAAGCTGAAGGGAGTGGGGTCGGCGTCGCCCGGCTGCTCGACGAACTTCGACCAGTCGATGGTGCGGCCATCGAGGCGCGGAGGGGTCCCGGTCTTGAGGCGGCACTCGCGCAGGCCCAGCCGCTTCAGGGCTTCGCCCAGCAGGACGCTGGCCGGCTCGCCGCTGCGTCCCGCGGCATACTGCTGCTCGCCGCAGTGGATGAGGCCATTGAGAAAGGTTCCAGTCGTCACCACTACCGCGCCCGCGTGGACCACGCGCCCATCGCGCAGGCGGACGCCGGTGACTCGGCGCGCATTTTCTGTTCCCTGATCCCTGGTCCCCGTTCCCTGCACTTCAAAATCCACCACTTCGGCCTGCTTGATGAAGAGGTTCTTCTGTCCCTCCAGCACCTCGCGCATCTTGACGCGGTAGAGGGCCTTGTCGCACTGCGCGCGCGGCGACCAGACGGCCGGCCCGCGCGATGTGTTGAGCAGGCGGAACTGGATGCCGCAGGCGTCGGCGACCTCGCCCATGATGCCACCCAGCGCGTCCACCTCGCGGACGAGGTGTCCCTTGGCGATGCCTCCGATGGCGGGGTTGCAGCTCATCTGGGCGATCAGGTCGAGGTTGAGGGTGAAGAGCGCGGTGCGCAGGCCCATGCGCGCGGAGGCCATCGCTGCCTCGCAGCCGGCGTGGCCCGCGCCAACCACAACGACATCGAACTGTTCGGTAAACGCCATCAACCCCATTTTATGTGTGCAATCGCATCTTCTTGAAGAGCCTGGGGTCTAAGATGGGGGGCGCAGGTCAATGCGTCCAATTCAAGCGGCATAGAATTCGAGCATGAAGCAGGGGAGAAGAGAACGATGCGACCCAGCAGAGCTATCCTCATCGCATTTGGACTGAGCATCGGGCTGACGGCCCTGGTTGCAGGCGCAGCGCAGACTGACTCCACCGCCATCGACCAATTCGCAGCGCCGCCGCAACAGGACGTGCCGGAGACCAGCGTTCCCACCCTGCACGTCACCTCGCGCGAGATCATCGTGGACGTGATGGTCACCGACGCCAATGGCCAGCCCGTGCGCGGCCTCAAGCAGTCGGACTTCACCATCGAGGAGAACGGCAAGCCGCAGCCCATCCGCAGTTTCCGGGAGTTCGGCTCGGAGATTCCGGAAGCGGAACCGGCTCCGCTAAAGCTGCCGGCGGGGGTCTATACCAACAGCCAGTCGACGCCGGCCACCGGCCCGGTCAGCATCCTGCTGTTCGACGCATTGCACTGCGCTCCTCTCGAGGCCGTGCCCTCCGGTTCTGTCGAGATAGGTAACGCGCTACGGGGCGCGGCCGGGTATCTGACGACGATGCCAGACGGCACCAAGGTCGCCATCTTCTGGCTCTCCGAGAACGGATTGCACATGCTGCAGGGATTCACCTCAGACCGCGACTCGCTGCTGCGGGCGGTGCATACCAACCGAATCGATATCGGTTCATCCCTGAATGGACAACCCATGGATCGCCACACACTGGATTGGAACACCGTGGACGCGATGAACCAGATTGCCGCCTACGTCGCCGGCATCAAGGGCCGGAAGAACCTGCTCTGGATCACCCCCGGCATGCCCCTCAACCTGATGCGCGACGGAGGCTATGGATGGGGCGGATCTCAAATGCCAACCCAGAGCGGGGGCGGCAGTAGCAGAGGCGGCGTGTTTGGCAACGACGTCGCAGGCCCGGACATGGGCCTGGTGCATCGCCTGATGGATGTCTACGAGCGCTTCACCGCCGAGCAGATTGCCGTCTCTCCCGTGGACCCGCGCGGTGTCCTGTTCCACATGGGTATGACACAGTTGAAGGCGGAGCAGGTGGCAGAGGACAGCGGCGGCGAGGCCTTCTACAACAACAACGACCTGAAGGCGGAGATCGCCAAGGCCATCGACCACGGCTCGCAGTTCTACACCCTCTCGTACATCCCGCCCAAGCTGAAGGAGGACAGCCGCTACCACCACATCAAGGTTGCGGTTGACCGGCCGGGGCTGCACCTGGTGTACCGTCAGGGATACAACGCGGAGCGAGTTCCGACGCTGGATGCGCCCGCTCCCGGCCCGGCCCTGATGAAGGCCTCAATGGAGGGCCACACGCCCGTCGCCACGCAGATTCTCTTCGACGTCGGGGTCTGGCCCAGCTCGCTGTCCAACGCTGCCGCCGGTTCCCAGGCTCAGACACCCGCCAAGCCGAAGCCAAGCAAGGCCGTTCGCTACGAGATACGCTACGGCTTCCCTGCCAGCGAGATTGCCTTCACCGAAGACCAGGATGGAATGCTCCATGGATCGCTGGAGTTCGACGTGGTGGCCTACGACATCTTAGGCAAACGCGTTTCCCTGCTGACCCAGACCGTCACGATGCCTCTCAGCCTCGAGGAATACGACGAGTTCGCCGCGAAGCCGTTCCAGTTCACCCAGCAGATCGATCTGCCGCCCGGACAGATTGCGCTCCACATAGGCATTCTGGACAAAGTCACCAGCAAAGTCGGCACGCTGGAGGTCCCCGTCACCGTGCGTCCGGTCAATCCCAAGCAACGCGCCGCCGCGCGTTAGAACTCCAGGCGAAGGCCGAATTGGATCTCTCGTTCGCGGGCCTGATTGGTTCCGGCCGCGGTGTACGCGCCGAAGGGTTGCACATTCAGACCCTCGGTGGCCACGGCCGCCGCATTCTGAAAGACCAGCGGCGTTACTCCGGTGGGCGCCGTACCGGTGCCCGGCGGATACACCAGAAATGCGCGCTGCGTAATCCCCGAATAGTTCAGCCGATTGGTGAGGTTGAAGGCCTCCGCCGAGGCGCGCAGGCGCAGCTCCTCGCCCAGGCGGACGGTACGGCTCAAGCGCATGTCGAGGTTGGCGAAGTCCGGCAGGCGCAGCGTGTTGCGCCCCACAGTGGGCAGCACCACCGAGCCGCCCGAACCGTTGATGCTCTCGTGGCCGCCGGGCAGGCGTGTGCCGCCGAAGATGTCGTAACTGTAGCCGCGCCCGCTGGACTCGGAGAAGATCCAAGCTGCCGACCAACCGTTGAGAAGCCTCCACACCGTCCGCTCTGCCATCGCGGAGGTCTCCGAACTGCCGCCGCTCAGTTGGGGCGACCAGACGATGGTTGCCACTACGCGATGGGGAAAGTTCAGCGCCGAGAGCCCCTTGTCGTAGCGCACCGTGAAGGGGTCGAACTGTCCGTTGGTGCGCGGCACCGCGCCCGCGCTCTGGCCAAAGTCAATGGCCTTGGACCAAGTCCATGCCACGCGAAAGTCCAGACCGCGCTCAGCCCCTCCATAGCCAGATTGGAACGATCCCATCCCGCGCCGCGCCTCCAGCGTCAGCCCATGGTAGCTGGCATTGGCGTTGGACACCAGGTCCGTCACCGGGCCGAAGCTGGGAGTGACCCGCGCCGAGTACACCGGGACAGCAAAGGTCTCGCCGTCGCGCACGCCGACCGCGCCGGTCCCTCCCTGTAGCTGGAACTCCTGCACGCCGGTGGAAGGAGCGATGTTGATGTCCACCGAGTTGGGCAGTTGACGGTCGAGGTTCAACACATAACCCACGCGCCCCAGAACTTCCGCGCCGACCCCATGCTCGATAGAAAATGTTCCTTGCTGGACTTCGGGCAGACGAAAGCGCCGGTCGAAGACAACAGCCGAAGTGGTCGCCGCCACCACTCCCGTCGGCGGCGTGAGATACGAGCAGGCGTAGCCGAAGCCGACTCCGGTGGCAGACTGCGGACAGGCTGTTACGGTGGTGGGCAGAATCCTGATCCGCGTTGTGGAGCTGGGTAGCGCCGTGTCCATCAGCGCCGCGCGGATGGTGGCGCCGGGCAACTTGCCGAAGTAGACGCCGTAGCCGATGCGAAGCACTCCGCGCCCCACCCCGAAGGGCTGCCAGGCAACGCCCAGCCGTGGGCCGAAGTTGTTGCGGTCCTCGGGAAAGACGCTGGTCGCGCCAACCGCGCCGAAGACCGCGTCCAGCGCCGCGTTTGGCTGCTGCGGAAGCGGCAGGAACTGGTACTCGTAGCGCAGGCCAGCGTGGATGGTCAGACGCTGCGCAACCCTCCAGTCGTCCTGAAAGAAGCCCGCCCACTCCTGGGTGCGGAACCTCAAGCTCGTCTGGCCGAAGCTCTGCGAATAGGAGCGGAAGCAGAAGTAATGCAGTTGCGGGTACGGGGGGTTGGGGCCGTTCGGACAGCCGCCGTTGGGGTACGCGTTCACGTTGAAGGTGTAGTCCGTAATCCAGTCCACCAGCCCGCCCAACGACACCGGCGCACCTGTTGCTGTTTTCGCGCTGCTGTCGTAGCTGAAGGTCCCCTCGGCGTTGGTCAGCGAGTCGGTATAGTCGCTGAGCGCGCTGAAGTCTCCGCCAAACTGCAGGAAATGCCGCCCGCGCACCCAGCCAGCCAGGTCCGCCAGCTCGAAGCGACGCTCGTCGGGATAGGCCTTCTGGCCCAGCGCCGCGGGTGTTCCGAAGACCAGCCCCTGCGGCCCGATGGAAACCTCCGGCGGCATTCCTCCCGGGCCAATGTTCGGCTCCTGCGTGAGTGGCGTCTGCGGCGACTCGTACTGCAACTGACGCCCGTACTGCACGCGCAGCTCATTGCTCAGCCCGCTGCCGACAAACTGCACCCAGCGCGCTACGCCCGCGTCCACCTTGCCATAGCTCGACCCCATGCTGGCCACGCCGCGGTCCACCACGGCTTCCGTTCGGGCTCCCGCGGGCGAGTCCCAACGCGCGCGGTTGTACTCAAGGACCACGCGGCTGCCGCTCCCGTGCTGCCAGTCCAAGCGCCCGAAGTTGACCGTCTGGTCCGCCCGTCGGGCAACGGTTCCCGTCAGGCTGTTGAGGTAATTCAGGGCCGCATTGGTCTCGGCTGGCGTGACTCCGCGGTTGGCCAGCAAGGCCGTCTGCGACGCCGTCAACGAATAGAAGCCCGCATAGCCGGGCGCGGAGACGGCGGGAAAGTTCCGCCGCTGCTGATCGAACGCATAGAAGTAGAAGAGACGCTGTCCCTGGTTCGCGTTGCTGTGCGACCAACTGCCATCGTTGGTGCTGGAGAGAAACCCCGGCACCGGCCCACCAATTCTCCCGCCAAACTGCTGGCGCTGGTCCTGCGGCTTCACCACCCCGCTGGTCACCACGCCATCCGCATAGCTCGACGCAACAGAGAAGGGGTTGGCTGCGGCCCACGCGCTATCGCGCGCCGTATAGAAGGCCATTCCATGCAATCGCGTCCCACCAGAGCGCGAGACCGTGGTCACCACGCCGCCCACCCCGTGCCCATAGAGCGCCGAGCCATACGCCGTCGCATCTCCCTGCCCCAGTACGCGGAACTCGCGTACCGCTGCCTGCGAGAAGACATACGACGAGCCCGCGCGCTGTCCCCCGTCGGCCACCAAACCGGAGCCGCTCCCCACCCCGGCCGCCCGGTCGTAGGTCGCGTCCGAACCCGCCTCCACCTCCTCCTCCACGCCCGCGCCTGCCACCGCACCGGAGAAGCTCTGGTCGCCGCTGCCACCATCCGTTCGTGTGCTGTTCTGGGTCACGGCAATCCCGCGATAGCTCACCTCGCCAGCGTCGCCATCGCCGGTCGCCGCGCCGTTGGCGCCGGCAACGGTCAGGGCCAGCGAACTCCACTCCCCGCCATTCACGGGCAGGCCAGACAGCTCCGCCCCGGCCAAATTCGTTCCGCCGCTGCCCGCACCGCTCAACGAGTTCGGCTGTCCAGCACCCGGCCCGGCGACAGCCAACTGCATCCGAGCCTCGACCTCCGTTGCCTCGCCCAACCCAACATGCACCGATCCAGGAAGCGTCAACTCCACCCCAGCCTCCTCCACCGACAGCGCATACTCTCCCACCGGCAGCCTCACCAGCAGGAATTCACCCTTGGATCCCGAGCGCGCCCGCAGCGCCAGCCCCGTCTCCAGCTCGCGCACGACGACGACCGCACCCGTCAACGGCGCGCCCGCAGTGCTCACAACCTGTCCGCCGATCGCCCCATCCGTCCCACTCTGAGCAGCGGCGCGCAGCCCCAACCCGCAAGCCATCCCCACCACGCAGCAGCCCAGCCAACTCAGCCAGCCGCGTCCAGGCCCCATCTCATCCTCCTTTAAGCTCTGATTTCCGGACAATGATTTCCGGACGAAAAGAAGACAACAGCAAGAGGTAGTTCCACGCAACACCACCCAAACCTGTTCCTGAGACCAAGCCCGTGGCCCTCAGCGCGCGCCATTTCGGGAACGCGCAGGCGTAAGCAGCCGAGTAGCCGAAGACTAACCGACTTTTCCCGATTAGGGAATTCTAATCTCCATTGGGGAGTTCCCCACCCCAGCGCGCCCCACATCCCGCCCCCCTGCTCGCGGACGGACCGCCCGCTGCAACCACCCAAACCGCCGCTCACACTCGGGTGCATGATTCCAGTATTCCGGCTCACATTTTGCGGTAAACCTCCGATAACGGAAGTAAGGTAGTAGAATGCCCGCCGAACCTTATATCGCAAAGACGATCGAGACCGCGCCCGACGCCATCGCCAGCCATGTGCGATGGAAGATCGCCCTGCTGCTGGCGGCGCGAATGCGCGAGCCTCTGAGCGAGCGCGCCACCCGCTCCATCCAGCATCCGGAGGAGTGTTCCATCCGCAAATGGCTGCTCTCTGAGCGCACGCTGCACCTGCGCGGCACTGCGGAGTATCACGCAGCGCTCGACCAGCACACGGCGTTTCATGGCCAGATGCTACAGATCGCCAACCTGATCAACGCCGGAGAGTACGAAGAGGCCGAACGCCTGCTCAACGCCCCCGAACCCTTCCAGAACGCCTCCACCGCGCTGGCCAACGCCATCATGGCGCTTGACCGCATTCCAGGTGGCAAGCCCGCGCCTCAGAAAATAATTCCTGTTGTTGTGCGAAAGACGCCGACTTCATAGACGCGTGCAGCCCAAGCGAACCCCGCAGGCCCCCGCAGCCTGCGCCTGCTCGGAGATCGGCGAGTTGGGCCGGGGTTATTTCTTGGGCGTGTACTCGCACCAGACCAGATTGTCACGATAGTCGATGTGCAACACCAACTGGGTCAGCGCGGGCGCGCCGATGAACCCCGATATCTCGACGCCATTATCGTGCGAAATTTTGGTTGTATCGATCGAGGTCATGCTGGGTGAATCCAGGCGCAGGCCGGCAAAGGACAGGGTGAATTTATACGCCTCGTATACCTTGTCCACCTCGCCCTGGATGCCGCGGAAACCAGTGCTCTCGTCGCGATAGACCTTAGTCACCTCTCTGGCTGCCGTGGGTGAGATCAGGTTCAACTCCGATCCCGTATCCAGGAGAAAGAGCTTTTCCTTCCAGGCGCTCTCGTCCTTGATGCGTTTGGTTTCGACGATCCCGGTCGGCATCAGAAGGTCGTGGCCGCTGCGATAGACGCGCTGCCACTTCTCCATTCCCGGAGCAATATACGGGTCGTGCGCTTGCTCCACTTCGTCGTCTCCCGTCGAGTCCGGGGACGTTGGCTCGACTTTCTTCTCTCCTGGCCGCTCGGGCAGTGGAGCGATGCGCAGCTCGTGCTTGGGGAAGTCCAGTGTCAACAGGGAATCCTCGAAGACATCTCCGCCGATCAGCCCATCGGAGTCCAGAACGCTCCACTTCTCCAGAATCTCCACCGGGCAGTTGGTGAACTCGACGCCGCCGATCTTGATGCTGGCGACGTGCGTCACGGAGGTCTTCACGGTTCCCTGATCGCCAATGCCCCCGGTTTGCTTGACGTCTTCACGCTGGATGCCGAGAAACATTGCCGCTGCGCGGGAGATCAGGATGCCCGTTGACCCGGTGTCGATCTGCAGCCGCCGATCCTTGCCATTGAACTTCACATCAAGCCCAAAGCCCACGAAGCGGGTAGGCCCATCCATGATCTCGGCCATCGGGATGGTAGCTTCGCGTTGCGAGGCCGGCGCCATGCGGCAGTCCGACGCATGGGACTGGAACGCCTTTTCCAGACTCGTCTTCAGCTTCGCCCTGTTCTCTTCGCTGATCTGGTCGCTGTGCTCGGCGTAGTCGGCCCACTTGGCCAACCGCTCCTTGCGTGGCAGCGTTGCGATCCACGCCGAATTGATATCGTCGTCCGTGGGATGCAGCTTGTACGCCTGTTCGATGGCCAGCTTGGCGGAGGCATGGAGCCCAGCCAGTCCATCGACCTCAGCAATCCCGTAGTAGGCGCGCGCATTGCATAGATCCGCCCGTGCCGCCTTCTGAAACTGGAGAATTGCGTCGCGCGGAAGACCCTGGCGCAGTCGCACATTGCCCAGCGCGGTCAATGCCATCGAACTCGCCGGCTCAGCCGCTGCCCACGCCTCCGTATCCTTCGCCGCTTCGTCCACTTTGTTCTGCGCGATCAGCGCGCGCACCAGACCCTCGTGCGCCGCCTCATTGTCCGCACTCTTGGCCAGCAGGGCGCGGAACAGAACCTCTGCAGGGGCGAAATCTCCTTTGTTCAGCGCCGTCTCCGCCGGGTTGGGCGCGGACGAATTCACAATGCAGGACTTTCGCACCGGCGCGGCTGGAGTCACTGGTGTGTTCGTTCCAGTGGCCGCAGTCTGAGCCCGCGCGTGAGCTACAACGCCGCTGGTCCCCGAAACGACCAGCACAAACCACGCGACACACAACTCCGCCAGCAACCACCGGGCCCTCGCCACTGTTCTCTCCTCGAAATACGCGATGGCGGAATCATATCCTCTCGGCCTTCAATTGCAATCGTTTTTCCATCACCGCAATCGCCTCGGCGCTCTGGTCCACCATGCAGAAGGCGCGGCCGTTCTTGGCTGCCGCCTCGCCCGTGGTCCCGCTGCCGGCGAAGAAGTCGAGTACCAGGTCGCCGGGGTTGGAGTGAACGCGCACGATGCGCTCCAGGATTCCCAGCGGCTTCTGCGTCGCGTAGCCGGTCTTCTCCCTGCCGGTGGGCGAGACGATGGTGTCTTATCGGCGTGGTTCCTTTCTAAAGCACCGTGGCGATCTGAGCGCCTTGTCCGAATTAGGTCTGTATTTGTTTTCGTGGTTCTGTTAATTTTTGTTTGTAACGCGGAGGTCGACCAAAATGAACAGCATCGATTACGGCGACAACCTGCCAATTCTCAAAACCATCCCTTCATCATCGGTCGACCTCATTTATATCGATCCACCGTTCAATACTGGCAAGACCCAAACGCGGCACCAGATCGTCACGATTCGAGATAATGATGGTGACCGCACAGGTTTCCAAGGAAGGCGCTATCGAACGGTGAACGTCGGTTCAACGCGGTACTCGGATCACTTTGACGATTATTTGGGCTTTTTGCGGCCTCGGCTGGAAGAGGCATATCGTGTTCTGACGCCCACGGGCAGTTTCTTTTTTCACATCGACTACCGCGAGGTTCACTACTGCAAGATCATGCTGGATGACATTTTCGGTCGCGAGTGTTTTCAGAACGAAATCATTTGGTCTTATGACTACGGCGCGCGTTCCAAACAGAAATGGCCGACCAAACACGACAACATCCTCTGGTACAGCAAGCATCCCTCCAAGTTCACATTCAACCTTGATGGATGTGACCGGATTCCATATATGGCTCCAGACCTCGTTGGCCCCGTAAAAGCCGCGCGCGGTAAGACCCCTACCGATGTTTGGTGGCACACCATTGTTCCTACTAACGGCAGGGAAAAAACTGGCTACGCTACGCAAAAACCACTAGGCATAATAGAGCGGATCGTGAAGGTACATTCCAATCGAGGTGAGACCTGCCTCGATTTCTTTGCAGGGAGCGGGACACTAGGCGAGGCAGCGGCTAAACACGAAAGGCAGTTCATTTTGATCGATAACAACCTACAAGCAATCGAGGTGATGGAGAAGAGGTTGGCTCGATTTCTATCGCCAGACGTGAATGAAAGGGAGGATAATCGCACATATCAGGAGCAAAATCTGATTCTGCAAGAGGCATAGAGATGAGCTTCAAGACGCTTGTGAATATCACTGATAGCCTGATCGCCAATTACCCCGCAAGCACCGCATGGGATGGTAGTCCTTTCAATTGGATTAGGGGTCTTCCTCCCGCCAGTAAAGGAGCTATCGGAAGAGACATAGGGAGCGGCCTGCTATTTGCTTACGGATTTACCCCCGGTGCATATAGGTATGAGCTCCGAGTCAATGGACAAGTAGTAATAGCCAGGGTTGCCACGAAGTGGAAGGGGAACATCGTCAAGTTTCAGAACATTAGAGACAACAATTATAACCATGTCCTCTGTGTCGCACTCTATCCAAAGAGCGCATACGCATGGTTGATACCGAAGAATGAGATTTGGCTCAATCACGCCGTCCGTACCGACCAGACCGGCGTAACCAGACAGCACAAGGGAGCTGATGCGTGGATACACGTAGACCCAAAGACTGTCCAGCCGTGGCTTAAGCCCTATGGCGGCACAATCGAAGAAATGATTAAGGTCGCCAGGACCTCTCTCTGACCAGCAACCCAGTCTTAGGACACTACCAACCCGCGGCGAGGGCTTTCGATTCCAGCGCGGCGAGGAGTATCGTTTCGACGGGCCCAAATTGCGGTGATCCGGGGTACCGAAATGGCAGATGCTGCAACTCTGAAGCCTCCCAAGCCGCGACCCACAACCGCTGCCGCTGCGGGCGCACCGGGCCTTGCGCCCGCGCGCGCCTTCGCCATGCTCTCCCATCGCGGACGGGTGCGCCACGCCAACCAGGACGCCTGCGGCGCGCTGGCCGAGCATGGGGCCTTCGTCGTCTGCGACGGCATGGGAGGCGCGGCCGGCGGCGAGGTCGCCAGCCATCTGGCGACGGAGGTTTTTCTGGACTGCCTCGCGCAGCCCGGTTCCGCAACGCAAGTCCGCGCCCGGCTCGCCGAAGCCATCCGCGTTGCCAACCAGACCGTCTACCGGCAGGCGCAGAAGTCACCCAACCTGCACGGCATGGGCACTACGCTGGTTGCGCTGCTGTGGGATGAAGACACGCAGCGCTCAAAGGATGCGCGAGTCAGCCCCACGCTCTGGATCGCCCATGTGGGCGACAGCCGCTGCTATCTCTTCCGCTCCGGCACGCTCCACCTGCTCACTCGGGACCACTCGTTGGTGGAGGAGCAGGTGCGCGCCGGGGTGCTGAGCCGCGCGCAGGCCACAGCCTCGCCGATGCGCAACATCATCACCCGCGCCATCGGCACACAGCCCACGGTCGAGCCGGAGATCGCCGCCTGCGACCCACGGAGCGGCGACCTGTATCTGCTCGCTTCCGACGGCCTGAGCCGCGAGCTGGACGAAGCCGCAATTGCGCGGATCCTCGCCCGCACCGCTGGGCCGGCAGCGCTCGCCGCCGGCTGCCGCAACTCCGCCACGCCCGACGCGGCTCTGCAGGCCGCGCTCGACACCGCCTGCCAGGCGCTGGTCGACGCCGCCAACGCAAAGGGCGGCCACGACAATATCACCGTCCTGCTCCTGGCCTGCGCATAGAGCGCACAGTAAGATTTACCCTGCGCCTACGATCACCATGTGACGAACTCCAGTCGCGCAACGGTATGGACTGGCGTTCGATAGACTCAACCATGAAAGGAGAGACCAGTGCGCAACGGGCCTGCCCGCCTCTTTCGCGTCGCGCTTGCCGCCAGCCTCGGCCTCTCTGCGCTGCTCTTCTTTGCGTGGAGCTGGCGCTGGCCGCTAGTCGGCGACGCCTCGCTGATCCACTACATCGGATGGCTCATCGAGCGCGGCTGGGCTCCCTATCGGGACTTCGCCGACATGAACATGCCCGGCTCGTACCTGATCGAGCTGGGCGCGATGCACCTGTTCGGCATGGGCGACCTGGGGTGGCGGCTCTTCGATTTCGCGCTGATGGGCGCCGCGGGCACTTCTTTCTTCGTGATTACAGGTCGCACCCGCGCCGTGCAAACGGACGGCTGGCTCGCGGGCCTCTTTGCCGCCTGCCTCTTCATTCTGGTCCACGGACGCGACGGCCTGGCCGAGGGCGGACAGCGTGACCTGACCATGGCTGTCTGCCTGATCGTCGCGACGGCGTTTTTGTTTGTGGCCATCCGACGGGACTGGCCGTGGGCGGCGGCGGCCTTCGGATTGTTTTCCGGTGCGGCGCTGACCATCAAGCCCACCGCTCTGCCGCTGACCATGGCGCAACTTCTGCTGGCAGTCTATGTCCTGCACAAGGGAGGCGGATCGCAAGCCAACCCGTCGCGTGGATGGCTGCATCACGCCGTGGCTGCCATCGCGGGCTACCTCATCGCGCCGGGAGTGGCGCTCGTCTTCCTGCTGCGGGAGCGGGCGTTGGCCGCCTTCTTCGCCAATCTTCACGGACTCGACCTCTACTACTCCGGGCTGGGACATCGCCCGCTTGGCTTTCTGCTGCTGCACAGCGTCTCGCCCCTGCTGCCTCTGGTTCTGCTCTGGCTGGCGGTGCTGGCGCTGCGCCGGCAGCCGCTGGAGTGGGAGCGCGTGGCGCTGGGCTGCGGTGCGCTCTTCGGACTGGTCTCCTATGTGGTTCAGGCGCGCGGATTTCCGTATTATCGCTACACGCTGCTCATCTTTTTGCTGCCGCTGATGGCCGTGGACCTTACGCGTGCCGCGCAGACGCAGCTCTCTGACCTGTGGCGCGCGACGGCCCACGTCAGGCGCACGAAGGCAGCACGCTGGCTTGCGCTGGCCGCGCTCAGTTTTGGCGGGTTCGTTCTGGCACCGCAGTCCGCCGTGCTGGTCCATCGCTATCGCTGGTGGGAGACGGACTTCATCACCTCGCTCCAGCAGAACCTCGACGCTCTGGGCGGGCAGAGGCTCTCCGGCCACATCCAGTGCATCGACACCATCTCCGGATGCGGCAACGTCCTCTACCGCATGAGGCTGAAGCCCGCAAACGGCCTGCTGGTGGATTTTCCGCTCTTCGGCGCCGATGAGGTCCCCTTTGTGCGGCAGACGCGGGAGCGATTTTCCGCCGCAATGAACGCAACGCCGCCACAGGTCATTGTGGTCACGAGCGCTCTCTACGTGGATGGACCGGGAGATTATCGCAAGCTCGATCGCTGGCCCGCATTTAAGGCCTTCCTCGCCGACGACTACACGCTCGAGACCGCGTGGACGCCGAGCCGCACCGCGCGCTGGTGGAGTCGCGAAGAGACGCCCGCAGGCTACCGCATCTACGTCCTGCGCAGGTAGTGAGTTCGGCAACTGGGCTTTCCCTCAGGGACTAAAGTCCCCAAGATGTATGGGCTTTACGGACGGGCTGAAGCCCGTCCCTTTCAAGTCAACCCAAGGCCCACTAATTCACACCGTAGCGGCGTATCTTGAGACGTATGCGCATGACGGTTCTCGCCTCCGGATCGAAGGGCAACTCGACGGTGATCGCCAGCGTCGAGACGCGTGTGCTGGTGGACGCGGGGCTCTCCTGCCGCGAGCTGCTGAAGCGCATGGCGATGGCCAAGGAAGACCCCTCCGCGCTGGACGCCATCCTGATCACGCACGAGCATACGGACCACGTCGCAGGCCTGGCGGTGCTGGCGCGCCGGCTGCGCATTCCGGTGTACTTCAGCGAGCCGACGCACCGCGCCTGGATGCGACAGATGACTCCGCGCACAACGATGACTTACGCCCAGTGGATGGAACACGTGCAGAAGGAGAAAGAGGCACGCGCCGCGCTCTCAGAATTGGAGACTGGCGCAGTCGGCGTCCTGACCGATCTCGAAGCCGCAGCCGCCGAAGACGATCTCGACGAAGCCGCGCCGGAAGCGGCGACCCGGCGCGACCCGGCCAGCCTGCCCGCGGTGGAGTACTTCCAGCCGGGGACGAACTTCTCCATCGGCGACCTCATGATCACGCCCTTCACCACTCCGCACGACGCGGCCGACCCCTGCGGCTTCGTCTTTGAGTCGGCCACGGAGGCCATCCGCATGGCCATCGCCACCGATCTCGGCTACATGCCGCCCAACGTCAAGCGCGCGCTGGAGCGCATCGACGTGTTGCTGCTGGAATCCAACCACGACCTGGAGATGCTCAAGGACGGTCCCTACCCGTGGGCGGTGAAGCAGCGCGTGCTCTCGCGCGTGGGCCATCTCTCCAACCACGCGACCGCCGAGTTCCTGGCCCGCGACTACGACGGCAACGCCACGTACATCGTCCTCGGCCACCTGTCGGAGACCAACAACGTTCCCGAGCTTGCCCTGCTCTCGGCCGAAGAGGCCATCCGGGAGCGCGGAAGGCTGCTGGGCAACCGCGTTCTGCTCGCGCAGCAGAACGCGCCGATCGCCCCAATCTGCCTATAACCAATTTTGATTCAATGTTCTGCCGCAGATAGAGAGTAGCCAGCAGGCCAACGCTCACGGTTGATCCGATGGGACAGAATCCGGCCCAAGTTGTACTTTTCCCCGTTTTGCGCTATCAAGTCAAGTAGAATGGTGTCTATACCACTATGGTAACTTTTGCCTCACGAATTACCAGATCACGCAGCATGACCGAACCGCGCTGCACAGACCCGGTCATTGGAGACATCCTCGCCGGCTGGCGATACGACATATCCGGTCTCTCGCCCGCGATGCGCACGGACTACGATCATCATCTCTCCGAGTGCGCTCAATGCCGCCGCCGCCAACATCTGGCGCGCACCATCGATGTGCTGCTGATCTCCGTCAGTTCGCTGTCGATCCTCGCCTTTCTGCTGGCCGCGGCTGTGCTGCACCGTCTGGAGGCCATCGCCCACCTGGGCAGCAGCCTGCACGGGCATTTGTACCACACGCCGATCACCATCTCGCTGGAGGCGACCGCCATAGCCGGCCTGCTCATCTCGCTGACGCTGTGGGTCCTGGTCGCAATTGCGACGCCGATCCCTGGCCTGGTGGCGGACGCGATCCAGCGCATCCCGCCCCATATCCGCGAACGCATCATGAAGAACGCCGCCTGATCTCCGATGGTCATTATGAATCATGTGAATTCATGGCCGGATTTGCGTCTGCCTGCCTACGCTGACTGCAGAAATGGGTTAGCGTAGAAGTAGTGCCATGTCTCCCATGCAATCTCAATTCGAGGGCGAGATCGTTCCGCCAGCAAACTCCACCGTCACGGCCGCGGAGCATACTCCCGCCGAAGCCTACACGCCCGAGCAGGCGCGCCGCCGCCGCGAGTACAGTGTCTGGAACCCACGCTCCGCCCCCGGAACCTACCTGCTGCTGGCTGTCAATATCGCCGTCTATCTCTGGATGTGCGCCCACCGCGTCGACTGGAACAATCCGTCTGACCTGATCCACTATGGCGCTAACGTCACTGGGCTCGTCCTGCACGGCCAGTGGTATCGCCTGCTGACCGCGACCTTCGTGCATGTCGGCTTCGTGCACATCGCCTGCAACATGTGGTGCCTGTGGAACCTGGGCATTCTGGGCGAACCGCTGATCGGCCCCTACGGAATGGTTGCCGTCTACCTGCTCACCGGGATCGCCGGGAACCTGCTCAGCATGGCCTCCAACGTCGTCTTCACCCTGAGGACACACGATCCGGGCTATCTGATGCAGGTGGGCGCGGGAGCCTCGGGCGCGGTCTTCGGCATTGCCGGCATCCTGATCGTGCTGCTCAGCAACCGCAAGCTCCCATTTCCATGGGAAGAGCTGCGAAGGCTGCGCAGCAGTGTCATCAAGTTCGCTGCCATCAATCTGGTCTTCGGTCTCAGCACGATGGTCGTTTACGTCGGCATCCGCATCGACAACATGGCCCACATCGGCGGCTTCGTCAGCGGCCTGGCGCTGGGCGTCCCCCTGGTTCCGCGCATGACGGCCGGACGCGAACGCTACCTCAATCGCCAGAAGGTCACCTTCGCTGTTGCGTGCTTTGTCCTTGCACTCTTCGGCTACTGGATCGCCAACCTGCTGTAATGCAGTTGTCCGTTTTCCGTTGTGCGTTGTCCGTGGTGATAGTGCAGCCGCATCGGCTCGGTCCCCGTTGTTTTCAACGAGCAACGTAGAACGAACAACGGAAAACGTCTAGACCAGCGTGGTCTGCGCGAACTTGCGCACCATCGCCAGCAGCAGCTTGCGGTCGTTCTCCGAGAGCCGCGCCGAGTAGCGCTGGATCTGGGTGAGGAAGCGGATCTCGTCCTCGCCCAAGTGCAGCGCGGACATGTCCTGGCTGACGGTCTGATCGGAGAAGAACTGCGCCAGTTGCAGGTCCAGCGCAAAGGCGATCTTCTGCAGCGTCTCCAGCGACGGCACCGTGTGCCCGTTCTCCACGCGCGACAGATAGCAGCGCAGCAGCCCGGTCCGCTTCTCGATGTCTCCTTGCGACATCCCCTTTTGCAGTCGATAGGCGCGGATCGTCGCCCCAATGCTCATCGCAATGGTGGCCACAGGAGGAAGGCTGTTCAGCGGTGTGGGTAGTGTTTGCATATCTGCCATTAGCCATAAAGTAAACATTCAGCTCGGCGTGGTCAATGGCTAATTTGTGCAATGCCTGGATTCGCGTACCCGCCAAGGTTCACCGGGAGCCAGATAGAGCTTCTCCCTTGAAGCTCTACTTGAACCCCAGGCCGGTTGTGAACCAGCGAAGGCACTATCGGTTAAGTTAATAGCATTGGAGTAAGTTATCAGTTGCAGGTTGCATGTTTTCAGTTGAAAACAAAGACGATCCCGCTGACAACTCGCAACCTGCAACCGACAACCTGCAACTACCCCATGTACATTCCACCGTTTACGTCGAGCGTGTGGCCGGTGATGTAGCTGGCCTCCTCGGAGGCGAGGAAGGCGACGGCGGCGGCGATCTCGCGGTCCGTTCCGGCGCGGGCCAGCGGAATCTGCGAGGTCATGGCTGTGCGCTGGGCTTCGGTCAGAATGGCGGTCATTGCGGTCTCGATGTATCCCGGCGCGACGGCGTTCACGGTGATTGCGCGGCTGGCCAGTTCGCGCGCCAGCGCCCGGGTGAGGCCGATGAGGCCGGCCTTCGACGCGGCGTAGTTGGCCTGCCCCGCCTGGCCGGTCTGGCCGACCACCGAAGTGATGTTGATGATCCGCCCCCAGCGCGCCTTCAGCATGGAGCCCATGACGGCCTGGGTCATCAGGAAGGTGCCGGTGAGGTTGGTGGCCAGCACATCGTCCCAGTCCTTGCGTTTCATGCGCAGGGTGAGGGTGTCCCGCGTGATGCCAGCGTTGTTGACCAGAATCTCCACCTTGCCGAGCCGCGCGATGACGGCCTTGGCGCAGGCCTGGATGGACTCCTCGCTGCTCAGGTCGAGTGCGAAGGGGTGCGCCACGCCGCCGGCTGCGGCAATCTCGGCCGCGACCTCGGCCAGCTTTGCCTCGTTGCGCGCGCAAAGCGCGACGGTCGCGCCCGCCTCGGCCAGCGCCAACGCACATGCGCGCCCAATGCCCTGCGACGCTCCCGTTACCAATGCAACCCGGCCTGCAAGTGTGCTCATCTGTCTCCATTCCGCCTGAATGCAAGCTTATACGAACCCACGGCCATTCCTCCACAGAGTTCAGGGCGCGTGGGTCGCCGGATGACTTATCCTTGCAGGGTGATGACCGACAAACCGCCAGCCGCCGCCGATCCGAAGCAAGCCGTTTCGACTCCCGTTGCCTCAACCTCCGCCGCGAAGCAGACCGATGTCTACGCCATTCAGGGTGCGGACCCGGAGGTGCTGGCCTACGCGATGGCGAAGTACTCGCGCTCGTCGCTGAGCATGAAGGAGTCGCTGGCCGAGATCAGCTCACAGCGGGCTGAAGAGTTTTTGAACACGTTTTACTTCCAGTACGGGCATCGCTCCATCGCCGACCTGGCGCACATTGCGTTTGCCATCGAGCGGTTGAGCCTGCTGGCGGCGGTTGCGCTGGTGGACGAGCAGCGCTGGGACGGGCAGGAGCGCAGCACGCGCTACCAGAACTTCCGCAAGTCGGGCTGGTATACGCCCCAATTCAGCGACCAGTCCGGCGAGCGGAGGGCCGGCTACACGGCGTCGGTCGAGGCGCTCTTTGCGGCCTACGACCGCGTCGGCGCGGGAATGCTGGAGGCCCTGAAGCGCGCGATTCCGCAGCCCGCGGAGATGAAGGACGAGGCGTATGTGCGCACGCTGAAGGCGCGCGCCTTCGATGTGGCGCGCTACCTGCTGCCGCTGGCCACCAACACGTCGCTGGGACAGATCGTGAGCGCGCGCACGCTGGAGAACCAGATCTCGCGGCTGCTGGCGAGCGAGTTTGCCGAGGTGCGCAGCCTGGGCGAAAAGCTCAAAGCTGCGGCCGCCGCGCCAGCGTGGAACGTCACGCACGACGAGGCGCGCGTGCTGTGCGAGGAGGTCGGCTCGGTGGATAAAACCTGCGGCAGCAGGCTCTGCGATGTGCTGCTGCGCCCGGTGAAGACCGCGCCCACACTGGTGAAGTACTCCGCTGCCAATGAGTACGCCATCGCCACGCGCGCCGAGCTGCGCCAGGCCGCGGCTGAGCTGATGGCTGGGCAGGCGATCGAGGACGCGCCGGTGGTCGATCTGGTGGAGGACCCGGCATCGCTGGAGGTTGAGCTTGCGACCTCGCTGCTCTATGCGGAGAGCCACTACCCGTGGCGGCAGATCCAGCGCACGGTTGCTGGGCTGGATTCACTAAAAATTGCAGAGATTGTCGCGCTGGGCGTGAAACATCGCGGACGGCACGACGAGCTGCCGCGGGCATTTTCCGCCGGGCAGAGCTTCCGGTTCGACATTCTGATGGATATCGGCGGCTTCCGCGACATGCACCGCCATCGGCGATGCGTGCAGCTTATCCAGCCATATACCGACGCGCATGGCTACGAGACGCCGGTGTGCCCTGGGCAGCCCACGCTCGCCGAGGCTGGACTCGACCAGACTTACACCGTCGCGATGGATGCCGCGCATGCCGCCTACCGCACGCTGCGCGATGCAGCTGGGCCGGAGGCTGCGGCGTATCTGCTGCCGCTGGGGACGCGGGTGCGGGCGGTGTTCAAGATGGACTTTGCCGAGGCGCTCTACATTGCTGAACTGCGCAGCGGAGTTGCGGGGCACTTCAG
>Ga0326727_10009178_pt1 | contig 24518 bp, 23 predicted proteins | sample MB2enrmetagenome_FD_207643 | JGI IMG/M metagenome (GOLD analysis project Ga0326727, IMG submission 207643) | Lab enriched peat soil microbial communities from McLean, Ithaca, NY, United States - MB29MY | ecosystem: Environmental > Terrestrial > Soil > Wetlands > Peat | place: USA: New York... | reverse complement strand
GCGATCCAACGATTGAAGTTTCGCATAATGCTGTTAGCTCCACGTCTTCTAATTCCACTACTAATTCTACTTCTCCATTATCCGGAGACGCTCCTGTGATTTTAGTGGTTATTGTGGCAGCAGTAATTGTAGGCGTCGCGCTCCTTTTTAAGCACAAACGAAGCCATATTCAAACAAAAGTATCTCCTCCAACGAACTAACACATCCACATTCAAGCCTGAAGTTCAATGACAGTTTAAGGTGAAGTTACTGATCCAAATGTAATGAGTTTTAGAATCATCTCCTTTTAAGAAACTTTTGCGCATAATTAACTCAGTGGTTCGAAAATGTCGAAAGAAAAAGAATCGGAAAAGACTTCCGATGTTATAAATAGTTGGTAGCTCCTATAACTGAATGGCGATCATTTATGTTTAGACGAAGCAAGGCTGAAGAAATTAGCGATTTTTTTGCTTTAGGGCTTTCTGAGAACCAGATTGCTGTCATATACCTTGGGGCTTCAGGAATACTCGCAAGAACCTCGAAACAAACCGTTCTAATCGACGCGGCAGGCTTTTTGAAGGATGACGAGACGGCAGCCCTCAAAGAAGTCAACCTTCTGCTCTTCACGCACAGTCATCTGGATCATTTCAATAAGGGTAAAACTTTGAAGCTATTCAAGAAAACAGGAGCGCCTGTATTGTCCGAGGCAAAAGTCGCCGACAAATTGAAAGGAAACATTCCCGATGAAAAGTTAACAAGTGCGATGTCGGGTAAAACGTACGTTTACGGAGACCTAACTGTAAAGGCGGTTCAGGGGATTCACCGTGGCCCAATAATGCTCTTTCAAATAAAAATGGGCAACCTTCTCGTGTTCCACGCGGGCGACTCAGGATACGTGCCCCTGAAAGACTATCAGTCACAAATAGCTTTTCTGCCTACAGGCGGCATGTCTCCAACGTCTTCTCCCGAAAACGCCTTCAAAATGGCAGCTGAATTGAAACCAAATGTGGTTGTTGTCATGCACGGATCCAAAGGGCAACACAAAAAACTCGAAAATATATTAAAGGAGAAAATGCCCCAGACAAAAGTAATCATACCTACTCCCTTCACTGCCCAAACCTTAGCAATTTAAGAAAGTTAAAGTTCCCAAAAAAAAGGAGGAGTTGCTGGCGAAATCTCCGTACTTATAGGGGACCCAAATCAGAGCCGTTTTTCTAGTAAGGGTAGGAAAGGTTATTTAATTCTTAAAACAAAAGGTTCCACGGAGAAATAAATTATGGAGTGGGGAATGAAAAACAGGTTAAGCAGACTTATCCAAAAAGACGGTAAAGCCCTCTTTTTACCCGTTGACCACGGATACTTCCAGGGACCAACACACTGCCTTGAGAAGCCCGAAGAAACAATCAAACCAATCTACCAGTATGCTGATGCAATCATGCTTACCCGCGGAGTTCTGAGAAACTGCGTTGACCCAGCTATTGAGAAACCAATCATATTGCGCGTTTCAGGAGCAGTAACCGTGATAGGCGAAGACTTGGCAAACGAGAGCATAGTTACATCCATCCAGGAAATTCTACGGTTAAACGCCATGGCGGTTTCCATGTCCGTCTTTGTCGGCACAAAGTACGAGAACAAAAGCCTCAGCAACCTAGCGAAACTCGTGGATGAATGCGAAGATTATGGCGTACCAGTCATGGCTGTCACGTCCGTTGGAAAGGAACTTGAAAAACGAGAAGCCCGTTATTTAGCGTTGGTTGCAAGAGTTTCAGCTGAAATCGGCGCACGAGTGGTTAAGACTTACTATTGTAAAGAGAACTTTGAAAAAGTCGTTGACGGCTGCCCAGTGCCAGTGGTTATTGCAGGCGGACCGAAAACTGAAACACAAAAGGAAGTGTTCGACTTCGTCTACGATGGCATGCAAAAAGGAGCCATAGGCGTTAACTTAGGCAGAAACATTTGGCAAACCGAGAATCCAGTAGCCGCAATCAGGGCGATTAGAGCCATTGTCCACGATAACTTTACTCCGCAAGAAGCACTGGACCTGTTTAATAAGGTAAAAGCCGGCGAGGCTTAACCAGCACTTTTCTTTTTCTTGGTGAAGTCTTTTGCTTGCCGCCGTCTACTACAACAACCATGACGTCCGCATCGAAGAAATGGCCATACCCGAAATCGGCGAAGATGAAGCGTTGTTGAAGGTTATGGCAAGCGGCATATGCGGCAGCGACGTTATTGAATGGTACCGAGTGCCGAAGGCTCCACGAGTGCTGGGTCACGAAGCCACAGGCGTCATTGATAAAATCGGCAGCGAGGTCACCAGCCTCAAAGTCGGTGACAGAGTCTTTGTTTCACACCACGTACCTTGCAACCAGTGCCGTTACTGCCAGAGAGGTCACCACACTGCCTGCCACACATTGCATACAACAAATTATTACCCGGGAGGCTTTGCACAGTACATCCGCGTTCCAAAAATAAACGTTGACTTCGGCGTGTACAAGCTGCCCGACGACATGTCTTTTGAAGAAGGCACATTCGTTGAACCATTAGCATGCGTGTCGCGTGGACAACGCTTAGCGGGCTTGCAAAAGGATGATACGCTGTTGATTATTGGAAGCGGCATAGCAGGAATTCTGCATGCGCAACTTGCCAAGTTCAAAGGTGTAGAAAACATTGTTGTAGCCGACATTAACCCGTACAGGCTCATGCTTGCCAAAAAATTCGGCGCAGACCACGCGTTAGACGCCAAAGATAACCTGCCAGAGAAGCTTAAAGATGTAAACGGGGGAAGATTAGCAGACCAAGTTGTCGTCTGCACTGGAGCCACTTCAGCCTCGTTAACAGCGTTAGATTGCGTAGAAAACGGCGGAACAATCCTGTTTTTTGCCGTGCCAGACCCGAGTGTGAAGCTTCCAGTGCCAATTAGCCAGTTTTGGAGAAATGAGATTACAATGCGCACAACCTATGGTGCGGCACCTAACGATTTGGAAGATTCGATGCGTGTTTTGGCATCTAAACGGTTGAATGTTAAAGACATGATTACACACAGGCTCCCATTGACGGAGGCGCAGGAAGGATTCAGGTTGATGGCTGAAGCTGGGAAGTCGCTTAAGGTTGTTTTAGAGCCTAACGGAGCTTAACGTGTCTCTTGTCAAGAAAACTGACTAAAAAACTGCAGCTTAGCCCAGAAACCTCTATAAACCGTTTATCCCAAACCAGTACCTGTTGATTTTTTGAATGAAACATGCATCGCAAAGCATATTAATTCTATCACCGCTCAACCAAACATACAACCACACAAATACTCAAGTACTTTCTCCGTGTACATTTTATCATTATCAAAAGTGTTATTCGGATTGGATAAAGTCTAGATGGAGAATAAAACACACGTTGGCTATAAAAATTGCTTTGCGCAGTTTTCGTTCAAGCTTACGTCTCCGCTGTTTCCCAGACAGAGTAAAAATAGTTCCTGGCCAGCTCAACAAAGCAAGCGTTATTTGTCCAAATACATGGAGCTTCTTTATCTTCTGGGTTAGCCGACATATTAATGCAAAGTTCCTTAGAATCATATATTCCGAACCGGACGGACGGCAGCCTGAAAAGGCGGCGCCGCTCAAAATTACCGTATGGTTCAAAATTCGTTATTTTAGCAGGCACATTATTCGAGCCGCCAATAATGATTCGAATCAAAATTTTTTTTGCTTTTAAAGCTCCGATTACATCCTCACGATTGTTCAACAGCCATTGAAGATTCTCGTTTCCTGGCACAATAGCCAATATTTCACTTTTGGCATTCCGAAAAAGCCTTAGAAGTTTAAGATCAGTAGCCTGTCCTGATGGAATAATTACAAACTGATTAAAGTCTGAATTTGATTCACCTTTTAAAAGTTGAGAATTCTTAGCCAGCCTATCCAAGTTAGCAGACAACTCAGCATCCTCTTTTGACCTGCGCTCAATCAAAAGGTGAACAACATCGCCGAAAGCCAAGGGCGTGTGCCTAGTAGGGTTGCCAACAACCTTCTCTGTAAGCCCAAGCCGAAGCAAATCCACCGTCGCTCGATATGTATCAGCTCGGTCCATTTTTGTAACTGAGGTCAATTGTCTCGCTGACGATGAACCTAATTCAAGTAACGCCACGTATATTCTCGCTTGCGGCTTACTTAATCCAAGTCTAATAAGTGCTTTTACGTAATCATCGACAATTCCGCTTCGAATCAGCAATTTCTCCTCCCCCGAGGTTAGACTTTGTAAGACACTGGCGAATTTAAGAGATATTTCCAAATTTGCAACATTATAAATTCCTAGTGGTGGGAAATCCATCCAGCACCAATTTATTAAAAAAGATAACCATAATTGAATTGAATATCAAAAGTTACAGTGGTTTTTTTTGGAAATTGATAATCTTGATAAAAAAATTCTCCAAAATCTCACCGCAGGGGTTTCTTCTTATCAGCAACTTGCAAAGATGTGTAATATAACTCGTAACACGCTTTACCGAAGAATTGCTTCTCTTGAAAACAGAGGCATAATCAAAGAACCAATTGGATGCATCGTGAATCCTGACCGCTTAGGCATTATGCCTGTCATCGTCGGTATCGTCGGCATCAGAGCTTCAGAGGCGGACCAAGAAAAAATTCTCAGCAGTCTCTCAAGAATCGATGAAGTTCGTTTTCTTTGGCAAACCTACGGAGATCAGGATTTAGTTCTGGTTTCGTTTTGTCAAAGAGGCAAAGAAGGAGAGGCAATCAAGAAGATAAGGACGGTTCTGGACGGCTTGAAGTTTAGTCAGATATGCGTGTCAATCGGTTTTGCATGGTACAAGATCGATCTATCTCCGTTTGAGCATCCGCAAAAAGGAGAAAAAAACGTGGAAGACCCAAGCTTTAAGTCAATGTACGTGGAACCGTGAATTTTATCATGCAAAAACTGCAAGAGTTGGCGCTTGGTTAGAAAACCTTTGATTTACCCCCAAATCCACTCAAAAGTTGAAATGGGGACATATCGTCAAAACTCTTTCAAATAACTTCATTCTCAATACAAATGTAATTCTAAGCTGAACAGGTTTATGATAATTGCCTTGCAAACTTGGTGCAAACCGCTACAACTATCTTTCATAAGACTCTTAACAACATAGTCCCATATAGCTCCCATAGGCGAGGACTAGAATGTATGGAAAGGAAAAAAGTAACACGCTAGCTCCAAAAGATGCCTTTAATAACATTATACTTGACGCAATTAATCAAACATTATCTTCTCTTGGAAAAACTCGAAAAAGAAAAGTGTTTTTGTACCTTAAAAAAGAGTTAGGAATAGATAGACAAGATGTACCGTTTAGACTAGCGGAGTTTTCTCGAGCAATTGAAACAGTGCTACCAACCGAAGCTTTCAACTTCAAAACCAAGCTATTGATTGAGATCCAAAGGAGATTTGAAGAAGAAGCAATCAGACCTAAAAACTTCGATTGTCTGGTTCCAAACTTAACATTTGAAGATTACATCCAGATTAAGCAGCTCCTCTTTCTACTGGCTCAAAAAAACTCAATTAGCCTACGCGCCAACATTCGCCTACCGATGGTGAAAGAGGCAACACCTTAAGAAACGACAATTTTGCTTTCGCACCTAGGAAATTCGAAAAGACTGACGGAGAAACGCAGGTTTTCAAAGGTCAGTCTTCCTCATTTTTTTTCTAAAACTTCAAGGTTCAGACAATTAATATCAATTGGCAATATCGCTTCACATTAAGATATAAAAAGAAACGCCGACACAGCTCTAGGCATGTCACACTTGATTGATGAACTAAAAGCACGGCGCAGCATCAGGAAATACCAAACCCGCACCGTTCCCGAAGAGCTAATCAAAGAGGTTTTGGCGGCGGCTGGGTGGGCTCCTTCAGCTCATAACGCTCAACCATGGCGATTCATAGTTTTAGCAGACGCTTCTGTTAAGCGGGAATTGGCTGAGGCTATGGCTGAATCTTGGGCTGTGGACATTGCTAAAGATGGATTAAACATTGAACCGGAAAAATTCAGGTTTCAGGTTGAAAGATTCGCAACCGCCCCCGTGCTTATACTTGCCTGCTTAACAATGAATGGCATGAATAACTTTTCCGATAAAAAGAGACAAAAATGCGAGCGGGATTTGGCAATGCAAAGTTTAGCGGCAGCCTTGGAAAACATGCTGTTAGCGGCACATGCTAAGGGTTTGGGTGCATGCTGGTTCTGTGCGCCGGGCTTCTGCAAAGAAACCGTTAGGAAAGTGCTGAAAATTCCAGATGAGGTTGAGCCTGAGGCGCTGATTGCGATGGGTTATCCTGCTGAGGAGCCGCCTGTGCCCTCTAAAAAACCGCTTAGCGATTATTGCTTCAAGGATAGGTGGGGCGTTAAGTTTAGTTAAGATTTTATCATTGTTAGAAGCATTTTGAACTTTGTTTTTGCGGTTAAAGCATGCGGCTGGTTAGCGGGTATAATGGTCATTTCGCCCTGCTTTAGCCAGACTTGCTTGCCCGATATGGTAACGTCTACTTCGCCGTCAAGCACATAGACCATTGCGTCATAGGGTGCAGTGTGCTCGCTTAAGCCTTGATTTTCATCAAACGCAAAAAGTGTTATGGTTCCTGTTTTCTTGTCAATAATTGTGCGACTTACTACTGACCCTTCTTGATAATCAATTAAGCTTTCAAGGTTTGAGGCTTTAGCGACGAGCTTAGCTGTATCTTTTTTGCTCATAGTTTAAACTTTCAATCTCTTAATATTTAAATTTACAAATATGATTACCCAAGACTCCCGCATAAAAAGTGGGTTCTATTCTTTGTCAGGGATAAAATCCATGGATATTGAGTTTACGCAATGCCGAGTATCTTTTTCTGTGAAATGTTCGCCGGTGAAGACGTGGCCTAAGTGGGCACCGCAGTTGGCGCATTGAATTTCAGTTCGCACACCATCAGGGTCAGGCAGTCGCTTAACTGCGCCTGGAATTTCCTCGTCGAAGCTTGGCCATCCGCAGTCTGCTTCAAACTTGTTTTCTGAGCGGTAGAGGGTTGCTCCACAACGTTTGCAAACGTAGGTGCCTTTTTGCCAGAAAGCGTAGTATTTGCCGGTGAAGGGCATTTCGGTGCCTTTTTGGACTATGACGCGTTCCTCTTGGGGAGTAAGCTTCTTGGTTTCCTTTTGAGAAGTAGACATAAATAATTACCATTATAACTATGCTTTTGGATTGTAAAAAGCATTCTGCCGCTATTATCGCCGACAAACAAATATAGAGGTCACTTGTTAATTTAATAACGGGATCTTATATGGTTGAAATTACAAGACTATTTTGGAAAAGAGCTTTTACTTCCGACGCTTTTTTGCTAGGCGAAGTGGAGGATGCTGACGTAGATACGAATACTTGGCAGATAACTAATTTCTATGTTGGTTTAACTGATGAAGCAACGAAGATGCTGGGGTTCAAGAGGCCTTATCTTGGCAAAGTGCACGTTTGCTTGCCAGTTTCCACCATTAAAACGATTCAGGACACAGCTATCTTAAACAAAACTATGCAGGAACTACGTAACCTCAAGGAATGCAAAGAATAATTCTTTTTAAGCTTTTTGAAATAAACCAGTAAAGCCACGGTGAACATAACAGTCGATGCTTGCAAACGGTCCCATGAGAGTTGTTGGAAAACATCCGAGTTTCGTTGCAATTTTCTTTTTCTACTGTTTTAACTGTTTGATTGCGCTTATTATAAAAGAGCTTGTTGACATTTTCTGAGTAAAAAATTTTCTAAGAATTTTCTTTTTAGTTTAATATATGCCGGGTTAGCCAAAGAGAGTAACCATGTGTTAATTGGCTGCTTTATACAAGGGAACACCATATTGCTCTAAACATGGTTCAATCATGAATTTTATAGCAATAACCAACCAAAAATGATTCACTTTCACTCACCCCTCTACTAGGCAAATGATTCTATTCTTAGGTTGTTTTAAATAGCCCAAGCATTACATCTTCAAAGTGTGAACATAATGATTGAAGATGAAGACGCTGAAAACCAAAAAGAGCCAGAAAATCCAGAAACAGAAACAGCAGAAGCAGACAGGAAAAAATACGAGTTCATAGAAGACCTTCCAGGAGTCGGCCCAGCCACAGCGCAAAAACTCCGAGAACTAGGCTATCACACTGTTGAATCTTTAGCCATGGCGACGGCGCGAGAGCTGGACCCGGTTGGAGTAAGTGAAAAAAAGGCTTTCCAAATCATAGAAGCAGCACGCTCATCCATCGGAATTGCATTCGTCCGAGCAGATGAACTTTTCAAAATGCGCCAAAACGTTTTACGATTAGGCACAGGCAGCAAAGCCTTAGACAAATTAGTTGATGGTGGCTTAGAAACTCAAACTATAACAGAATTTTACGGCGAGTACGGCAGTGGAAAAAGCCAAATATGTCATCAGCTTTGCGTAAACGTTCAGTTGCCTCCAGAACGAGGTGGACTCAACGGCGCCGCATTGTACGTGGATACAGAGAACACTTTCAGGCTTGAACGTATAGTGCAAATGTCTAATTTTTTAGGTTTAGACCCGGAAAAAGTGGCGAAAAAAATCATTTACGCTGAAGCCTACACTTCAGACCATCAAATGTTCCTTCTTGAAAACGCTGATGAAATAATCAAGGCTAACAACGTCAAACTAATCATAGTTGACTCGTTAACAGCACATTTCAGAAGCGAATATCTCGGAAGAGAAATGTTAGCTTCAAGACAACAAAAACTAAACAAGCACATGCACAAACTAATCGGTTTAGCCAGAGCATTCAACGCGGTAGCAGTCGTTACCAATCAAGTAATGGCTAAACCAGACCAATTCTTCGGCGACGCAATCCACCCGATCGGCGGAAACATCGTCGGCCACACAAGCCACACACGTATCTACCTGCGAAGAGCGCCTCATGGCCCCACGCGAATTGCAAGGCTAGTTTCAAGCCCGTATCTGCCTGAAGGAGAGGAAATACTTAAAGTAACCGAGAATGGAATAGAAGATATCACTGAAGAAGAGAGAGCAGACAAAGCAAGCAAAAGTCGCGGACGCTAAAACATGCCAATACCACAAGCCCTAGTCACACGTTACATCCAGCTTATAGTCAGCAGGCAATTCACCGAAGCCGAACGGGAGTTGGAACGAATCAAGCAGAAAATGCAGAAAACAGAATGGAACAGAGGATACTTCCGAGCATTATACGGAATGTATCTTTCACGAAAAAATGGTGCCACTGACGACTACGCATTCTTTTCGAAGCTTGACTTAAGCGATACAGCAGCTTTGCATGCTTACAGAAAAGAGTTTCTTGACCACATGCGCAACGGCTTGCATGGAGATTTTGACCGCGGATACTTTTCAGCTTGGTCAGACTGCATGCGTATTTTAACACGGATGAATATTCCAAGCCAACAGAATGGGAATGTCAAAGCGTCGGAAGAAGAAAAAATAGAAACACTAAGAAGCGACAAGAGTCAAGCTACGATTGCTAATTTCCTCCAGAAAAGTGAAGATGAATAAATTTTGTTTTAAGCTTACCCGTAAATTCTTATTGCCGTGTAAAATAGGATAAAGAAGGGTAACCAAGCGAAGAAGTACATGGCTACTCCTGTGCTTAATATTTTTGATTGTTTCTCTATCTTGCCTTGGTACATTGCTTTCAAAACGTAGTAGGATAATAAGTAAAATATCAGGGCTATCGTGAAACAGTTAACAAGCGTGGTGATACCAGTACTGTTACCCATCAGGAAAGCTACCTCTGCACTTAATGCTCCCGCAGCTATGCCTAACGCGGTTCTTATCCAGTAAAGTTGTACTATGGGCGTCATGTGGTGTCTAATCCTTGGCAGTATATTTTATTCTTACTTTAATAAGGTATTCGTTATGTTTTCAGTTTAATTTTATTCATCCTGATGTATTGCTCACAATGGCTGAGTTATCCACATAAGATTTGAACTTGAACAGCTTCCGTGAATTGTTCAGTGATTATGCCGTTTAGGTCAAGTTTGAGCGACATCTTCAATCTATTTCTTAATTTGAGCCTACCTTTATCTGAAACCAAATCAACATGGCTATAGCGTAACCCATTCTTTATTTCTTGACAAAGGCTCTGATGCTTAAGGTCAAAATATTGTTTTAGTGTTTGACTGAAGAGCCCTCTGTGCGAATCTATAAAGCAATAGAAAGAATCGTCGACTAAGGGGCAAACAGCACCAGAATTATTCCGTTGCGCGAGTAGAATTCGAATCCCCTTTTAAGTTGTTGGTATATGTTACTCGGTTTTCTCATTATTAATTAGGGAACTGAGGAAAACGTCGACAGAGTTTAACTAAATTAACCATTCATATTTGGAGTTGTAATAGCAATAGGAAGAGTTTGCTGAGGCTCAATGCAAATTTAGGAGAAAAAGAACTTGTTCTGAAATCTGCAAAATTCTTTAATCGTATTTGAGCCTTCTCAGCCCCTTCTAATGCATCTGAAAAAACAAAAAAAAGGGAAAGTTGTTGATTTGTTCTCGCCTTTTACGCGTGTTTTCTGAGGATCAATGCGCCGACTATGGCGATTGCTACGATTATAGCGATTACTGCGATGGCTATGTACGTTATCAGGTCTGTTGTATTTGCCAGGTTTGAAGGAGGTGTAACGGTTGGTGTTGGTGTCGGTGTTGCTGTTGCGGTTGGTGCAACGACGGTGGCGTATGTTGTTGCGGATGAATAGCTATATGAATCATCGCCTGCAAAAGTAGCGGTTATCTTGTACAGACCTGGAGTCGTAGGAGCAGTCCAAGTGTAGCCGAAGGTGCCGCTCGTTCCATCAGTTGTCACGGTTGCAATGGGTGTAGTGGCACTATTTGGAGCGACCGCGGAGATTACTACTGGAACACCAGTTATAGTTGCATTACCCCAAATTCCGTTGATTGGCGCTTGCATGTACAAATAGTCCATGTACGTGGCCATTGAAGCGTCAGATACGCATGGCACCGTTTTTGGGAAGTCAGTTCTTACTGCTGGGTTCGTAATGCTGCCAAGGTCGCCTGGAGATTGGTCTAAGACTGTGCCAGTTATGGTTACGCTTTGTCCTGCAGTTATAGCGGTCTGTGGAGCAGAAACGGTGGTTGCGCTCGGACCCATGCCGAAGACGTACGTGTATCCATCATAGGCGTTGCCAGCTGTGAGATAACCGTCTGCAACTCCGCCTGCTGACATTGAACCTGTTACGTTCCATATTTCAGCGCCTGTAAGAGCGTTTATGCACCATAAGCTCCAGCCTCTTGTGATGGGCTCCGTTGGTGTATGCTCAGTGTTGAAGGTATAAATCATTCCGTCAGCAATGGTTGCTCCCATGTTGAAAGACATGTTGCCGCTGTATGGTGTTTCAAACGGTACTGATGGAGCCATGAAATGCCATGCTATAGCGCCATTTGTCCAGTTGAACGCGTAGACACCATCATAAGATTCTCTGTAGAGCAGACCATAAGCTGATTGGCAGCCATAGTCTCCAAAGGCAGACTCTCCCCATGGATAATTCATTTCTGGGCTAGTCCAAGCGATTGAGCCTGAGTCAAGATTCCATGCTTCCCAGAAACCCCCGTTCTGCATCAATACAGCAACTTTTCCCTGATCAGCACATGCAACGAAGCTGTACATTACGTTGGTGGTCGTCGTGTTCCATAGCATTGCTCCTGTTCTGATACTATATGCAGTCAACATTGTCCCGACGGTATTGAAAGTTTCGGAGCTTGGGCTTATGCCAGCTATGTTAACTGCTACTCCTGCTTGGAAGTCTGTTGTTGTTGGTATGCTGCTTAGTGGCCATGTTATGTTGCTTACTATTCTGTCAGCGAAGTTGGGGTCAGTTCCAGCTATGCTCCAGTTAAGCAACTGGTAAGAGGGGGGTGATCCACCTCCGAATGGGTAGTATGGGTTTCCAAGGGTTTGTATGCTGAAGGCGTATGGAGCATCAACGAGAATGGTGCCTGACAAATAAGCTGGAAGGGTTATATTTGCTGTTATTGCTCCGCTAAATGGATCAATATCTACCAGATTGGGGGTTAGGCAAACAAGAGATACACCAGCGCCCATTGAAGATGCACTGCCACCAGGTGTTTCTGCATAGCCTGAAGAGTAACTAAGGTACACTGCACTTGAAAAGACCATGCCGAACATGGATGACGTCGGAATTGGGTTTGGAATCTGCCAGTAAAGCTGTCCAGTTTGTAGATTAAAGCAGTCTAAGAAGCTGTTGGATCCTATTGTTACCGGCATGTAACATCTTCCATTATAGATTACTGTTGGGGTGGCGCCGCCGAACTCACCAGTCAGTGATGTTTGGCCTTGAGTGCCGCCTATGAGACCTGAGTCGGCTGTTTGCATTCTCCAAACGATGTGAGCAGAGGTAGGTCCTGTGACATAGGGAACGAAAGAGTAGGCGCTTGTTTGATATGGGTTTGTATTAGCTGGCCAATCTGCACCTCCACCTAATTGACCAACAGCTGGATAGTTGCCTGCGATTACCCACCATGCTCTGTTATCGGGTTGGATTGGTCGTGTCCAGTAGTCTCCGGGTCCCGGAAGCGCTGATGTTGGATAACTCATGACTTGTGCTTGTTGCACTGTGATTGAGGTTACTGGAGTTGATGATGGCGTATAGTACATTGACTGTGGAAAGCTGGTCCATGTGTTGGTTGTTATTCCGAATATCGCAAGGAAGAATGCTCCAGCGTTTTCAGTGTAGTTTCCTGCTGGATAATAATCGCCTGGATAGCTAAATTGGAATTTCCATGTGCCAACTTGGCCAACGGTGTAGGTAAAGTATGCTGTTCCATCTCCTTTAAAAGAGTTTAGCGGACCAACTGTGTCTGTGGTTCCGTCTGGCTTGGTGATTGTCACTGTGTATCCTGTGCGGTATCGTGCTACGTCTATCCCTGGTACAGTCCATATGTTAACTAGTATGGTTTGGCCGACGCCTACGGGGTCAGGTGTAACTGCAAGGTATGCTTTTGTGGGTATAGTTATATCAGGCGTAACTCCGGATGGTAATGGTCCACCGATTGCAGCGACGAATTGCCCTTTGGTATTAAGGTACCCTTGAGTGGGTGAACCTCCTGAGCTGACTAGTTGAGCTGCTGCAGGTTTTGCCATTGGTGTCAAAGCCATAATAGAAGACAGTAATAATGTCATAACGAATATTGTCGCTATTTTCGAAGTTTTAATTTTGTTCATTTTTCTCTTCTTCCATATTTGTCTTAGTTCTTTTCTATTTTTGTCTGAGCCAGATTTTAGGGCTTTACGTATTTAAGATTTATCATTAGTAAGCGCAGATTAATAAATAATTTAACTTATTTTGATTAAAAAGTTTATATTTTGCGTAGGACGACACAGGAAAGCTTAACCCACAGTACGTTTAAAAACATTAGGGGAAAAACATGCCGCGCAAAACAGATATCGACGAAATTGATGCGAAAATTTTAAAGGCTCTTCTAAGCGAGTCACGTACAAGCTTCACTGAAATTGCTAAAGACTGCGAAATTAGCATAGTGGCAGTGAGAATGCGGTACAAACACTTGTGGAAAACAGGTATAATTACGGGAGAAATAATGCAGGTAAACCCGCACAGTTTAGGATACAAATGTATTGCTGCCATAGGTATTGTGACAGCTGTATATAACGAGGAAAAAGTTTTAGAATTTTTAAAAAATAAAAGCTACATACTTCAGATTATCAGGAACTTTGGAAAGTACAATCTTGCAATCATAGTCACATTATCCGACATGCAAGAATTAGGTGCAATATTAGAAGATCTAGGATCCAACCACCTCTTCATCGAACGTGCAGACGCTGTGATTTGGGCAGAAGCAATAAACATGGATTACACAGAAAACCTAATAATCAAACCTTTAACCAACAAAAAAACCTCTCAGAATAACCGCAATACAATTAACCATGAAGAAACCCAAATTGACGAAACTGATCAAAAAATCGCAAAAATACTCTCGCAAAATTCCCGAAGACCATTCAGAAAAATAGCTGAAGAGATAGGTATCTCTACCCAAAACGTGATTCTAAGATACAAAAGATTAAGAGAAACAGTTCTTACCCTCTCCACCATACAGGTTGACCTGAATAAACTCGGATACCGCGCTACGGCACACGTGTTGGTAAAAATTGCAAACCGAAGCAAAACAAAAGAGATATACGCACAAATGCTTCAAATTCCGAACCTAATAGTTGCCATAAGACTCATCGGACCCTATGACCTGTTTGTTATAGTTGCTTTAGAAGATTTTGAAAGCCTGTTTAGCTTTAAAGAGAGCATACTCCGAATTTCAGGTATAGAAGAAATAGACGTATCTATAAATCCTAGCTTCCCATCATGGCCTCTGAACCTTTTTGCATCTCTCTTAGAATAAATTCACGCGCGGTGCGTTCACGCACGGGGTTTCCTGCGGGTGACTACGATAACAAGCGCATGTATCCACAATACAATCATTCAATAGTCTGCTGAGCAGCACAACTCTAACCTCGTTTTTTTCTGTCAGTCGAGTTAATCATTATCAGAGTTACGCGTCATAAAGCCTATGAAACCGGATTGTGCACACCCATAAATTATTAAATGAAGTAGTAGAGAAAAACTGATAATCCTACAACAATTTGATAAGCGCGCTGATTGAACCAGAGGTGCAAATTCAACGGTCGAATACAAGTGGGTTGCTCTCTCCAACACCACCCTCGGCACTTTGATGGCCTCGATAGACGGCACGATAGTACTGATTGCTCTCCCAGCCATATTCCGCGGCATACAGTTGAATCCGCTGACCTCCTTCCAATACCTCCTCTGGATTCTCTTCGGTTACATGATCGTCACCGCGACCCTTTTGGTATCTTTCGGTCGACTTTCGGACATGTACGGAAGGGTCAGGCTTTACAACATGGGGTTCGCAATTTTCGCTTTCGGTTCTATCCTCCTCTTCCTCACCCCGAATACTGGGAGCCTTGGCGCGTTGGAGCTGATTTTCTTTCGAATAATACAGGCGGTCGGAGCCGCCTTCCTGTTCTCTAACAGTGCCGCGATAATAACAGATGCCTTTCCATCGAATGAGCGAGGCAAAGCCCTCGGCATAAATCAGATTGCATTTCTGGCAGGCTCGTTCATAGGTCTCGTCATAGGCGGAACCCTCGCAACGATTGACTGGAGGCTCGTCTTCTTAGTGAGCGTTCCGGTAAGTACGTTTGGCGCAGCATGGTCCTACTGGAAGCTGAAGGAACTGGGCACAGTGTGCAGAGGAGAGAAGATAGATGTCTGGGGCAACATTACCTTCGCCGTTGGTCTAACGGTGCTTCTGGTGTCTCTCACTTATGGGTTGCTTCCTTACGGCTCGGCAACGATGGGTTGGTCCGACCCCTACGTAATCGTTGGTTTGATATCGGGAATTTTACTGCTCGTGGCGTTTCCCTTCGTGGAAAGATGGGTGAAGTACCCCATGTTTAAGCTCAGCTTGTTTAGGATTCGAACCTTCTCCGCCGGGATATTCGCTGGTTTTCTTTCTTCAGTAGCGAGGGGCGGGGTGATGATCATGCTCAGCATTCTGCTGCAGGGAATCTGGCTCCCGCTGCATGGGATTAGTTACACCGATACGCCGTTTTGGGCTGGAATTTACCTGCTTCCCCTCTCCGCTGGGTTTGTAACCATGGGGCCAATTAGTGGAGCCTTATCGGACAGGTACGGCGCGAGGGGTCTGGCGACACTTGGCATGTTGATTACCTGCGGAACATTCCTCGGCCTGGCAACTCTGCCCTACAACTTTAATTACCTCGAGTTTGGGGTGCTGATATATGTGCAGGGTTTCGGAATGGGGATGTTCGCCTCGCCCAACACAGCGTCGATAATGAACTCTGTTCCGCCAGAAAACCGGGGAGTGGCTTCTGGAATGAGAACCACGATGCAGAATACGGGGATGGTGGCTAGCATAGCTGCATTCTTCGCAGTCATCGTGCTTTCGCTTTCGAACGGTCTTCCAGCAGCATTCGCTTCCTCTCTGACAGAGGCAGGCGTGCCTCAGCTGATTCATTACTTCACATCACTCTCACCAACTGAATCGCTCTTCTCCGCTTTCTTGGGCTACAATCCTGTTGCGTCAATCATAGCCCAGCTGCCGCACAGCGTTGCAGCAACACTGAGCCCCCAAGTAGTTAGCATCCTCACTGGGTTGCACTGGTTTCCAAGTGCGATTGCCAAGTCCTTCATGTCTTCTTTGCACGGCGCGTTCTACGTGAGTGCCGGGCTATCAGGCGCTGCAGCCGTGGCGTCTCTTCTCAGGGGAAAGAGGTACATTCACGGACAACCAGAAACTAAACTTGATGGAAAACCTTGAGGATGGGCAGGTGGATTTTAACTCGCGAAAGATCCAAAAGCCAGGTGTTTTCTAGTATTCTATTTAAATCAAGGATAAATAGTGGTAGTGCAATCTCGTTACCTTACAGGAGAGATAAACTTGTCTGTAGCGCAAAGAAAGTACTTCACTGAAATCGCAGCGTTAGCAGATAAAACCGTATCTGTAGTGACAACTACTGGAAAAATATTTAATGGCACCCTCATCGGCATCAACCAGGACAACATGAGTCTATGCCTAGCTGATGCAAAAGACGAGCTTGGAACCTTGCTTCACCGAGTTTTCCTTAATGGGGACGTGGTTGCTCAAATATCAAGTGCAGAAAAACCCTTCGACCTCAAAGCCTTAGCTACAAGACTTGAAAAAGTCTTCCCAACCATGGTTAAACTGTACGAAGACAAGGGCTTCATCTGGGTCATGGACAAAGTGAAACTAACAGAAAAAGGCGTTGTTGAAGGTTCAGGTCCAGCCGCCGACCGAGTGCAAAAAGTGTACGAGCAATTCATGAGCGAAGTTAAAACCTAAATAAACCAGCGCAGTTGTTCTTCCTCTTTCTTCTTTTCTTCTGTTATTGTTCTGATAATGCCAAATGACTCTAAAACTTTCTTTATCTCAACACCGCTTTCTTCAAGCTTTGATAAGTCAATGTTAAGCTTCAAGTATTTATCAAGCATAGTCAACGCAAACCGTGCAGCGTTCACGTCAGGGTCCATTCCAGGTGTATCAACCAGCAAAGAGAAACCCTTCAGGTCCCTAACCCCTGCTAAACCAACGGATAAGCCAGCGATACCGAAAACGTGCCCAACCATCACTTTAGTCCCCAAATCAAGCGCCACCTGCATCGTATCTAAATCAGTGGCAGTACTATAAATCGCTGGTACAGGCTGCGCCTCATCTTTCTTGAAACCGCCGATGGATATAACAAAGCGGCAGCCAAACTCCTGCGCTAAATCAAGCACTCTGCCTACTAGCTCGTATTGCCCAACAGTTGTCAGCGCCTGCGTGTTACCATACCAAATAATCAAGTCGCGGCCGCCATCCTCCCGCTTAGCATAGTAGAGTTCGTTTATAGGCGAAAGCGTACCCCCATTCTCCGTTGTTACCGCAAAATCCTGAAACGACGAAGAAAAAATTTGAACAAACCGTTTAGCTTTTAACTCCCGTATCAGATGTAGCGCTGCAATATTAGCCACAAACCCTATGCCGGGTAACCCTTCAATTAGAATTGGATCGTTCAGTTTCGGTTTTTCAATTATGTCTATTGAGCAAACCATGCTTTAGCATCTCTCTTGTCGGTATTAGACAAATTATTGCGATATAAGGTTGCCTAATCCAAAATCAATAGTCTTTCTTAGCTGGACCCATTCGTCTGCTTGCTGGGTTATGTTCTGGACATATATCGGTTTTAGGAATATATCGGATCTTAAAATAACGTATATATTGAGACTTGCGATAACTGGTTTATGTAGCAGAGTGCAACAAATGAACAGTACAACACAACTACAGAAAACTCAAGACGTGGCAGTAACAATCAAACCTGAACCGACATGCGTAATGGCTGAGACCGTTTTTCGGTCAATGGTGGAGTTGCAGTTAACTGATACTGAATGTTTCTTGAGAGTTTTGCACGTTGATGACGACGACTGTTTCCTGAAGGTTTCCAAGAGAATTTTGGAAATGGAGAATAAAATTAAAGTTGAAACAGCCTCCACCGTTTATGAAGCCTTCGAAAAACTGAAGCAGGTTCATTATGACGTCGTTGTTTCAGATTATGAAATGCCAGGAAAAAACGGACTCCAATTTCTCAAAGAATTAAAAAAGACTGCAAAAAGCCCCCCGTTAATACTTTTCACAGGAAAAGAACGAGAGGAGATAGCAGCCAAAGCACTGAATCTCGGCGCGTTCAGGTACTTGAACAAATACGGTGATCCCGAGACAGTCTACTCTGAACTCGCATCCTACATTCAACAGGCTGCAATGACGCTTTTGTGTCGTTGTCCAGCTTAAAGCGTCATAGAAGTTTTAGCGCGCTGATTTGTCCCTAAAAGCGCGCGTTAATTCTACGAGAAGTTTATGGCTACTGCAGAGGTAGCGCCTGTGACCATGATTTCTCCATTCGAGTAGCTCCAGCCATTGGAAGATAATGCGCCATCAATGAACACTGATGCAGGCTGCTCATTCACAAAAAAGGTTTGGTTCCCAACTGCGTCAACTGTGTAGCTTATGTTATTGTTCAAATCAAAATTGCTAATGACAATGTCAGCTCCGAGTGCAGTTACTGTAAAATGCGAAGCGACTCCGTTCAAAGTCAGATTGTTAAAAGTAATCGTGTCACCGTACTGGCTGAAACCGTTCAAGGTTATTGAATTGTTGAAGCTTACACCGTTGCGGTTTGCCCCCAAAAAAGTAGTATTAGCCGCAATGCTGACGGTTGAAGGTGAATAAGCAGTCAGGCTCGTTGAAAAACTGAATTGATTCAATGAGTCAGTTAGATATTGGGGTGCTCCATAGGTCTGAAAGGTGTAAACATTTACAACTGGGTTTGCAAGGTCACTCATGTTGAAAACGTAAATTCGCGCGGTCGCCGCACCCGTTTGATTGTCCACTTCTTGCCTGTTGAAGAAGATTTCTTCTCTGCTCCCTACTCTTTTGTTGTATGCTGTCCCTCCAGTATTAATATCGTGCCCATTTAGCGTCATAAACACGTTAGGATAGTTATTTAGTAGACTTTCAAAGTTGGTAGCCCAGGTAACGTCAACAGGATACGTGGTGTAGCCATATCCGCCTTCTCCATTAAGAAAATTATGTGTTGCCACAATCACGTTTACGTTTGGATTACACTTAAGAAGCGTCTGCATCCAATTTAAAACGGTTTGGTTAGCGTCATACTCGATGTTAATAACCATAAAATGGTAACTGCCATAAGTAAACTGTACAGCTGTGTCCTTGCCGTCGTTAATGTCCGCTACCCAGTAAGGCTGCTGCCTCATAGCTGTGACGTTGAAAGCAGGATAGTTTTCCCCTAACCACCCTAAGTTCGGACCCCCAAGACCTGTGACTGAGCTATAGAATGTGTCGTGGTTTCCAGCATCCCAACAGTAGGGAATACCATCATTGTAAAGCGGCATCATGGCGTTGTTGGCGTTGATCCAATCCATCGTGGAATTGGCGTCCTGTACTATGTCACCAGTGTGAATAACCATCATAAGATTCAAAGCGCGACTATTATTCACTATCCAACTGGTTAACCCATTAAATAAGGCTGGGGCAGAATCACTCAAATATTGAGTGTCCGTAATCTGAACTACGCTAAATCCAATATTGTTTGATAGGGCGAGTTGGTTCTCCAGGCCGATAATTGTATTGTTCAAGGAATTAATTTCTGCGGACTCTGATACTATTTGGCTATTAAGACTTGTTTCAACGGAGCCGACAGCTGCAAGTTGATTTTGAAGCCCCGTGATCACCGTGTTATCGGACCCAACTTGGTTTTGCAGGCCTGAAATATCGGCTTTCATTGAACTAATTGTCTTCTTGTCAGAACTAAGTGTCGAGTTATCAGAACTAAGTGTCGAGTTATCAGAACTAAGTGTCGAGTTATCAGAACTAAGTGTCGAGTTATCAGACAACACTTGACTCTGAAGTTTTGCATTTTGATTCTGCAACATGCCTATTTTGCTTTGTTCATTTGCTATTTGGGCATCTTTATCGTTTAGTGCTGATGTGTAATTAGCCACCACTCCACCCATGATAATTAATAGCGCGATGCATAACAATCCTATTCCCAAAGCAACCTTTCTGCTTACAACTTTCTTTTCACCCACAGAATTCCACCCCTGTTTTAAAGACCTTTTACGAATAGATACATTAGGATCATCTTTTTAAAACCTTGCCAAAGTTCTGCTTTATAGCTTAAAAAATAATTTTGAGCTAAACACACGTAAAACTACCTCAACCTATCTACTTCAACAGATAACATCGGGATACGGCAAAGCGCTAGAAGTTATGCCAGTTTTGCTTTGCTCTTAAAGTTATTATAAATGTTTGGTTTCTTTCTCAACTTGAGCAACAATAGCTTCTCTGAAGGTTGCTATTGGCGACTTTGTTTCTCAAACATTACGTTAGGCCATGAGGTTGGGTAGTCTTTCATCACTTTTTGAAGACTTTTTAAGGACACATTCTCGATGACAAATTGAGAGAAGTGCGCATCAACTCCACCTTTTTGCCATAGAGAATTAATAATCTTGTTTTCCTTACCTTTATCTTCAAAGACTGCAAATCGAACCCGGAAGTTATTTGAATCCAAGATTTTGAAGATTTCACCCAATTTTTCATGAAGAATGTTAGCATGCAATTCTACGAGAATTTTCAGGTCTCCCTTAAGCGTCTGGGGCATACCGTTTAATATTTCGTATTCATAACCTTCGACGTCCATCCGAATAAGACTCGGCGAAGGCTTATTCTTGAGGAATGTGTCGACTGTTTCTTTAGAAACGCTTTGGATTCCTATAATTTTGCCTCCGACGGAATTTTTATCCATGGAACATTGATTGCAAATGTTGGAAACATAAATCTCGGATTCTTCGTTGCACTCTCCAAACGCTAATTGAAAAATATCTACGTTTTTTAAATTATTTAGTCGCACGTTCTTTTTCAGTAACTCAAGGTTACCCTGCACGGGTTCAACCGCATAGACTTTTCCGTTTGCTCCCACAAGTCGAGACTCGATTAATACGTAGTAGCCGATGTTGGCACCAATATCTAAGACAACATCACCTTCCTTGAGGACGCCGCCCCCAATCAAATAATCAGTGGCGATGAATTCTCTCTTCTTGTGTAAAAATAAGTCCCTTTGAATACCCTCATTTTTTGGAAAGAGAAGCATTTTGGAGTTGTTTACTTCTACAACTGCACCATCTTTAGGGAAATATCTATGACGCTGAAATTGACTCTGAAGGCTCTCGAGTGATATTGCGATGAGCATGGAAACTGTTTTTTCAAATCCTTTCTCACGAGCCATTTTAAGAGTTTTATGAAATGGGATTGGCGTTATTACGAGTCTCCTAATTTTTTACCTTTAAGCCCTTCGTTTTCGTCCATAACTGCTTTTTTTATGCTTAAATCATTTCCCCAATTTATACCTAATTAACACTATGACTAAATTTACTTTTAGATTCTTGCAGCAGCTCTGTTATGTACTCGTTGACTGTTTTCTGGTGTTTTTTCGCAACTCTTTTTATCGCATTGTTTATGCCGGTAGAGTACTGCACTGCTTTCTTAGGCTTATCCACCAGCACGCTTGACATGCCAGCGTTCACGGCAACCTTTCTTAAAACGAGCTTTCGTAGAGTGTCTGGTTTCTGCTCCATTCTGCATTCAACTGGTAAGCTTGATGCAAACTCGGCAAGCTCAAACGATGCAAACGGCAAACGCAACTCCACATCATGGAAACCGGTGATTTTGAGGTCGCGTTCAAGATTGCTCTCATGAATCCTAACCACATCGTTAAACATCGTTTTTCGAACTTTTTCGCTTCCCTCCTTGCAGTACTCGTTGACGTAGCGTTGGTAACCTCCGAACAGTTCATCCGCACCCTGCCCAGCCAACATCACCCTGAAGCCTGATTCAGCCGCTTTTTCTGCTGCCCAATAAAACGGCAAGCCGACGCTGGCTTTAATCGGGTCAGGCTCCTCAATTAGCTCCACTGCCTTGGGCAAAGTCTTTTCCACGTCAGAATCCTTGAACAAATGCACCTGTAGGGGCAGATTCAACTGGTTTGATGCCTCAATTGCTTCTTCAGTTTCAGCCTGGTTTTCCATGCTTACGTGAAGCAGGTTAACTTTCACTCCAAGCTTACTTGCCAAATAAGCCACTAAGCTGCTGTCTAATCCTCCTGAAAACGCGACCGCAACCTCCTTCACGTCATGTGTGCGCCTTTGGATTGATTCTTCAAGAAGAGCTTGAAGCCTCTTTGCTGCCTCATCCAACGTTATCGGCGTAGGCTCTGCGTAAGTTAGCGTTTTGACGGGTTTGAACTGGAAGCCTCCACTATTCACAAAGGCTATGTTTCCAGGCGGAAAAGATAAGGGGTTTTCTATTCCCAATTTCCAGAGGGCTTTTCGGTTTGTGGCAACGGCGGCAATGTTTTGGTTTTCTCCGTAATAGAGCGGTTGAACTCCTACCGGGTCTCTTCCCGCAGCAATCCAACCGTCTTTTAGCATTAGAAACGAGTAATCGCCATCGGCGTTCGCGATTAGCGTTTGCAGGAGCGCTTCGCAGTGGAGCGGTTCCTTGGCAACTTGTTCCATGACAGCTTTTTTTGGTATAGGTGAGTAGACTCTGCCTTCAAAAACAAGTGCTGCATCATACAACTGCAAAAACTCATAGCCGCTCGCCGACGGAGGTTTCGAGGAAACATAGCCAGCTATAGTTGATGAAGCTAAGCCTTGTCTACTCATGATATCAAGGTTTTTGTCTAAAAGACTCTTCTTGGGGGAAACTAACCCGAAATGTGAAGTCCGCACATCGCCGACTGTTTTGAGTAATTCAAGGACCCGGTCAACTGCGTTATCGCCATGTTTGTCTAATACTGCAAGAGTTACTTTCATACGCTTACACACTCAACACTACGTACATTCTGTAATAGTATTGGTAAAACATTAATCTTTAATGTGTATATCCTTAACTTTGAGGAAACACCAACTTGCCCATATTACCTATAGATACTGGTCGTTACGGAACGCCAGAGATGTTAAAAATCTTCGAAGAAGAAACCCGAGTTCAGAAACTGCTTGATGTTGAAGCTGCCTTGGCTTTGGCGCATGCTGAAGTGGGCAATATTCCAATGAAAGATGCGGAAAAAATCGCCGCTATGGCTTCCACCAAGTACGTTAAAGTTGAACGGGTTAAAGCTATTGAAAAAGAGATAAAGCATGATATTGCCTCGCTTGTTCGTGCGCTCTCAGAGGTTTGCGGGTCAAGCGGCGCCTACGTTCATTTGGGTGCAACAAGCTACGACATCGTGGACACTGCGAACGCGTTGCAGCTGAAGGATGCTTTAGGACTTATCGAGAAAAAACTTGCCGATTTGAAGGGAATATTGAAGAAGCAAGCGGCTCAGCATAAAGAAACGATAATGATTGGCAGAACCCACGGGCAACACGCCCTGCCGACTACATTGGGCTTTAAGTTTGCGGTTTGGGGCTACGAGGTTAACAGACACATTGAACGATTAAACGAGTGCAAAAAACGCGTCTTAGTCGGAAAAATAAGCGGCGCAGTGGGTACGCAAGCTGGTTTAGGTGAGCATGCTGAGCAGATTCAGGAGCTTGTAATGAAACGGCTTGGTCTTCACGCAGCCGAGATATCAACCCAGATTGTTCAGAGAGACCGTTACGCTGAACTTGTAAGCGTTTACGCGATGGTTGCTTCTTCGCTGGAGAATTTTGCAACCGAGATACGGGAGCTCCAAAGACCAGAAATCGGCGAGCTCTCTGAGGCGTTTGAAGCAAGCAAGCAGGTCGGCAGCTCCACGATGCCGCATAAACAGAACCCTGAAACATGCGAACGAGTTTGCGGTTTAGCCCGAATCGTGCGAAGCCTCAGCACTCCCACTTTGGAAGACATGATTACGTGGCATGAGCGAGATTTAACTCAGTCCTCGGCTGAACGGTTCATTCTGCCAGAATCGAATATTCTTCTTGATTACATGCTTAGCTTAATGTGCAATATTGTCGTTAACCTGCGGGTCGATAGCCAGCGGATGCTGCAGAATCTTTCGTTGACGCAGGGACGCGCCATGTCGGAAGCCGTTATGATGGCGTTGACAAAGAAAAGCGTGAACAGGCAGGAAGCACATGAGTTACTGAGGAAACTGACAATTCAAAGTGCGCTGGAAAAGCGGGACTTCAAGCAAGTTCTCCTACAAGACAAATTCGTAAGCAGCAAACTGAGCGAAAAAGAGATAGATGAAGCATTAAACCCGAAGAACTATTTGGGCACGGCGGTTAAACAGGCTGAAAAATTTGCTAAAAGCTAAGACTAAAAGTCTGAAAGCGCTCTCTGCTTAAATTCTTGCTCTTTGTCAAGTTTTTCCCGTGTGTCCTTTTTTACGAATCCGCCGACTTGTTCCTTAATTTTCTTAGCCAAC